>ERZ772827.1407-NODE-1407-length-12158-cov-2.958936_pt1 | contig 12158 bp, 12 predicted proteins | sample MGYA00580850_ERZ772827 | MGnify/ENA primary metagenome ERZ772827 (study PRJEB29015, sample SAMEA2737950) | human oral metagenome | biome: human oral; feature: human-associated habitat; material: dental | place: China | collected 2145 ...
TCCCACACCCCCCATATAAACAACTGATTATAACTATGAAAAATTTTAAAAGAAAGGAAATTAATTCTCCTTACAATGATTATTTTTTAAGTTTTAATAAAAAAAACTCCTTAATATATAATAAGAAAAACACCTTCCTGAAAGCAATAAAAAGTTTTCGCAGGTTTATTTTGTATTTTTGCCTTCCTCAAAATTGAAGAACTGTGAAACTATGCATAGCCGAAAAGCCCAGTGTAGCAAGAGATATAGCAAAGGTTCTAGGTGCTACAACTTCCAAAAATGGTTTTATGGAAGGGAATGGGTATTGGGTAACTTGGACTTTCGGGCATCTGTGTACGCTTAAAGAACCACACGATTATTCTCCTGACCTGAAAGCTTGGAACCTTTTCAGTCTGCCGATTATTCCCAAGAGCTTTGGAATTAAACTCATTGACAATAAGGGCGTGGAAAATCAGTTCAAAATTATTGAAAAGCTGGTGCAGGACTGCGAAGAAGTTATCAACTGTGGTGATGCAGGGCAGGAAGGAGAGCTCATCCAGCGATGGGTACTCCAAAAGGCAAAATGTAGCAAGCCTGTAAAGCGGCTTTGGATTTCATCATTGACGGAAGACGCCATAAAGGAGGGGTTTGAAAACCTTAAGCCCGAGAAAGATTATCAGAATCTCTATCTGGCAGGCAATGCAAGGGCAATTGGAGACTGGCTTCTCGGTATCAATGCAACGAGACTATACACAAAGAAATTCGGCGGGAATAAAGCTGTACTCTCTATTGGGCGAGTGCAAACGCCAACACTCGCAATGATTGTACAGCGGCAAAAGGAAATCAACAGCTTTAAAACAGAGGAATACTGGGAGCTCAAAACCAAGTATAGAGAGGTTATCTTCAATGCTGATATCGACCGACTGAAAACAGAGGAAAGAGCAGAGAAAGGACTTGATTACCTAAAACTCCACCCTTTTGAAATCATCAATTTTGAGATAAAGGAAGGGAAAGAAAAGAACCCACGCCTCTTTGACCTCACCGCTCTACAAGTAGAAGCAAATAAGAAATATGGCTTTTCTGCCGAGCAAACGCTGAATTACATCCAATCTTTATACGAGAAAAAGCACACCACCTACCCAAGGGTAGACACCACCTATCTCTCCGAGAGCCTGCACCCTAAAATTGAGGGAATCCTCAGGAGTATGCACTTCTATTCAGAGCTTACTGCCCCCCTACTCATCCAACCCATCCCAAAAACAAAGGCGGTCTTCGACGATACAAAAGTTACCGACCACCACGCCATTATCCCAACCGAAATAGCGCCCAGCTCGTCATTACCAAAAGAAGAAAAGATGATTTATGACCTTGTAGCAAGGAGATTCATCGCGGTATTTTATCCGGAATGCAAGATTTCCAATACTCTGGTAGAGGGTAAGGTGGGCTCTATTCCCTTTAAGGCAAGTGGAAAGCAGACCCTCAAGCCTGGATGGAAAGAAGTCTATGCCCACGAAAAGAAAGAGAAGTCCAAAAAAGATGAAGAGCAGGAGATTCCTGAATTTACGATTGGGGAAAAGGGCGAGCATCAGCCATACATCCATAAAGGAAAGACTACGCCGCCTAAATTCTATACCGAAGCCAGCCTTTTAAGAGCGATGGAAACCGCAGGAAAGCAAGTAGAAGATGAAGAACTTCGTGAAATGCTTAAAAATAACGGAATCGGTCGGCCATCGACAAGAGCAAATATTATAGAAACACTTTTTAAGAGAAAATATATAGAGAAGCGAAAGAAAAACCTCATCGCAACCGCTACGGGGATTGATTTAATAGATACCATTGATGATGAACTCCTCAAAAGCCCCGAACTGACAGGCGAATGGGAATTTAAACTAAGAAAAATAGAACGAGGAGACTACCCCGCAAGTGCATTTAAAGACGAACTGATAGAGATGGTTACTGCCCTCACTCAAAAAGTGATTTACAGCAAAGGGAAAGCAGTCTCTTTCCAAGAAAAGAGTGATGAAAAGACTAAAAAAGAACCTAAAAAGACTAAAAATATAGATGAAATCCTCTGCCCAAAATGCGAAACCCATAAAATCATAAAAGGGAAAACTGCCTACGGATGCTCCGATTTTAAGAACTGTGGATTTAAAATCCCCTTCATTATCTTTGGCAAGAAACTTACCGATAAACAACTCCTCACCCTCATAGAAAAAGGAAAAACTACAAAGCTAAAAGGCTTTACAGAAGCCCCAGAAAACAAAACCGAAGGTAAAATTATACTCAGCAATACATTCTCCCTAAACATTGAAACCCACTAGCGTGGGGAGCACTTTACAGGTGGCACACTTACTATAAACTAACCGCTATAAGCTATTTAATCCCCCCCCTTATAAGTTATTGATATTCAAAACCATAGAGAAAGCAAAAAAAACTGACTGCGTTTTTCAAAAGACTGACTCCGTTTTTCAAAAAACTGACTGAGTTTTTTTAGAGGCTGACTGTCTTCCTAAAAAAACAGAGCTTAATTTTCTAAAAAGTTAGGTGCGTTTTTCTCACTCTTACCTAAATAAAGCTCCATTCTACTGCCTACACTATTGGTGCCAGAGTATAAGAAACGTTAAATTTTATAAATACTTGCAGATAGATTAGTAGATTTTGATACTTTTACAGTGCGAAGACTGAGAAAGCCTCCAAACTGAAAACAACAACTGATGACAAAAAAAGAATTAAAGGTAAAAAAGCCTGAAAAAACAGGTCTGGTACTCTCGGGAGGAGGAACGAAAGGCGTAGCACACGCGGGAGTACTTCAATTCTTAAAAGAAAAAGAAATAACACCCGAAATACTCGCTTGTTGCAGTGCAGGGTCTATCGTGGGAAGTCTTTATGCCGTTGGGAAAAGCCCTGATGAGATTGTAGAATTTTTTAAATCCATTTACTTTTTCAATTGGAAGCATTTTGCCTTTAATCAGCCTGGCTTGATTTCCTCAAAAATATTCAGGACTTATCTGAAACCTATTTTTGGAGATATGAAAATTGGCGAACTGCAAAAAGAAGTGCGAATTGTAGCAACGGAGCTCGTAAGTGGGAAGCAGATTATTTTTAATAATGATTTCCAAGTGGTAGATGCGATTATCGCCTCTTGCTCGGTACCTGGAGTCTCTACTCCGTATGTGGTGGGGCAGGAAATGTATAGCGATGGAGGGATTCTGAATAACTTCCCCGCGGATATTATCAAGGGAGATTGTAATAAGATGATTGGAGTATTCGTCTCACCATTACAAGATGTAGAACTCAACGATCTGAAAACAATAAAATCAGTAGTCTCCCGCTCGTATGACCTGCTCTCTTATCGAGTAGAGCGGTATAAATTCAAGCATTGCGACTGGTTTATCACCTCAAAAGAGCTCTCTAAATACGGTATGTTTGAACGAAAACCCGAAACGCTAAACGAAATCTATGATATAGGCTACAGAGCAGCAGAGCAGTCCTATAATAGGGATTTCTAAAACAAAAAGCACCTTATTTCTAAGGTGCCTACATAAAAAACAAATCTAAATTAGTTCTTAGCAACACTAAACTTTTTAGTTCCTACTGTTATAGTTTCTAAGCTCTTAGAGAAATCCAAAAGGAACTTAATGGTTTGCTTTTTTGCTTTCAGATTTCCTTTCTTAAAAATATAAATTTTACCCATCGGCTTATGATTTTTTAGTCAATAATAAAAACGCCGATGATTTTAAAATATTATCTAGTGAGTATAATATTTTTTTCGTCCATTATCTTACGAAGATTAATAAGAGCATAGCGCACCCTGCCAAGTGTGGTATTGATACTGGTCTCGGTATGTTCAGCGATTTCTTTAAAGCTAAGCCCATCAAAAAATCGGAGTTTTACGACCTCCTGCTGATTGGCAGGAAGGAGGTGGAGCATCTTATGAAGATCCTGAAAAATCTGTGCAGTAACGAGCTGGTCTTCTATATTATCAGAAGGCTCACGGATAATATCAAAGATGGAGAATTCTTCATTCTCAAAAGTAGTCTCGGAGATTTTTTTGTTTTTAGACTTTAACCTGTAATGGTCTATAATGAGATTATGAGCAATCCTTTTCGCCCAAACGATAAACTTGCCCTCGTCATTATAACGACCTTCTTTTAGGGTAATGATAATCTTAACGAAAGTATCCTGAAAGATATCATTAGCAAGTTCTTCATCCATTAGCTTATAATAGATAAAAGAGAAAAGCTCAGATTCATACTTTTTGATAAGAGAAGCGAGAGCTGCTTCATTGCCATTTTGATACTCAGTAATCAATAGCTTATCACATTTTACACTCATACTTTTCGCATTAAATCTTGATAAAGACCTATGGATCTTTATCTGTATAGACATTAAATTTAAATAATACTGAGTAGAGATTTATTCCTATAAGCTTTGATTTTAATCTTAATTAGGCGACAAAGTTAATAATATTTTATAAACAATTAATACTTTTTAAGAAAATAAAATTCTTAAATAAGACAAATATATCTATCACTGTCTAGAAGGACAAGAAAAAAAAGGATAAAGAGGAATATTTAATGAAAAATTAAGATTAAAACCTTGTAATTCCTTGCCATTAACCCCATCCTTATCAATAGAAAAAGCATAACCTGCGGTAAGATCTATAATTCCTATAAGGCTAATACCAAATTTCGGAGCGATGTATTTAGGAGTAAATTCAGCAGAGCCAATGAAATAATAAGGATGATTAATATATACATCTTTTTCAAAATTGAATAAAATATCTGCATTTACCTTCGGAATAGCACGGAAAGAAGAATTGACAGAACCCAAAAGAGCCGAAGCACCAATGCGGTAAAGCAGATCATCATTACCGTGAAAAAAAACCAACTTACCTCCCACCTCTACAAAAGATTGATTCTGGTACTGATAGCCAAGACTGGCAAACTCATACCGACTCAGCTGAGCAAAAGAAACCTGAAGATCCAAAACGAGGGCAATAATTGCAAATATCTTTTTCATAAGTGTGTTTGTAATCCTAAAATTAGGGAATGATGAAGCACCACTCCCTAATGTATTTCATTTTATAAACCGAATTCTCGCTTGATATCTTCTACCCTGTCGAGTTTTTCCCAAGTAAAAAATTCAAGGTTATCTATCGTAACTTTCTCACCATTATTCTTGTGGAAAGTCTTACTGCCTACATAATAATCCTTACCCATATGACCATAGGAAGCGGTCTCTTGGTAAATCGGATTTCTCAATTTAAGATTTTGCTCGATGGCGTAAGGTCTTAAATCAAACAAAGCCTTTACTTTCTCTGCAATCTGCCCATCGGTTAAATCTACTTTGGAAGTACCATAAGTATTAATATATAAACCGCAAGGCTCTGCTACACCAATAGCATAAGAAACCTGAACCAAAACCTCATCTGCTACCCCAGCAGCTACTAAATTTTTAGCAATATGGCGGGTAGCATAAGCACCGCTTCTATCTACTTTTGAAGGGTCTTTCCCTGAGAAAGCACCACCACCGTGAGCCCCCTTACCACCATAGGTATCTACGATAATCTTCCTGCCTGTAAGCCCTGTATCTCCGTGAGGACCACCGATAACAAACTTACCAGTAGGGTTTATATGATACTTAATCTGCTCATTAAAGAGGTCTCGAATCTCTGGTTTTTGCTTTTCTTTTACTCTTGGAATGAGAATTTCCAGAATATCTTTTCGGATTTTTGCGAGCATCGCTTCATCGCTGGCAAAATCATCGTGCTGAGTAGAGACAACGATGGAATCTATCCGCACAGGCTTATGGTCATCGGAATACTCAATCGTAACCTGAGACTTAGCATCTGGGCGTAGGTATGGAATGGTTCCCGACTTTCTAAGCTCGGATAGCTCCTTCAATATAGAATGGGCTAAATCTAATGCCAAAGGCATATAGTTTTCGGTTTCATTGGTTGCATAACCGAACATCATCCCTTGGTCGCCCGCTCCCTGTGCATTGGCTCTTTCCTCAAAAGAATCTCCTGTAAGCCTGTCCACCCCTTGATTTATATCAGGGGACTGCTCGTGGATAGCAGAGATTACCCCACAGGAATCACCATTAAACATATACTCACCTTTGGTATAACCAATCTGGTTGATGACCTCTCTTGCAATGGTCTGTACATCGAGGTAAGCCTGAGACTTTACCTCGCCTGCAAGCACTACCTGACCTGTGGTAACAAGGGTTTCGCAAGCGACCTTAGACTTCTTATCAAAAGCCAAGAAATGGTCTATCAACGCATCTGAAATCTGATCTGCAATTTTATCAGGATGCCCTTCTGAAACGGACTCTGATGTAAATAAATACGACATTTTTTTATTTTTAAACAAGAAGAAAAAAGGAGAAATACACTATAAAAAAATGCTAAAAGAGAAAATCTGTTTTAGCATTTTTTATTGAGGTTGCAATCAGCCAAATTTTTCCTCCAAGAAATTTCTGGCAAATTTAAACACTATATTCTTAATAGCAAAAACTATCTTTTAATATATTTTACTATTGTGGTTCTATATTCACATAATCCTGTGGCATCTTATTATAATTGAGCTTATTGCCTACAGATTCTCTAATAAACTTCACAAACTCATCAATAATCTTCTGCTTATAAGTGGGTTTATAATAAATAATACTCATCTCTCGATAAGGGAATGGCTTTCGGAAACGGCTTACTTTTTTCCTTTGCTTATCCGATAGCTGCTCTACAGCAAGCTCTGGAAGAATGGAAATACCCCCAACCTTATCCACCATCTGAACTACTGTACCAATATTAGAAGGAGAAAGTTCCAAATTTTTTGGTTTCAGAGCGTTTTCTTTCAGGTGACAAATATTTTCAAACTGTACACGCAGGCAATTGCCCTCCTCCAGTAGCCATACTTTATCGGCTTCTACTTCCTCAGGAGCTACAACCCTGTCGCTTACCAAATCATTGGAGGAATAGAGCATCAGCTCTTCATTAAAGAGAACATCTCCGTAGAATTCCCGAGCGGCTTCGTATGGAGTAGCAATAATCCCAGCATCCAGTTCCCCACTTTTAAGAGACTTGATGATATTCTCAGTAGTCATTTCCTTAATATTAAAGGTAATCCGTTCATTATTTCTGAGGAAATCAAAAACTTCATTCGGGACAATAAAGGATGATACGGTAGGGATTACCCCAAGATTCAGATTCCCTGCTAAAACATTATTGAGCTGAATGGCTTTATTTTTCAGCTCATTTACTGAATCTATTACCTGCTTTGCCTGATTGATTATTTGCTCACCCATATCCGTAGTTCTGATAGGATGAGAAGTGCGGTCAAAGATTTTTACATCGAGCTCTTCCTCGAATTTCTGAATCATCGCACTAAGGGTAGGTTGAGTAATGAAACACGCTTGTGCAGCCTTTCCAAAGTGTTTGTACTTATCTACTGCTATAAGGTATTCTAACTGTTGAATGTTCATATTATTTAGTTTTGTAGCTCACAAATATATAGAAGATTTTGTATTCAATCCCTTTTTTTACATTAAATTTGTGGGAATTAAAGTCTAAAAAATGAAAAGAGATAAAACAATTGACTCTTTTGAAAGTATGTATAATAAAAGTACCTCTTCTGAACCTCTAAACGCTCATTCTATTGAGGATTTTGCTCTTAATGAGAAGATGGCGCACTTTGTAAGAGAGATTATCCCCGAGAGAATCATCTACGCAAAAGGTTCAGGAGCGTATGGTACTTTTACCGTTACTCAAGATATTCGCCCGTATACCAAAGCTCAAATTTTCTCAAAGGTGGGGAATAGCTGTAAGGTCTTTGCTCGCTTTTCTCCTACGATTGGGGAGGCGGGCAGTAGCGATATAGAAAGGGATATAAGAGGGTTTTCAATAAAGTTTTATACTGAGCAGGGCAATTGGGATTTGGTCGGCAGTAGCTCGCCAGTGTTTTATATAAAGGATGCTAAAAAATTCCCTGCACTGATTCGCTCGCAGAAAAAAAATCCTAAAACCCATCTGAAATCCTCTGCTTTGGCGTGGGATTTCTGGTCTCAAAATCCAGAGTCTCTGCACCAAGTTCTCATCCTGATGTCCAGCCGAGGAATCCCTTATGGCTACAGATATATGAATGGCTATGGGGGGCATACTTTTTCTATAATTAACCAGCATAATGAGAGGGTTTGGGTAAAATTTCACCTGAAAACTCAGCAGGGAATAAAGAACTTCAGTAATGCTGAAGCAGAAGAAATAAAAGCTCAAAACCCGGACTTCTCACAAGAAGACCTCATCCGTGCTATTGAGAGCAAAAACTTTCCTAAATGGACGCTCTACATACAGGTAATGACCGATGAACAGGCAATGGACTTCCGATGGAACCCATTTGATGTTACCAAAGTATGGCCTCAGGAGGAGTTCCCACTAATAGAAGCGGGAGTACTAGAGCTCAACCAAATACCTGAAGATTATTTTACCAGCGTGGAGCAGTCGGCATTCTCACCGAGCAATGTAGTTGAAGGCATCAGCTTCTCGCCAGACAGGGTACTGCAAGGGCGTATCACTACCTATTTTGATGCTCAAAGGTACCGACTGGGCAACAGCGCCTACCAGATCGAAGTGAATAAAAACCCTTTTACACAAGAGCCTTCTTACGGAGACAGCAATGGCATTAATCCCTTCCATTTTGAGAGGAATGAAACCGATAACGACCACTATACCCAAGCGGGGACTTTTTACTCCAAAGTTCTGAGTACAGATGAAAAGGAAATCCTCATTCAAAACATCGTAAGCAGTATGAAGAGCATTAGTGGAGAGAGAAGAGAGGAAATCATTAACCGACAACTCTGCCACTTCTTCCGTGCAAATATAGAACTGGGGATGAAGGTAGCCCTCGGTCTCGGAATAGATATAGACGCCAGTATAATGAGCTCTGCAAACGGAAGCCACCCTAAAACCCACTAGCATTGGGGGCGATTACTATTTAGTAGCGCGCCGTTGCCGGCGAGGCACTTATTATAGATTATAGTTGTGAATTGGCTGCCGAAATAAAAAAATGAGCAATTAATAGTTGTGAATTGGTCGCCAAAATAAAAAAATGAGCAATTAATAGTTGTGAATTGGTCGCCGAAATAAAAAAGCAGGTTTCGGTTATTTAACCGACAGAAATAAAAAAATAAGTAGCAGTTAATTAACCGACGGTAGAAAAAAAATAAAAATGAAGCATAATAAATTTGATTTAGCCTATCTGAAAATGGCTTTAGAATGGGCAAAACTCTCCTACTGCGAAAGGAGGCAAGTGGGTGCCCTTATCGTAAAAGACAGAACCATTATTTCCGATGGGTTTAATGGTACGCCTTCTGGCTTTGAAAACTGCTGCGAAGACAGCGAAGGGAATACCCAATGGTATGTACTCCACGCAGAGGCAAACGCTATTCTAAAACTCGCAAGCTCCACCCAATCCGCAAAAGAGGCTACGCTCTACATCACCCTTTCGCCGTGCAAGGAGTGCAGCAAGCTCATCTTGCAATCGGGCATCACGCGGGTAGTCTATATAGAAGAATACAAGGATATGGAGGGCATCAATCTGCTAAAAAGAGGAGGGATAGAGGTGATGAGAATTTCAAAACAAGAACTTTACCCTGATGAAAAAAATACTATTGCTTAGCCTTATCCTCCTCACCGCTTTCTGCTTCGGGCAGGAAAAGGAGATTCTAAAAGTCCTAAATACCCAAAAGGAAGCCTGGAACAGTGCCGACATAGAGGGCTATATGCAAGGCTACCACAAGAGCGATTCGCTAATGTTCATCGGGGCAGGAAAGGTGAGCTACGGCTTTCAAAACACACTCACCAGCTACCAAAAAGGCTATCCGACAAAAGAAGCAATGGGCATCCTCAGTTTTTCTAACATTAAAGTAAAACCCCTCGGCAGGAAATACGCCTTCGTAACAGGAAAATGGGAAATACAAAGAGCCGAGACAGAGCTAAAAGGGATATTCTCCCTCGTCTTTCAGAAATTTAATCACGGCTGGAAAATCATTTCAGACCACACCGAATAATGACTTGGCAGGAAAGCATAACAGATTTTACCCACTACTTAAAGTTTGAAAGAAACTTAAGCCATAACACCCTGCTCGCCTACGAGAGAGACCTTAAAAAACTGCAAGCCTACGCCGAGCACTACCTCCCAGACTCTACCCCCGAGACGCTCACCTATCATCAGCTGCAGGAATGCCTCTACCATTTCTCTAAGCAGGACTGGTCAGAACGCTCACAAGCCCGCTGGGTATCCTCCATAAAAGCCTATTTTAAGTATCTGATAGAAGATGAAATCCGCGAAGACAACCCCTCTGCCCTGCTCGACTCCCCCAAACAAGGGATTTACCTGCCCGACAGCCTCTCACAAGAGGAAATAGACCAGCTGCTCAGCGCCATAGACACCTCCACAAACCTCGGCAAGCGAAACTACTGCATCATAGAGGTCTTGTACGGGTGCGGGCTAAGGGTTTCGGAGATGATAAGCCTCAAAATCTCCGATATCAATTTCAAAGAAAACTTTATAAAAGTAAATGGCAAAGGCAATAAGGTGCGCCTCGTACCCATAGCCGACTATACCCTGCAACTGATAAAAGACTACATCAACGGCATACGAGCAAGCATAAAAATAGCGCCCCATTGCTCCGACTACCTCTTCCTGAGCGAAAGAACAGGCAAGCCCCTCACCCGAGTGATGATTTTCACCTTTATAAAACAATACGCCCTGCTTGCCAATATCCAGAAGAAAATCTCGCCACACACCTTTCGGCATTCCTTTGCTACCCACCTTTTGCAAAACGGTGCCGACCTCCGCTTTATCCAAGAAATGCTAGGGCATTCTAGCATTACCACAACCGAAATCTATACCCACCTCCAAACCGAAGAACTCCACGAAACCATCCTCAACTTCCACCCAAGAAGCCACAGTTAGCTTTTGGCTGTTAGCTTCTGGCTATTGGCTTTAAGAAGTGGCTGGCTTCTGGCTATTAGCTTTTAGCTACACCTTGCAGATGAGGCTCTTAGTACAGCAGACACTTACCACAAACTAACCGCACACCGCCAATTGCCAAAAGCCAGCTACCAGAAGCCAATTGCTATCTGCTATTTTTATAACCCTAATTCTATAAAAAATGAAGAAAAACAGTCCCACCACACCGATGATTGGAAATTTTACTCCTACTATACGAAAATCTGTCTATAAAAAAACAAACTTCAATTTTCTCAAAAAATTAGCTCCCCAATTGGGGAGCTAAACATAACAAAATACTAACAACTATAAAAACACACTGTACAATAAGTACGAGGTTCTATATTCTTTTTAATACCTTACACCTCTATTAATCGTGGGTGAGGCGGTAGGTATATTGATAATTCTTAGTAAAAGAATAATAATCATAAAAATCCTTCCATCTCCCACATTGAATTGCCGGAGGCGCAGGACCAAAAACAGGACCATTATGGTAACAAGAAGAAGTAACAGTACATTCTCTACTCTCTCCATAGCTTTCTGTAAGACTATAACTTGATATATATTGGTCGTCTATATCTACTCCATTTTGAGTAGAAATAATACCCAATTTAAATTTATTTCCCAAATTTCTCGTATCAACGGAATACTTTAAATAGTGCTGAGGTTCACTTTGACCATTTCTATAACATTTTACATAATCTGCATATCTATAATAATCTGTCGTTTCCGTCGTAGAAGAACTATTTGATATATGAGTTCCTAATAGATTTATTTTGTGATCTATACTATATTCTGTAGGATCCCAGCCCCAGCTCTGATGATAATATTCTATTCTTCCATTTATAGGAAACCATACCATAGAACCTGTTTTATCATACAGATAAAAAGCATTACCATAACCATATTTTTGTTTAGAAAATACTTCTGAATCTAAGAGTACAGTATTAGAACTATTAATTGCCCAATTATTATACTTAGTATCTGCTGCTGGTATACGAGTAGGACTGTTATATGTATAGAGAAACGGCCTGTTCGGGATAAACCCTGCTATTTTTAGATCTTTCAGATCTTCCTCATCTGGAACTTTCCAGCCACTGCCTACACCTGCTTCCGTATATCCTGTAACCAAAGGATTATCATTCTTTAAGCCTGTCGTCCAAGTTCCTG
>ERZ772827.1409-NODE-1409-length-12140-cov-7.493339_pt1 | contig 12140 bp, 8 predicted proteins | sample MGYA00580850_ERZ772827 | MGnify/ENA primary metagenome ERZ772827 (study PRJEB29015, sample SAMEA2737950) | human oral metagenome | biome: human oral; feature: human-associated habitat; material: dental | place: China | collected 2145 ...
GGGGGGGGAGGGGGGTGGCGGAGTCGTCGGCAGGGGCGGGTACGGGCAGGGACGTGATGGTCACCTGGACCGGGGCCGGAGGAGGTGCCGGGGCGGGCCGTGGGGTGCCGCGGGCGGGTGCCGTGGGGCCCGCTGGCGGCGCCGACGTCCGGGACGTGCCGGGCATGACCGAGGTCCGGGTGGGTATGGTCGCGGGGCTCGTAGGTGCTCCGGGACGCTTGGTCGCGGGGCTCGTAGGTGCTCCGGGACGCTTGGTCGCGGAGCCCGAGGGCATGACCGAGACCCGGGTGGGGGCGGAGGCGCGGACGAGGGTCACCGGGGGGTGGGACGAGGAGGTGCCGGCCGGTGCGGCCGGGGTGCCCGTGGTCGGCGTGGCCGGGGAGCCGGCAGGTGATGCCGGGGAGTCCCCCGACGCCGGGGCGCCGGTGGGCGAGGCCGGGGAGGCCGGTGCCGTGGGGGAGGGCGCACGGCCTGCCCCGGTGCCCGCTGGCCCGCTCGGAGGCGGCGCGGGGGCGTGGCCGGGCTGGGCCGGTATTGCGCCGGGGCGCACGGCGGTGTCGGAGTCGGAGGAGGGGCGTGCGGCTGGGCCTAGGGGGCGGATGGCGGTGTCCGAGGAGAGACGTGTGGCAGGGCCTGAGGAGGGGCGGATAGCGGTGTCGGAGGATGGACGTGCGGCGGGGCCCGAGAAAGGGCGGATAGCGGTGTCCGAGGAGAGACGCGCGCCAGGACCCGGGGAGGGCGCGGGGGCCTCAGGGGGCAGCGGCGCGGAGGACGCCGACAGGGGGGTGGAGGCTACCTCGGGGGTGGGTGCGGCCGTGGGCTGGGAGACCGGTTGCGGGCTGGTCGTGTGGCCCAGCGTCGCCAGTGTCCCGCGAACCGGGTCCGGCCCCGGGCGGGTGCTCAGGGTGATGGCGTGGGCGCTCCGGCCGCCGCGCAGGGGGGTGATGAGCGCCTCGTAGGTCCCGGTCGGCAGGCCCGCCGACCGGTCCACCGTGCGCAGTCCCAGGATCGCCCCTCCTGCCGCCCGTCCGTGCAGCATGTGGGCGTAGCCGGTCATGACGACCGTGACCACCGTGCAGAGCACCAGCGCCAGGCGCACGACGGCGGGTCCGGGCAGGACGTAGGCCAGGACGCCGGGAGCGGCCAGGAGGATGACGTCGATGACGACACTGGCCACCACCCGGCGGGGGTCTGCCTGCGAGCACACCGTGAGCACGGGGGTCTGGGCGCCGACGGCTGCTGAGCTCACCGTCTCCTCCTCTCCGTTAGCCAGTGCAGCATGTTTGTCACTCCACTCTAACGGGAGGATGCCCCTGTGCGGGAGGTGTAGCTCAGGAAGGAGACCGACAAGGCGTTCGGGCTACCGTCCTATTCTTTATCTTTGATTGTCACGTATCGTGTTTATGATTTTTTAACATGTGACAAATAAGTGTGTGGAGCGTCATTGTCGGCCCTGTGCGCCCGCTGGGCAGGGCGCCTCCGACCCGCGTGCCGGGCAGCGGGCGGCCATCCAGCGCGCCCGACCCGGGGCAGGCCCAGCCGGGTCCGCCCCGACCGGCGGCCAGCCAGTCCGTCCCGGCCAGGAGCAGGCGGCCGGGACGCGCCCGGTGGACCGCGGCGTGCCCTGCCGCCAGGTAGGTGACGGCAAGAACCTCGGGTACCACCATTCCCCTAGCCCTAAGAACGGCGTCCTGGCACGTCAGGGAACTTGTCGGAATAGCCTGGCAATACCCTGGGAGTAATAGGTGTCTCCTCTCGGCCAGAGACGACCTAAGACCCGGACGCCGCCAATCCGGCCTCTTCCGCCCCTTCCGGGAAGGGGCACGTAGGAGCAGGATCTCAGCCTGTCATCTTAGGCACACCGTGGCGGCCTCGCGCCCGTCCATCTCCGCGCAGCCCCTCTGACGTGCGCGTCTGGTCGCCTGTGCGCCTGTCCTAGCCCGGAACACGCCGAGACTCTCCGCCGTCGTAGATCTCGCAATTGTCACGGTCGCCCTCGTAGCATGGCCGTACTGATCCTCAACCCCACCCAGAGATTCTGGGAGACAGGAAGTGAAGCACAATGAGTGCCCAGTGGTCCTTTGAGGCGAAGATGCAGGCAGTTGACAGCCTTCAGAACGGCCTGGCTCAGTGGATGCGCTCGGTGGACGCCTCCGAGGTCGTCATCGAGGTCGAGGCGTTGGGGGGCCGGGCGAGCGTCCGCTCCCACGCTCAGTGCGAGCGGGGCTCTACCGAGGAGAACACCGTCCCGGGCCCCCTGGTCCAGGAGGCCGCCCACCTGCGCGCCGTCATGGCCCGCCCCGGCGGGGGGGCCTGGACGTGGGCGAGGCTGGGCATGAGCGCCCCCGACTACCGTCTCGTCTCCGACTTCGACTACAACCGTTTCCCCCAGTTCTCCGACCCCGTCACGCACAAGGACTGCGCCACCGAGCTGGAGTTCTTCCCCCGCGACCCCAGCGCCACGCCTGAGTGGATGAGCGCATGAGCACGCCCCCGGCCTCCGGGCGGCCCGCCTCCCGGGACGACGGCGTCGGCGCGCCCGGTTCCTCAGGGACCGCAGGGCCTGGGTGGCCGGGGGCCGCTGCCCCTGGTGGGGTCGGTGGGACCGCCGACCCCGGCGTGGACCCCGACCTGGTGCCGGGGATCCTCCTGGACGACCCCGGCGGGGGAGATGACCCCTATATGGCTGTGCTACGGGCCTGTCCCAGCGCCCCTGCCGAGACCGCCTCCCGTCCGGGCACCAGGTCGTCGGCCACCCGCCACCCGGCACGTGGCGCCCTAAGGGCCCGACGGGACACCCCCCACTACCCGCGGCAGCCCCGCCTGGGTGAGGCCTGGCGGTGGGGGTGGGCCGCCCTCGTCTCCTCTCCCGTCGTCATGGCCAGCCTGGTGACCTGGGTCCTGGCCGCCCTGGCCGTCCTGACCTGGATAGTGGTCTACCTGCCGGTCACGCGCTCGCAGGTGGCCGTCTACGCCTGCGCCGGTGAGCTCGTCCTCATGGTCTCCCTGGGAGTGATAGGACTGACCAACGCGGCACGTGTCCTGGCTGCGGGGCGGGTGCTGCGCTACCGGGACTTCTTCCTCGTACCCGGCCAGGCCCGCGCGGTCCTGGCGGTCATAGTGTGCACCGTGGTAATGGAGGTCGCCCACCGGGTCCCCTACATCTTTATCACGTCCTTTGTGGTCGCCTACTTCCTGTGCTTCACGGTCCCGATCGTCCTGTGCGAGGAGGTCGGCCCGATCGAGGCCATTGCGCGCTCCTGCGCACTGGCCATGGAGAACGTGGGGGCCGTCCTGCCCGTGCTGATTGTGGGCTACCTCATGATACTGGTGGGTATTGTGACGCTCCTGGGCTGGATCGTCCTCGTGCCCGTGGAGATCCTCATGGTCATGTTCACCTACCTGTGCCTGACCGGGCAGGACGTCGCCCGCATTGTCTGAGGCGGCCAGCTCCGGCTACGCGACGCCGTCGGACCCGGAGGAGCGGCGCCGCCGGACCCTGTGGAAGACGGCCGCCCGGTCCCGTGCCCTGCTGTCCCGTGACGTCCTGCCGGGTGCCCGGACAGGGGAGCGGGTGGGCTCCGGAGCAGGCGGGGCGGGAGGGGGCGGCGCGCAGGTCTGCTGGCCCGTGGCGTCAAGGTCCAGCACCCGGGCGTGGATGGCGGTGCGCCCCTGGAGGGCGGCGCGCAGGGCGCGGTGCAGGCCTGTCTCCAGGTAGAGGGAGCCGCGCCAGGAGACCACGTGCGCGAACAGGTCCCCGAAGAAGGTGGAGTCGTCGTCCAGGAGGTCACGTAGGTCCAGGGTGGAGCGCGTGGTGACGAGCTGGTCCAGCCTGACCTGCCGCGGTGGTATCGCGGACCAGTCACGCTGCTCCATCTCCTGGTGGCTGGGGTAGGGGGCGCAGTCGCCCACAGCCTTGAAAATCACAGGGTCATGCTATCGGGCGAGCGGCCCGCATCCGGGGACCGCACAGGACGCGCCGAGACGCGGTACAGGAAGCCGCCTGCCCCCAAAAAAGACGGGACGTCCCCGTAAAAAGACGGCGCGTCCCCGCCGTCGCGCGGGACGGCGGGGACGCGAGGGAGGTGCGGGCGTCAGTTCACCGCGCCCAGGCACAGGACCATGTCGGTGGTGATGGACACGGTGGAGTCGCCGTAGCGCAGCATGGACCACTCGTAGAACCTCTCCGGGCTGGAGGCCCCGGCGGCTGCGCACTTGTCGAGGGTGTTCCTGCTGGTGAGGCCCTTGCTGCTGGTCAGGACGGCCTGGACCGGGTAGGAGCCGGGAACGCAGTCGGACTTCCTGATACCGCTCGGGTCGGAGGCGTCGTCAATGAGACAGCTCCCGGCCCTGAGGGTGTTGACGCCCTGGGAGGCGTCCGCGTTCTTGGCCATGAGGCACAGGTACTGCTCACCGTCTGCGTCCGTGGGGACGGTGGCCTCCGTGCCGGCTACCTTGAGGCAGTCGGTCTCCGAGGAGACCTTGTCCAGGACCTTGTAGATGACCGAGCTGTCCGAGCACTCCGCCCTTCTGGCCTCCGTGAGCGCCTTGCCCTCGCTCACCCCGGCCACGCAGTCCCCTACGGAGGCGCTGCCCAGGGCGGGCCGGTGGCTCTGGAGCGCGAGGAAGGCCACGGCACCGACGACCGACACCACCAGCACCACCACGGTGACCAGGAGTGGTGTGCTGCGCACGATGGTCGACAGGCTCGCCGGCGGCTCCGGCTGCTGGGCGGGCGGTTCGGTGGTCATGACGGTCTCCAACGTCAGTTCTTCGCACCCACGCAGAACACCAGGTCAGCGGTGGCCGCGACCTTGACGCTGCTGTACTTGAGCATGGCCCACTCGTAGTACTGCTCCGGGTCGGAGGCACCGGCGGCGGTGCACTTGTCGTAGGCGTTGGCCTCCGTAATGCCACGGGGGTCGGTGATAACGGCCTGGACCGGGTAGGAGCCGGAGCTGCAGTCGGACTTTCTCACGCCGGTCGTGGCGGAGGAGTCCTCCTTGAGGCAGTCGCCTGCCTTAATGGTGTTGGCGCCCTGGGACGGGTCAGCTCCCTTGGTGATGAGGCACAGGTAGTCTGCGGAGGAGCGCTTGGTCGTGGGGACGGCGGCCTCCGTGCCGGCTACCTTGAGGCAGTCGGTCTCCGAGGAGACCTTGTCCAGGACCTGGTAGGTGGCCGAGCTGTCCGAGCAGTCCACCCGCTTGGCATTGTCGAGGTCCTTGCCCTCCCCGACCCCGGTCACGCAGTCCCCCTTCGAGGCGCGGCCCAGGGCGGAGCCGGACTGCTGGAAGATGACAAAGCCTCCCACGCCCAGGGCGATGACGAGTACCACGGCCGTCAGGACGATCCTCATCGTGCTGGGCTTCCTGGTGGTGGGGGCCGGGGTGCCGTAGGTGGCTGCGGCGACAGGGATCTGGTCACCCACAGGGCTGCCGTACCCGGCCTCGGAGCCTGGTGTCCCGTAGGTCGGGGAGCTGGAGCTGAACAGGGGCGGGTTGGCGGGGGCTCCCGGCGTACCGACCCCGTAGGTGGGCGTGGGCTGGCCGGGTGCGGCACCGGGCTGCTGGCCGGGTGCGGCACCGGGCTGCTGCCCGGGGGTGCCGTAGGGTGAGGTGGTCATTGTGTTCTCCTGACTGGTGAGGTGTCTTCCACAGGACGTCGGCTGGTACCCGACGAGGTGGTGCGGGTAGGCCCGCTTCTCAGTTCGGGCTCCCCAGGCAGAACACGATGTCGTTGGGGAGCGTGCTGCCGTCTCCGTACCTGGTCATGGACCACGGGTAGAACGTGTACGGGTTGGAGGCTCCCGCGGCAGTGCACTTGTCGTAGGCGTTGTCCCTGTCGATCGTGTTGGCGCCCTCCTTTATCACGACCTGAATCGGGTAGGAGCCGGTGGTGGTGCACTCCGTCTTCTTGACCTTGTTGATCAGGTTGGGGGAGGAGTCGTCTATGAGGCAGTCGCCTACCTTGGCGATATTGACACCCTGGGACGGGTCAACGTCCTTGGGGCCCATGCACAGGTACTGGACCGCGACGACCGGGTTGGCGGGGACGGCCGCCTCCGCGCCGGCTACCGTGAGGCAGGCGGTCTCCGAGGAGACCTTGTCCAGGATCTTGTGGGTGGCCGAGCTGCTTGAGCAGTCGGTCACCTTGACGTCCGAGAGCTTCGTGCCCTCGACGAGCCCGCTCACGCAGTCCCCCTTGGAGGCGCTGCTCAGTGAGGTCGCGGTCCCGTTGCCTCCCGGGGTGGGGGTGGGGCTCTTGGTGTCCGGAGTCGGGGTCACCTGGTTGGAGCCGGAGGTGGTCTCCTGGGAGGGGCTGGTGGTCGGGTCCGCCACGGGCTTGGTGTCCTTGCCCTGGATGAGGAAGAAGGCCAGGACGCCGATGACCGCCACCATGACCACCGCGATGACGGCGATGACCGGCCCGTTGCTGCCGCTCTTGCGGGCAGGGGGCGGGGTGGCGTAGGCCGGTGCCATACCGGGGGCGGGTACCTGTCCCATGGGCGCCTGTCCGGGCGCGAAGCCGTTCGGCACCTGACCCGGCTGGTACTGGCCCGACGAGTACTGACCCGGCTGGTACTGACCTGACGAGTACTGACCCGACTGGTACGGATCCGACGGGTACTGACCTGGCGGCACCTGGCCCGGGGCCGCGCCCGGGGGCACCTGCCCGGCTGACATCTGGCCGATGGGGACCTGGATGGTCGGCGCCTGGTCGCTGTACTCGGTTTCACCTGCCGCGTATGCCGGGGTGCCGGCACCGTATGCGGGCTGGTTCGTGGGGACGCCCGGTGTGGCCCCGTAGGGAGGCACGGGCTGGCCGGGTACGGCACCGGGCTGCTGCCCGGAGGAGCCGTAGGGCGGTGAGGTGGTCATAAACGGTCTCCTGACAGGGAAGGACTCTTCCGCAGGCTATCGGACGAGACTGACTAGCGGCGTTATTGTCGCGCCGCGAGGGACGTGGCGCCATCGCAGGCCAGGGGCTGGGTAGGTGCCGTGGTCGGGGGCTGGACTGAGGTGGGCGTGCCGCGCGTCCTCCTCGGCGGGGCGCGGGGGGTGGCGGCGTCGCCCGGACAGAAGGCTAGACGATCCTACGCGGTGGGGGAACCGCTGTCCTTGGCCGACCAGGACGGTCCACGTGGGCAGGGACGTCGTGCCGGTGTCCTCGGCGGCCGGGTGCCAGGACGTGACGGTGCGGGCCTCGGTGGGGCGCCGGGCTGCTGCCCAGGAGCGCCGTGAGACGGTGTGGTCATTGTGATCTCCTGGCAACATGGTCCCTGTGAACGCTATCGGTTGGGACCGGTGGAGCGGGAGAGGGGAGATGCGTGTTCTACCTCATACTGACGTGTGTCCTGGGCGGGGCCGGCGTAGTGCTAGCTGCGGCGGGGGCCGGTGGCGCGGCCAGGAAGGAGCGGGTGGTCAGGGGGCCCGTGAGGTAGTGCTGGAGCGTCGGCGCCACGAGCTCCACGACCCTGTCGATGCTCGCGCTCGCCAGCGGCTCGAGGCGCAGGACGTAGCGCGCCATGGCCAGCCCCACCACCTGGCTGCCGACCAGCGTGGCCCGTTCGCGGGCCTCGGAGCGGGCCGCGCCCGCCCGCCCGAGCGCCTGCGCCACCGGGACGGCGATCTGCTCGGTGGCGTAGGCCTGGATCGCCTCCGGGGCACCGTCGTCGGTGGCGATCCAGCGCAGCAGGGCACGGAAGGTGACCCCGCCCTCCTCGTCGTCCCAGGCGGTCAGCGCCAGGCGCACCAGGCGGGGGCCGGCGGTGCGCAGGTCACCGGCCAGGATGGCGTCAATCTCCTCGCTGGCGCGGATCCGCAGGTTCATGGCGGCGGCGAAGAGGTCGCCCTTGGAGCCGAAGTAGTAGGAGACGAGCGCCGGGTCGACGCCGGCCGTGCGGGCCAGGGCGCGGATGGTGGTGCCCGCGTAGCCGCGGGTGAGGAAGGACTCGCGGGCCGCGGCCAGGATGGCCTCACGGGTGGAGGGGCCCTCGGGCCTCGCCCGTCGTCCCCGCCGGGGTCGACGCCGCCCCTGCTCGCCCGTGTCCGCGGTCCCGCGCACACCCCTGCCCTGGTCGGTGGTCATGTCCTCGAGGGTAGGTCATCCGGGGCCCTCATATTACGAAAATATAATGGTTCGATATTCAACGCCGTCGAGTAGATATTGCGCTCGCAGCGTGCCAGCGGCCTGGCGGTCGGCGTGATCGCAACGAAAAGGTCACGTCGGGGGTCGGGCGGAGGGGAACAGTATTTCAACGCTGTTGAATCACGGTCGGCGGCCTGGTTACGGTGCCTCACGTCCTGAAGAGGTGACGACATGACCACAGTCCCGGCACCAGTACCAGTACCCGCTCCCGCGCGTCCCGCGCGCCCGACCGCGCCCGGCCCCGCCCTGCGCCTGGGCCTTGACATTGGCTCGACCACCGTCAAGCTGGTCCTCCTGCCGGAGACGGCGGTCGGGTCGGGTGGCCTCGGGCCGGGCGCCGTCGGGGCCGGTGAGGGCGAGGCTCCCGCCCAGCCCGTCCTCGCCGAGTACCACCGCCACAACGCCGACGTGCGCGGGGAGGTCACCCGGCTCCTGGGCGAGGCGGCCGAGCGGTTCCCTGACGCCCAGGTGCGCGGCGCCGTCACCGGCAGCGCCGGGCTGAGCCTGGCCACCCTCATGGGCCTGCCCTTCGTCCAGGAGGTCATTGCCGAGACCGAGACCGTGCGCCGTCGGGACCCGCAGACCGACGTCATTATCGAGCTCGGCGGTGAGGACGCCAAGATCACCTACCTCCACCCCACCCCCGAGCAGCGTATGAACGGCACCTGCGCGGGAGGCACCGGGGCCTTTATCGACCAGATGGCCCAGCTGCTCCACACCGACGCCCCCGGCCTGGACGAGCTCGCCAGCCGCTACACCACCCTGTACCCCATTGCCTCGCGCTGCGGGGTGTTCGCCAAGTCCGACCTCCAGCCCCTGATCAACCAGGGTGCCGCCAGCGAGGACCTGGCCGCCTCCGTGCTGGCGGCCGTGGTCACCCAGACCATCGCCGGCCTGGCCTGCGGCCGCCCCATCCGGGGGGACGTCATGTTCCTGGGCGGCCCCCTGCACTTCCTGCCCCAGCTGCGCGCCGCCTTTGAGCGCACCCTGTCCGGGCAGGTGGACTCCTTCAGCTGCCCGCCCGACGCCCAGCTCTACGTGGCCCTGGGCGCCGCCTACCTCGCCACCGGCGCCCCCACCACCCTGGGGGAGCTCGTCACGCGCCTGGCCACCCGGCGCGCCCTGAGCCTGGCCACCTCCCGCATGCGGCCCCTGTTCGCCTCCGAGGAGGAGCTGGCCGTGTTCCGGCGTCGCCACGCCCGGGCCACCGTAGAGCGCGCCAGCTGGCCGCGGCCCGGTAGTGGGGAGGGGGCCGGGGGCGCCGCGAGCGCCGGTGCTTCCGCCGAGGGCGGCGGGGGCGCGGCCGCCGGTGCCTCTGGCAGCGAGGCTGGGGGCGCGAGTGCTAGGGCGGGGACTGCCGAGGGGGCTGGGGGCGCGCCTGGCGGGGTGGATACCGGGTCCGCTGAGGAGGCTGGGTCCGGTAGTGGGGAGGCCGGGTCCGCCGGGGATGCCGAGGCCGGTAGTGAGCCGCAGGACGCCCCGCGCCCCGCCGACTGCTTCCTGGGTATTGACGCCGGGTCCACCACCATTAAGGCCGTCGTGCTGGACGAGGCCGACCGCATTGTCTGGGAGCACTACGCCGGTAACGAGGGCGACCCCGTGACCGCCGCCGTCGAGATCCTGCGCCGCATTCACGTCGAGATGCCCGAGGGCGTGCGCATTGCCCGCTCCTGCGTCACCGGCTACGGCGAGTCCCTGGTCAAGGCCGCCCTCCACCTGGACGAGGGAGTGGTGGAGACCATGGCCCACTACCGGGCCGCCGCCCACCTCAACCCCGGGGTGACCAGCGTCATTGACATTGGCGGGCAGGACATGAAGTACCTGCGTATCCGCGGTGAGGCCATTGACTCCATTAGCGTCAACGAGGCCTGCTCGGCCGGGTGCGGCTCCTTCCTCCAGACCTTCGCCCAGTCCATGGGCCTGAGCGTCCAGGAGTTCGCCGACACCGCCCTGACGGCCCCCCGCCCGGTGGACCTGGGCTCGCGCTGCACCGTGTTCATGAACTCCTCGGTCAAGCAGGCCCAGAAGGAGTCCGCCACGGTGGGGGAGATCAGCGCCGGGCTGTCCTACTCGGTGGTGCGCAACGCCCTGTACAAGGTCATTAAGCTCAAGGACCCCTCCCAGCTGGGGGAGCGCGTCTCCGTCCAGGGCGGCACCTTCCTCAACGACGCCGTCCTGCGCGCCTTCGAGATCCTCACCGGTCGTGAGGTGGTGCGTCCCGACGTCGCCGGCCTCATGGGCGCCCTCGGTGCGGCCCTGACCGCCCACCAGACCTACGACGGCACCCCGGGGCAGCTCATGACCCTGGCCGAGCTCTCCCGCTTCAGCCTCACCACCGAGACCGCCACCTGCAGGCTGTGCCAGAACCACTGCAAGCTCACCATCACCACCTTCTCCGACGGGTCGCGCCACGTCTCGGGCAACCGCTGCGAGCGGGGCGCCACCCAGGAGCGCCGCGCCAAGAAGTCCGACCTGCCCAACCTCTACGACTACAAGTTCAGGCGCACCTTCGCCTACCGGCGCCTGCGCAAGGGCCAGGAGACGCGCGGGGAGATCGGCGTGCCCCGGGTGCTGGGCATGTACGAGAACTACCCCCTGTGGTTCACGGTGCTCACCTCGCTGGGGTTCCGCGTCATGCTCTCGGGGCGCTCCGACCACGAGCTGTTCGAGAAGGGCATGGACTCCATCCCCAGCGAGAACGTCTGCTACCCCGCCAAGCTCGCCCACGGGCACGTCGAGTGGCTCATCTCCAAGGGGGTGCAGACCATCTGGTTCCCCTGCGTCTTCTACGAGCGCGACCTCGTGGAGGGGGCGGACAACCACTACAACTGCCCGATCGTGGCCACCTACCCCGAGGTCATCCGCACCAATGTGGAGGCCCTCCAGGGCACGGCGCCCGAGGGGGCCGACGGCGCCACGAGCCGGGCCTCGGGTCGTACCTCGGGCCGGGGCTCGAGACGGGACGCGGGCCGGGCCACAGGCCGGGCCTCTTCCGCTGGCGCGGGGCCCTCCTCCGGCACGGGTGACGGCCCGGACGGGGACGCCCACGGGCAGGGCGCTCCGCGGGTGCGCCTGCTCTCCCCCTTCCTCAACCTGGCCGACCCCGCCAAGCTCGCCGAGCGCCTCGTGGAGGTGTTCGCCGACTGGGACGTCACCCTGCCCGAGGCCCGGCGGGCCGTGGCCGCGGGCCTGGCCGAGGACGCCGCCTTCAAGGCCGACGTGCGCGCCGAGGGGCGCCGGGCCCTGGCGTGGATGCGCGAGCACGGACGCACCGGCATCGTCCTGGCCGGGCGCCCCTACCACGTTGACCCCGAGATCAACCACGGGGTCCCCGACGTCATTAACACCCTGGGCATGGTGGTCCTCTCCGAGGACTCCGTCCTGCCCGAGCCCGAGGCGGGCCAGGACGACGGCGCCGAGAGGGCCGTGGCCACCGGCGCCCTGGCCCGCGCGGTCGGGCACCTCAGGCGCGGCGCCAGGGCCCTGGCCGGTCCCCTGACCAGGCGGGGCGAGGACCCGCAGGCGCCCGCGGACTGGTCGGACGTCACCAGCCAGGGCCTGCCCAGCCCGCTGACCCCGGTCAGGACCGCCGACGTCGCCCCCCGCCTGCGGGTGCGCGACCAGTGGGCCTACCACTCCCGCCTCTACCGGGCCGCCGAGCTGGTCACCCGCTCTAAGGACCTGGAGCTGGTCCAGCTCAACTCCTTCGGCTGCGGCGTGGACGCCGTGACCACCGACCAGGTCCAGGAGATCCTGGAGTCGGCTGGCGACGTCTACACCGCCCTGAAGATCGACGAGGTCTCCAACCTGGGGGCCGCCACCATCCGCCTGCGCTCCCTGGCGGCGGCCGCCGAGGCGCGCCGGGGGCGTCGGGCCGCGCGCGCCCCCGGGGCCGACGCCGGGGCTGCTGTTGGGGTCGGGGTCGAGGCTGACGCTGGGGCCGGGGTCGAGGCTGACGCTGGCACTGGCACTGACGCCGAGGCCCTCGGGGC
>ERZ772827.1411-NODE-1411-length-12135-cov-4.462252_pt1 | contig 12135 bp, 10 predicted proteins | sample MGYA00580850_ERZ772827 | MGnify/ENA primary metagenome ERZ772827 (study PRJEB29015, sample SAMEA2737950) | human oral metagenome | biome: human oral; feature: human-associated habitat; material: dental | place: China | collected 2145 ...
CCCCTTTTGTTTGTCTATAGAAACTCAGAGCTGAAAGCGCCCTACAAGCCGCTGCAGATCCTGCGCGAGTTGTGCCAGTGTCTGGCTCGCTGCCGCGATCTCCTGCATGGAAGCCGCCTGCTCCTCGGAGACAGCAGAGACGTTCTCCGCCTCGGAACTCACGGCGTTCGAGACCTTTTGCACCGATTCGACAGAGTTGAACATCTGCTGGCTTCCCGCCTTGATGCCATCGGTGCTCTTCAGAATTGTGTCAACCTTACGCGAGAGCTCCTTGACGACGCCTGCGATGCGGTCGAACTGTTCGCCCGCCTGATTGACCTGTGTGACGCCCTCACCGACGCGTTCCTTCTGCTCCTGCATGACCTTAAATGTATTCTCAATGCGGCTCGCATTCTCGGTGATCAGTCCTGTGATCTCCTGCGCCGCCGTCTCAGACTGCTCGGCGAGCTTCCGAACTTCCTCAGCAACGACAGCAAATCCGCGGCCCTGCTCTCCCGCACGCGCTGCTTCAATAGCGGCGTTGAGAGCGAGGAGGTTCGTCTGTCCCGCGATCTCCGTAATCATCTCTACGATTTCGGAGATGCGCTTGGAACTCTCATAGAGTGCTGTAACGGCGTCGCCGACATCCTGTGCGCTCTGATTGAGGACATCCATGCCCTTTACGGCAATGCCGAGTCCCTGCTGCCCCTCGACGGTGGCTGTCTGTGCGAGCTGTGTCGCTGCAGAGACATCTGTGATTTCATTTGCGATTTCGTTGATGGCGTGTGTGATTCGGTCCACCGTTTGGAAGGAGTCATCGACGACCTCACGCTGCTCGATGGTGCTGCCCGTGATCTTCACGATCGCCTCGGCTGCGTGTTGGGCGCCCTGTGCCGACTGATCGGCAGAGGCGGTCAGCTGCTCGGAGGCGGCAGCAAGCTGCTCCGCTGTCTGTGCCGCACTCTGAATGAGATCGCGCAGCCCCTTGACCATCGCAAGGAAGGCGTTGTGCAGCTGTCCGATCTCGTCCTCGCGATTCATCTCGGGCGGTACGATGCCAAGATTCCCTTTTGCGACCTCAGTCGCCGCTCCTGCCATATTCTCGAGCGGACCAGCGATTGACCGAGCGATTGCATAGAGCAGTCCGGCGAGGAGGACAAGAGAGAGGAGGAGTCCCGCAATCATCGTCCATTTGAGGGCATTCACATCCGCCAGCACCTCTGTTTTTGGCACGAAGAGGACGAGTGACCAGCCCGTATTGCCGACGGGATGGACGGCGTAGAAGAAGTCGACATCCTGATAGCTGGATTCAAAGAAGATCGGCTCCTTCGAGAGGAAACGCTTTGCCAGATCTTCGCCCCACTCGTGTACATTGTTCTCCATTGTCATGGTAGAGTGATAGATAAGGCGCCCCTTGTCATCGAGCAGGAAGGCCGCGCCGGTTTCCCGAATCTTGAATGCGGCAACCCTTTCCTCTACACTGGAAAAGGGGACGTCCATCCCTAGAATCGCTTCTGTTCCATCGCTTGGATGAAGTGCACGGCTCAGGGCAAAAACCTTCTTTTGATGGAATTTGTTGATGAATACCTCTGAGATCTGTACGCCGTTGTTCTCCTTTGCGATCCGATACCACGGGCGTGAGGTGGCGTCAAACTCATCTCTCGGTACAACCTTCTCATGACCGTAGAGGAAATCACGGTCGGGAAAGCCCATGTATATGCCGTCAATATCGTTGCGTGCAGCAAAGTCTCTGGCAGCAGAGATAAAACTTTCATTGGACGGCAGTTCTGTCGACCACACCTGCCCCAATCCCTCCAGAATGCCGCACTGCTCCTGTACCAGACTGTTAATCTGCTCGGAATGATACTCCGCGAGTGCCTCCATCTCGCGCTGTGTCGCCGACGCGATCATCTCGCTTGCTCTCCAATAGGAGAATACCGCCATCGCAATAAATATCACGATAAACGGGCCTCCGATCCAGAGCAGCATCTTCGACTGCAGTTTCATACAACCAACTCCTTTGTCCCTTTATTCTCACGAAATGCGTATACTGTAACTTATTCGTTATAAAAACAACTTACCCTTTAATAAATTATAATAAATAGTAAATTCTGTTTCATCACGCTAAAAAGGGACAAAAAAGCACCATTCAGCAAAGAACGGTACTCTAAGATTTTTGGAGAATTTATTTGGAAGATTTTCTGCTAGTCGGATTTTTTCATGCGACTGGACAGGTAGTTTGCGGCAAGTGATCCCGAGATGTTGTGCCATACACTGAAGAGTGCACCCGGGATCGCAGCCGCCGCACCGAAGTGCAGGAGAGCGAGGGAGGTCGCAAGTCCTGAGTTCTGCATGCCGACCTCGATGGATACAGCCTTGACCTTTGCAATGTTCATGCCGAGCACCTTTGCCACGACAAAACCGAGCGCATAGCCGAGTAGGTTGTGGCACATGACGACGACCATGATGAGTGCGCCTGTCTCAATGATGCGCCCTGCATTCGCTGCAACAACACCGCCGACAATGAGCACGATCGCGACTACGGAAATCAGTGGGAGTACCTTGACTGCCTTCTGGACGGGTCGCTCGAAGAAATGGTTGATGAGAATACCGAGAAGGATTGGTGCGATCACAACCTGCGCGATGGAGACCATCATCTTCTCTGCCGGTATGTCAATCCACTGACCTGCCAGCCAGAGTGTGAGGAGCGGAGTCACAAAGGGAGCGAGGATGGTGGATACCATCGTCATGGAGACGGATAGTGCCACATCGCCGCGTGCAAGGTAGGTCATGACGTTCGATGAGGTCCCCCCGGGGCAGGTGCCGACGAGGATGACACCTGCCGCAAGCTCGGGCGGGAGCGAAAATGCGTGTGCAAGTCCCCATGCAAGCAGCGGCATGATGCCGAACTGCGCGACCGTACCGATGAGGACATCACGTGGTCGCTGCAGGACAAGCTTGAAATCTTCGAAGCGAAGCGTCATCCCCATGCCGAACATGACGATGCCGAGCAGAATCGTGATCCACGGCACCGTCCACTTGAAAGTCCACGGCTGAACGAGTGAGATGCCCGCAATCAGTATGACAAAGAATGCCATGTAACGAGAGACAAAATTACTGAGTTTTTCCAGTGTCTGCATAGATGAAAACTCCTTTCGTTATTGGGAGATTCGGATGAAGTCCTCAAGTTTTTGGAGTGCCGAGCCGTTCGCAATCACCTGACGTGCTGTCGCAATGCCGTCCGCAATGGAGGGAGCGGCACCGCCAATGTAGATGGCTGCCCCTGCGTTCAGGAGGCAGACATCCGCGCGTGCATCTGTAATCTCTCCACTGAGGATGCCGCGTGTGACAGCTGCGTTCTCATCCGGCTTGCCGCCGCGAATGGCTTCCTTCGCTGCGGGGGTGATGCCGAAATCCTCGGGGCGGATCTCGTAGGAGCGTTCCCAGCCGTTCGCGATCTCATGTACGAGGGTCGGTGCACCAATGCTGATCTCGTCCATGCCGTCTGTGCCGTGGACGATGAGTGCGTGCTTCACACCAAGACTTGGCAGTACATTTGCGAGCGGGCGCAGCAGATGTGCGCTGTAGACACCGAGCAACATCGAGGTCGGACGCGCGGGGTTCGTTAAGGGACCGAGGATGTTGAACACGGTGCGGATGCCAAGCTCGCGGCGGATCGCGCCGACGTGCTTCATCGACTGATGATAGCGCTGGGCAAAGAGAAATGCCATGCCGACGGCAGCCAGTTCCTCGCGGACTTTTTCGGGTGACTGGTCAATGTTTACACCGAGTGCCTCAAGGCAGTCCGCTGTGCCGCTCCACGAGGATGCCGCACGGTTGCCGTGCTTGCAGACCTTGAGTCCGGCTGCAGCAGCGAGGAACGATGCGGTGGTGGACACGTTGATGCTGCCCGAGTGGTCGCCGCCTGTGCCGACAATGTCGATGACCTCCATATCGTGTTCGACGCGCTCCGCATGTTCACGCATCGCTGCCGCAGAACCCGAGATTTCGTCAATCGTCTCCATGCCGCTGCTCTTTGTGGAGAGCGCGGCGAGGTAGGCGGCATTTTCGACCGCAGAGGTCTCGCCCGACATAATCTCATTCATGACGGTATATGCCTCATCGTAGCCAAGATCCTGCTTGTCTACGATCTTTTTGATCGCTTCTTTGATCATTCCATTTCCCCCTTGAAAAAGAAAAAGACAGGGCAGTATTATAGCATACATATTGTAATATGACAAAAGTGTATTTGTGAGGACTGCTCGAATGTGATATAATCTCTTATCCTGTGTATTAGTACTTTGACAATGAAATAGGAGAGGCTATGTTTGAACCGCGTTTTACGACGCTGAATATGAACGAAATATTGAAGTACCTTGGATTCCGCGGGCAGGAACTGACGGAGGAGATTGCGGCACAAATCCGACGCTGTACAGACGAGGTGCTCGCCGCAGCGACGCCGCGCCTCACGTATCGGCAGGTACCTCTTGTGGACGGTGCCGTGCTCGGCGTTACATTTGCGGGCAAGGATATCCCGCAGATGCTCGCACAATGTGAGGAGGTGGTGCTCTTCGGAGCAACGCTCGGCCCCGGTGTTGAGCGGCTGATGATGCGCTATGAGGTGACGAATGCCGCTGACTCCGTGATCATGGACGCATGTGCGAGTACGGCGATCGAGAATATATGCAACAACTTCGAGAGCGATATGCGCAGCGCCGTCGAGGCGGAGGGGCGCTATCTGACGGATCGGTTCAGCCCCGGCTACGGCGACCTGCCGATCACGGAGCAGCCGAAATTCTTTGCGCTGCTCGACATGACGCGGCGTGTCGGCGTCTCGCTGACACCGACGACCATCATGGTGCCGCGCAAGTCCGTGACGGCGATCATGGGGATTGCGCGGACGCCGCAGCCGCATCGGCCGCCGGACTGTGAGCACTGTCTCATGTTCCGCAACTGTCCGTTCCGCAAGGCGGGACGCAGGTGCAGGGAAGGGGCAAAAACACAATAACGATATGAAAAATATGGGAGATATGGAATGAACGATATCATTATACTGGACGGGGGCATGGGAACGGAGCTGCAGGCACGCGGGCTTGCGCCGGGGGAGCGCCCCGAACTCTTCGGCATGGAGCATCCCGATGTGATCGAGGAGGTTCATCGCAACTACATCGCGGCGGGCAGCCGCGTCATCTACAGCAATACCTTTGGTGCAAACGGACACAAGCTCGTCGGTACGGGAAAGACGGTAGCAGAGGTGATTGCTGCGAACGTCGCGACTGCACGACGTGCGGCAGAGAACTCCGGTATCCCGGGCGTGCGCGTTGCACTCGACATCGGCCCCATTGGGGAACTGGTCGAGCCGCTCGGCACGCTCTCGTTCGAGGACTCATATGAGCTTTTCCGCGAGATGGTGACTGCGGGCGAGGAGGCGGGCGCCGACCTCGTGATCTTTGAGACGCTGACCGACCTCTATGAGGTCAAGGCGGCGGTGCTTGCGGCAAAGGAGCATACGAAGCTGCCGATCTGGGTGACGATGACGTTCGAACAGAACGGGCGAACCTTCCTCGGCGCAGCCGTCCCGTCCGTTGCGGTCACGCTTGACGCACTCGGCGTTTCGGCTCTCGGCGTCAACTGTTCGCTCGGTCCCGTGGAGCTTGTCCCGATTGTAGATGAGCTTATGGAGTGGACGGATCTGCCGATCATTGTAAAGCCGAACGCGGGACTTCCTGACCCACGTACGGGCGCGTACGAGATGACAGCGGAGGACTTCGGACGCGAGATGGCAGCGTTTGCACAGCGCGGTGCAGTTATTATGGGCGGCTGCTGCGGCACGACGCCCGACTTTATCCGTGCGCTTTCGGCCGATGTCGCGGGCGGCGCGTCGGAGCGCCCCGTGCGGAAGAAGCGCAAGGGGATCGCCTCCCCGGGGCGTGTTGCGGAGTATGGCAAGCTCAACGTCATCGGTGAGCGCATCAACCCGACGGGCAAGAAGCGCCTCCAACAGGCGCTCCTCGAGGAGGATTACGGCTACATCAAGAAGCTCGCCATCTCGCAGCAGGAGGCGGGGGCGCAGGTGCTTGACATCAACGTCGGCGCACAGGGCGTGGACGAAGAAAAGATCATTCCGTACGTTGTCAAGGCCGTGCAGAGTGTCGTTGACCTGCCGCTCCAGATTGACTCGGCGAATCCAAAGGTGATCGAGGCGGCGCTGCGCGTGACAAACGGGCGCGTCATCATCAACTCGGTCAGCGGCGAGCGCGAGCGCATGGACGCCATCTTCCCGCTTGCGAAACACTACGGCGCGGCAGTGCTCGGTCTCGCGATGGATGAGCGCGGACTCCCAGAGACAGCGGCACAGCGCGTCGCCATCGCTGAGCACATTGTCGCGGAGGCAGAAAAATACGGCCTCGATCGCGAGGATATCATCATCGACTGCCTGACCCTTACCGTCTCGGCACAGCAGGAGCAGGCGATGGAGACCCTGCGCGCCGTGCGCGAGGTGCATGAGCGCCTCGGACTCCACTGCGCGCTCGGCGTCAGCAACATCTCGTTCGGTCTGCCCGCGCGCGGGCACATGACGGAGAACTTCCTCATTCAGGCGATGCACGTCGGACTTGATTTCCCGATCATCAATCCGAATACGAAGGGCGTCATGGATGCCGTTGTATCCTTCCGCGCGGTGTCGGGGGAGGATGTGGACTGCGCCGCCTACATCGAGCGTTTTGCTCCCGAGCAGGCGGAGATGCGCCGGCGCAAGGAACTCGGCATCACGGGCGATGAGGCGGCGGGAGCGGTACAGACTGCCGCAGCGGACAGTGCGGGCGAGGTCGACCCGCTGATGGACGCGATCATTCGCGGACTTAGTGACGATGCGGAGCGCATTACGCGCAAACTCCTCACGGAGATGGCGCCGATGGAGATCATACAGGAGAAGGTCATCCCCGCGCTTGACATCGTGGGTGATCGCTACGAGAAGGAGATCATCTTCCTGCCGCAGCTCATCAATGCAGCGAATGCGGCAACGGCAGGCCTTGAACTCATTAAAGTACGCCTTGCCGAGGAAGGGCAGGGCGTATCAAAGGGCAAGATCATCCTCGCGACGGTGGAGGGGGACATCCACGACATCGGCAAGAACATTGTAAAGGTCGTCCTCGAGAACTACGGCTACCAGATCATCGACCTCGGGCGCGACGTACCCATTACGCGCGTCGTAGAGGCCGCCATCGAAAAGCAGGTCGGGCTGATCGGGCTTTCGGCGCTCATGACGACGACGGTCACGGCGATGAAAAAGACCATTGAGGCACTGCACGAGGCAGGGCATCCCTGTGAGACCGTTGTCGGCGGCGCTGTGCTGACCGAGGACTATGCGAAGGAGATCGGCGCGGACTACTACGCGGGAGATGCGCGCAGCATTGTCGAGATCGCACGCCGCGTATTGGGATAGCGACTGGCAGCAAGGAGGCTTATGGATATGGCGCAGGAGCGCGTGAATATACGGGAACATATAAAGAAAGAGCCGCTCATCTTTGACGGCGGCATGGGTACCTATTACGCCCAAAAGACGCATACGCGCGGCAAGGGCGTGGAACTCGCAAACATCGAGACTCCGATCGTGGTCGAGGAGATCCATACGGAGTATCTGCGTGCGGGTGCGCAGGCGATCAAGACCAACACCTTTGCGGCGAACCGCATTGTCTATCAGGGGGATACGGCACTCGTCGAGCGCATCCTGCGCACGGGCTTCGAGATCGCCGCGCGTGCGGCAGAGCCGTTCGGCGCGTATATCTTTGCCGACATCGGCCCCGTCACGGGACTGCCGCCTGCTGATATCATCGAGGAGTATTACTTCCTGGCCGACTCCTTCCTTGCGGCGGGCGCGCGTCACTTCCTCTTTGAGACAAACTCTTCCGCAGAGGGGCTGGTCGAGACAGCGGCACACATCAAGCAGGTCTGTCCTGATGCATTCGTCCTGACATCCTTCTCCGCCTTCCCCGGCGGCTATACGCGCGACGGTTTCTTCGTTGAGGAACTTGTTCGTGTGGCTGTGGAGAGCGGCTACATTGATGCTGTTGGCTTCAACTGTGTCAGCGGCGTCCAGTCGATGAAGGAACTCGTGCATCTCCTCGGCACATGCTCCTTGCCGCTCTCTCTCATGCCCAATGCAGGCCATCCGATCGTCGTTGATGGGCGTACCTTTTATGAGAGCGCACCGGATTATTTTGGCAAGGGGCTTGCCGCCATCGTAGGTGACGGTGTATCCATCGTCGGCGGCTGCTGCGGTACGACGCCGGATCACATCCGCGCTCTTTGTGCCGCACTGAGAGACGAAGGAAGTGTCACGGCAGAAGCGGAAGAACGGGCGGTGCGTACTGCACTTGCACCGTCGCGCAGCCCGTTCTTTGATGCACTGAGAGCAGGGGAAATCCCCATCGCTGTCGAGCTTGATCCACCTGAGACCGGCAATGCAGATAAATTCATGGCGGGGGCGCTGGAACTTCAGGCAGCGGGTATTCATGCCATCACAATTGCAGACAACCCCATTGCGCGTGCCCGCATGGATGCGGCAATGCTTGCGGGGCGTGTTTACCGCAGCCTAGGACTCGAACCGATTCCGCATATGACCTGCCGTGACCGCAATCTCAACGCAATCAAGTCCCTCCTCCTCGGCCTGAGCGCCGAGGGCATTCACAACATGATCACAATTACGGGGGATCCGATTCCAACTGCAGAGCGCGATGAGGTGAAGAGTGTCTATCAGTTCAACTCACGCAAACTGTCCGCATTCATTACGAACCTCGGAGAGCGCGGCGATGTCGTGCCATTCCATATCTTCGGGGCACTCAACGTCAATTCCCGACATTTTCCTTCACAGCTTGGGCTTGCAAAAAAGAAGATGGAGGCGGGTATGACGGGCTTCTTCACACAGCCCGTCCTCAGTGCGCGGGCAAAGGAGAATCTGCGTACGGCACGCGATACCTTGCCGGGGGCGCTTATCATAGGCGGCATCATGCCCGTCGTCAGTGAGCGCAACGCGCGTTTTATGGAGAGTGAGATCTCGGGGATTCATGTCGAGGAGCGCATCATCAATGCCTATCACGGACTCGATCGTGAGGCGGCAGAGGAACTTGCCGTGCAGCTTTCACTTGAGATTGCAAAAGATATTGCGCCATACATTGACGGCTACTATATCATCACGCCGTTTTCGCGGACATCACTCGTCGCACGCATCGTAAAAGAGCTGACTGCAAGGAGACTGGCACAATGAATACCACCATTAAAGACATAATTGAACGCCGCAGCATCCGAAAATTCAAGCCGGATGAGGTGCCTCAGGCACTCATCGACGAGGTGATCGAGGCGGGGCTTTATGCCGCAAACGGCAAGGGGAAACAGGCCCCGATCATCATTGCTGTGACGAATCCTGACCTCAGAATGCAGATCATGCGTGACAACTGCCGTATCGGCGGCTGGAAGGAGGGCTTCGACCCGTTCTATGGCGCTCCTGTCATCCTCATCGTACTCGCGCCGAAGGACTGGCCAAACGGCGTCTACGACGGCAGCCTGGTCATGGGAAATCTCATGCTTGCAGGACACGCACTGGGACTTGGTACGATCTGGATCAACCGCGCGAAGGAGGAGTTCGAGGAACCTGCCTATCAGGCGCTGCTGAAAAAACTTGGCATCGAAGGCGAATACATCGGCATCGGGCACTGCGCCCTTGGCTATCCGGATGGCAACCCGCCGAAGGCGTCGGCACGCCGACCGAATCGCGTGTACTACGTTTCGTAAAAAGGGGCTGCTGCACGAAGTTTTCTAGCTTCGTGCAGCAGCCCTTTTTCAGTGCAGTTTGGCATTCTCAAGCGCCATCGGCAATGTATGTACCGCAGCTGCCATCGCACGCAGATCTGCGGCGGATTTCTCCGCCCAGATGGCAGCGACCTTTTTCTGGAATGCAAGTGCCGAAGGTGGTGCAGCCATCTGTGCACGTACATTTTTGCGTATCATCTCTGCGAACTCCTCAGGTACGCTTGCCGCTCGCTGTGCAAGCAGAATCTTTAAGTTCGTATCGACGAGATAGAGATGGATCGTCGGATCAACGAGACTCTTTTCATCCGGCAGCAATTCCTTCTTGACGAGCGAGAGCGGTGCATCGCCCCAACCATCCTTGAAGATTCCGTCAATGCGATAGAGAAGGAAGAGAATGCCGTCGACCTCTGTCAGGGCAAACTCAATTTCCCCTGTACGGAACGCCTCGACGGCGATGGCATCCGTGTGCGAGAGCTGGAGCAGGAACATTATGCCGTTCCGATCCACCTGAAACATCCCACCGTCCGCCTGTGCCAGTATGGGCATAGGGAACGGGTCACCAACAGAAAAATTCACCGACGTACTCATGACATCTCCTTACTAACATTCATGCAAAAAATATCTTGGAACGAAAGCCATTGTATTTTATAGATACATTATTATATAATGATAGACAGAATTCTTCAAGAACGCAGAAGAGGTGACGGGATGATCAAGAAGGGAATTATCCTCGCAGGAGGATCGGGCACGCGGCTCTACCCGCTGACAAAGGTCGTATCAAAGCAGCTCATGCCGATCTACGACAAGCCGATGATCTACTATCCGCTGAGCACGCTGATGCTCGCGGGCATCAAGGACATCCTCATCATTACAACGCCGAGCGACAGCGCGCTCTACCAGGAACTGCTCAGTGACGGCAGTCAGCTTGGCATTTCCATTTCGTATGCCGTGCAGCCGAGCCCGGACGGACTTGCACAGGCATTTATCATCGGCGCGGACTTTATCGCGGGTGAGGGATGCGCACTTGTACTCGGTGACAACATATTCTATGGTTCTGACTTTGCCCAGATCCTGCAGCGCGCTGTGCAGAGCGAGGTTGGCGCAACCGTGTTCGCATACTACGTGTCCGATCCAGAGCGCTATGGTGTTGTCTCCTTCGATGCGGTGGGGAATGCGCTCACGCTCGAGGAAAAGCCCAAAGAACCAAAATCAAACTACGCCGTTACGGGACTTTACTTCTATGACAGCGACATCGTAGAGATCGCGCGTGGCATCCGTCCTTCGGCGCGCGGAGAGCTTGAGATTACGGACGTGAACAAGGTATATCTTGCGATGAACAAGCTTCGCGTGGAGCGCCTGAGGCGCGGCTATGCGTGGCTCGACACGGGAACGCATGAGTCCCTGCTGTCGGCGGCGACATTTGTTCAGACCATCCAGGCACGGCAGGGGCTCAAGATTTCCTGCATTGAGGAGATTGCCTACCGCATGGGGTACATCGACGCCGAGCAGGTGCTTCGCCTTGCCGAGCCCCTTGCAAAGAATGAGTACGGCATCTATCTGAAACGCATGATTCAGGATGCATAGGAGAGCAGTTAAATGAACGTAATCGAAACGGCACTTCCCGGTGTCCGTATACTCGAACCGCAGGTGTTCGGTGATGCACGCGGCTGGTTCATGGAGAGCTGGTCGAAAAAGAAGATGGAGGATGCAGGGATCTTTGTCGACTTTGTCCAGGACAATCATTCCTTTTCTGCACAGAAGGGGACGCTGCGCGGTCTGCACTATCAGCTGAACCCCATGGCACAGGCAAAACTCCTGCGCGTCTCGCGCGGTGCAATCTTTGACGTTGCTGTCGACATTCGACGCGGCTCACCGACGTATGCCAAATGGGTCGGCGTGGAACTCACGGCGGAGAATTATCGGCAGCTCTTCATCCCGCGCGGCTTTGCCCACGGATTCATCACACTGACCGATGATGTCGAAGTACAGTACAAGGCAGATAATCTCTATGCACCCGACTGCGATGGGAATATCAGCTGGAACGATCCAGAGATTGGTGTGCAGTGGCCGCTTGCACCGACGGTACTATCGGACAAGGATGCCAACGCACCCCTTCTTGCCGCACGTACAGAACTCAACTTTACCTACAGCACATAGGCATGGCAGGATTTTCTTAAAAAGAATCACAAAAAATGAAAAAAGGGGGTTGACGAGAGTCAGCCCCCTGTGTTATATTATGACAGTCGCGCCGATGAGGGCAACGAAAGCGGAGAGAAACGCTGAAAGCCTCTAAATGGCGCCGGATGTACCCTGAAAACTACACAATGCAAAACATGTTAGAATTGAACT
>ERZ772827.1414-NODE-1414-length-12120-cov-2.027766_pt1 | contig 12120 bp, 12 predicted proteins | sample MGYA00580850_ERZ772827 | MGnify/ENA primary metagenome ERZ772827 (study PRJEB29015, sample SAMEA2737950) | human oral metagenome | biome: human oral; feature: human-associated habitat; material: dental | place: China | collected 2145 ...
AGGGGATAAAACTTTTTTTCATGTGAGCGCATGCGCGGATGCGCATATACGAAACACTCAGCGCACTTTAAAGAATATGCCGATCAGCGCTACCGTTATGAGCAGCTGCATGATGACGAATTTGATAAGCACTTGCGTCGGCGACCATCCTCGCTTTTTGCGCATTTCATCGTGCAGCGGAAAGCGGATATTATTGAATATGCGTATATGGAAAAAACGCAGCAGCGCGACTTTCAATAATCCCATGCCGCCGTTTATGGACATGATCGTCGATGTCGCCAAAATCAAAAAGGGATTTCCGCTGACCATAACGCATACGCCGATAAAAAAGCCGAGCGCGCGGCTGCCGGCGTCTCCCATGAGCACTTTGCTCGGGTATGCGTTGTGCCAGAGGTATCCCATAAGCGAACCTGCGAGTGCAAAACTTATGACAGCCCAGTTCGCGCCCTTGGGTAAATGCGGTACGAGCAGGTATTCGGCTATATCGATGTGGCCGAGTACAAAATAAAAAATCGACCCCATCGTGATGAGTGCGATGAGCACGAGCGTGCCCGAAAGCCCGTCCACTCCGTCGGTGCAGTTTGTCGTATTGATCGACGCCCACAGCAAAACCGTACACACGATCACATATACCGCGACGTTTACCGAAACTGGATGCGTAACGAAGGGCAGCCAAAAGCGGACGTGACCGTCGGGCGATACGCTTTTGAGACAATAAAAAAGCAGCAGCGCTTCTGCAAAGCTTATGATAAAGTCGAGCAGCGCTTTGCGGTATTCGCCCCAGCTTACAAGGCTCTTATCGTCAAGAAATCCGGTGAGCATCATGATCCACGTCAGCATAAGAGTGCCGCCTTGCAGGATCGTAAGCGGCGTACATAAAAACGCGATGGCGATAAATACCGTGATGAAGACGATGCCGGCTCCCGTCGGTTTCCCTTTCGATGCTTCCGCAGTGAGCGTAAATTCCCTGCCCCTGTCGTGCGGCAGGCGTTCGTAAAAACGGGGCAAAAGGCGCATCGAAGCGATAAAGCCCGTATAAAGCGCGAGCGTTATGAGTACCGTGTAGGATTGGAGAAGCCTCGCCGGTCCGAAAAAATGCTGCAGATATGCACCGAAATAGTATATCATTAACAACCTCGATTTTATTCGCGAGAAGGATTCAGTGCTTCGGCATTCTCCGCCGAGCTTGTTGATCCCGTTCGATAAACCGCTTCATCGTCCGTAAAAACCATGGCGATACCGTGCTCGTCGCAAAATTTAATAAATTCGGAATCGGTATCGGTGCCGCCGGGCTGCAAAATGAGACGTATGCCGCTCTTTATGAAACGTTCGAAACCCTTGTCAAAGGGCAGTGCGCTTGCGCTTACGAGCGTTTCGGCAGGTGCTGTGCTTTTTGCCGGTTCGCTTTGCATATTGTTCGCGGCTCTGTTGATCGCCGCAAAGCAAGCGTCCGCCGGAGCGAGCGCCGCGCAGCACATACCGATCGTCGTCATGTTTCCGATGACGGCGGCAGCATCGTGTTTCGCACCGAGCAGGACGAGCTGTGCGAATGCCGCTTCATCGGCTTGAATTTGTGTCGGCCGCGCTTTTGTGACGACCTTCCACGAATCGAAGAGCGTAACTTTGTCTTCTTCGACGATGAGTCCGCCGTTGAGCGAGCGGATATTGTATGATATCGTCGCCGGAGTCGACATCGTGATCAGGCGGATATCTTTCCGCTCGGCAAGCAGCGTTTTTGCTCCCGCCGTAAAGTCCGGCGCGACGACCGCCGCCAAATTCGATTTTAATAATTCGTTTGCTGCGCTTTCGTCGACGACTGCGCTGAATCCTGCGACGGCGTTTTCCAAAAACGCTTTTCTGCAGGCCGACATCTTTTGAAAGGATTCGGTACAGTTCGAGCCGAGTGCCGCGCTGACGGGAATGCCGTGTTTTGACGAACACGTAAATACAGATCCTGCAGCCGGCGTAAAACGCATTTCTATTTCGTTTCCGTTGTCGTCGCGTTCGGTTACCGTCGGAGGCTTTTTCAACAACGCGGAAAAATTGCTGAGGTTTTCCCATACCGCATCGATATTGACGTAGAGGCTGTACAAAAGTTCTCCGCCCTGATTTTTCCGCAAACTGTCGAGCGCACCGCCGTGTAAAAGCGTGTAGAGACAGGCCGAACGGTGCGACTGCTCTTTATTTATCAGCTCTTCGGATTTTTTATACGGCAGCATAAAATAGCGGGGGTAGGATTTATCTCCCGCCTGCTGTAAAATCGCGTTTCCCGCCGCGGCGGTACAAGCCGAAATCATATTGAACGCTTTTGCCGCAAGGTAGAGCCGGAACGCTTCGGAAATACTTTGTGTTTCTATTTTTACGATCGCTTCTTCGTAATCGACGGGATCGGTGAGTATGAGTATGTTTTTATAATTTTTGCACGCCGCCTGAATGAAGGAGAGGGCGCGCATATCGATTTTGTCCGCAACGGAATCGAGCGATTTATAATTTTTACGCGCATGGGAAACGGGTTCCAAATTGATACAGACGAGGCGGATCGCACCCGTTTCGTCTGAGCGGCCGAATTCGTTTTGTCTGCCGCTTGTAACGAGCGATTGCAGCATCGCCTCGTAGTCGCCGAAAGTGCGCGGCGAATCGTCGAAAACGGATACCGCCGTATACGCGATATCGGCATCCGCGAGCAGCTTTCCGGTTTGTCCTGCCGACAGAATTTCGCAGCCGTGTTTTATAAGGCAATGAACGAGAGCCGTGAGATTGTCGGTGTCGTCGGTATACAAGAGCGCCCGATTTTTCATATACGAAATAATAACATAAAAAGTATCGGTGCACAACAACGGTATACAATCCGTCCGAACATGTGTTAAAATAATAAATTATGGATATCGTATCGAGGAAACGAAATCTCCGCGGAACGATCACCGTCCCCGGTTCCAAAAGCCATACGATACGTGCGCTTTTGCTTGCAGCTCTTGCAGACGGTACGTCGCATATTTTCAATCCGCTTCCGAGCGCCGACTGTCTGTCGGCAAGCCGTGCGATTCCGCTTATCGGCGCGGGTTTTCATTCTGCCGATTCGGTATGGACGATTTCCGGTGCGGGAAAGTGCGCACATCTTCCCGACGATGTCGTCGATGTCGGAAACTCCGGATCGCTTTTGTATTTTTTATCGCCGATCGCGGCAACCTTTTCCGGTTGGAGCGTTTTTACCGGAGACGAGTCCATTCGAAAGCGACCCGTTTCCCACGTCGTCGACGCGCTGAGGCAGCTCGGCTGCGAAGCCTACGTTTCGCGTCCCGATATCGACGCTCCTCCTCTCATCATCCGCGGCCCCCTTTCAAAGCGGAGCGTCATAACCGACGGAAGCCTTTCACAGTATGTGAGCGGCATGATGATGGCGGCTTCTCGCCTAGACGGTACGCTCGATATTACGCTGACTAATCCTAAAGAGACGCCCTATCTTTCGATGACGCGCTTGTGGCTCGAAGAACTCGGCGTGAAGGTGAGCGTGTCGGACGATTTCAAGCGCATTTGCGTAAAGGGAGGCGTTACGCTTCCGCCTTTCGACAAAACGATTCCGTCGGATTGGGAAGCGCTCGCATTTCCTCTCGTCGCTTCTCTCATATCCGACAGCGAAATAATAATTAACAATATAGATGATTCGGGCAGTCAGGGTGACGACGCAATCGTGGATGTGCTTGAGTCCGTCGGTGCGGATATCGAACGCGACCGCATACGGCATACGCTTACCGTACGCGGCGGAAAGTGCGCGCGTTCCGCAAAAGGAGAAGCGCCCGGCAGGTTGTCGGCGGAAAAATTGCCGCGCGGAGAATTGCGCGTGAATATTTCCGGTTTTCCCGATGCGATCTGCGCGCTCGCCGTCGCAGCATCGTTTATCGAAGGGATGACGATTATAGAAGATGTCGGCGTGTGCCGTAAAAAAGAAACCGACCGAGTCGAAGTGATGAAAAGCGAATTGACGAAACTCGGCGTCGAAATTGAAGCCGAAGCGGATTGCCTCGTGATTCACGGACACGCGCCGCTCAGCGCATCCGGCGAAAAAAACGATGCGTTTGCGATTCACGGCGGTACGGTCGAAACATACGGCGATCACCGCGTTGCGATGGCGCTTTCGTGTTTCGGTTTCGGACTGCCCGAAGGCGAGGCGATTACCGTAAAAGACGCGGAGTGCTCGGCCGTTTCGTTTCCCGATTTTATCGATGCCATGAACGGCATCGGTGCGGGTTTCGTTATATAGATTCTTTTGCCTTATATGAGCGTTGTATGGCAACGCGAGTACGGGCGAAAATAACACGCGGTTTCGGTTATACTTGAAAAGTTAGCACAGGCTATTGACAGTTTCAGCCGGTTAGCGTATATTAACCGTTGGAAGAGCGGCGTATTTTTGAAGCCGCTTCCGAACGGGAAAGTTATGATGCCTTTATCGATGTGTGCAATCGGCGAACAATGTACGGTAAAAAAAGTCGGCGGTACGGCCGAAGTCAAACAGCGTCTCAATGAAATCGGCTTCAATGTCGGTACTCCGGTAACCGTCGTTTCTACGACAAACGGGAATATTATCGTGCAGGTAAAGGAATCCCGAATTGCATTGGATCGCGCGATGGCCAACCGCATTATGGTGTGAGCGCGGATCTTTTTACGGTGTGATTTATTACGGCCGTTAAACGGTCAAGGAGATCATAATGAAAACATTGCGGGATGTTACCGTAGGCGAAACGGTAACGGTCAAAAGATTGGACGGAGAAGGCGCATTAAAACGCCGCCTCATGGACATGGGTTTTACCAACGGATGCAGCGTGTATATCCGTAAAGTTGCGCCGCTCGGCGATCCGGTTGAAGTGACGATCAGAGGATATGAGTTGAGCGTCCGTAAAGACGATGCGGATTGCATCGAAGTGGAATAAGCGCTTGCAGGCGCAGTGTGCGAAGCACACCTATTTGTATTGAAACGATAAAAAATGTTGGTAGCTTGTGGAGGAACTATGGCAACAATTAAAATTGCGCTTGCAGGAAACCCGAACTGCGGCAAAACGACTATGTTCAATTCGCTCACGGGGGCGAATCAGTATGTCGGTAACTGGCCGGGAGTAACGGTAGAAAAAAAAGAAGGCCGAATGAAAGGCGAAAGCGATATTATCGTTACGGACTTACCCGGTATTTATTCGCTTTCTCCGTATACGCCCGAAGAAGTCGTAAGCCGCGATTACCTTGCGGGAAACGATCCTGCGGCGGTTTTGAATCTTGTAGATTCGACGAACATCGAGAGAAATTTATATTTAACTACGCAAATTCTTGAGCTCGGCAAGCCCGTCGTCATTGCGCTGAACATGATCGACGTGCTGAAAAAATCGGGCGATAAAATCGATACGGAAAAACTCAGCGAAGCGCTCGGCTGTAAGATAATCGAAACGTCTGCGCTGAAAGGTACGGGCGTAAAAGAAGCCGCCCGCGCTGCGGCGGAAGCTGCGCGCAACTCCAAAACGGTTATGCCCAAACAGTGTTTTTCCACAAACGTCGAACAGGCGATTTCAAAAATGGAAGCGCTTGTTCCCGCAGATATTTCTGCAGAACTCAAACGCTGGTATGCGATCAAACTGATCGAGCGCGATAGAGTTGTGCTGGAGCGTCTGCATCTTTCGGCGGGAGACGCCGCAAAAGCGGAAGAGATCACAAAAGCTCTTGAAGCGGAGTACGATGACGATTCCGAATCGCTTATTACAAACGAGCGCTACGAATACATCACGAAGATGCTGAAGGGCTGTTTGAAAAAATCCGGTAATAAACTGACGACATCAGATAAGATCGATAAAATCGTGACGAACCGCTGGCTCGGTATTCCGATTTTCCTTGCCGTCATGTGGGTTATTTATTATATTTCAGTAACGACGGTCGGCACGTGGATGACGGACTGGACGAACGATTCGTTTGTCGCGGGTATTCAGGATATCGTTTCCGGCTGGATGGAAGGTGCGGGTGCGAACGAAGTGCTTACCGACTGCGTCGTCAACGGTTTGATCGGCGGCGTCGGTACGATACTCGGTTTCGTGCCGCAAATGGCAGTTTTGTTTTTGCTGCTTTCAATCGTTGAAGATATCGGCTATATGGTGCGCATCGCTTTCGTCATGGACCGCGTGTTCAGACACTTCGGCCTTTCGGGGAAAAGCTTTATCCCGCTGCTCATCTCTTCGGGCTGCGGCGTTCCCGGTATTATGGCGTCGAAGACGATCGAAAACGAAAACGACCGCCGCTTGACGATCATGACGACGACGTGGGTACCCTGCGGTGCAAAGCTTCCCGTCATCGCGCTCATGGGTGCGGTTATGGTGCAGCACGTATCGGGTATGAGTGCCGCGTGGCTTGCGCCGGCTATGTATGCGACGGGAGTGGCGTGCGTACTCATCGCGGCGATCATGCTGAAAAAGACGAAACCTTTCCACGGGGATGCGGCTCCCTTTGTTATGGAACTGCCGCAGTATCATATTCCTCAAGTGAAGACGGTACTGCTCCATACGTGGGAACGTTTGAAAGGCTTTATGATCAAAGCGGGAACCGTGCTTTTCCTCATGTGCTTGGTTATGTGGTTCCTGTCGAGCTACGGTTTCGGTGAAGAAGGTTTCGGCCTTGTCGATCCTGCGGAGTCCATGCTTGCGGCGGTCGGCAATGCGCTCCGCTGGATATTCATACCGCTCGGCTTCGGAGGCGAAGTGGGCGGTTGGCAGTCCGCGGCTTCGGCCATTTCGGGTTTCGTTGCAAAAGAAGGTATCGTCAGTACGATGGGCGTTCTCGCAAACGTCGCTGAAGAAAGCGTTGAAGAAGCGGATGCGGTTGCAAGCGCAGTCGCGACGTGGTTCCCGACGCTTCCCGCCGCCATATCGTACCTCGTGTTCAACCTGCTCGACTCTCCTTGTATTGCGGCTATTTCGACGATGGCGCAAAACCTGCAGAGCCGGAAGTGGTTTTGGTTTGCGGTTGTCTTCCAAAACGTATTCGCATACGTTATCGCGCTGTGCGTGTACCAGTACGGTATGCTTTTTATGACGGGAGCTTTCGGAGTCGGAACGGTGTTCGCGATCCTCTTTACGATTGCGATCCTCGTTATGTTGTTCCGCCCGGATCCGTATAAAAAGCAGGAACGCATGATGAGAGGGCGCGCGGTCGCCGCATAAAGTGTCGGCGGATATCGATCGGAAAGAAAACGGACGCAGTTAAAACGGCGTTTTATAAAAATGATCGGTTGCGGCGTTTGCATTGCGGACGCCGCGGCTTTCGGAACGGATGGTTTTGCGGGTTTTACGGCATGCAAAATTGTCCCGGGTAAAACGGGCGCTTGCCGGCGGTTTACGGAGGTTGGTATGATTGCAAATATTATTGCCGTGCTTTGTATCGCCGTGTGGGGATTTTTCGCGGTACGCGCCGTTGTAAAAACTCACCGCGAGGCGAAACTGACCGGCAATCCCGGCTGTCTCGGATGTACGGGCTGGTGTTCGTCAAAAGGCGGCTGTCATGAATTTTCGCACGCGGAAAAGTTTTTGGCTGAGCGCTCGAAAAAATAGCGTATGAGTTTTGATGAAGCCGTTATACATTGCGGGGCGCCCGCACTGTGCGGCATAAAACCGTCGTGTCTTTTTTCCATACGGAAAGAAGTGTACGACGAAAGCAAATATAAATTGCGTGAGTGGCACAGCGCTTTTGCCGGAGATAAAAAATATATCGTCGCCGTGCCTCGCCGCAATGCGCCGGTACTGTTTTTTGTGTACGACAAAAATCTGCTCGAACGGCAGTGCGGCGATTGCTGTATACGGCGGTATTTGAAAGAAAAAGGCTATCCCGTAGAAGAGGGATTCCAAGCGATGCTTTCGGAACTGCTGCACCGGCTTGCAGGAGAAAAATCGTTTCCGCATGAAGTCGGCGTCTTTCTCGGCTATCCGCTTGAAGACGTCGTGCAGTTTGAAAAAAGCGCCGGCGGAAATTGCCGGTATGCGGGTTTTTGGAAAGTGTACGGAGACGTGCATGCCGCACGAAAGCAAATGGAGCGGTATAAAATATGCAGCGCGGGCTGCCGTGAATTGTTAAAAAAGGGATTATCGGTACCGCTTGCGGCAAAACGATACGCAAAGCGGTGCGTTGAATAATAATTATTTTTTATGGAGGCATAAAATGAAAAAAGCGATCGTATATGCAAGTACGACGGGAAATACGGAAGCGATGGCTCAGGCGATCGCAAAAGGTGCGCAGGGTTCCGGCGCGACCGTTATAATGAAAAAAGCCGACGAAGCTGATGCGGCGGAAGTTTTAGGCGCCGACGTCATTATCTTAGGCAGCCCTGCGATGGGTGCGGAAGTTCTTGAAGACACCATGGAAGATTTCTTTACGTCCATCGAAGGCAGTCTTGCCGGAAAAAAAGTTGCGCTCTTCGGTTCGTACGATTGGGGCGACGGTCAGTGGCTTCGCGATTGGGCGGACCGCGTCAAAAATGCGGGCGGCACGATGGTAAACGGCGAAGGTCTCATGGCTCACCTTGAGCCGGATGCGGATGCCATAAAAGCGTGCGAAGATCTCGGCGCAAGCGCATAACAAAATTGCGTGCCGGTTTGCGTGCGTATGATGCGCAGACAGGCACCCGCTTCGATACGACGAATCGGAGCGAATTGAAAACGGCGCCGGCCGATTCGAATGAGGTCGGCACGGTTTTAACATAGGTTCTTCTGCGTGCAGGAGGGTTGTCAATTCTCTTGTACGGGACATAGCTACAAAGTAAAAGTTTCCAGCTTTTCACAGGGCCTGCTGCGTACGCCACAAGCGCACAGGTCCTGCTTTTTTTGAAAACCCATCATAAAAATCCGCAGGAGGTTTGCTATGGCGGTAAATATAATTATCATTTTAATAATCGCGGTCGGAGTCGTATTCGGCGTGCGTTCTGTTTTGCAAAGCGCTTCGGGAAAGAGCTGCTGTTCGGGAGGCGATTCCATCGTAAAAATAGAACCTTCCGATACCGATCGTTCTCATTATCCGTATCGTGCCGAAGCGGCGGTGGAAGGCATGACGTGTAAAAACTGCGCCGCGCGCGTTACCAATGCGCTCAACAGTCTCGACGGTGTATGGGCGGCCGTAAATCTCAAAAAAAATTCGGTGTCCGTTTTGCTGAAGGAAAAAGACGGCGAAGCTGCCCTCGTCGAAGCGGTTTCAAAAGCCGGCTATACGATGAAAGACGTGCGGATAACGGCTGTGTGATCAGGAGTCACTCATAATTTCCGCACGAACGAACATTGCGCAAAATCGCGGTCTGGAAAAATTCAAAAAAGAATGTTACAATCATTCTATGAAAAACACACGAAAATTGTATCTCGCCCTTGTCGTTTGGGCGTGCGCGTTTGTTTCGGCTTACGCGCAGACTATTTTGGAAAGCGCCGTTTTGGAAAAAGTGCAGGCGGCTGTATTTGAAGTTGTTGTCGAAAAACCGGCGGAGGGAAATCTCACATACGAAAAAAAACTTCCGCTCGAGCGTATTCCGTTTGCAATCCGTAACGACGCATACTTGCCGATCGGTACGGCATTTTTGATGAACGACGGAAAATTTTATTCCGCAGCGCACGTATTTTCGCTGTACAAAGAAACGCTGTACACGAATTATTTTTTGCGCGGTAAAGACGGTAAAACGTGGAAAATCACATCGGTTACGAAATTTGCAACCGACCGCGATTTTATCTGTTTCGATGCGGAAAATTTTACCGCCGATAAAAACGCAGGTCTTTCCGTCGCGCCGGATGCCGCGCTGAACTCGGCGGTGTTTTCCGTCGGCAACGCGCTCGGTGAAGGCATCGTCATCAGAAACGGCGTGCTTACGAGCCGTACGCCCGAACAGGAAAACGGTGCATGGCAGTGGCTCCGCTTTTCGGCTGCCGCAAGTCCGGGAAATTCCGGAGGCCCGCTTGTTACCGAAAAAGGCGATGTACTCGGTATCATCGCCATGAAAAGTCAAAATGAAAACTTGAACTACGCGCTGCCTTTTGCGGAAACGAAAAACGTCGCCGACAACACGGGCGTTGTGCATATCCCCTTTTACTATCGGCTCCCGACGATTTTGACGGAACGCTTTTATCATGTTTTCGACGAAAAGTTTTCGCTGCCGCAAAACCTCGGATTGCTCCGCGAGGAGATCACGTCGCATAACAGAAAAAACACCGATAAACTCGTACACGATTTGAGCGAACGCTTTGCTCCCGATGCGAAAGAAGGTTTTGCCCGAGCAGCGGGCTTTGCGGAAATGCTTTCGAATTCGTATATGGCAAATTTTCCCTATACGATGTATCTGTCGGAAGCGGGCAAATGGGATTACATGAAGCCGAAAGATATTGCGACGCATCAGCTCGGCGATAACGGTTTTGTCAATTTCGGCGCGATGCTCGGCTATACGTTCGCGTATGTCGTAAAGCCCGAATCGATCGCACTGAAAGACCTCATCGCTTCTCCGAAAACATATATCGATTATATCCTTTCCGCAAGCAAAATCACGCGGAACGTCGCCGGCGAAAAAATAGCAATCACTTCTCTCGGCGATCCGTGCAAATCCGACAAGCATATCGACCGCTTCGGACGTACGTGGCTTATCAACTATTGGGAGCTTCCGTTCGTCGATTATATGGCGATCGCATACGCGCTTCCGATGCCCGACGGCGTCTACGTTATGCTCAAGTTCGATTCGTACGGCGACGTTTTAAACGGACATCGGCAGGATATGGCGTTCGTCGCCGATTATGCGTACCCGTCGTATTCGGCGGAATTGAAAAATTGGAAAGAATACCTTGCGCTTTCGGAAACCGAAGCGGGAAAACGGGATCCCGTTGTCGAATCGATTTCGCTCGACTATTCCAAAAAGCATATCGCTCTTAAAACCGCCACGTATTCCGTCGATCTGCCGTCTTCTCTTTTGGCGGCATCCGACGACACGACGTTCGCTCTTTCGATCGGCTATGCATTCAAAGACGGAAAAATCGTGCAGGAAGAAAGAACGCTCAGTTTGTCTACGAATAAGCGTGCGGAAAATTATCGCTTTTTGTTTATTTCCAAACAACCCAAGCCCGATGCAAGTGCGCTGAAAACTACGGCGGAAAGCTGGGAGCAAAAGCGCGACGGTATTGCGCCGTATGACGGAAAACCCTACGACAGCGAACAATACACCTTTATCGATAAAATTATCTATCCGAAAGGCGTCGGCTATAAAACCAGAAGCGCTGCGGACTGCGTGTATATCCTCGGAGGAGGATTGGGCGGACAGGGGAAAAAGAGCGAAGCGCTGCGCTTTATTGCGGCGGCGGAAAAGAGCGTCCGTTTGCGCTAAAACCTCCGCTATGTAAAACGTGCCGATTTATTCGTGCGGAGGATTCAATACCCCGATGCCGCTTGAAGCTTCGCTTCGAGGCTGCGTCGGGGTTGTTGATTCAAATGCGGATAGATCGGCATTGTTTGAACTTTCCAATACCGATCATCCCTTGTTATGCTCGGATGCCGCCGGTGCGATTCAAAATAATATTCGGTTGATTGACTGAAATATAATAATCAGTTTACATGCGGAGGCTGCAGGATGAAAAAAGCCGATTCTGAAAAAATCATACCTTTTATTCTTTCCGTAACGGTTTTTCATGTTATCACTTATTTTATTGCTGGAATTATTGCATTAAGCGTTTTTAATTATAAACAATTTATTGCGCCGTTGACGGCAATTTTTATTTGTGCAATGACAGGAACCGATAAAATTATTTTAAAACATTTTGTTTTATATGCGGTATCCGCTTTATCGATTTTGATCTACGGAAAAATAATTTTAGCTTCGGCTGAATTACTATATGCTCTATCGGCGCCGATATTGCCGGTAATAATCTCATTTTTATTAATGAATCGAAAAAGAAAAACCGGCGATGTTTTGAAAACACAATCCGACACCGACTGACTTATCAACAGGGTAATTCTCGCTGCAGGGTAAGCGAGTGTTGGATGAATAAGGCAGGGCACTCGAGTTGGAAATGAAAAAAAATGAAGATAAAAAAATAGAACTAATAGCGTTGATAATTTCAGTTATGAATACGATTCTTTTACTCCCTT
>ERZ772827.1416-NODE-1416-length-12111-cov-10.796367_pt1 | contig 12111 bp, 16 predicted proteins | sample MGYA00580850_ERZ772827 | MGnify/ENA primary metagenome ERZ772827 (study PRJEB29015, sample SAMEA2737950) | human oral metagenome | biome: human oral; feature: human-associated habitat; material: dental | place: China | collected 2145 ...
TAACTCAAGTAATATTTTAGAAATATCTTTAAAAATAATTAATAGGATACAAAAAGCAAAGCATTAAAATTAAGCTTTACAAAAATTTTAACATTTATATTATTCTAATCTATCTTTATATCCTTAAAATATTTTTCCTTATTTATTGCTGAAACTAATACATTTTTTAATTCCATTTTATCATCCGTCCATTCAATCAAGTTAACAAAATCATCTATATCACACCATCTATAATCAATGCTTTCCTCATTTAAAACTATTTTTCCGTTCATCTACAAATGATGCATATACATATTCCTCACACTCTACTCCTAATGATTCATATTTAAAAATCCAATTTAAGTATATAATTTCTTTAACATTTAATCCTGTTTCTTCTTTTACTTCTCTTTTTACTGTATCTTCTATAGTATTATCATAATCTTCACATCCTCCTGTTACTACATACCAAAATGACCTATGGAATTGCGGATCTTTATCAGAGCCTAATAATAATAGTATTTTATTTTCTTCATTTATAACAAATGTGCATATCTTTTTCATTTCAATTCTCCTTTTTAATATTTTATAACCAAAGATTTCTATTTGCAATAAATCTTCCTAACACATTATACTTCCCACACTATATTAATTATACATATCATTTAATTTACCTATTATAATTAACCATCTAAAATTAATGTTTTTTTAATAGTATTTAATCAATTTTTCAAAAAATTCTTCCTTGTATTCCGTAGGTTCTAAGTCTGTTTTTTTTGTTTTTTTATACTTTAAATTTTTATACAAAAAATGAGTTAAAAACTATATATTTTTAAATATTGTATAACTAAATATTTTTAAATATATACATACTTTTTTAATATTTTATATATTTTTTAACTTTAATGTATGTTTTTTTATTATTTTTTAATGTTTTAATATATTTTTTAGAATTTTCACTCAATTTTAGTCTTATTTTTTAACCTTTTTTTCATATTATTCATAATTTTTTGGATAATATACTTGTCATTTTTCCCTTGTATTCCGTAAGCTTCAGAGATTTTATATTTAATTTCATCTAATTTTAGTGTATTTTTTGCATAAAAAAATTAAGATATTATTTTAAAATTTAATATCTTAACTTTTATACTTTTTCATTTATTAATAACTACTCAAACTACTCATCAATCTTTTTTATTCCTGCAAACTCTTCATAAAGTTTCTTTCTTTGTCCATTATCAAATAATATATCTAATATCTTATCATCTTGTTCTATTATATTTTGTATTGTACCTTTACCAAACTTTGAATGAAGTACTCTATCTCCCGCAACTACCTTATCATGTTCTTTTTGTCCCTTATTCTTTTCTAAATTTTGTAAGAACTTATCTGCTGTTAAGAAATCAAAATTAGCAGATGATGATTTTTTTTCATAATTACCAAATTCATTATAGTTATAGCTATAACCACTTCCATCACTATATTTAGAATCAAACTTATTGTCATAACTCTTCTTTTCAATAGTTTTCTTTACAGCCGATTTATCTGTTATTTCATCCACAAATCTTGAATTTAATGTTGATTGACTCTTACCATACATACTTCTTCTTTCTGTAAACGAAATATATAACTTTTGTCTTGCTCTTGTTGTGGCAACATAACATAATCTTCTTTCTTCCTCAATTCCATCTTCTTCTTCAATTGCCCTTTGTGATGGGAATATTCCTTCTTCTAATGCAACTAAGAATACAACTGGATATTCAAGTCCTTTAGATGTATGTATTGTCATTAATGTTACATAATTATCATCTTCTATTTCATCAGAATCTGCAACAAGTGATATGTTTTCTAAAAATTCTTGAAGACTTGCATTTTCTTCTTGTGTCTCATATTCAGATATAACGTTTATAAGTTCTAGAACGTTTTCAAGTCTATTTTCTGATGATATATCTGTTTCTGCTTCTAATTTTAATTCTTCAATATATTTCATATCTTCTAAAAGCCCATATGCAAGTTTAGCAATTTCAACTTTGCCTTCAAGTTCTTTCCATTTATCAATTGTTTGTATAAATGTTGTGGCTTTAAGTTCTACTCTTCCGAAGTCCAAATTCCCCTGCTCTTCTTACTATTTCTAATAATGGTAGTCCTGTTTCCATAGAAATTGCAACCATTTTATCTATACTTGTTTGTCCAATTCCTCTTTTTGGCTCATTTATAATCCTACTAAATGCTATATTATCATTTGGGTTTATTATTAACTTCAAATATGCAAGCACATCTTTTATTTCTTTTCTTTCATAGAATTTAAATCCACCTATAACCTTGTGTGGTATCATTTCTTGTCTTAATATTTCTTCAAATACACGAGAAACTGCATTTACCCTATATAGTATAGTAAAATCCTTATAAGATCTTCCTTTTTCTATTTCTTCTTTTATTTTCTTTACTACAAATCTTGCTTCATCATATTCATTCCCAAGCTCTGTAACTTCTACCATCTCACCTTCTTGGTTTTCTGTCCAAAGTTCTTTTTCATACTTACTTTCATTATGCTGAATTATGTCATTTGCTACTTGTAATATATTTTTTGTAGAACGATAATTTTGTTCTAATTTTACAATTTTAGCACCCTCATAGTCTTTTTCAAACTCTAATATATTTGATATTTCAGCACCTCTAAAAGAATATATACCTTGATCATTATCACCTACAACAGTAACATTATTATGTATATATGAAAGAAGTCTTATAAGTTCAAATTGTGACATATTAGTATCTTGATATTCATCTACTAAAATATATCTAAACTTTTTAGCATATTCTTCACATATATCTTGATTATTTTTTAACAATTTAATTGTATAGTTTATAATATCATCAAAATCTAAAGCATTATTTTCTTTTAATCTTTGTTGGTATTCATGATATATTTCTGCTACATATTTCCCATAATAATCCTTATTTTGCATTTCAAACTTTTCTGGCATTATCATTTTATTCTTAGCTGAAGATATCCTACTTTGTACATATTTATCTGTAATTACCTTGCTTTCAATATTATTTCTTTTTATTATCTGCTTTATAATCTGTTTTTGTTCTGAAACATCATAAATGCTAAAGTTTTTTTCATATCCTAAACTTTCAATATGTTTTCTAAGTATTCTTAAACATATTGAGTGAAAAGTTCCTATCCATATATCTTTAGATATATCAGAACCTACAAGTGTTTCTATTCTTTCTTTCATTTCATTTGCAGCCTTGTTTGTAAATGTTATTGCTAAAATATTCCAAGGCATTATTCTTTTTTCTGTTATAAGATAGGCTATTTTATGTGTAAGTACTTTAGTCTTGCCGAGAACCAGCTCCTGCTATTACAAGAACTGGTCCTTCAGTTTCTAAAAGTGCTTCTTTTTGTCTATCATTTAATTCATTTACTATATCCATACTTTTTTTCCTATTCTTAAATTTATTCTTATCTTTTGAACTTAATTAATTTTCTGTGCTTTTTAGTTTTTCTGCTCTATCTGTTGCAATTAGATTATCTATCATTTCATCTAAATCTCCATTTAAGAAATTATCAAACTGATATACACTCATACCAATTCTATGATCTGTTATTCTACCTTGTGGATAATTATATGTTCTTATCTTTTCACTTCTATCACCAGATCCTACTTGGCTTTTTCTTTCATTTGCAAGTTCTTTATCTTGCTTTTCTTGTTCCATTTCATACAGTTTTGTTTTAAGCATCTTCATTGCAAATTCCTTGTTTTGTAATTGTGATCTTTCATTTTGACATTCTACTACTATGCCTGTTGGTATATGTGTAAGTCTAACTGCAGATGATGTTTTGTTAACATGTTGTCCACCAGCACCACTTGCTCTAAAAACATCTAACTTAATATCTGCTGGATTTAATTCTACTTCAACATCTTCTGCCTCTGGAAGTACTGCAACAGTTGCTGTAGATGTGTGTACTCTTCCGGCTACTTTCTGTATCTGGAACTCTTTGTACTCTATGAACACCACTTTCAAATTTAAGTCTACTATATGCTCCTTTACCAGATATCATAAATGTTATTTCTTTATATCCGCCCATACCTGTTTCATTAACATTTAAAACTTCTAATTTAAATCTTTTTCTTTCTGCATACATTGAATACATTCTAAATAATGTTCCTGCAAATAGTGCTGCTTCTTCCCCACCAGCACCTGCTCTTATCTCACAAATAACATTTTTATCATCATTTGGATCTTTAGGTATTAATAATATTTTTAATTCTTCTTCAAGTTTTGGTAGTTTTTCTTTTGCATCATATAGTTCTACTTCTGCAAGTTCTTTCATTTCTGGATCTTTCATTAAGCTTTCTGCTTCTTCTTTTTCCTTTAATGTTTTCTTATACTCTCTAAATTTTTCAACCACTTCTGATATTTCTGCATGTTCTTTTGCATATTTACTATATAACTTCCCATCGCTTATAACCTCTGGTGATATTAGCTTTGATGATAAGTCTTCATATCTTTTTTCTACTTCTTCTAATTTATCAAACATAAATTTTTCTCCCTTTTTACTAAACATATCTTACCACAGATACAATTCTTTTTCCACATTTTAAATTACATATGTGTATAATATACAAAAACACCACAAGATTTTATCCTGTGGTGTCTTGTTACTATTCGACTACATTATTTATACTCCATTTTTTATCTAATAAGTCTAATCTTTTTATTCTTGCTAATCCAAAAATTTCTGAGAAATCTTTTATTGGATAATTCACAATCACTTCATGGCGTTTGCTATCAATTATATCCATGAATTTCGAATTATGTTTTTCATAAAATTTCAAGATTTCATTAGAATTTGATCTAAATTCTAACAATGTATAATTCTGACATTCTTCAATTAAAAAATGAAGTAATGTAAATGAGTCTATAGGTCCTCCTTCAAATAATTTTTCAATTCTTCTAATTTTTTTTTGATTTTTTCATCTTTTTCCCTTCTTTCCTTGTTCCACTACTAGTGAAACAAAATTAAATTTGTTATGTTCTATTTTTTATGTACTATATATAATATAACATCATATTATTATTATGTAAATGTTTTTTTCTTTCATTTTTTTCATTTACTAGTAATTATTAAAATGCTATAATTAAAGTAGTTATCATAATTCTAGTACAAGATACATGATAATAATTAAAAATATTTTTATGAAAGGAGATAAATATGAACAAAGAATATATTCCCAAAAAAGTTGTTTTGGCATATAGTGGTGGTTTAGACACATCTGTTATAACTTCATGGCTTAAAGAAACATATAATTGTGAAATAATAGCAGTAACTGCAAATGTTGGACAAAATGATGATTTTGAGAAAATAAAAGAAAAAGCATTAAATTCAGGTGCTTCAAAATATTATGTAGTAGATTTAGTAGATGATCTTGTAGACAACTATTTTATACCTACTATGCAAGCAGGAGCTAAATATGAAAGGAAGTACTTACTTGGAACATCAATTGCAAGACCTATAATTGCTAAAGCACTTTTAGATATTGCACACAAAGAAAACTGTGATGCTATAGTCCATGGATGTACTGGAAAGGGAAATGATCAAATAAGGTTTGAACAGACTATAAGATATTTTGATCCATACATACATGTTATCGCTCCATGGAGAATGTGGGATATAAGATCAAGAGAAGATGCATTATCTTATGCAGAAAAGAGAAATATACCTCTTCCTGTAACAAGAGAAACTAATTATTCAAAAGATCTAAATATTATACATTTATCTCATGAAGGAATGGAACTTGAAAAACCTGAAACAGAACCCAATTATGATAAAATTTTAGAACTTGTAAGCACACTTGAAAATGCACAAAATACACCTGAATATATAGAAATTGGATTCGAAAAAGGGATCCCTGTAAAATTAAATGGTAAAAAAATGTCTGCAACAGAAATTTTAAAAGAATTAAATATAATAGGTGGAAAACATGGTATTGGTGTTGCTGATATAGTTGAAAATAGACTTGTTGGAATGAAATCAAGAGGAGTTTATGAAAATCCAGGTGCTAAAATATTATATGATGCACATGAAATTTTAGAATCAATAACTCTTGATAAACAAACTATGCATTATAAAGAATTGATATCTATTGAATTTGCAAACCTTGTATATAATGGTGATTGGTTTACAACACTTAGAAAAGCTCTTTCATCATTTATAACTACAACTCAAGAAAATGTAACTGGTGATGTTAAATTAAAACTATATAAAGGAAATGTAATATCTGCAGGAGTTAAAAGCCAATTCTCATTACATAATGAAGAAGTTGCAACATTTGGTGAAGGACGGAATGTATAATCATAAAGATGCAACAGGATATATAAATATACATACACTTCCTACTAAAGTAGAAGCTATGATGAAAGATAAAAATAATAAGAATAAGTAACTTAAAAATACTTACTCCAAAAGGAGGTAAAATGGAAAAAAATAAGAATAATAAAGAGACAGTCGGTATATGGGGAGCAAGATTTAAAGGAGAGCTTGAATCAATCGCAAATCACTTTAACTCTTCAATATCTTTTGACAATAAAATGTATAAGGAAGATATAGAGGGTTCTAAAAAACATGCTATGATGCTTGAAATTCAAAAAATTATAACTAAAGAAGATTTAGATAGTATCTTAAATGGATTAGAAGAAATTGAAAAAGACTTAAATGATGGTAATTTACAAGTAAACCCTAATTCTGAAGATATACATATGTTTATAGAAGAAATACTAACAAAAAGAATAGGAAAACCTGCTAAAAAATTACATACAGCAAGAAGTAGAAATGATCAAGTAGCACTTGATATAAAACTATATTTAAGAAATCAAATTCAAATATTAGTAAAAAAACTAAAACATTTAATTGAAACTTTATCTAATCTTGCTAAAAATAATTTAGATACAATAATGCCTGGATATACACATATGCAAATAGCACAACCTATTACATTTGCACATCATCTTATGGCATATGCTCAAATGTTTATACGTGATATATACAGACTTAAAAATGCTGAAAAAATAATGGATAAATCTCCGATAGGTGCAGGAGCTTTAGCGACAACTACATATGATGTAGATCGTTTCTTAGAAGCAAGCCTATTAGGATATGACATGCCTACTAGAAATAGTTTAGACTCAGTCTCTGACAGAGACCATGTTATAGAAATTGCAAATGATATAGCTATAATAAGTATGCATATGTCTAGAATTTCTGAAGAAATGATAATTTGGCAATCAAACGAATTTAAATTTATTGAAATATCTGATAAATATTCAACTGGTTCAAGTATAATGCCACAAAAGAAAAATCCAGATATGTGTGAATTAATTCGTGGTAAAACAGGAAGAATATATGGTAATCTAATAGCTCTTTTAACTATGATGAAAGGTCTTCCTCTTGCATATAATAAAGATATGCAAGAAGATAAAGAACCTATATTTGATAGTATTGAGAATATAATACCTTGTATTAATATTTTAGATAAAATGCTTGAAACATTAACAGTTAATAAAGATATTATGGCTAAAAAAGCTGAAGAAGGATATATTAATGCAACAGATGTTGCAGATTATCTTACTAAAAAAGGCTTACCTTTTAGAGAAGCTTATAAAATTACAGGTAGCATTGTAAAATATGCTATTGATAAGAAAAAAACTTTAAATGAACTAACATTAGATGAATATATTACATTCTCAGATATCTTTACAAACGATATCTATAATGCAATTAATATTCATAATTGTGTAGAAAGTAGAAATATCTATGGTGGACCTTCTAAAGAAGCAGTATCATTACAAATAAAAGAAACATTAGAAGAAATAAGTAAATATTAATATATCATACATCAAAAAGAATAAATAAAAAAAGAAAAATATCTATCATTACAAGACAAGTTCTTAAAATGGTAGATATTTTTTTATTATTACATCTTTTGATATATAATGAATAATATTTTTATTTTTTATAAAATATAATTATAAAAATATTATATTACAAGGAAATGCCCTAAAGCACTGATTTCCTTGAGAAGGAGAAAAAAATGAAAAAACTTATTAGTTTTTTGAAAAAGGTAAAAGATAAGGTTTATATTAAACTGATCGAAATTTTAGTAGAATCTGAAAGTAGAAGAATGCCAAAAAAATTAGAAGAAGATTTTAGAGAATTAAAGGAACAATTTAGTTTCTTTAATGATCTAACTCCAATGCAAAAAGTTTGCATGATTTTTGGTGGTATTATTATTTCGATCATTGTCATTTATTGGCATTTTGCCTTAATAATGATGATATTAAAAGTATTCTAAATAAAAAACCCCTAAATAGGGGCTTTTTATCTTTTTTATTCCGACAATTGAGAAACATCTCATTTTCAAGTGTAACTTTTTCTTCCAATAATCAGAATGTCATTACTAATATTACTAATATAATACCAATTATTATAACAATAAATTAAAAATTTCTATAATTCTCTCATTCCTTTTTTGTTGTTTATACTGTTTTTCATCTTCATCAGCACTTTTTATTTAAAAAATATTTTTACTCTAATATACATATATTTTTTATATTTCAACCTACTTTATTAAATATTCATTTACTCCATTCCAATTATATTCCCATTTTTATCAACATCTATCCTTTCTGCCTGTGGACTACTTGTAAGACCTGGCATTAGCATAACTCCTGCTGTATATACAACTACAAATCCTACACCATTTGATACAGATATATCTGTTATTGTCATTGTTGTATTTTCTTTATTTTCTTCATCATTATCTGTAAAAGAATATGGACTTTTAGCTACACATACATATTTATTTTTTATAATATCATCAAATTCTTTTAATTTTTTTTCTGCATTTTCTGTATATATTATTCTATTCGCCTTATATATTCTATTATTTAATTTAGCTATTTTTTCTTTAATATCATCTTCCATATCATATACATAGCTTAATTTATTATTTTTATCATCATTGTCTATTTCTTCTACAATTCTTCTTGCTATATTTTCTGCACCTTTTGCACCATCTTTCCATGATGTACATTCTTCAATGATTATATTACTATCTTCTTTAATCAATTCATTTTTTAAAAATTCTATTTCATTTTCATCATCTGTTTCAAATCTATTAATACATATAATAACTTTTTTATTAAATTCAGTTAAATTATTATAGTGTTTTAATATATTTTGTATCCCTTTTTCAAAACTTTTTTCTTTAACTGCTCTTAATGATACTACAAGTACTATTAAATCTGGTTCTTTTCCAAGCTCTCTTACTTTTATATCTAGAAATTTCTCTGCCCCTAAATCTGCACCAAATCCCGCTTCTGTTATAACATAATCTGATAATTTTAAAGCAAGATCTGTTCCAATTATACTGCTACATCCATGTGCTATATTCGCAAATGGTCCTCCATGTACAAATGCTGGTGTATTTTCTAGTGTTTGTACCAAGTTAGGTTTTATAGCTTCTTTTAACAGTGCCATAATTGAACCTGTTATATTTAAATCTTTTACATATACATATCCACCATTAATATTTTTAGAGATTATAATATTATCAACTCTTGTCCTTAAATCTTCCATATCTTTTGCTATACAAAGTATTGCCATCATTTCTGTTGCAACAGTTATAATAAAATTATCATCTCTTGTCTTTTCTTTTTTAAGTGTTTGACCAATTGTTACTTTTCTTAAAGCTCTATCATTCATATCTATAGCTCTTTTGAAATATATATTATCTGTATCTATTCCGCAGGCTATTTCCAAAATATATGTGATTATCAATACATGCTGATATTAAATTTACTGCAGATGTAAGTGCATGCATATCCCCTGTAAAATGAAGGTTTATTTCTTCTTTTGGAACTATAGTAGATTTTCCACCTCCAGTTGCTCCTCCTTTAAGCCCAAATACAGGACCTAAAGATGGTTCTCTTAGTGCAACAATAACATTTTTTCCTATATATCCGAAGTCCATCAGCTATTCCTATACTCATTGTTGTCTTACCTTCTCCTTGTTTTGTAGGAGTTATTGCTGTAACTAAAACTAGCTTTCCTTTTCTTTCTCTATTTATATAATTTGTATAATTTATCTTTGCCTTATTTTTACCATAAAATTCTAAATCATTTTCATCAATATTTATTTTTTTTGCAATTTCTTCTATTTTCATATATCTTTTTCTCCTATCAGTCATTTACCATATATCTTACTATATATCTAATAATATTGTTACAGGTCCATCATTTAAAAGCTCTACTTTCATATCTGCACCAAATATTCCTTTTTCTACAATAATACCTTCATTCCTTATACTTTCTATAGTTTTTTCATAAATTACATTTGCATCATTAGGCTCTTTTGCCATTATAAATGAGGGTCTATTTCCTTTTCTTGTATCTGCACATAATGTAAATTGTGATATTAGTAATATTTCTCCTTTAACATCTTTTATAGAAAGGTTCATCTTATCATTTTCATCATTAAATATTCTTAAATTAATAATCTTTTTTGTTAATTTTTCAATCTTTTCTTCTGTATCTTCTTCATATACACCTAAAAAAATTAAAAAACCTTTTCCAATCTTACCTACGATTTTCCCATCTACTTTAACACTTGCACTAGTTACTCTTTGAATTAATGCTCTCATCTTTTATTCTCCTAATAAGTTCTTTTGTTAATATATTAACATCTTTCCTATTTTCAAATCCCACTGTTATAATTCCATAATAATTTCCATTATTTTTCTTAAATATACTAAATAAATTATTCCATCCTCTTAATGTTCCTGTTTTTAAACCTATAACTCCATCTTCATACCAAGAACTTTTCTTATTTAAAAATGGATTTGTATTAGTAAGTTTTTGCCCTATTCCTGTTAAAAACTCACCAGATATCTGCATTTCAGCAGTTTCAGCATTTAAAATTATTTCTTTCATTTTATCTCTATTTGAATATATATATTTCATCAATATATACATATCCTTATAGCTTGTTTTAGAAGTATTTAATATTCCTGTAGGATCTGTTATTTTTGTATCAGCACTAAGTTTAACCTTTTCTTTTAAATATTTTGTTATATGTTCTGACATGTCACTTACAACTTTACTTTTATCTTCTTTAGTAGAATTATTTTTTAATATATCATTATTAATATCTAAACCTTTTTCAATATTGTATGCTATTTTTGTAAGAGTATATACACTATCTCCTGCTGATATTATAACTGCTGATGACACAAGGTCATTAATAGTGTATTCCTTTCCTTTTATTAGTCCTGCTGAACTTGCATCTGTACTATTTAGTTCTATCTCATTTCCTGCTCTCACTTTTGTATTTTTATCATAATCTTTCAAAATATCTAATACATATACAAGTGTATATATTTTAGCAATAGATGCAGGAACTAGATTTTCACCATCTTTCCCAATCTTGTATATTATATTTTCATTATTGTCATATACTGAGAAAAATATGTTTTTGCTTTCTATTCCTGTAAGTCCAATTTTTTTTATGCTTTCTTTTATTTCATTCTCTTTTATAATAGTTTTTACTCTAGCATGAAAGATATCTTTTTTTAAATCTTCTTCCCATTTTAATAATTTCTGATTATTTTTCTCATTATTTATTTTATTATTTTCAAGTATTCCATATGTAATAATTAATAAAATAATTAAAAATAATATTTTTATTATTTTATTATTTTTTTGTTTTTTTCTTTTCTTGTTACTTATAATCCTTTTCACTTTTAACCTTTAGATATTCCTTTTAATTTAAATTTTATTTTTATTTATAATTTTATATTATATTTTATTTATTATTTACAGTTTATACATCATCATCCATACTGACAGAGGGAACTGAGTATGAAATTTTTTATAAAGATAGAAAACCTAAAGTAATAATAACAACTTATGAGGGTAAGTATCTAATTGCAGATTGTAAAATTGATTATAAAAATAACAAATTAATTATTAATACTGAAGATTATGATTTTATTGATATTAATGAGGCTAAGAAAATTAGCTATATAGACTTTAATGAAATACCTAAAATAGAGATAGATAAA
>ERZ772827.1422-NODE-1422-length-12046-cov-6.638229_pt1 | contig 12046 bp, 15 predicted proteins | sample MGYA00580850_ERZ772827 | MGnify/ENA primary metagenome ERZ772827 (study PRJEB29015, sample SAMEA2737950) | human oral metagenome | biome: human oral; feature: human-associated habitat; material: dental | place: China | collected 2145 ...
AAAGTGTACGGCCCCAAAGGCATCGGCGCACTGTACGTCCGCCGCAAACCCCGCGTCCGCCTCGAAGCCCAAATGCACGGCGGCGGCCACGAACGCGGCTTCCGCAGCGGCACCCTGCCGACCCACCAAATCGTCGGCATGGGCGAAGCCTTCCGCATCGCCAAAGAAGAACTCGAGCAAGACATGGCGCACTACCGCAAACTGCGCGACATCTTCCTCAAAGGCATCGAAGGCATCGAAGAAGTCTATATCAACGGCGACCTCGAACACCGCGCCCCGAACAACCTGAACGTCAGCTTCAACTTCGTCGAAGGCGAAAGCCTGATTATGGCAGTGAAAGAACTCGCCGTGTCCAGCGGCTCCGCCTGTACATCTGCCAGCCTTGAACCCAGCTACGTCCTGCGCGCACTCGGCCGCAACGACGAACTGGCGCACTCATCCCTGCGCATCACCTTCGGCCGCATGACCACCGAAGAAGAAGTGCAATTCGCTGCAGAACTGATCAAATCCAAAATCGGCAAACTGCGCGAACTGTCGCCGCTGTGGGAAATGTTCAAAGACGGGATTGATTTGAACTCAATCGAATGGGCAGCGCATTAAAGGCAGCCTGCACTTTGGCAATGGAGCGCGAACGTTTAAGTTCGCGTTTCAGGCTACCTGAAACCGATAACACAAGGAGCAAATCATGCTGGGCTGGTGGATAACCGTTTTCAGCGATGCGTATAGGCAAGAGCCGCACCTCATCGCCTCGTGGGAGTGCGGCGTTTTCAGTGCGGATTGGCTGAACGAACTTTGCCAAGCAGGGCACGCCGAGCAGACCGAAAACAAAGGCGGCTATCCCAATGTGTACCAAACACAGGCGAAACACGTTGCCCCGTGGCTGTTGGACGGCAAAATCTCGCCGCAGGGCGATGCGCCGCACGGCAACCGTTTTCAGGCAGCCTGAAAAGCAGCCTGCATCTGACGGCATATCTTTGATTATGGGTAGTACATAAGGGCGTTGGCAACGCCGTATCATTGCAATTCTACTCCGCTATACCGCGCGGGCAAGGCTGCCCCGCCCAAAAGCAGCCTGCACACACAAAGGCATAACCATGAACGACCAAACCACAGACGATTTCGACAACTTGGATGCGCTCCTCGACAGCTTTGACGGCGTTACCGTAGAAGGCGGCACCGACCCCGAAAACAGCGACGACGGCTGCGAAGGCGGCGCGTGCAAAATTTAAAGGCAGCCTGAAATGAAACACCTGTTCTTTTAACGATTATCGGCGCAACCGCGCTGGCTGCCTGTGCTACGCCAGATTACACGAATACGCGCCCCGAAGCCCGCGCGCAGAAATCATCCGCGCCTTATATGCGCACGCACAAGCAGCCGGACGGGCAAATCAAGGTGGAAACCGTTACCCCGCAACCGTAGGCGCAACAAGCAGCCTGCACCCCAAAAATTTCACTAACCTGCTAAAAATACAAGGAAACACATCATGGCATACAGCGACAAAGTCATCGATCATTACGAAAATCCCCGCAACGTCGGCACGTTCGACAAAGACGACAGCGACGTCGGCACCGGCATGGTGGGCGCGCCCGCCTGTGGCGACGTGATGCGTCTGCAAATCAAAGTGAACGACCAAGGCATCATTGAAGACGCCAAATTCAAAACCTACGGCTGCGGCTCCGCCATTGCTTCTTCCAGCCTGATTACCGAATGGGTGAAAGGCAAAAGCCTGGACGACGCGCTGGCGATTAAAAACAGCGAAATCGCCGAAGAATTGGAACTGCCGCCCGTGAAAATCCACTGCTCGATTTTGGCGGAAGACGCGGTGAAAGCCGCCGTGGCGGACTACAAAAAGAAAAAAGGCGTGTAACATGGCCGGCGGCTGGGCGCCCGACGGCGCGGAGCAGGCGCAAATCGACGCCAATTTAGACGACGCGTTGGCCGCCGCCCGGCAAAACCTGCCCTCCGGCGAAAGCGCCCGCGAATGTGCCGAATGCGGCGAGCCGATTCCCGAAGCCCGCCGCCGCGCCCTACCCGGCGTGCAATTGTGCATCGCCTGCCAAGAAGAGGCCGACAAACAACAGCAATTTCGCTTCGCCTACAACCGGCGCGGCAGTAAGGACAGCCAGCTGAAATAGGCTACCTGAAACCGATGGTTTCAGCGCAACCGAGTTGCCCGGCAACGCACCTACGCCGGCAATACTGTGTATGACCGCTTCGCCGCCTGACGATTTTCAGGTAGCCTGCCCCAAAGAACCTGCCGAAACCAATACTGAACAAATCCATGTTTACCCCCGAAGAAACCCAATCCCTGCTTGCCGAAAAAGGCATCGGCAAAACCGTGCTGCAACGCCTGCAACAAATGGGCTTGGACGACGTGACCAAGCTCGCCGCCGCCGATGTGGACGATATGCTGCAACAGGGCGCGGCGCTCACCGGCAGCACCTGCTGGAAAAACAGCCCGCAGGCACGCGCCGCCATGCAGGCTGCCGTGAGCTGGGCAAAGCGGCGGCAGGCGGCGGGATAAAGGCTACCTGAAAATAAGCGGATTAAAAGCAGCGAGCTGCGAGGCGTACAGGCAGTACGTCAAGGTGGGTCAATGCCGCAGCATGGCGATTTTAATCCGCTATATCCGCCGCCCGAACAACGAGGCCTTATGCAAACCAAATTATTCCTTCCGATTCCTGCCGTATTGCTGCTGGCCGGTTGCGCCGCCTCCGTCGGCAACCTGCCCGCGCTCACGGCGGAAAATGAAGAGAGCCTGCGGATGTGCGAAAAACAGCATGCCCGCATCCTCCCGCCGCTGCCGGAAGGCCTGCCCGACGGCAAATACCGCTGGCCGCCCGGGGGAGACAGGCAGGTCGTGATCAAAAACGACCGGCCCTCGCAGTTGGAAATATTCCATCCAAACGGCAGAGTCCGCACCCTGCACAGCTATAACGCACAGGGCGAGATTGAAGGCTGGTCGCACGGCTACCTGTCGGACGGCACATTGCGCCTGCGCCTGCTCTACCGGAACGGCACCGTTACCCGCCTGCAGGCATACAATCGGGCGGGCCGTTTGGAAAAAGACGAAATCATCGACTGCGCCGCCCGCACGAGAACGCTAGTGGCGGTACGGCCGGATGGCGCTAAACCTTAATCGAAAGGCTACCTGAAACCCTGATACTGTTTTCAGGTAGCCTCTATCAAGAGCTTAAAACAAAGGAAACCCCATGATTACACTCACTCCCAACGCTGCCGAACACATCCGCAACTTCCTAGCCAAACGCGGCAAAGGCGAAGGCATCCGCATCGGCGTGAAAACCAGCGGCTGCTCCGGCATGGCCTACACGCTGGAATTTGCCGACGAAGTCCTGCCCGACGATTTGGTGTTTGAAGGGCACGGCGTGAAAGTATTGGTTGATCCGAAAAGCCATGTTTATCTCGACGGCACCGAGCTGGACTTCACCAAAGAAGGCTTGCAGGAAGGCTTCAAATTCGCCAACCCGAACGTGAAAAACGAATGCGGTTGCGGCGAAAGCTTTAATGTTTGAGCCCTTGGATTGGCGCATCAGAAGGCTACCTGAAACCCCGATTGTGGTTTTCAGGTAGCCTTATCGGCTACAATGCAGCCGTTTCTTCGATTGGATTGATGATGGCAACCCGTTCCAAATCCTCCAAAAGCTGGCTGAACGAGCACGTGAACGACCCCTATGTGCATCAGGCGCAAAAAGACGGCTACCGTGCCCGGGCGGCATACAAATTGTTGGAAATCAACGAAAAAGATAAGTTGATTAAAAACGGCACGGTGTTGGCCGATTTGGGCAGCGCGCCGGGCAGCTGGTCGCAGGTGGCGGTTAAGCTGGCAGGAGTGCAGGGCAGGGTGTTTGCCTTGGATATTTTGCCGATGGAGCCGATTGCGGGCGTATCGTTTATCCAAGGCGATTTTCGTGAAAACGAGGTGCTGGAAGAGTTGGAAAACCTGCTCGAAGGCCGTGCGCTAGACCTTGTAATTTGCGATATGGCACCCAATATGTCGGGCAATGCGGTAACCGATCAGGCGCGCAGCTATGTTTTGTGCGAGCTGGCGCTGGATTTTGCCGCCGAGCATCTGAAAACTGGCGGTAATATGCTGGTGAAAGTGTTCCAAGGCGCGGGTTTTCAGGAATATATGCAGGCCATGCGCGGGGTGTTTGCCCAAGTACAGGTGCGCAAGCCCAAGGCCTCGCGCAGCCGTTCCAGCGAGGTGTATCTGCTGGGCAGGAATAAGCGGTAATCAGGCAAGGTGCTGGTTATCATCTGTTTTTTGCACTTTATATTTATATAGTTAGGAGCTTGTTACCGTGCGTAACACCATGAGGACGATTTTGGTTTGGCTGTTTCTGGCCGGGGTGCTGCTTGCCTCGGCCCAAGCGTTGCTGGGCAAGAGGGAAGACAAACAGCTGATCAACTATTCGCAGTTTATCCAGCAGGTAAACAAAGGCGAAGTAGCCAAAGTGGATATTGAAGGTACGCTACTGAGCGGTTATGTGATTAAAGGCGAGCGCACCGACAAATCCAAGTTCTATACCAATGCGCCGATGGACGATAAACTCCTGACGATGCTGCAGGACAAGAACGTTGATTTCCGATACATACCTGAAGAAAAACCTGGCCTGTGGAGCAATATTTTCTTCACCAGCCTCCTGCCGGTGCTGCTGTTGATTGGCGCTTGGTTTTACTTTTTGCGTATGCAAAACGGCGGCGGGGGCAAAGGCGGGGCGTTTTCCTTCGGCAAAAGCCGTGCCCGGCTGCTGGATAAAGATGCCAACCGCGTAACCTTTGCCGATGTGGCCGGTTGCGACGAGGCGAAAGAGGAAGTGCAGGAAATCGTGGACTACCTCCAAGCGCCGAACCGCTATCAGAGCCTGGGCGGCCGCGTGCCGCGCGGAATTTTGCTGGCCGGCAGCCCGGGTACGGGCAAAACCTTGCTGGCCAAGGCGATTGCCGGCGAAGCGGGCGTGCCGTTTTTCAGCATCTCCGGCTCGGACTTTGTGGAAATGTTCGTGGGCGTGGGCGCTTCCCGCGTGCGCGATATGTTTGAGCAGGCCAAGAAAAATGCGCCCTGCATCATCTTTATCGACGAAATCGATGCCGTGGGCCGCCAGCGCGGTGCCGGTTTGGGCGGCGGTAACGATGAACGCGAACAAACTTTGAACCAGCTGCTGGTAGAGATGGACGGGTTTGAAAGCAATCAGACTGTTATCGTGATTGCCGCCACCAACCGCCCGGACGTGCTCGACCCTGCCTTGCAGCGCCCCGGCCGTTTCGATCGCCAAGTGGTGGTGCCGCTGCCCGATATCCGCGGCCGCGAGCAGATTTTGAAGGTGCACGCCAAGAAAGTGCCACTGGATGCTTCGGTGGATTTGGTGTCGCTGGCGCGCGGCACGCCCGGGTTTTCCGGTGCGGATTTGGCCAATTTGGTGAACGAGGCTGCGCTGTTTGCCGGCCGTCGCAATAAAATCAAGGTTGATCAGAGCGACTTTGAAGACGCCAAAGACAAAATCTATATGGGCCCCGAGCGGCGCAGCATGGTGATGCATGAAGACGAAAAACGCGCCACCGCTTATCACGAAGCCGGCCATGCCATCGTGGCTGAGAGCCTGCCGTTTACCGATCCGGTGCACAAAGTAACCATCATGCCGCGCGGCCGTGCGCTGGGCCTGACTTGGCAGCTGCCGGAGCGAGACCGCATCTCGATGTATAAAGACCAAATGCTGAGCCAGCTGGCCATCCTGTTTGGCGGGCGTATTGCCGAAGATATTTTTATCGGCCGCATTTCCACCGGAGCGTCCAACGATTTCGAACGCGCCACGCAGATGGCGCGGGAGATGGTAACGCGTTACGGCATGAGCGAGAAAATGGGCGTAATGGTGTATGCCGAAAACGAAGGCGAAGTGTTCCTCGGCCGCAGCGTTACCCGTTCGCAGCATATTTCCGAGAAAACCCAGCAAGAGGTGGATGCCGAAATCCGCCGCATTCTGGACGAACAATATGCGGTGGCCTACAAAATCCTGGATGAAAACCGCGATAAGATGGAAACCATGTGCAAGGCTTTGATGGAATGGGAAACCATCGATCGCGATCAAGTGCTGGAGATCATGGCAGGCAAGCAGCCCAGCCTACCGAAAGACTATAGCCACAATGTGCGTGGCGACAACGATGTTGATGCGGGCAATAATGAGGCAACGGATGCGGACGAAACCGACCGACCAGTTGCCGACCCAGCTCCGGCTTTGGCAGATGAAGCCGCCGGACGAGACCAAGTTGCCGCCCCATTGAGCACGCAGGCTGCAGAGGATACGGAGCAGCAAGAGGCTGCTGCCGACAAACAGCCCTGAAATCACGGTATATATTTCCCCACCCACATATCCGATGAAAGGAAAAACGATGAGCCAAAACGAAAACCTCCAGCCGGAAGCTGCCGATAACAATGCACCGCAAGTGCAGGAAGATATCGAGCTGAAGGTGCTCAACAATGCCGACAGCAACAACGGCGAAACCACCGAAAGCGGCTGCTGCGGCGTTTGCGGCGGCTAAGCTTAGTTAGTTCTTTCAATAAAGGCTACCTGAAAGCGTGAGCTTCAACGCTAAACTTTCAGGTAGCCTTTTGGTTGTACTGTTCAAGTATAGCGATAAAGCTTTCGGTAAAATGTAGGTGATGTAGACCAACGAGGTATGCAGAAGCCGTTTTGAATATCAGAAAGGTTACCTGAAAGTAAGCTTTGCACATATCTGCGAAGCCGATTTTCAGGTAGCCTTTTTAATTCACTATATTTTGTACTGTCTGCGGCTCGCCGCCTTGTCCTGATTTTTGTTAATCCACTATATTGCCGAACAGTATTCGGCCGTTACCCTTGCCGCCTGGCGGCCATGCGTTTGCCGATGATGCGCAGTTCGGCTTCGGGAATTTTTTGGTCGCCTAGGTCGAACAGCTGCTCTTCGCGCGGAATGTGGAAGTCGTAGCCGGCAGTGAAGTGGGTGATGAGCTCGGGATTGAGCGGCGTGCCGTCGGTGAGGGAGGCTAGGTGTCGGTTGAGCAAATCCCAGCTGCCGTGCAGGGATTGGTGTTCGTTTTCCAATTCTTGAATCAGCGCTTTGGCTTCGGGGGCGTATTGCAGTAGCAAGGGGAAAAAGTCTTCTTCTTCGTCTTGGTGGTGCAGCGGGGCGGCTACGTTGAAATAGTGGCGGATTTGGGCAATAGCCTGTTCGGCCACGGTGTTGTAGCCGTGCTGTTGCAGATAGTCGGGCAGGGCGTGCAGCTGGCTGCAGAAGCGTTTTACTTTGCCGTGGCAGGCGCGCAGCATGGCGGTGGGTTGCTCGAAGGTAACGGATCGGGTGTTGAATAAGTCCATGATGTGTATTGTTGAGGCTACCTGAAAAGCAAAATGCTGCCGTAATACGGCAGCAGTGTCAATGTGTGGGCAGGGTTTCTGGGCGGCGGCAACGCGGCTATTGCAGGTTATTTTTGCCGACAGCTGCCTGATGGTTGTCGCTGTGGTTGCCTAGGTAGGAAACGGCCAAATCGGCGCAGCAGCCGCAGCAGGTGGCCACGCCCAAGGCGTTTTGCAGATCGGTGAGGCTGGTGGCTCCGGCGGCAACGGTTTCTTTGATTTGGCGGTCGGAAATGGCATTGCAAACGCAGACGAACATGGGTGTGTCCCTTGAAAATAGTGGTTCTATTGATAATCAGTATTATTGATATATGGTAATGGAAACCAGTTAGGATGGCAATAGGGTTTTATGTAAATAGGGCAGGGCGGGGAGCGATGTTGCAATTGTGGTTTCAGGTAGCCTGATAGTGGTGTATCGCAAACCCCATTCACTTTCGCTACAGCGTTACTTTGACTTGCCGTACCGCCGTATTGTCTGCGGCTCACTACCTTGTATTAAAAGTTAATTTGGTTTGCATGGTAGGGCTTATGCCATAAGTTTGGCTGCCTGCTGGCGCTTTATAGTAAAATGCGGCCACTTTTTTATCTGTTGGGTAATGATGAATATGAAAGAGGTTTCGTGGTTCCGGCTGTGGCCGTATGCTTTGCTGGCTGCTTTGGTGGTGGTGTTGGATCAGTGGAGCAAGCTGTGGGTGGTGGATCATATTATGTTTAACTGGCGTGAGCCGGTGATCGAGGATTTTTTCGATTTAACGCATGTGTACAACCCCGGTGCGGCGTTTAGTTTCTTGGCCGGTGCTTCAGGCTGGCAGAAATACTTGTTTGCCGGCTTGGCGGTGGTGGTGACGCTGTATTTGGCATTGGGTATCCGTTCGGGGAAGTTTGGCCGCTTGGGCGATGTGGCGGCAGCGATGATTATCGGCGGTGCCATCGGCAATGTTATCGACCGCATCAACTACGGCCATGTCATCGATTTCTTATTGTTTTATTGGAATAATCACTACTATCCGGCATTTAATGTGGCCGACAGTTTTATCTGCGTTGGCGCAGCATTGTTCGTAATTGACGGTTTCCGTCAGGGTAAGCGTAATCAGGCTACCTGAAAGCGTCAGCTTCAGTGATAGCTAGACCAACCACACTCAGAGGAAAAAATATGGCGAAAACCATTATGCTGGCCAATCCGCGCGGCTTTTGCGCGGGGGTGGACCGTGCCATTAATATTGTGGAACGGGCATTGGAGCTGTTTGGCGCGCCGATTTATGTGCGGCATGAAGTGGTGCACAATAAATTTGTGGTAGACAATTTGCGCGCCAAAGGAGCTATTTTTATCGAAGAATTGGCAGATGTGCCACCCGGTGCCACGCTGATTTACTCGGCGCACGGCGTATCTAAGGCGGTGCAGGAGGAAGCGGCGGAGCGTGGTTTTCGCGTGTTTGATGCCACTTGCCCACTGGTTACCAAGGTGCACCGTGAAGTGGCGCGTTTGGATGAGCACGGCTACCAAATCATCATGATCGGCCATGCCGGCCACCCGGAAGTGGAAGGCACCATGGGGCAGCTGCCGCCGGGCAGTATGCTTTTGGTGGAAACCGCCGCGGATGTGGCCGATTTGGAAGTGCGCAATCCCGATAAGCTCGCGCACGTGAGCCAGACCACGCTGTCGATTGACGAAACCAAGGAAATCATTGATGCCCTGCGGGCGCGTTTTCCCAATATCCGCAGCCCGCACAAGGAAGACATCTGCTATGCCACCACCAACCGCCAAGAGGCGGTAAAGCAACTGGCGGCGGCCAGTGATGTGGTGGTGGTGGTGGGCTCGCCCAATTCTTCTAATAGCAACCGTTTGCGCGAAGTGGCCGCACAACATGGCGTGGATGCCTATATGGTGGACAATGCGGGCTACCTGAAAAAGGAATGGTTTGCTGGCAAAGAGCGGGTGGGGATTACGGCCGGAGCCTCCGCACCGGAGGTGCTGGTGCAAGAGGTGGTGGACACCGTGCACGGCTGGGGCTTTGAGACGGTGCGGGAAGGTGAAGGGGAAGAAGAGAGTATTGTGTTTGTGCTGCCCAAAGAGCTGCGTGGGTGAGGTTGGGCAGATTTATAGTAGGATAAAATTAAGCATGCTGCTGCGTTGGCTTGCTTTGTCTCATTCTTGTTGTAATCCACTATAAAACAAATGATATAGCAAAAGGCTACCTGAAAAATATTCAGGTAGCCTTTTGTTTGGTATGGAGAAGGGTGGTGGATTCGATTTAAACCAGTATGGTGTTTGCTGCATGCTGCATATTCTTTGCGGCTCGTCATTTGGTTCTGATTTAAGTTGGATTCACTAAGCCTTAGCCATAGAAAAAAACAGGCTACCTGAAAAATCAAGCAGCCTAAAAGAACAGCTAGAGAGTAACTTTTACTGGGCGCAGATGCTTTCGATAGCCTGCGGGATGTCGCCTGCACAAGCCCAAATCAGCTGGCCTTGCGATTGCATCGGCAACAGCAGAACCGCACGCTCGGCAGTGCTGCCGGCTGGAATAGCGGTAATCGCGCCTTGGCTGAGGGTAATGCTCTGCCAGAATTCCTTCTGGCTGGCGGGCACGTCGATTGCTTCGTTGATTTCATTCAAGCGGGTGCCTTTGGCCAAGCGGGTTTCCACCCATACTTTCGCCATATTTAGCGCCTCAACGGCTTTCGGATCGGTGATGGTGGGGGCGGTGGGAGCCTGTTGGGCGGTTGCACCACTGCCCATGTTGCCCTCATCGGCCGGTTCGGCCAAGCCGACCATGGATTTGGCCTGCTCGATGATTTCCGGGTTCATATAAGCATAAACGCCGCCGCCCACCAGAATCAGAGCCAGCAACAGGCCGATTGCGCGCAATGCGCCGCCGCCACTATTGCCGCTGCGTTTGCTGCGGGATTTGTTGTTACGGGATAATTTTCTCACTGCTGTAGCCATTGTATTGGGTTTCCTAATAATTGTTGAGATGGTTTGGATAGTTAGAAAAAGAAATTTCGATAGTGGGTAAGCATAAAGCGTGCCAAAGTTTGATACGAGTTTGGATTTGGCGTGGGAAATTTGTATTTTTATTGTTATTGGTTGTTATATATATAAATTTTTTATCATAAGGGTGTGGATGGCAATGGGAAGAGGCTACCTGAAAACGCAACGTAGCGAAGTTTTTGCAACATTGAGATTTCAGGTAGCCTTTAAACGGTAGGCAAGAAAAAGCACCCTCTAGCGAGGGTGCTTTTGCATGGTGTTGGGATGATTACATCATGCCCATTCCGCCCATGCCCCCCATTCCGCCCATGTCGGGAGCGGCGGGTTTGTCTTCCGGAATGTCGGCTACCATGCATTCGGTGGTCAGCATCAGGCCGGCGATAGAAGCGGCGTTTTGCAGCGCGAAGCGGGTAACTTTGGCCGGGTCGATTACGCCCATTTCCAGCATGTCACCGTAGCTGTCGTTACCGGCGTTGTAGCCGAAGTTGCCGCTGCCTTCCAGCACTTTGTTCACCACCACGCTCGGCTCGCCGCCGGCATTGGCCACGATTTGACGCAGCGGAGACTCAACCGCACGCAATACGATTTGTACGCCGGCTTCTTGGTCGGCATTGGCGGTTTCCACTGATTTCAACGCCGCACGGGCACGCAGCAGGGCCACGCCGCCACCAGCCACTACGCCTTCTTCAACGGCGGCACGGGTAGCGTGCAGCGCGTCGTCCACGCGGTCTTTTTTCTCTTTCATTTCCACTTCGGTGGCCGCACCCACTTTGATTACAGCCACGCCGCCGGCCAGTTTGGCCACGCGCTCTTGCAGTTTTTCCTTGTCGTACTCGCTGGTAGCAGTTTCAATCTGGGTGCGGATTTCGGCCACGCGGGCTTCCACGGCGGATTTGTCGCCCAAACCATCGATGATGGTGGTGTTTTCTTTGCCCACTTCGATGCGTTTGGCCTGGCCCAAATCTTCCAGCGTGGCTTTTTCCAAAGACAAGCCCACTTCTTCAGCGATCACGGTGCCGCCGGTGAGGATGGCGATGTCTTGCAGCATGGCTTTGCGGCGGTCGCCGAAGCCCGGGGCTTTCACGGCCACGGTTTTCAGGATGCCGCGAATGTTGTTCACCACCAGAGTGGCCAAGGCTTCGCCTTCTACGTCTTCAGCAATAATCAACAGCGGGCGGCTGGTTTTGGCCACTTGCTCCAACACAGGCAGCAGGTCGCGGATATTGCTGATTTTCTTGTCAAACAACAGAACAAACGGGCTGTCCAGCTCGGCCAGTTGTTTTTCCGGGTTGTTGACGAAATAGGGGGAGAGGTAGCCGCGGTCGAACTGCATACCTTTCACTACTTCCACTTCGTTTTCCAGCGATTTGCCGTCTTCAACGGTGATCACGCCCTCTTTGCCCACTTCGTTCATGGCTTGGGCAATGATGTTGCCGATGGATTCGTCGGAGTTGGCGGAAATAGAAGCCACTTGGGCGATTTCCTTAGATTTCTCCGGTACGGGCTTGGCAATATTCTGCAACTCGGCTACCAAAGCGGACACGGCTTTGTCGATACCGCGTTTCAGGTCGGTCGGGTTCATGCCTGCGGTAACGTATTTCATGCCTTCGGCCACGATGGCTTGTGCCAATACAGTAGCGG
>ERZ772827.1424-NODE-1424-length-12031-cov-15.127672_pt1 | contig 12031 bp, 12 predicted proteins | sample MGYA00580850_ERZ772827 | MGnify/ENA primary metagenome ERZ772827 (study PRJEB29015, sample SAMEA2737950) | human oral metagenome | biome: human oral; feature: human-associated habitat; material: dental | place: China | collected 2145 ...
GTAATAGCCGGATGGACGGTCTTCATGTTGCGCTGAATCTTCAATTTCATTTGACATTAAAAAGTACGTCTTATACCAATATTGTTCGGGCAAAGTTGTTTAATCCGCGCCAATGTTCTGACGGCGAATCTCAAATTGTGCCAATAGAAACGACCGTTCCCGTTGCGGCTTTTGATGCTTATGAACGCGGCGTTCATCGAAGTGGGACTACCAGAAAATGGGAAGGTTCAGTAATATTGTTTAATATGTCGGAAGATCTGGCTGGCGAAGTTCTTCCGCTTTCAACGATGACAGGCTCTGATCGGGATAAGAATGACGTCTACGGCGCAGTCGTGAAAGATGATGTTATTACATATTTTCAACTTGCTCCAAAAAAGGAAGGTTATATGTATCCGGCCATTATTGAATTTGACCCGTCAAGCAAAGAAGCAGTAAGTTTGCAAGATGAACTTGATAAATTCCTCAAATCGCGCGAGGATGTGGTTGCGGCGTAGGGATGGCTGTTTATTAGGGGGTGTCTTTGATAGCACGTATGCTTCATAAGGCGCTGCAAAGAATTAGGGGTGGCGATGAGATAAGCCTAAAAAAGCGACTCGGCGGTTTGAGGAGATATAGCTAACAGCTGTATTTGTACGTGATGTGGCGAGTTAGGACGCCGCTATTGACTTTATTCACAAATTATGCTACCATCACTAACGTAAGAAAAAGGAAAATAGACATGACTGAAAAGATAACTAACTCTACCGATGATTTTACCGACGCTGAGGACCACGGTCTTGTGCCTGGTGGTGTTGAAATGCCAGTGGCAGGGGGTCTTAAGGAGGGTATCGCTGATGATGTAATATTTCCCCATGTTTCAGAAAAGCCGCTTCTACTGAAGGCGGGAAGTATTGATGAAGAAGTGGCGGGTGATGCTGGAAAAGAAGAAAAGCCAGAATTTCTCTTAGGTAGATTGAGGAATGCGCTGGCGGAGACAGCGTTCAGGGCAGTTCGGGCGATGTCGCAATATCGGAGAATATTTCGCTCGGTTGGCTCGCTTGCTGCTGAGAGGGCTCGTGAAGAGGTTAATGAAAAGAAAGAGGCGTTTCGTTTAGTCGGTGCATTTGCTGCTAGACGTCTTCGCAGGGTGATTCCTAAAAAGAAAGAGATGCTTGGCGGGGAAGTTCTGGATAACCTTGACAGAAATTGGGATTTTGATATCGATAGCGGTGGGTTCGTTCTTCAGGGGGGTGAACAAGCCGCAGAAGATGCTGTAAAGGGCGGATATGAAAGCATGAAAAAGCTGATACCTGACGCAGATAAAGTATTTGCAGAGGACAGTAAGCTTGATCCAAGGTCCGAAGATTTTGATTCTTCGTATGCGATTGGCTACTTTTGCGGTTCAGCTTCAGAAAACATCGGGACATTCTTTGGAGAAAATTACGAGAATATGCCGAGGCTCGCAGGTATTGTTAGGGCTTCAATGCAAGAGCAGACGGATAATCTGCACTCTTTAGATAATAAAAAGCCGAAGGTTTACGGCGCAGCTGTTCAAAAGCTTATGGACAGCAGGGATTTGTTACCAAAAGAGTTAGCTGAGGACTTTGATGACACTATATTTGATGAGATTACCGCGGCGGTTTTGGAGGGTTGCCATGACGGTTCTGTTCTTCGTGAATGCTGTAAACTGCTGGCGGCGCGCGGTTTTCCGCCAGAGCGCTGGGTGCAAGACGTAAAAAAGAGAAAAGATTGTCCGGAGTTTTTACGCCAGTTGGTCGCTGAAGGTAAAGAAAGTTTATTTGATAAAGCTTCTATTCAGTTTATTTTAGAAGAATCAAAGGATAAAAAACTCGGGACTGACACTAGCAAGCGCATGGGTTGGTTGCAAGAGTTTTACGAGGATAGGTTGCCAGATATGAACGATGCCGCGGTCTGGAGCTATGTTAGTGATATTATAGGAGGGTCGCTCCGTGTTGGCGATGGTATGATTGAGATATTAGAGAGATACATCGACAATATCCGCGAAATTGGACAAGATAAAGCTAATACGCTTTATGAGAAGTGCGGGATAGTACACTTTTCGGGTTGGAGCATAAGCGTACTTGAGGGAACGGAAGCCATGTTAAGGAACAGATGTACCGAGTCTGGCGGTCCGGCAACCCTTGTAGTGCGGGGTGTTACGGGCGATCATAACAATGTGTTTGAATATTTGAGATCCATAGATTCCGGCGACGTGTTTGCTGCGGAGATAGGAGGCACTGATCAGAGACTCGATAGAATGAGGACGATGTTGCAGGCAGCGAATGTCGCGGATTGGCTGCGCGGTCGATATCGTCCTGATACCGACGATTTGCTTGGTGTAGTTGAGTGTATGCAAAAAGCTGGTCTTAACAAAGTTGAGCGGGTTGTTCTAGCTGGACATGGCAGTGAAAAGCGTTTTTCTATGACATCGTACACGCGTATACCACCAAAACCAAAAAAATGGGCTCGCAATAAAGGTATATCTACGGTTATGAATGCATTTCACCCTAATGTTGTATCGTTAATATCTTGTAATCCTATCGCCGAGGATCCTAACATTGAGCCCCTTTCGATTAGCGACGTTCCGCAAGAAAGACAGGGGACGGCGCCAGCGATATCAAGGGCATATCCTGGTGTTGATGTTGTTAGCGCGCTTGATGGCGTGACGATTGTCAACAATAGACGTTCAGATGCTTTTATAGTTGCCACTATGGCCAGTAAAGATGCAAATAATCCCGAGATTCCAGACGATGATTTTGAAGACATAGTTAATTCGGAGGCTCATGTGTCGCACGATTTAGCAGTAACCAGGAATGGAAAAACACGGCTTTATCATGGAGATTCGTTGATTTGGTAGATAAAAAAGGTATAATAGGAGTAATTTATGAGCAAATTATCAGAGCAAATACAGGCTGTTCAACAAGAGATAGGGTCTGGCGGAGACGATTATCCTCAAATAGTGCAGGGCTATCTACATGACGTCCGGTGCGAAGTAGAAGCGCTGCTGGATTCTAGCAGAAGAAACACCGGAAAAACTCCCAGCGACATTAGGCGTATGGTAGGCGATAAGATAAAAGATCTCGCAGCGAGCGGCCAGGTTGATATTGGCTTATGGCGCATATACAGAGATAATGCGGAAGAGAAACAGGCTGGGGGATATAGCGTATCTCGCTTTTCAGAGAATGAAGACGGTAGTATAGCGGAGCATAGGATTACTACTGAAGACGCAACTCTTGAAGATTGCGATTCTTTGAGACAACTTTTAGATTTGTTAAGAGTTAGATGACTGCCCTGCGACTGCGTGGCGATTTGAGTTCTGCCTTACAGTATGCTACATTAGTTAGGTAACTAATTATTAACGACACAGCCCGTCGTAGCTCCAAAAGCGGCGGGCGAGGAAAAGGAGTAACCTAATGTCTGTAACAGTAGACATGAAAGCTTTGTTTGAAGCTGGTGTCCATTTTGGACACAAGACCAGCCGCTGGCACCCGAAGATGGCGCCGTATATCCATTCAAAACGCCAGGATAGCCACATTATTGATTTGGCGAAGACGGCTGAGGCGCTGGAGAAGGCGCTGCCGGAGCTGACGAAAATCGCCGCTAGCGGTAAAAAGATATTGTTCGTCGGTACGAAAAAGCAAGCTAAGGACGTGGTGCGCCAAGCGGCCGAGAGTATCAATCAGCCGTATGTGGTTGAGCGCTGGATCGGCGGTATGCTGACCAACGGCGCGACGATTGCTCAGCAGATCAAGAAGCTGAAAAACCTTGAGAAGCGTATGGCGTCGGGAGATCTGGAAAAGCGCTACAACAAGCTGGAAGTGCAGCGTTTCCAGGAGGAAATTGATAACCTGAATTTCAAATACGGCGGTATTAAGAACTTGATGGGCAAGCCGGGCGCAGTGGTCGTGGTTGACGCGCTGACTGACGCGAATGCGGTGCGCGAGGCGGAAGCCCTGGGCGTACCAGTGTTTGCGGTGGTTGATACTAATGTCAATCCAACGGGTATTGATTACGTCATCCCAGGCAATGACGATGCAATTAAGAGTATCCAATTGCTATTAAGCTACTTTGCTAAAGCAGTAGCCGAGGGAGCTGGCGCGGTAAAAAAGGAAGACAAGTCAGTAAAGAAGGGAGATAAATAAGATGAATGTTTCTGTTGATGATATTAAAAAACTGCGCGAATTGACTGGTGTGGGCTTGACTGATGCAAAGAAGGCGCTGGTTGAGACTGATGGCGATTTTGACAAGGCGCTGGAGGCGATGCGTAAAAAAGGCTTGACCAAGGCTGAGAAAAAAGGCGACCGCGAGGCACGCGAAGGCTTGATCGAGGGTTATGTACACTCGGGCCGAATTGGCGTGGTGGTTGAAGTGAACTGTGAGACCGACTTCGTGGCGCGGCTGGATGATTTTAAGACGTTGGCGCACGAAATTGCTATGCAAATTGCAGCCATGAGTCCGAAGTATGTTTCTGAGGCGGATATTCCGGCTGAGGAAATGGAGCGGGTTAGGACAGAGCTAATGGCCAGCGAGGCATTGGCAAGCAAGCCTGAAGAAATGCGTGAAAAAATCGTTGAAGGTCAATTGAAAAAGCACTTTGTCGAACAGGTATTGATGAGCCAGGCATACATCTTGGACGATTCTAAGACAGTTGAGCAGCATATTAAGGAAGCAATCGCTAAGCTTGGCGAGAACATCGTGGTGCGCCAGTTCAGGCGAATTGAGCTGGGCGTGAGCGAGTAATACTGCGCTAATCTTTGCTGGGATTTATGCGGAGGGTTAAGAGCTCTCCGCGTTTATTGGTAAGTACACGAGGCTTGACAAATTAGCAAGTATGGAGTATAATCGACGCTAGTTTACTATTATTAATTGTTTATAGACAGAAAGGATATAGTAAAAATATGAGTAAATCTGAAAAAGCGCCAGGGGGGGTAACACCTGAACAATCTGGTAAAAAATTACCTGGTTCTGTAAAGAAAGTAGGGGCGTTGGCGTTGGCTTTGTTGGCAGCTGGCGGTATCTGGCATAAAGCGCATGAGCCTGCGATGAATGATGAGCAGATGCGCGAAGCGACAAATGTAGCAGCTACGGCTGCTTTAGACAAGGTTAATGAGATTAAAGATAGCAACCCTGATCTTAATGATAATGATGGTAGCTATTTTATAGGCGAAGGCGGCATGGCTATCTTTTTCGTATACGACGGCGATCCAGATGGTGACACTGCTAAAGGCAGTGGGACTAATGTTGAAATATCCATAACCGATGATAAATCTTCTGGTGAACGCGGAGTTAGCACGTCGACACAGTTTGTTTTTAGCACAGAAGATGAGTCTGCATTAGATAAAATAAATGCTGATAATAAAGTTAATTGGTCTGAAGTTAAAGAATTCTTAGGAAGACCTGATGTTAGTGTCAGTAAAATTCAGTCGCATGAGGACTCTAACAGAGACGGAGAACATACGCCGGAGACGTTAAAATATAATGTTTACAATGGTGGCGATGACGATTGGGCTCTACACATAAGTAAAAAAGATGGTACGAAGGGATACAGTGAAAACAATGGCTATTCAGGTAAAAAGGCGGTCGAATTAACGCAGGAAGTAGTTAATCACGTTAAAAGCAATTGGAGCAGCGGCAAAACGAACAAATAGATAAACATTAAAGTAAAATACCTGCTTAATGGCAGGTATTTTACTTAGGCTTTATGGCTAGTATAGCCGACATTTTTATTTGACAAAAATGCAAATCTGTGCTAATATACGAGAGTATAGAAATAAATAAAATAAAAAAGAAAAGGCGGCAAAAATGACAGCAGAAACAATGGGAACGCGCGGTGGTCAAGGTTCTTCGCCTGAAGAGACAAACGCTTGGGCGGAGGGGATGACAGCCCTTGGGTAAGCATGGGAGAATCGCCAGGCCCGTTTGATGATATTACTCCCAGCCCGCGGGAACCTGCTGAAAGACCAGATCCGTTTGGTTCAGATTTCTCCGAAAACTTTGCAGCTGAGCTATTAGACAATAAACAGAGTGCGCGTGAGGCTAGGGGAAGAGAAATAATCGGCAATTTGAAAGAAAAGGGCCAAGAGGCTCTTAGCGACTTAAGGGAAAAAGCCAAGGGTGGTCTAAATAAACTGATGACCAGAACCATGAAAGGCGTATACGCTACTGTTGGTTGGGGTGCAGAAACTGTAGCTAAAGGACGCCAGTTCGCTGCTGATAAAGAGAAGCGGTCGGAAGAAAGAAAAGCTAAGCGGGCTATGGCTCGTAAGCAGCGAATTATGGATCGCGAAAAGCGGCGCGCAGAGATTGATAAACGTAGATCTGGTAGAAAGACTGAGCGTGATAGCTTGGATCGCGGAGACGCTGTTGGCAGATATCAGAGAAGAGATGTAAGACATGTGCGAAAGACAGAAACAGGTATATTGCGCGAGTCGCGCAAGGAGCTTGGCGAGGTGCAGGAGATATACAAAGAAAAACAGAACACAGTGAGCGAAGCTAGGGAGGAAAAGGAATCGGCCAACGCTGATCTTCAGCGAGCAAAAGAAGAGTATCTTAAAGACATAAATCCGGAGTCTAGAAAGAGACTTGTTGAAGGTCAATTAAAGAAGCATTTTGTCGAGCAGGTGTTGATGAGCCAGGCATACATTTTGGACGATTCTAAGACAGTTGAGCAGCATATTAAGGAGGCGATCGCTAAGCTTGGCGAGAACATCGTGGTGCGCCAGTTCAGGCGAATTGAGCTGGGCGTGAGCGAGTAATTGATAGCTATTGAAAAATATAAGTAAAAATTGACGTTTTGTATTGACAAAAGCACTGGCTTGTGGTAGGATAGAAGCATAAACTAATTTAACGATAAGTATGATTATCGAAAGGATATAGCAACGATGACAACAGTGTCAACAGAAACAGTGCCAGTGCCAGCGGCAGTAGCAAGGGGTACTGAGTGGGATAATATGAGAGGTGATGCGTCTGATGGCGAGTCTCTTCCTCCGTCTTTTCCTCCTGCTACTAGGCACGATATGGCAGACAGGGTTAGTGCTCAGAGCACTAGCTCACCAGAAACAGCATCAGCAGACTCATCTGCAGATGAAAGTACCAGATATGAAGACAGGGGCCGGCAGATAATTTCTGGCGCGACTGAGCGTGTCAGAACTGGTAGTGAAGAATTGTTTGGTCGTGCTAAAGCCGGCATAAAAGGAATTGCGGGTAAACTTGTACGCTTGGCAAGGGGCGGCGCCAAAACAGTGGGCGAAGCAGCAGGAAAAGGCGCAAGCGTCGCGGTTGGTTTTGCTGCGATTGAAGGTCCTAAGGCTGCAAAAGCGACTGCGAAGAAAGTATCTGAGCTTGCAGGAAATGCCAGGAGTAGGCGCGAAGCAGCTAAGACTCGGAGAGAACAAGAGTATGGGGAGCGGCAGAGAGCTCGAAATGAGAAATTAGGCAAGCTAGCAACACGCGCTCAAATTGATGCTTGGGCAAAGGCTAAGATTGAAGAAGAATCCGCTGAGCATGGTGGTAAGATTGAGACGCTTGAAGCTAGTATTTCAGGGCAGAAGGACGCTTTGGAGATGAAAGAAGAAGAGGTAAGGGCGGCTGAGTCTAGATTCAGGAAAGCTGAGCGTCGACTAAACAAGCTTGAAGCTAAGAGGAAGAGAGCAGAAGAAAGGCGTAATCAAGCGAGAGATATCAGCAATGCAAATCCTGATGATATCGACGCTAAAACGGCGCTTACGAGGGCTGAAGGCGATTTGAGAGCGATTGAGGAGCAGTATAACGCAGCGTCAACTATTAAGGCTAGTTTGGAAGGAAAAAAAGTGGATCGTTCTAGTGAATTGGGTACGATCCGTACAGGGCTAGGAGAGCTTCAAGGTAAGGTTAACGTTGAAGAAGATGTGATAGCAGCAGGAAAGAAGTGGTTGCGGAACAATCGTGTTGAGCGTTTGGAAGATGCTGCCTCATCAGCATTTACCAGAGTTGCGGAGCTTGTTGACGGGTCAACCGCGGCGCACAATCTGTTAAGGAGAGTCGGACGAGCGATCAAGCGAAAGTTTCGGGGTGGTAATCGCCAGGAAGCTAAAACTGCCGCTTAATAGCATTCTGTAAGTTAAAACAATAATATATAAAACAGAAAGGAAAATAAAATGGACGATAATAATGTTGCCGCAGGCACAGTAGCTATCACTAAAGCGCAGTTGAACGCAGTTGGGATTAATCTTCCCGACGATGAGATGGAAGATTTGATTCAGCGTGCTGAGAATGAAGTTAACGAGCGGGTGGGCGAAGAGCTCTTTGACTCGCTGGACGACGACCAGTTGAAAGAGTTTGTAGCTATGCAAGAAGATAAAAATGTTTCTGATGACAAGATTGCTGAGTGGCTGGCAGAACGCGTGCCAGACTACAAGCAGATAGTCGATGACAACACAGTAATCGTTCTTGACGAGTTGGTTAAAGCGATACTAAATAATGAATCTGAAACCGCTCAAAAGCAGGCAGCGTAACATATAAATCGCCGCAGGAATATAACTCCGCTTGTACGGGTAGTACGGGCGGAGTTATTTAGTATAAATAATCAAGCAGTCGTCTGCCTGGCGGCGGGAGTCGGTGGTGGTGACGATGAATTGGTGGTTTTGGATAGTCTCCTGGAGTAGTTTTTCGCGAGTGGCGTCGAGCTCTGAGAATACGTCGTCCAGTAAAATAAGCGGTTTAGCGTTGTTTATGCTGGTTTGCAGATCTAGTTCTAATAATTTGAAGGCTAGCATGATGGTGCGCATTTCGCCTCTGGAGGCAACTTTTACGGCGGGCTGGTTATGAAGGAATATAGTAAAATCTTCACGTTGCGGTCCGACAGAGGTGAAGCCGGTTTTGGTTTCATATTCGCGCGACTTGGATAGACGGTCAAGCAGTGATTGTTCGTAGGTTTGCAGAGGGGCGCTGGCTGAATATTCAATTGATAAAGCCGTCGGCTGTCCAGCTAGCGATTCGTATAAGCTTTTGATAGCTGATTCATGTTTGAGTAAAAAATTTGTACGCTGCCGGCAAACTAAGGCGGCGTATTGAACAAATTTTATATCCCAAGCGAACAAGTTATTACGCCAAGATTGCGAATTTTCCTGAGGATGCTTTAATAATTCGTTGCGCTGCAGCAGCGCCCGGCTGAAAGCTCTGAGAGCGGTATCGTATTTCGGGTCAAGGCGAGATAGTAGTCCGTCTAAAAAGTCGCGGCGGCGCGATGGCGATGAGGAAATAAGCCGCAGTTCGCTGGGTTCAAACAGAACAACGGGCAAGCGGTTTTTACGAGATAAGACCTTTGATTTGTTATCGTTTAGGATAAATTCTTTACTGATTTTATCGTTCGACCTAGCTAATTTAAGGCGGCGCGATCCAAAGCTGCCCTCCAAATGAACAATTGTTTGTTCCATGTCGAATTTCATGCAGTCGCCCAAACTGCCGCGGAAACTACTGCCGCGCAGCGCTGCGTAAATTGCCTCCAGCAGGTTGGTTTTACCTGTACCGTTTGGTCCAACGATAACCGTGCCAGAACTATTAAAATCGACTTCATGTAAGCTGTACGAGCGAAAATTATAAAGCTTTAATTTGGTTATCACGGAGGTTATTATATCATGACACCAGGACCGAAGTTGGTTGGATTTTTCTGCGGGATTTTAACTGACATAGACTTTATATTACATAAGGCGGACAATTGCTGGTAAAATTTGCTATAATATAAGGCAGGTAATTTGGAGGTAATGATGTTTGACACACAACCATATGAGGATAAAATGGCGCAGGCGTTTGGTCATTTTCAGGACGAGCTGAAAAAGGTGCGGACGGGCCGGGCGCATGCCGGGATGCTGGACGGCGTGACGGTAGAGGCATACGGGACGCGGATGCCGCTGAACCAGGTGGCAAATGTGACGGCGCCGGAGGCGCAGATGCTGCTGGTGACGCCGTTTGATCCGAGTAATATTACGGCGATTTCGGCAGCGATTCGCGACAACCAGAGTTTGGGTTTTAATCCGTCTGATGACGGCCGGGTGGTGCGCGTGCCAGTGCCAGCGCTGACTGAGGAACGCCGCAAGCAATTAGTCAAGCAGGTTAGCGAAAAGGTTGAAGAGGCGCGGATCGCTATGCGAACGATTCGCCAGGATGCTCTGAAGGATGCCAAGCGCATGAAGGATGCCAAGGAACTCGGCGAGGATGATTATAAGCGGGTTGAGAAAGAAATTGACGCGCTCATGAGTAAGGTGCAGGTACAAATTGACGAAGCGTTTAAGGCAAAAGAAAAGGACGTGTTGACGGTTTGATGGCGCAGGTTTTTTCTGAACAGACAAGTGCTGGCGCTGGTGGAAAAACCGATTTGCCAATGCATATTGGGTTTATCGTTGACGGTAATCGCCGCTGGGCGAAGCAGCACGGGCTGCCGGCTTATGAGGGGCATCTAGCGGGGTATAATTGCTTGAAGGACGTCTTATTAGAGACTCTCCATAGCGGCGTGAAGTATGCCAGCGCCTACGTATTTAGTACGGAAAATTGGAAACGTTCCGAAGAAGAAGTCGGGCATTTGATGAAGCTATTTGTTAAAATGCTGGAAGCTGATGTATCGATTTTTTTGGATAATAATATTAGGCTGCGAGTGATTGGGTCGCGCGATGGTTTGTCGGATGCGCTGGTTAAGGTTATAGACAATGCCGAGGCGAAGACGAGGAATCTGACGGGCGGCGAGCTGTTGCTTTGCCTGAATTATGGCGGGCATTTGGAGATTGCTGATGCGGTCAAAAAAATTGTTCAATCGGGTGCGAACGCTGATGAAGTGACGCCAGAATTGATTGCTCAGAATTTATATGCTCCGGAAGTGCCGCCGTGCGATTTGATTGTGCGGACCAGCGGCGAGCAGCGTCTGAGTAATTTTATGCTATGGCGGGCGGCCTACAGCGAATTAATGTTTATTGATAAACATTGGCCGGATATGACGACTGATGATGTGGCGGCGATTTTAGATGAATATGCGCGCCGGAATCGGCGGTTTGGAGGATGATGATGTTGATTTTGGGGGTTATTCTAGGGTTATTTGTACTGGTTCTACTGGTTGTTTTACACGAGCTGGGTCATGCCATGGTCGCTAAGCGAAATGGTGTTGTTGTCGAAGAGTTTGGCATTGGTTTTCCACCGCGAGCGAAGAACTGGCAGCCAAAAAAGAGTTTCCTTGGTAAAAATGTTATTTTTAGCCTGAACTGGCTGCCACTGGGCGGATTTGTTAAGTTAAAGGGTGAATATGATTCTGCTGAAGGCAAGGGAACATATGGCGGCGCGACATTTTGGGTAAAAACTAAGATTTTATTGGCTGGCGTGCTGATGAACTGGCTGACGGCAGCTGTGTTGTTTACGATTTTGGCGCTGGCGGGTCTGCCAAAAATTTTACCAAATCAAGTCCAATTGCCGTTTGACACGGCGGTTGAGCGCTCGCCGGTGACAGTGGCGCGGGTAACGCCAGGTTCGCCAGCAGAAAAGGCGGGATTGAAAACAGATGATCAAATTATAAAAATTGCTCATAGCGACATCACGACACCTGGCGTTTTATCAGTAGCTACGAAAGCTAATGCCGGTAAAAAGGTCGCGGTGATATATCGTCGTGATAATATAGAAAAGATGATTGATATCCAGCTTAACGATGTTAAAAAGGCTAAATCTGGCGGTTATTTGGGCGTAGCATCGCGGCAAACAGAAAAGTTTCATAGTACGTGGTCGGCGCCAGTTTTAGGCGTAGCGACGACGGCGCAATTGTCATATGAAACATTGAGAGGCGTTGGTGATTTGCTGGTGAAATCTGTAGGCGGGTTTATTGGACAATTTTTTGGCTCAGATGAATCGCGGCAGGCGGCGCGGGCAGATCTGGCGGCGGTTGGCGAAAACGTGGCTGGGCCGATTGGTATTTTAGGCGTGCTATTTCCGTCGGTTGTTAATTCTGGGTTGACGCAAATACTACTTTTGGCGGCGATTATCTCTTTGACGCTGGCAGTGATGAATGTTTTGCCAATTC
>ERZ772827.1425-NODE-1425-length-12019-cov-6.103644_pt1 | contig 12019 bp, 9 predicted proteins | sample MGYA00580850_ERZ772827 | MGnify/ENA primary metagenome ERZ772827 (study PRJEB29015, sample SAMEA2737950) | human oral metagenome | biome: human oral; feature: human-associated habitat; material: dental | place: China | collected 2145 ...
AAATGAAGACCATCAAAATGTTCATCGACGGCAGACGCGTCGCGGGGGAGGGCACGCTTCCCGTCCACAACAAGGCGACGGGGGAGCAGATTGCCGAGATTGCCGCGGCAGGCGAAAAGCAAGTGCGTGCGGCAGTGGATGCAGCGGAGCGAGCCTTTCATGAGGCACGGCTCAGTCCCTACGAGCGTTACGAGATCCTCATGCGCGCGGCAAATCTCATGCATGAGCGCCGTGAGGAGTTCGCGGCGACACTCTCAGCGGAGGCGGGCAAGCCGATCCGCGACGCACGCGGCGAGATCGACCGCGCCTATCAGACCTTCATCCTCTCGGCGGAGGAGGCGAAGCGTCTGCGGGGTGACACCGTACCGATTGCGGGTGCACCGGGGTGCGGAGGCCGCATGGCGTTCACGATCCGCCGTCCGCTTGGCGTCGTCTGCGCGATTACGCCGTTCAACTTCCCCGTGAACCTTGCGGCACACAAGATCGGCCCGGCGCTTGCGGCCGGCAATACCGTCGTCTATAAGCCCGCATCGGCGACCCCGCTTACGGCTTCACTCCTGTGCGACGTGTTTCAAGAGGCGGGGCTTCCTGCGGGCTGCCTCAATCTCATATATGGGGCAGGAGAGTCGATCGGGGGTATCCTCACAGCAGATGACCGTATTCGGATGTTCTCGTTCACGGGCAGTGTGCCCGTCGGCAAGGCGCTTCATGAGGCGGTGGGTTTTCGCCGTATCTCGCTCGAACTTGGATCGAACTCCGCGAATATCGTGCATGAGGATGTGGATGATATCACGTGGGTTGCCGAACACTGCGCACGCCATGCGTTCGTGAATGCGGGGCAGGTCTGCATCTCCTGCCAGCGTGTCTATGTATCGCGCAGCATCTACGAGGAGTTCTGTGCTGCGGCAGTTGAGGCGGCACAGAATTTCCAGAGCGGCGATCTCATGGATGTGCACACACAGATCGGCCCCATGATCTCCGAGCGAGAGGCCCAGCGCATCGAGGAGTGGGTAGATGAGGCGGAGGATGAGGGGGCGCGCGTGCTCACGGGCGGCAATCGACGGGGTGCGTTCTATGAGCCGACTGTGCTGACGGACGTTACCCCAGCGATGAAGGTTGTCTCCGAGGAGACCTTTGCGCCTGTCGTCAGCATCATCCCCTATGATACGATAGAGGAGGCTGTTGCAGCGGTCAACGATACGCGCTACGGACTGCAGGCAGGCGTCTTCACACGCTCCCTCGCTGTCGCAAACTACTGCGCTGAGCACCTCGAGGTCGGCGGCGTGATCATCGGTGACGGCGCAACCTTCCGCATGGACAATATGCCCTACGGCGGCGTCAAGGACAGCGGCATCGGCCGCGAGGGACCTGCCTATGCCATCCGTGAACTCACCGAGGAGAAACTGATCGTGCTGAATGTCGAGGGATGAACCTATTGTGCAGTCAAAAAACGGTCACGCAATATGCGTGACCGTTTTTGTCGTTGTATTATCTTTTCTCTGTGAGGACACGTCCCTCTTTGCCCGTCATATGCGCGATGCTCATCTCGAGCATACAGAACCGCTCCCATGTACGGTCGATCATCTCGTTGTGCTGCTGCTCAGTATTGTCGGGCGCGTATTTGAGGGCGAGCTTGCGGACGGCAATACGCTTTTCCTCCTCGTCCTCGATGATGCGGATGCTGCCGAAGACAATAACGCTGCGGTATGCAGTCGTGTATTTCTCGGGGATGACCTCATCCTGATCGATCACGGCGAAGGATGCGTTCGGATTCCGCTGGATGGCGTCGATCTTATGCCCCTCGAGCGCACTGTGGAAGTAGATGTGCTCGCCGTCATAGACGTAGCTGATGGGCACGGCGTATGGGAATGCCTTGTCACCCGTGAGGGCGAGTACGCCTGCCGTTCCGCGCAGAAGCACAGCCTCCGTCTCCTCTGGTGAAAGCTGCTGTACCTTGCGGCGCATTTTGTGGAACATCACGCACCTCCATATCAAAAAAAGGAGGATATCCGAATGGATTCCTCCGTATATGGTCAAAAATGGTGGAGACGAAGAGGATTGAACTCTCGACCCCCAGATTGCGAACCTGGTGCTCTCCCAGCTGAGCTACGTCCCCGTGACTGACAAGGGACATTATAACGCGCACACGGGGAAAATGCAAGCGGTTTTTTTACCGCATCTCACGCAGCACATCCGCTGCGATCTGCTCGGCGGTGAGGTGATACTCACGCGCAAGGGCGGTGGGGGTGTAACGGTTGAAGAACTTCTTCGGCAGACCGTAGTTCTTCACGCGTACACTGTCCTGTGCTCCGTAGAATGCGGCGACCTTCTGACCAAACCCGCCGTCGAGGATGCTGTCCTCGACGGTGAGGATGAGGCGGTGCTTTGCACGAAGTGAATCGAGCAGCTCCGCATCAAGCCCCGAGAGATAGAGCGGATTGATGACGGTCGCATGCAGCCCTTCGTGCGCGAGTTCCTCTGCCGCTGCGGACGCGAGCGCGGCGAAGTTGCCGACGCCGATGAGCGCGACATCCGCGCCCTCGGTCACCACGATGGATTTGTTCAGCGCGCCGTAGTCCGCACGCACCGGGTAGGGGCTTCCATCGTAGCCCGTGTACGGCATGCGGATCATGACAGGGTGCTCGCGCTGCTCGACCGCCCAGCGCAGGACGGCGATGTGCTCGGCGACGCTCGTCGGCGCGAGATAGACGAGGTTCGGGATGTTGGAGAAGATGGAGATGTCATAGAAGCCGAGGTGCGTCACATCGGTCGAACGGTAGAGCGATGTGCCTGTCGCGAGAAAGACGGCGGGGCTGCGGTTGATCGCAACATCCTGCGCCATTTGGTCGTATGTGCGCTGAAAGAAGCTGCTGTATGTGCCGAAGATCGGGCGTGCGCCGCCGCGCGCGAGTCCGGATGCCATGGCGACGGCGTGCTCCTCGGCGATGCCTACGTCAAGATATTGGCTGCCGAGCTGTGCGCGGTCGGCGGGGCTGAGGTTGATGCCGCCGACGATGCCTGCCGACAGGTAAATAAAATTCGGGTGCTTTTTCGCCGTTTCCAGAACGAAATCCACGGTTGCTGCGGCGTATGGGTCGGGCTTGGCAGGCTTCTTGGCGATGCCGTTTTCAAGATGAAAGGGTGCATGACGGTGCCAGCCCTCGGGATCCGCCTCGGCGAAGGTCAGCCCCTTGCCCTTTTGCGTATGAATGTGGATGACAATGGGGTGCGGCGTGTCCTTGACTGCGCGGAACACGCGAATGAGCTCCTCGACGTCGTTGCCGTCCTCCACATAGCGATAGTCCAGCCCCATTGCACGAAAAAGGTTGTCCGGTGCAGTGCCGTTTGTCTCACGCAGCTCTTTGAACTTACGGTACATTCCGCCGTGGTTCTCAGAGATGGATTGGTCGTTGTCATTGAATACGATGATGAAGTTCGTGCCCAACTCACCGACGACGTTCAGACCCTCGAGTGCCTCACCGCCCGACATCGAGCCGTCGCCGACGAGCGCAACGATGTTCTCTGTGCCGCCGGCGAAATCGCGCGCTTTTGCAAGTCCAGAGGCGAGGCTGATGGCGGTCGAGGTATGCCCGATGTTGAAGATATCGTGTGTGCTCTCGTCCGTGTTTGTGAAGCCGGAGACGTCGCCGTATTCTGCCTCGTTGACGTATGCACCGGCGCGTCCTGTAAGCATCTTGTGGGGGTAACACTGGTGGGACACGTCGAAGACGATCTTATCGCGCGGTGAATCAAACACCGTGTGGAGTGCGATGGTCGCTTCGATGATGCCGAGATTCGGTCCGATGTGCCCGCCAATGAGGCTTGTGCGGTGGATGAGTGCCGTACGCATCTCCTCTGCGAGGAGGCGTCGCTGCTCGGCAGTATAGCCCTTGATGTCCGCAGGGCTGCTGATATGTTCAAGATACAAGGCGGATGCCCTCCTAGGTTGACATTTGTGAATGAACCGTTCTCATTATAGCATAAATTCTGAGAAAATAGCACGATCGGATAAATTTTAGTTATTTTCCAGACAGAACAGAAAGCAAAACGCCTCGGAACATATCTCCGAGGCGTTGTACAGGTATTGTTCGATGTGGGGCGCAATTCATTCAGCGCGTATCACCGCAGTGTCGCCAGCGTATCCGCGGCGATCTGGTCGGCGGTGAGATGGTGCTCACGCGCAAGCTCGGCGGCGTCGTAGCGGTCGTGGAACTCCTTCGAGAGTCCGTAGCAGCGCACGCGGACGGCTGCGTCCATGCCGTAGAATGCTGCGACCTTCTGCCCGAAGCCGCCGTCGAGGATGCCGTCCTCGAGCGTGAGGATGAGGCGGTGCTTTTCCTTGAGGCGGTCAAGGAGGGCGGTGTCGAGACCCGAGAGAAAGATCGGACTCACGACGGTCGCCTTGATCCCCTCTGCCTCAAGCTGTGCGGCGGCAGCGCCCGCAAGCGCGGCAAAGTTGCCCGCACCAATGAGGGCGACATCTGCGCCCTCCTGCACGACCTGATATTTGTTCAGCGCACTGTAGTCCGTGCGCACGGGATAGGGACTCTCCTCGTAGCCGCCGACCGGCATGCGGATCATGACGGGATGGCGCGTCTGCTCCACCGACCAGCGCAGTACCGCCTTGTATTCGTCGAGGCTCGCGGGTGCGAGGAATACGAGGTTCGGAATGTTCGCGAAGATCGGGATGTCGAAGAAGCCGAGGTGCGTCACATCGTTCATATAGTAGATGGACGCGCCGACGGAGAGAAAGACGGCGGGACTGTTGTTGACCGCGACATCCTGCGCCATCTGATCGTAGACGCGCTGGAAGAATGTGCTGTACGTGCCGAAGATCGGGCGCGCGCCGCCGCGTGCGAGTCCCGATGCCATCGCGACAGCGTGCTCCTCGGCGATGCCCACGTCGACGTACTGACTGCCGAGTTCCGTGCGATCCTTGGGGGAGAGTCCGATGGCGCCCATCGTACCCGCCGCGAGAAAGACGATGTTCGGATTTGTCCGCGTCTGTTCCTTGAGGAAGGCCTTTGTCGCCTCCTGATATGGATCCGTGTATGGACGTTTCAGCGCGCCCGTTTCCATGTCGAATGGCATACGATAGTGCCAGGTCTCGGGATCCTCCTCGGCAAACTGGTAGCCCTTGCCCTTCTGCGTGACGATATGCACAACGACGGGCTTTGTACTGTCCTTGACCGCAGAGAACGCCGCAATCAGTGCCTCGCAGTCGTTGCCGTCCGCCACATAGCGGTAGTCGAGTCCCATCGCGCGGAAGAGGTTGTCCTCCGCTGCGCCGTTTGTCTCGCGCAGCTCCTTGAACGTGCGGTACATCCCACCGTGGTTCTCTGCGATGGAATGCCCGTTGTCGTTGAATACGATGATGAAGTTCGTCTCCATCTCACCGACGACGTTCAGCCCCTCAAGTGCCTCGCCGCCCGACATGGAGCCGTCGCCGATCAGGGCGATGATGTTCTCCCTGCGCTCCGCGAGATCCCGCGCCTTTGCAAGACCCGAGGCGAGACTGATCGAGGTCGACGTGTGGCCGATGTTGAAGAAGTCGTGCGGGCTTTCCTCCGGATTCGTATAGCCCGACACCTCGTCGTACTGCGCCTCGTTGATGTACGCCTCCACGCGTCCCGTCAGCATCTTGTGCGGGTAGCACTGGTGCGATACGTCATAGATGATCTTGTCCGTCGGCGAGTCAAAGACCGTGTGCAGTGCAATGACCGTCTCGATGATGCCGAAGTCCGGACCGAAATGCCCGCCGTGAATGCTTGCACGCTTTAGGAGTGCGTCGCGCATTTCCTGTGCGAGCACTCTGCGCTGCTCCGCCGTATAGCCCTTGATGTCGGCGGGCGATGTGATCGTTTCCAAATACATAGAAATCCCCCTTTGCAAGATCATTTCCCTGAGCGAATTATATCACCGAAATGTACATGAATGTCAAGGAGCGTAGCAAATGCAACGGATTATTTTCAGAGAGCAGTGGTAAAGTAAACGCCGAAACTGTGACAGAAATTTTGATGGAGGATACATATGAAGGAATGTAAGATGAAGGGCAGCCGCATTGTCATCAGTGAGGTGATGATGCCGAGTCAGACGAACCCGAACGGGAATGTGCACGGCGGCGAGATTATGAAGCTGATGGACTCGGCGGCGTATGCGGCGGCGCGGCGCTATGCGCGTTCGAACGTGGTCACGGCGCGCGTGGATGAGCTGGAGTTCCATCTGCCGATCCGCATCGGCGATCTCGTCGTTGTAACGGCAGACATCGTCTACGTCGGGCACAGCTCGATGGAGGTTGCGGTCAACGTCATCGTCGAGGATCTGGACGACGGCGGCGATCCGCAGCTCGCGCTCTCGGCGTACTTTACCATGGTTGCACTCGACCGCAATGCACGTCCGAAGTCCGTGCCGCCGCTCACGCTCGATACCGAGGAGGCGCGTGCCGCGTTCGAGGAGGGCAAGCGCCGCTACGCAGAGCACAAGGCACGCAAGCGCCGCACTGTCACACCTGCGGGCGGCTGCGTCTGTGAGGCCATTGCGCAGCAGACCACGGCGGCGAACGAAGCGGAGAAGTAAAAACAGCACTTCGCATATTGTAAACGAAAAACGCAGCTTCGTGCGAGGGCTGCGTTTTCTTGTGTGGGGGATTTAGTCGATTGCTCCTTCGAGTTCTAGCAAATACTCCTTTTTGTCCAGTCCGCCCGCATAGCCCGTGAGGCTGCCGTTTGCGCCGATCACCCTATGGCAGGGGACGATGATCGAGATCGGATTGCGTCCGACCGCGCCGCCGACCGCCTGCGCCGACATACGTTTTCCTGTCTTTTTCTCAAGACGTTTCGCGATCGCCCCATAGGTCGTCGTCTCCCCGTATGGGATTGTCCGCAGGATCGCCCATACCGACATCTGAAACGGCGTGCCTGTGGGATTGAGCGCAGGGCTGAAGTCTGGCTCCTTGCCGTCGAAATACAGATCGAGCCACCGCATGACCTCTCCGAACAGGGGGAGGTCTTTTTTGCGCCCTGGCGAAAGATCAGGGAAATCTCTCTCCCCATCGAAGTACAGCCCCGTGAGTGCCATGCCGTCACTCGTAAGCGTGATCCCGCCGAGCGGGGAATTGTAGTGTGCTGTGTAGATCATTGGAATCCCTCCTGCTGTTATTCTATTATAGAAGAAAAGTGTCCTTTTTCAAAATGTCGCCTGTCATGCGACCACCCGTCCTCGCTTCCCTGCTATACTCGACACCATAGAAGAGGTCACACAGTATAGAGGAGGAGATCATCATGGCAGAGGCAAAGACGAACGGACAGACGGAACTCGTATTCATCTTGGATCGGAGCGGGTCGATGGAGGGGCTGGAGAGCGACACCATCGGCGGATTCAACGGCATGATCGCGCGGCACAAAGGGAACGGGGGGGATGTGCTCGTCTCGACGGTGCTCTTTGACCATGAGGACGCGGTCATTCATGACCGCGTGCGGATCGCAGAGGTGCCAACGCTCACGGACAAGGAGTACTACACGCGCGGCTCAACGGCTCTGCTCGACGCGATGGGCGGCGCGATCCACCACATCAAAAACGTGCACAAGTACGCCCGCCCCGAGGATCGTCCCGCACGCACCATGTTCATCATCACCACCGATGGCATGGAGAACGCAAGCACGTGCTATACGGCGGATCAGGTGCGTGCGATGGTGAAGAAACAGGAAAAGGAGGCGGGTTGGGAGTTCGTCTTCTTGGGGGCGAACATCGACGCAGTGCAGGTCGCAGGCGGACTTGGCATCCACGCCGAGAATGCTGTCGAGTTTGCCTGTGACGCGGCGGGCGTGCGCGAGAACTTCGCGTCGCTTGCGGAGATGACCTGCGCATTTTCTGCGGTGGGCGAAGTGCCGACCGGATGGTCGGAGAAGATCGGCAAGCACCTCGCAAAGAAGAAGAGAGGTCGCCGCTGAACGAGAACGAAAAGCTTCCCCTGCCGCAGCGGGGGAGGTGGCGAACGAAGTGAGCCGGTGGGGGCGCTTGCTGCGATATCGCAAATATCAACAAGGACGGTTGTATCTGTGGTAAATCAATGAAAACAAATCTCTTGCAGGGACAAAACCCCTGTGTTAAAATTTTATGAAAAGAAACTGAGAGGGGCATGTCCATGATACCGCTGCACAAAACGCCATCTGCAGAGCTTCTTGCAAAGATTCGCCGCTATATCGCCGAGCATCTGCTCGATGTCGGTGACGTGATTGAGGAAGCACAGTGCAAGATGCAGCATCCTGCGCCGCGCCCCTTTGAGGAGGTGCGCGAGCGGCACGGCATTGCGCGCAGCCCCGGCGTACATGAAGAGCCCCGCGCATTAGGCGTCCAGCCTCCCTGTCTGCATGTTGGTCTGGACGGCATTCTCTCGCGCCTCAAGAGCAAACTCGACAAGCCGAAAGAAACTTTCTCCGAACGCCTCCTGCGCCTCATCAGCGAGCGCGGTATGACCGATGCGGAGGCGTACAAGCGCGCGGGCGTTGATCGCAAGTATTTCTCCAAGATTCGTAACGGACAGGCACCGTCCGCGAAGGTCATCTATGCATTTATCTTTGCACTCAGGCTGAACATCGACGAGGCGCGGGATCTCCTCGCGAGCGCGGGGTACAGCATCTCGCCGGCAAGCAAATTCGATCTCGTCATGGAGTTCTGCATCATGGAGGGCTACGATATCGACACGGTGAACGGAATCCTGTACGAGATGGGGATGGATGTGCTGTGACGTGAGACTTTTTACTATACCGATAAAGAAAATGTCGCCCGCTGGGCGACCTGCGGCGATGGATGTTTTGCTGGAATGAGCATAGATGAAGGCGAAAACGTTAGGAGGGGAGTGTGGGTGAACGATGGATATGATGCGGGAGGAACACAGGGGCGGAGCGCTTTGCTGGCGTGAGGAACGTCCTTGATTCCTTCAGGAATCGGGCATTGTCAGATTGGAGGAGACGAACATGGCTGCTTTTCTGTATTTGGTCGCCGTTTTGATCGTGTTTTGTCTTTGGTCTGGGATGATCCTATGCATCCTTGCCGCTTTTTATATGTTGACCAAATGGATGGGACGCTCTCTATACAAGCGTCTTCGTCCACGGCCGCTGTCTGAGCCGCAGCCGCATTATTTCAGGCTTCCTGATGGACGAGTACGCTATCTCCCGTGAATCCTGCGGAGAAAATCAGATATGTTCTTCCACATAGAAAGGGGCTGTTGCACGAAGTTTTCTAGCTTCGTGCAACAGCCCCTTTTCGTATGTATCGTTAGATTTCCGTGCGGAACTTGATCGCGCGGATGATGCCGGCGTCGTCGATGTCGAAGGTGAGCGTAGCGGCTTTGTCGTCAAATGCGTATGTGCAGGCGGTGAGCCCGTCCTCGTTTGTCTCGGAGAAGGAGGGTTCGCCGTACATCTCCTCGATGTCCTCGTAGGTCTTTCCGACACGGAGTCCACCGAGGGTGCGTACACTCGGCCCCATGACATCATAGCTCGTTATGGTGAGGTCGCCCGCATCGCGCGTATCCTTCGCGCCTGTCACGGTGCGGAAAATGAAGTGTTCGGCGTAGTTGAAGTCGAAGGTGATGAAGCGCATGCCGTCGCCCGAGAAGTCTTTCTTCTGATAGTCGTCCGCAAGTCCTGCGCGGACGACTGCCCTGCGGGCATCGCCGAGTGTGGATTTGCGCGGTTCCAGCTGATTCTGCCCGCCCGTAGCAGTATCATCCAGAACAAGTGTCGCCTCCCAATAGGTCATACCGTGGGCAGATGCTGTCGCCGCACTGAGGAGGATGCCTGCGGCAGAGAGGGCAGTGCAGAGAAGACTGAGGAATCGTGTTTTCATGATGATCGCTCCTTTGTGAGAGTTTTTCTAGACGCTCAAGGCGACCCTTGCCATTATGTCAGCGGTATCGCTGCAAGCGCCCCTTCCACCGCTTACGCGGTCCCCCTCCCCCGTACCGACGGGGGAGGCTGGGACTTTCCTAATATTTCCCACCGCCGCCGCCGTGATCGCTGTCACTGCTGGAAGAGGTGATGTGGGAACCGGAGGACGAGGTTTTTGGCTCATATTTCGCCCGCCGGGATTCTGAGGTGCGGATATGGGTGTCCTTGCTGTGTGTGATGCGGACGCTCGTGTATGAGAGGTAGTCATCCGCCTCGGAGGCGTGCTCGGTGGTATCCATCCCCTCCTCGAGGTAGGAGGAAATTGAATCGTGGACGATCGCTGCGAGGAGAAGAGCCGTGCCAAGAATCCCGACGATCGCCCATGGATCGAGAGGGATGTACGGTTTGCCCTCCTTCTCGTAGTAGGTCAGCATCTCGTCCACGGTGACGGCAAATGCGGTGTATGCCTTGCCGTATTCGTTGTCCTTGAGATCGGGGACGAAGCTGTCTGCGAGGTACTCGATGCCGTACTCATCGGTGATGCGCTGGCGCATCTTGTTGTCGGTGGAGACGTAGAAATCACGGTCTTTCGGCGCGAGGAGGAAGACGATCGTGCCGTTCGCACCGCCATCCATGATCCGATCGACGGCCGCGTTTGCGATCTTGCCGAGGACTTGCCCGTGCGTGTCCTTGACGTTGCCGACGAGGATGCGTACGCCGTGTGCTTTTTCAAACGCGGCGATGCTGGCATCGAGTGCCTGCTCCTCTGCATCGGTGAGGAGATCCGCCTCGTCCATGACGCGCACCGCTCCGATGGGGGCGGCATCCGCGCCTCCGCGCGCCACGGCGGCAGCGACTGCGCTGAGGACACCCGCCCTGGTGAAGGGGCGCTGCTCCCGCTCGTAGTAGGTTAGGATCTCATCGACGGTCGCAGCGTATGCATTGCATGCGTCTGCATATCGGATTTCTTTGAGGGCAGGCAGGAATTTCTCCGTGACGTGTTCGAGTCCCTCATCAGAGATGCGTGTGCGCATCTTTCCATCGGTGATGAGGTAGTAGTTCCTGTTCTCCGGTGCGAGGAGGAGGAGAATGGCACCGTTCTCGCCGCCAGCGGCAAGATCGCTGGCGATCATCTGCCGCGCGAGCGGTTCGAGCGGCTTGTCCTTCCAGTCCTTGACCGTTGCCGCGAGGATGCGGATGTGGTGTGCGTCCTCAATCTTCTTGAGTTTCGCGTCGAGCCGCATCATCTCTGCATTCGTGAGAATATGGATCTCGTCGATGACACAGGCCTCTCTGAGTCCCGGCACCTCCGGCGCTGCCATTGCCTTTTGCGGCAGGGTGAGGGCGAGGAGGCTGAGGCAGAGGAGGAGCAGCGCGAGAAGTGCACTGCGTCCGTGTTTCATTTCGTTCATCATGTGCCGTACCTCCTACCAGTCCAAGATCAGCCACCCGATCCAGCAGGTGATGAGAAAAACGAGGACGGCGGGCACGAGGGGGTAATAGCGTTCCTTGAAATTGTCCCGCGGCAGCGAGGAGCTGACGACTTTGCCGGTCTGTCCGTTCATCATGAATGTGTAGGGCTTGCCTTTGTAATTCGTGGTGAGGATCCAGACGGGCAGCATCGCATAGCGAACGTTTCCCTCTTCCTTATGGATCAGCGGCGCGCCCTCGGGGGTGACGTTGGTGTAGTTCTTGACGCTGGTGGAGAGCACCCAGGAGGCGCTCTCTGCGAGACGGCTGTCGGCACGCGGCAGGGACTCCTTCACGTCGACATCGTACTTGTCCGCGAGGTGTCCTGTGAAATATGCGGCGGAGAAGGGAACGAGATCCTTGTAGTCAAATGGCTCGATGCTGTCCATGAAGGAGTCGTCCATGCGCTTGCTGGCATCGACGGGGATCCCGTGGAACGTCATCTCGCCGCTGCGCTCGCAGCGGTAGTGGGATATTTCGGTGACGGTCTCATTCGTTGTTTCGCGGGTGTTCGTGAGCTCCGCATTGAAATTTGCATCGACGTTCACATGTGCGTCGAACAGCCAGAAGGGGACGTACATGGACTGGATCTCTTTGATGCGGTTCTCGGAGGTGAACTCCTTCGGGAGCAGGCGTTTTCCCTTGTAGAACTCCGTGAG
>ERZ772827.1427-NODE-1427-length-12002-cov-5.782205_pt1 | contig 12002 bp, 19 predicted proteins | sample MGYA00580850_ERZ772827 | MGnify/ENA primary metagenome ERZ772827 (study PRJEB29015, sample SAMEA2737950) | human oral metagenome | biome: human oral; feature: human-associated habitat; material: dental | place: China | collected 2145 ...
TTTTGTTCCGGCGCGGTCACGCGCTTCAGCCGCCGCCGAGGGTGGCCTCAAAGCGGCCAAGCCCCAAAAATAGTGACAAAAAGCAGACATAATATTCAATTAAAGTATAACACGTTGATTTATAAGCAGATTTACCGCCCAAAAAGCCGCCTACTTGTGGGCGGTTTTTTGTTCCCGGCTGTTTCCGGTTTTTTCGCCCGGTTTGAGGGCGTTTTTTTGCCCCGGATTTCGCCCCGGCATTGGCGGGGCTGGCAAAAGAGGCTAGGGCAGGGCGGTGATATCGACCCCGAATTTCTCGGCCAAAAGCGCCCGGTGGCGGCGGTAGGTTTCGGCGGCGATGGTGTACCTGGGATTGATGCCGATGCGCCACAACAAAAAAGTGGCGCGGACACTGTGCGGCATGCGGTAGAGGGAGCGGCGTTCGGCTTCGGTAAGGTCTTTCATGGGCGGTCCGGTGATGTGGTTGGGCGGCAGATTGTACGCGTCCCACCAGTAAGGCGGCGACGTGGCCGGGGCGCAATTCATTGTGGCCAATTCCGCCGGAGCCCGGCGGCGAAGCCGTCGGCCTCGATACCCGGGGGGGCACGATGACCGGGACCGGGGGCACGGTGTTGCAGTCCTTCTGCCAGTGCGTCAAGCGTCCCAGCCACCCCCCGCTTGTTGGCCAAGCGATATTGCAGCCAGCCACACAACGATGCGTAAACGCAAAAATCTTGCCCCCTTTTCCGGTTAACGCAAATCACCATCCTCCCATCCTCCCATCCTCCCATCCTCCCATCCTCCCATCCTCCCTTCCTCCCATCCTCCCATCCTCCCTTCCTCCCATCCTCCCATCCTCCCATCCTCCCATCCTCCCATCCTCCATCCTCCCTTCCTCCCATCCTCCCATCCTCCCATCCTCCCATCCTCCCTTCCTCCCTTCCTCCCTTCCTCCTATCTTCCATCCTCCCTTCCTCCTATCCTCCCTTCCTCAAAAAAAGAAAGAAGGCCGCCAGTCAGCGGAAAAGCGCAGCTTTTTCGGTGGCTGGTGTGCCTTCGGGACGCGGAACGCGGAAAGAAGAAAAGCAAAAAGAAAGCAAAAAAAGAAGGCCGCCAGTCAGCGGAAAGGCGCAGCCTTTTCGGTGGCTGGTGTGCCTTCGGGACGCGGAAGCAATTGTTACGGCGCGGTAAGGTTTTGGGGCAGGGTCGAGCAAGTCGGGTCCTAGTAGTACCCGACTTTGTACCAAAAATGGTACTAATCTAAACTTCCTGTAATGTTTCCAGCAAAATTTAGTCGGATTTCTCTTTCTCTTCTTGACAATTCTTCTTTCCTGTGATTCAGAACCTTTTTCCAGTCAGTTAGTGATTTTACGCTGAAGCCTCTGCCTCCTCTGCCGCTAGCTTTCGCCATTGAGTACAGCAGCAAAAAATCTATACCTAGTTCTTCGCTGATTTTTGAAACGGTCTTGTCATCGGGCATTGCTCCATTTTTCCAGCCATTAAATTTTTGGGGGTCTATCCCAATTTTTATTAGATATTGCCGTTCGCTTTTGATGTCGTCGGGTCTTTTCGAAAGTATTAAATCTGTAAATTCGGACATTTAATTTTCCCGGTAGGTCTATAAATCCGAAATTGTAAATTTTCGCTTGACAAGTACAGGTGTAAGTTTAGAATTTATATAAATTTCTGGTTTATAAACTCTATGATCGACTGGCTGAACATTGAGGTTCCGTTCGCGCATCGTCCCATCGCACAGGGGCGGCGTCTGGTCATTGACCACGACGGCACTATCACCAGCGATTTTGTCCAGTTGCGCGCTATCGAAAAGGAGCATGAAGGCAGTTACTCGACCCGTATTGCGGTTTCGAGCATTGACACGGATTACACCGTCGGCGAGTGCGGTGTGCTGGATGCCGGAAGCGGCTTGGTGTCTGGGTTGTCGGTCAAAGGGAATCCGACCAAGTACCTGCAAGGGCACAACATCTTTGGGCCGTCGTGCATCAAGACACTTGCCCGTGCGGTAGTGGCCGACGTGTTGCCCAAGCTGGGATTTTCAGCATTTGACACCGCGCGTTGCTTGGTGGCGATCGAAGAAGGGCGCTACCGTGTTACGAAAATTGACATCACCAAAATGTTCCGCCTCGGCAGTGATGCCGATGTGGACGCCTATTTGCAAATGATGAACCACACGGTCAGCGCGCGCGGCGACCGTTGCGAGTTCTGCAAAAACACCTTCTACGTCGGCAAACATTCCGGCCTCTGGTCATTCAAGTTCTACAACAAGCTTCGCGAGATCAGCTCTCGCGCAAAGGCACATCGTCTGCCGGATTTCCTGCCGCGCGATGCCTTTTTTGAGTTCACGACGGGCTTGCTCCGCGCCGAACTCGTCCTCCACGCACAAATCCTTAAACGACTGAACCTCACCGATCCCCAGAAACTGCAAACCCAACTTGACGATCTATTTAACGAATTTGCGGGGCGACTGACGATGAAAAACCAAGCAATAACCGAAGTGGACATTTTGAAACTATCCCGGGCCTATCAAGCAACATTGGCGATGTGGCGTGAAGGCCGCAGCCTTAAATCTGAATTACCGCATAACACCTATTACCGCCATCGTCGCAAATTTTTGGAATTAGGCATTGATATTGGTAAGCGGCCAATCAGGGTAGAAGACAAGATTGCGGAAATTCAGCCGTTGAAAGTATTGGCCCCGCAAGAGGTAATGGAAATCCCGGCGCAATTACAGCCGTATCTATTGAAGGTAGCGTAATAATTATGACCAAGAAATCTGATTTACGGCTTTTTGAATTGTATTACGACGAAGAACGCGGCTGTGGTGTGCTGGTTATCTGGCCGAAAGGGCAGAAAAAGAAGAGCAATAAAAGAAGAGCAATAAATAGAAGCAAGAAAAGTGGAGTTCGTAATGGATAGATTGCAAGCATTAATCTTGGAATGTGAAGCCTTGAAGGAAGAATATCTTGCCTTGCAGGATGATTTCAACGCACCGGGGGCGATGAACACGGGGGAAGACGTTGAAATGCTGGAAGAACTCTCGGCATTGATAGCGGAAAAAGAACAGGAAATAGCAGCGTTGGAATGCGAATTGGATGATGAAGAGGAAGAAGATGATGAAGAGGAAGAAGATGATGAGGATGGAGAATATTGATGACAGATAAAGAACATGATTTGGCGGTATATCGTGACAGACTGGAAGATTTGCGGGAGTTGTTGTCGCAAGCCGAAGATACACTGGCGACGGCGGAAGAAGACTATGCGGAAAGTTTGGCCGCATCGGATGCGGACAGTCTGCCAGAAATTATGGACAGGCTTGCGCAGAGCTCTGATTACGTTGACTACTTGCGTAATGAAATTGCCGAAGTGAAATATTCTATTTGGCAGTTGGAAAGTAGTGATGAAGAAGAAGGTGGTGAATTTTTTATTTAATTGACAAGTGAGGAAAAAATGCAAGTTACCGGAAAATATCTCTATGTTGGTGGGGTTTTCTACGATTTCAAAACGGATCGTGGCGAGCGGATGCAAATAACGAAAGTCACGCTGATTCCTGTGGAAATGCCGAAAAAAGACGGAGTAACCGGATTCCAGATTGACACTTTTAGCGCGGTAGATTTCACCTTGTTTAACGAATTGCGCAAATTGCAACCGTTGAAAGCATACGAATTCAGCCTTGACGTGGATACCAGCAGTAAAACACCGAAAGTCAAAGTAATTGGCGTTATTGGTGAAGTGAAGGCAGCATGATAATAAAAGTTTCACCTGAAACCGAATCGTTACTCAAAGAAGCGCAAGAATTAAGCGATCGTTTCTTGGGTATCAAATTTCTGACCATGACCCATGAAGAAGAACAGCAGCGCTTGGCGGCATTGATTGCTGACCATAGCCGCGTGATGTCGCAGCTTGGTTATACCTTCTTCAAGGCTTGGCAGTCTGCGGAGGCAAAAAAATGATCATTATTGATCCGGCCATGTTTGGTGATATGTACGGCGATTTGGTGAAAGTCATCGGCATTCTGGTCGGGTTTCGTATTTTGTTATTGATCATGAAATATCTGTTCTGGTCGGCAGCGGACAAGAAATTGACGCCAAATGAAAGGCGTTATGTGGCGAGTCTGCGCCGCCGCAAACAATTACAACGACACGCGCGCGGTTGGCGCGGATAGGAGTTGATGATGATTGATTATTGTGCTGCATGGTTTTTCCAGTCTGGCGCGCTGGAAATGGTACTGACCGGGTCGTTCCATGACCTCTACTGTCACACGCCGCTGGTCTATCACGTCTTGCCGCAATACCTGGGGTTGTAACCATGTTTATTTGTGCCCGTTTGGTTGGCCAGCAGTGCGCCGAATGGGTTGCCCTATCTGATGCCTTCGGCTTGACCCAAGAGGAGGGCATACGGGTCGGCTCCATGTTTTTGGGGCTGTGCATATTCGCCTGGTTAGGGCGGATGCTTATTACATCACTCAAACGGATCTAGGAGGTCCCCATGCGTAAATTGAAACGCGCTCTTGTGGCCGTGCCGATGCTGGCAATGGCCGGATACGTGCAAGCGGCCAGTATTTTGCCGTCTGACATTGACCAGCAGTTTGCCGACGCCAAAGCGGACATGGTCAAGATTTTTGGCCTTGCCATGATTTTGGTGCTCGCGCTTGTGGCGTGGCGCTACATCAAGCGCGCTGCCTCTTGATACTGGCAGAGACTGGCAAAGAGGGGCGATAAGCCCCTCTTTTGGTAAGTGGCGGATGTACTGCGGACGACTCAAGGGCGGCGCCGCAGCCGGGGGCGGATGATGCCGCGCTTGCGCGGCGCGCCGCCCCGGCAAGGCCGCCGCAACACGCCGGAATAGGGCATAAGCCACTGACGATAGGGGGATTACGACATGATGGGATGGTTATGGCTGTTTTTCTTAGGCTTTGTTTTGCCGTTTTTCTTGTTGCCGCGCTGACTACGGCGCAGGCCGCACCGGGCCGCCGGGTATCGACTACGGTTTATGGCACGTCGTATTACGAGGTGCCGAGCTTTGGCGGGGTAGATGCCGCCGACATTGACGTGCGCAGTCCTTACCGAGCCTTGCCCGGTGGCCGTGTCGCCCACAGTGTGCATGGTGGCATGACCATCAGCGCTGGCAAGATCAAGACGCCGTGGTACGCGCGTTTTGGTTGGACTAAGAGCCAGGTTCAGGGGGCACTGCGCACCGGCCTGAAAGGCATCAAAAAGGGCGGTTGGGGCATCATTATCGGCTTTGGTCTTGAGGCCATCATCAAGCGCGCGGGGTGGTTCGAGGACGATGGGGATTACTACGTCATCGACGGCGATTTTGAGCCGGGCCGTTACCATTGGAATGTTAAAGGGCAGTTAAACAGTTTTAGTCCGAAACGCATGGTTGATGAGGACACCTCCAACCCGCAAGCGACCTGTGCTGTCAATGGTGCCCCCTATATAGAGCCGGATATTGTGGCGCGTATCCGCTCAAAATTTGTCGAGGATGTGCCGTCGAGTTTTGTCTGTCGTATATGTCCATCCTGTGAGGGTCTTAATGTCGTGTTTAAAGATGATTGTGGCCCCGGCAAGGTGTGGGAGGCTGGCAAGTGCAAATTTGAGCAGGAGGCAGATCACCGCCGCCCGGTCAATGTCAGCGACATTGACAAGCTCGACCTCTCGGATTACCAGCCGACTGACAAGGCCGCCGACTGGGACCCGTTGAAACGCAATCTTGGCACGCCGTCATGGCAAGAATACGCGCCATTTCCGCCGCATCATGGTGAGCCGCAAACAACGGTACATCCGGACGGTACGACGACCACGACACAAACCGACTATCAGCCCTATATGCAACCGCCGGATGGCAGTTATACCACCTCACCGACCGTACACACGCGCGAACGTACTACGAAGACGCGCTACAAGGACGGCAAGAAAACCGACGAGAAGACGGAGGAGAAGGACAGCGGCAAGGAAGATCCGAAGGGCGACGGCAAGGGCGACCCGAAAGATGACGGCAAGGGCGACCCGAAAGATGACGGCAAGGGCGACCCGAAAGATGATGGCAAGGGCGACCCGAAAGATGATGGCAAAGGCGACCCGAAAGATGACGGCAAGGGGGACGGCAAAACCGATCCCAAAAATCAGCAGTTGAGCGATTGCAAGCTGATGCCGACGCTCTGTAAATGGATGGGGTGGACGCAAGAGGAACCGCCGGAGGAACCGGATCTCAAAGGCATTGCTGTAACAGATGTCCAGTTTGAGCAGCGCAAAACGATCAGTTTCGGCAGCAAGTCATGTCCGGCACCGTACACGCTCAACCTCAAGATGGGCACCTATACCTTTGATTTTGAGCTGTATTGCGAGTTTGCCCGCAATCTGCGCTTTTTTGTCCTGGCGTTGGCCTATCTGTTCGCGGCCAAGATCATCATTGGTGCTGTAAGGGGTTGATATGTTTAAGATATTGATAGCGGTCGGCGGTTACATCCTCTCCAAGTTCGTCCTTAAACTGTTTGCTGCGCTCGGTTTGGCCTGGATCACTTACAAGGGCTTGCTGATGCTGACGGAGCGGCTGATTGATGGCATTCAGCCGTCGTTGTCCGGCCTGCCGTCGCGGGTGCTGGATCTGATGGCCTTGTCCGGGGCACCGGAGGCGCTGACCATCATTTGCAGTGCCTTGCTGACGTCGGCGGCGATTGGCGCAGGGCGTGCCTGGCTGGGGGCGGCCAAATGATTACGCTGATTACCGCCGTGCCGGGATCGGGCAAATCCCTGTACACGGTGCAAATGATTGACGAGTATTTGGCCAAACGCGAGCCGGACCCGGAAACGCCGCAAGAACGCCGCCCGGCGCGCATGGTGTACACCAATATCCCGTTGCACCGCGAAAAGTTTGCCCAGCCGGAAAACATCACGCTGTTTGAAACGCCGGATATTGGTTCGGATGCCGACATTTTCGACTGGCGGGAAGCGCCGATCGGGTCGCTGGTGATTTATGACGAGGCGCAGTTCTTCTTCCCGGCGAAAATCAAGAATGCGAAGACGGAAGAGATCGTGACGGCGATGAGTACCCACCGCCACGAGGGCTACGACATCTTCATCATCACGCAGGATCCGACCCTGGTAAATTCGCCGGTGCGCAAACTGGCCGGGCAGCATATCCACCTTTACCGGGCTTTCGGGGTGCAGGGGGCGACAAAATACGTTTGGCAACACGCTGTCAACGATCCGAACAGCCGCTACGAACAGACGCGCGCGGTGCAGTCGCTGTTCCGTTTTCCGAAACACTACTACGATTACTATGTCAGCGCCGAACAGCACACGCACAAATTGCAACTGCCGCGCAAACTGGTCTATCTCTTCATGCTGTTGTTCGGGGTGACGGCATACACGGTTTACGGCTTTTACCGCGACGGCGGCATCAACTTCATGGGCGGCAAAAAAACCCCGGCGGTGGAGGCGGCCAAACAAGCCCCGGCGGCGACGGCGGCGGTAGTGGACGGGGCGGTTCCGGTTGCCGGGCCATTGCAGCAGACGGAAGCGGTGGTGCCGGATGTGCGCGAGCTCACCTATGGCTGGTCATCAACCCCGGCGGCGGCCAGCCTGACCGGATGCGTTGCCAACAAAAAACGCGGCATCTGCCAGTGCTTCAACGCCGAGGGAGATACGGTGGCGCTGGATCACGCGCAATGCCTTTCGACGTTGGCCAAGCCGATCCCGCGCAATGTCCGGTTGACGCGCTAGCCCCAGATTTAGCGACAAAATTGCTTAACATAATATTCATTCTAGGAAGTTGATGTAACCGGATGATGTTGAGGGATGGAGATGGTTGAAACCATACGGTCCATCTCAACGGAGACATTCATGTCCGGTACACAACAACCCGTGCAGTTTCATCTGCTCAACCTGACCGCCGCCCCTGTCTTGGTGCGCGTCTATCTCCATCCCGGCATCTGCGCCTATTTTCGCGAAGCCGGCCCCGCCAAGAAATTTTCCTCGCGCATCCGCAAGGTGCTTGAAACCGATTTCTTCGCGCATGCCACGCTCGACGACATTCGTCAGTATCTCGGCCCTTACGAACAATTGCCCGAGGGCATCCTGCCTTCCAGTCGTGACGCTGCCGTCCCGGCATCGTCCGATGAAGCCGCTTCCGTCCAGGAGTCGCTCTTTTCTGCTGCGGGAGACCGGCCATGAACCTCAATCGCGCACAAAAGCTGTCTCTGGTATCCAGCAAGGGGGGCGTTGGTAAATCCACCTGGGCAATTAACGGCGCTTGCGCCCTGGCCGATATGGGGCTCAACGTCCTCTGCATTGATCTCGATCCGCAGGGCTCACTGAGCAAGTTCTTCTGCACTCCACAAGAACTGCAGCAGGGCCCGGGGCTGGTGGAATTTGTCACCCAATCAGACGCTTCCGCCATCCGCAGCACGCTTTTCCCCGCATCAGTCTGATCGCCAACAATGATGACGGCGAGACGCTCAATCAGTGGATGCGCGAGGAGTTTTCCGCTTCCTTTGCCCTGAAAACTATGTTGGCCAGGGTGGAGGGCGACTTTGACATCATCGTCATCGATACCCAGGGCAAGGACGGTCGAGGCCAGTTGCAGGAAATGGCGCTGGTGGCCTCCGACATCGTCATTGTCCCAACCACGCCTGACCTTATCAGCACCCAGGAGCTGCCCCGTTCTATCAATATCTGCTCCAATGTGGTGCGCGGTTTGGCGGCGATGGGCTTCACCGATCAGCCACCGCTGCTGCGCATCCTCATTAACCGCGAAGATCACACCATCGAGACCCGTTCGGCTATCGCCGCCATCCGCAAGAATTTTGGTGCTATCGCCCGTCATATCGCCGTGCTGCGCACGGCCATCCCGCAACGGGTGGTCTGGAAACAGTGCATCAGCCAGCGTCAGCCGGCACACCGCCTGGAAACGGCACGACATGACCCGCACAGTGCCATATCGGTTATGGAAGCGGTCATCCACGAGCTGTTGCCGCATTATGCCGATTTGCGCCTTGATGGCAGCAAAGCCCCGCCCTCAACAGAGAGAGTCGCTGATGAGCTTCAATCTTCTGCGCTGGCTGCAACAGCAAGCCAACAAGCCCTAACCGAAACCGAAATCGCTGCACACGGAGACCGTCATGACCAATAATGAAAACGCCTACGACGTGGCCCTCGGTGGTGTCGATCTCAACCTTGACACGCCGCCCGATGACAAGACCCTGGTCGGGCGCAATGCGGTCATCTCCATCAATCTTGATGACATCCACGAGTTTGCCCTCAACCCGCGCCGCGCCGATAACCCGCTCTTCGCCGAAATCAAGGCATCCATCGCCACCATCGGCCTGCAACAGCCGCTGAAAGTGACGCGCCGCCCGGGTGAGGCCGGTTACACCCTCTACGATGGTGGCAACACCCGCTTGCGCGCCCTGAAACAGTTGTGGCAGGAAACGCATGACGAGAAATTCTTCTACCAGCGCTGCCACTTCGTTCCTTATGTCTCGGATGCCGACATCCTCCTCCATCACATGGTCGAGAACGAGGTGCGCGGCGAGATGACCCTGCTCGACAAGTCGCTGGCAGTATGGCGCCTGAAAAGCCTCTATGAGCAGGGTCAGGACAAAAGCCTGTCGGTGCGTGAACTGGTTGATCTACTGGGTCAACAAGGATGGACGATCAAACGCAGCATGGCATCTGTCTTTGTCTTCACCGCGCAACACCTGGCGGACCGTCTGCCGCAGGCACTGGCCGCCGGCATGGGAAAACCGCGTATCGAAGAAATCCGCAAGACCTTCCACGCTATCCGCAAATACGTGGATGAACGCTTCGCCACGCCGTAGACCCTGAGCGGCGAAGCGGCGCAACGCGGTTATCTTGACCATTTGGCCGCCACCGATGATGCAGATTTTGCCGCCGACTGCCTCGATGCGGCGCTGTCCGATTGCTGCGCCGACATCGGCAAGGCCTTCGCCATGGACAGGCAGCTGGTGTATTTCGAGCTGCAACAGCTTTGCGAGACCGGCACCCTCTACCGCAGCGAACCGCTGCCCGATGTCGCCCAATTCGAGCGTGACCAGGCTGCAGCCGGTGGACAAGCTGCGAATACTGCAACAGACAAGACTCCCGCCCCGGCAGATAGCACAGCTGACACAGGGCATGATGGCAATATCCCATCCGCTGACACAGGACGCACGCCGGGTACTGATACAGAGGGCGCTGTTCCAACTGCAACAGAACCCGCCTCCCCTACCCTGTCACCGTTGGAGAAAGCCGACGACGTATTGCACGAGCAAATCCGTCATCTGCGTCTGCGCTATCCCCTGGTGCAACGCCATCTCGACGAACAGAACGATCCGCCGTTCTGCATTCCAGCCGAGCATGCTCTGACCGCTATCCGCGAAGAACTGGCCCAGGCCGGTGCGCGTCTTGACCCGCTGGATGCCGCCTTCAACGATGAAGAAGCGGTACTGTATATGGAGTTGACCGACTTTTTTGCCGGCTGGTTCCACCTGCAATGGGATTACCGCCGCGCTCAGGGCGAGGAGGATACCCTGCCCTACTGGGCGGACTGCTTGCAACAGGTAAGCGACATTCAGACGCAACTGCAACCGCTGCGTCCCTACCTGTCCGCCCTGCATTACGGCTTCAGCATCCATGACAAGGGACAAGAGGCGCAGCGCCAGTTTGCCCGTCTCGCTGCTGTCATCCACGACTACCTGCGGGTTGCCAACCGTGAGGAGTAGCCGTCATGCAGGATTACGATTACCACATCCAGGCCTACATCCTGCAACAGTATTGCGCGGCAGCGGCCAATACCCGCCACCACCGCTGGTTGCAGCGTAAAGGCTTCTCCGTCGGCATGATTGCCCAGTTGCGCCGCCTCACCCTGGACGCCCAGCAGATTCTGATACGCAGCAGCCCCTTTGATGTGCGGCTCTCGGACATACTCAAAACCCAGCTTGGCCGCTTGGCGGCACGCGATGAAATAGACGCGCTGGTGATGACGGCGCTACGTCTCGGTGCCTCACGGCGGATGTTGCACGAACTGCTCGGCCTCAGCGAGGCTGAGTATAACCACCTTAAAACGATGGCCGGGGTACCGAAAGCAGAGCGCAACCGTCCGCAATCCCTCTCGCTGGACACGCAGGACATGCTGGCGACCATCCACAATAACTTGCTCAACTGCTACCGCCGTCAGGGCATTGAACCGCATCCGCTGCAGCTGCTGATCCGCATGGCAGAGACAACCGACCTCGAACTGAACCGCGTCTATGATGGTTATTACTGCAAGAACTATGCCGCCTTCAGTGTAGACACAGACGTGGGCGACAAAATGCCCGAGCGGGGGTGATATGAATAACCGGCACCCTGCCCTTTTCATCAGTAGGCAGCAAGCGGTAGAGACACAACCGCCCTCGCCTTTTATCCGTGTATTACGCCCACGTCTCTCGGTTGATGTGGATACCCTGCGCACTATGGACGGTAATGAAATCCGCCTGTGGATGCTTTTCCGCGATATGCAGCAGGGGCGCAGCTACATCACCCCCGATCAGAGACAGATCGCTGAGATGCTTGGCACCGCACAGTCAAGCATCAGCCGGCGGCTGAAAGTGCTCCGGGCGCTGCGGGTTATCGCCCTGCTGCCGCAGATGGCAAAAAGCCGGCGTGAGCGCCAGCGTTACACCGTTTTTGCCGAACCGGCTCCAGTGGACACAGTATTGGCGCTGGACAGCAGTTATCTGGTGTTTTTGCAAGAAGAAGGACTGCATGGCAGCAAGCGGCTGCGGCAGTTGTGCAAAGACGAGCTGTTTGCCCTGCCCCGGGACCGTTACGACATCTATCTTGATCTGACGGCCGAAGGAAGCACGGAGCTGGGGCAGGACAGTAAGAGCAACCCTCAAGGCATCAACCTGCTTCCGTTGTGCAACGGGGAATCGTCGTTATCCAAATTTGAATCACGGGACGAGGACGCTGAAATCCCGTTATCCACGGATGCATCAGCGTTATCCAAATTTGAATCACGGG
>ERZ772827.1436-NODE-1436-length-11968-cov-6.491228_pt1 | contig 11968 bp, 18 predicted proteins | sample MGYA00580850_ERZ772827 | MGnify/ENA primary metagenome ERZ772827 (study PRJEB29015, sample SAMEA2737950) | human oral metagenome | biome: human oral; feature: human-associated habitat; material: dental | place: China | collected 2145 ...
GGTCACGCGCACTTCTTCCAGCGTCTGAATCTTCTTGGGGTCTTGCGCCTGCTCGCCAGCCACGGATGCTTGCGCCGCCGCCAGCGCGGGAAGGGCCAGCGCCAGCGCCAGGGGCGTCAAGCGCGAAGGAACTCGATGAATGTTCATGATGGGATTGAGGGGCGCACCTGTCGCTCCCTCTTGTGAAATAAAGAAAAAGGGGGGGAATGCCGCGCACTCTCCAACGAGTCGCGCAAACATGGACGGGCCTGCAAACCGGCCAAGCGCATACGCAAAAGCAGCGCAAACCGGCAAAAGCCGGACAAAGTCAGTCAAAAACCGGAAAACGCGCGCCAGGCGGCGGCCCGCGCCCCGGCAAAGCGCGCAAATGGCGCGCCGCCTCCACCCACAAAGGGCACACAAACGCCGCCAGCACACGCACCAAATGCGCCCGGCTGAACGCCGCCAGCGCCGCCGTTGCAGCCGGCGCGGCCCCCAGCAACTGCATGAACGTGCACCACGGGCAAATCAGCGGCGCAGCTTGCTTTGGCGGCCCTGACGAAGAGCTGCCAGCCCATTCCGACGCTTTTTGCACCCCTTGCGCGCCCTGTCCCTCTTGGGTCTCTTGACCCTCTTGGGCCGCCTGCGCCACGGCCACCCATTCCATGCCCCGCGCCGTGCACAGCAACACCCGCTCGCCCGCCAGTGCATTCAGCAAAACCGGATGCACCGCTGCCCACAGCATCAGCAAAGCCGCCGCCAGCGCCCAAAAGCGCCGCGCCACGGCAGACAAACGCCAATGCGGGGAAAACACACAAAAAAGCAAAATAAGTCCCTGAAACTGCAACAAGACTTGAAAATGGGCGAGAGTGTAAGGATTTCCAGAATGCGAAAAGCATGACGCAAACCGCCGCAAAACCTTTGATGCCGTGCGGAGGCGACCATCAGCGCAAACTGCGACAAAAGCCTTTCGCACCCGGTTGGCTCGCCCGCACCACCAGGCCCTTCCAAAGGCGGCTTCAAATGCGCAGAACAGTTCGAAGCCAGCCAGCCAAAGCCTGCTCATGATCTGGCCGCGAAGAGCGAAAGAGTGAAATCGTGACAGGCCGCGAGATACAAACCACAGATGGCCCCCGGAACCTGTTTAAAAGCCACCGCCGGACGCTCATGCATAAATCAGGCGCGGCCTCAATCTGGCACACATCCTGCTCTGTTTTCGAGAGCAAATTCAGGGTCCGAAAAATGCCCTCATCGCACGGTTTGACGGGCTTTGTTGCTATCAAACCAATAGCGAAATCAGCGAAAATTTCTGTTGCATAGGCAGCTGCCCAAACCGGCCCAGGGCCAGACCCTGAACGGGTTCTTGCTGCCCATCGCGCCCCGGCGGAGATCTGCCACGCCGCAGAGCGCCCGATTCCGCGCCAACCCACACACTTCGCACCCTTGGGCAGATTGAGAACAGGCCATGAAGCCGCACGCAGTTCGCTCTACTTTCAGGAGCAAATTCAGGGCCTCGAAAACGCCCCCATCGCACGGTTTTATTGAGCTGGATGCTATCGAATCAATAGCGAAATGCCGGATGATTTCCGGGACAATCCAGCCCAAAGAATCCGCTTGCTTCTGGCGAATGAGCAACCAGCTCGTAGCAAACGGTGCGCTTGCCCGGATGCGATTCAACCTTGGGCTTTTTGTCAGGGAAGGCCGCGAGACGGTATCGGCATGTTCGAGCACAAAACCAGGAAGGCGGCGCACATGCGCATTCCTTGATGAAATGAACCGGGCAGTTCTCTTGTGCGAATAAATAGCCGCTTGACACGAAAGCAAATGCTGAACATGAGGGAGCGCAGGCACGAGTGCACCCAAAATAAGCCGCAAGATCGCCAACAGAGCTGAATAAGCGCCGAATCCACCCTTCAAGCGCCAAAAAAATCCTGTCATCCGAAATATCGATCCGCAGCGGCCTGCATCAACGGCGGCAGTCGTGCGGCCTCTCTTTGAAACGAATCGCGCCTTCATAATAGACGATTCATTAAAATACGCGTTATTACGGGAAAGATTTATTTTAATTTCCCGCCTATTTCAACTCCCATCGCGAAGTATGTTCAATAAATATCCGGTGGATTTCGATCAGGCATTCTTTTTCGGATGAATCGGATTGAAAAGACCTTCCGTGAATAAACCAGAACCCTTCTTTCCTCAAGGATTATAAAAAATCAGGGCACAAACTGAAATGAGCAAAAACTCCTAGCTCACTGAATCAGCCCGGCAACACTGCGCCGCAACGATGCAATCAGTGCAACTCCATAAGCTGTTTAAAGTTTGGTTGTGAGCGATAAGAGAGAGCGTCGCAGAGCGCAAGATACAAATCGCAAACAAACCTCGCTCACGGTCAGTCGAAGATTGGTAACGCCATAAAGCGCTCGAATCCACTCATCGCAAGCTCGAACAAATATTGAACAGATTCTTGAGCCAGCCTGACTCAAGATCACCCGCATTTAACGCACGATCGAGGACCTATCGTAATGAACGACAAAATCCATGCCACAAAAAAACGGAACATGTTCTCGTATATCGAATCAATACCTACCATTTCATTGCAATACGGCAAACAAAACATCGGCCAATTTTCGATATGACAACCTATTCAGCTTCTTGCGTAATTTTCCTGCTGAATGAAAAGTCATTGCACAACCGACCATTAAAAGTCAGACCGCTTTCCTTCCGCTATTTTGTCATCTTTGGCAGCGGCTTCACCAAACTACCAGCCAACCCAAAGCCGCCATAGCGCCATTCATGTTTAATCCGCAAGCAAGCCAAAAAAAAACCTGCTATTTCTAGCAGGCTTTCAAAATTTTGGTTGCGCGGGAAGGATTTGAACCTCCGACCTTTGGGTTATGAGCCCAACGAGCTACCAGACTGCTCCACCGCGCGACGAACTCTTGGAATTATAACTCAATCTTTTGCTGCTGGCAAGTTACCGTCTTCCAAAGCAGTCTCAGGGCGATCAACCAACTCAACGAAGGCCATCGGAGCATTGTCACCAACACGAAAACCCATCTTCAGAATCCGTGTGTACCCGCCCGGACGAGACTTGTAGCGAGGCCCCAGATCTGCGAACAACTTAACCACACTATCGCGATTGCGCAAACGATCGAACGCCAGACGCTTATTTGCCACGGAATCCTTCTTGGACAAAGTAATCATCCGCTCAATGACCCGGCGCAACTCCTTTGCCTTTGGCAAAGTCGTCTTGATGGCTTCGTATTTAATCAGCGAATTCATCATATTTCGCAGCATCGCTTGCCGATGCGCGCTAGTGCGGTTAAGCTTGCGTAAACCATGACGATGACGCATAGTGCTTCCTTTCTCTAATCATAAAAAACCGCCGTATCAGGTACGGTTCATTGCACATACACCGATATAACGGCGACTCAAATAACCCAGCAGCAAATCTTTTCAAAATTCATTAACGCTTATCAAGCCCCGCTGGAGGCCAGTGTTCCAATCTCATTCCAAGCGTCAATCCTCTCGAGGCCAAGACTTCCTTAATTTCATTCAAAGACTTGCGACCAAGATTTGGCGTCTTAAGCAGCTCATTTTCGGTTCTCTGAATCAAATCGCCAATATAATAAATGCTTTCTGCTTTCAGACAATTCGCAGAACGCACCGTCAACTCCAACTCATCGACAGGACGCAATAAAATCGGGTCAAATCGATCAGATGCATTCCGTTGCACGGGACTATTAATCGCCGTTAATTCGTGCCCTTCCAGTTGTGCAAACACAGCCAATTGCTCAAGTAAAATTCTGGCTGACATGCGAACCGCTTCTTCTGCAGTTATGACGCCATTGGTTTCAATATCTAAAACCAGCTTGTCCAGATCCGTGCGCTGTTCTACACGCGCGCTTTCTACCGTATAGCTTACCCTGCGGACAGGTGAAAAAGAAGCATCCAGCATAATCCTGCCGATAGGTTTTGAGGGGGCATCCGCATAATCACGCACATTTCCCGTGACATACCCTCGCCCTTTTTCGACATGAATCTGCATGTCCAGCTTACCCCCGGGGGATAATGTTGCTATTACATGCTCCGGATTAACAATTTCGACATCATGAGGAACAGAAATATCTGCCGCCGTAACGGAACCTTCCGTATCTTTTCTCAGGCTTAGCGTCACCTCTTCGCGGCCATGCAGTTTAAATACCACTCCTTTAAGATTCAGGAGGATATTTACAACATCTTCCTGGACTCCATCCAATGTGGAATACTCATGAACAACCCCAGAGATAGTCACTTGGGTCGGCGCATATCCCGACATTGAAGAAAGCAGCACTCTACGTAACGCATTACCTAAAGTGTGACCATAACCACGCTCAAAAGGCTCTAATATCACCTCTGCGCGATGCCCCCCCAACGACTTCACGGTGATGCTTTTGGGTTTCAACAAATCTGTTTGCATACCTCAAATTTCCTATCAATATCTGACATTATGCCAGCAAGGTTTGCGAAGCACCAAACCCGCCAAATCGGCGGGTTTGGAACACTAAAGAAGAACACCCAAAATCAACGTGAATACAATTCAACGATCAGCGATTCATTAATATCTACACCAAATTCGTCGCGATCCGGAGCCTTTTTAAATATACCCTCTACTTTATCAATATTCACTTCCACCCACGCAGGCATACCAACCTGACTGGCCAATTGCAAAGCCTCTTGTACCCGCGCCTGTTTTTTCGACTGCTCACGAACTGCAATTACATCACCGGGCTTCACCAAATATGACGGGATATTTACGGACTGACCATTAACGATGATTGCTTTATGCGAAACAAGCTGACGAGCTTCCGCACGGGTAGAACCGAACCCCATGCGATATACAACATTATCCAAGCGCGATTCCAGTAAAGTTAAAAGATTCGCACCTGTATTCCCACGACGGCGTTCGGCCTCAGCAAAATAACGCCGGAACTGCTTTTCTAATACGCCATACATGCGTTTAACCTTTTGCTTCTCACGCAGCTGCACACCATAATCCGATGTGCGCGCGCCCGAGATGCGTCCATGCTGTCCTGGTTTCGATTCAAATTTCGCTTTATCACCAATTGAACGACGAGCGCTCTTCAAAAAAAGGTCTGTCCCTTCGCGACGGGACAATTTTGCCTTTGGTCCAATATAACGTGCCACTTGAAATTCCTTTCTACACCTTCTGTCTCTCTTAGCGAGAGAGCTACCATATCAGACTATCAGATATGACAGCAGTGGTCTTAACAAAATATCTAAAATAAACGCTAGACTTGTTCAAAGTCAGATACGACGACGCTTTTGAGGACGACAACCGTTATGCGGAACGGGAGTTACATCAGAGATCGACACAATACGAATTCCGAGAGCCGCCAACGCACGCACAGAAGACTCCCGACCTGGTCCGGGCCCTTTAATCTCCACATCAAGATTTTTAATCCCTTGATCCTGCGCCGCACGCCCAGCAACCTCCGATGCCACCTGAGCCGCAAAAGGAGTAGATTTGCGGGAACCTTTAAAACCTTGTCCTCCAGAAGACGCCCATGCCAAAGCATTCCCTTGACGATCAGTAATTGTAATAATCGTATTATTAAAGGAAGCATGCACATGCGCAATACCATCCGCAATATTTTTGCGAACCTTCTTGCGAATACGTTGAGCAGCATTCCCTGATGGAGATTTCGCCATAATTATTCCTTCAACAAATCATTTACTTTTTAAGCGACTGCGCAGCCCGGCGCGGCCCCTTGCGGGTACGCGCATTCGTACGGGTACGTTGCCCTCGCACAGGCAACCCTCTACGGTGACGAAACCCCCGATAGCAACCAATATCCATGAGGCGTTTGATATTCATCGTAGTTTCGCGACGAAGATCTCCCTCTGTGACAAAGTTAGAAACCTGATCCCGAATTTTCTCCAATTCAGAGTCATTCAGATCCTTAACCTTTTTGGAAGGCGAAATCGCACAAATTTCACAGATATCTCTAGCACGGGAGCGACCAATGCCATAAATAGCCGTCAACCCAATTTCAACATGTTGATGCAGAGGGATATTAATACCAGCAATACGGGCCATAGTTCTTAGCTTTCAAACAGGTAAACAATCAAAGTCAATCAACCCTGACGCTGCTTATGCCGCGGATCTGAACAAATTACTCGCACAACATTTTTTCGACGAATAATTTTACAATTACGACATATCTTCTTTACGGATGCTGAAACTCTCATTACGTTCTCCTAAACCAAAACGACACACATCAGACTTAAGGCCTAAAACTCGCTTTTTTAAGCAGTGAGTCGTACTGCTGACTCATCAAATACGTTTGAACCTGCGCCATAAAATCCATCGTAACAACGACCAAAATCAATAGCGAAGTTCCGCCAAAATAAAATGGCACATGATATTTCAATATCAAGAACTCAGGAAGCAAGCAAACCAGCGTGACATAAATAGCACCCATGAACGTTAATCGGGCCAAAATTCTATCAATCGCCTTTGCCGTATTCTCCCCTGGGCGAACACCAGGAATAAAAGCACCGCTCTTTTTCAAATTTTCAGCTGTCTCCCTGCTATTAAATACCAACGCCGTATAAAAAAAGCAGAAACCAACTATAGCGGTCGCATACAACATAATGTAAACAGGCTGACCAGGAGACAACGCAGACGCAATATCACTCAACCAATGCACTGAGTCACCAGCGCCAAACCAGCCCACAACGGTAGCTGGCAGTAAAATAATGGAAGAAGCAAAGATTGGTGGTATTACCCCCGCCATATTAAGTTTTAAAGGCAAATGCGACGACTGCCCCCCATATACCTTATTACCGACTTGTCTTCTGGCGTAATTTACCAAAATTTTTCTTTGCCCTCTCTCAATAAATACAACCACATATGTTACCAATACAATCAAAGCGCATATAAACAGGCCTACGATGTCGCTCATCGCACCTGAACGAATCAGCTCAAGCATCCCGCCAACAGCGCCCGGCAAGCCCGATGCAATTCCTGCAAAGATTAATATAGATATGCCATTTCCTAACCCACGCTCGGTAATTTGTTCACCTAACCACATTAAAAACATGGTGCCAGCAGTTAAACTGACCACCGTTGTTAGTTGAAAAAACAACCCCGGATTCAGCACCAAACCTTGAGATGATTGCAACGCGATCGCTATTCCCCACGATTGGAAAACACCTAGAGCCAGCGTTCCATAGCGCGTATATTGGGTGATCTTTCGACGCCCAGACTCACCTTCTTTTTTTAGCTGCTCGAAGAAGGGAAGCACATAAGACACCAACTGCATAATGATTGATGCCGATATGTAAGGCATAATCCCTAGCGCAAATACCGTAAATCGTGACAGTGCCCCTCCAGAAAATACATTAAATAGACTTAATATACCCCCGCTTTGATTTGAAAAAAACTGCCTCAGTTGATCAGGATTAATTCCCGGAACTGGCACATGAGCACCAATTCGATACACTATCAACGCAAGCAAAAGAAAAACAAGGCGACGACGAAGATCCCCGTATCTCCCTGCTTTTACGATTTTTATCTCATCTACTGCCACAATTTTAGTTCCAATCACTCAATGGAACCGCCTGCCGACTCAATAGCCAGCCGAGCGCCTGCCGTCACAGCGATACCAATCAGCTTAACTGATTTAGTCAAATTACCGGATTTAACCACCTTAACGAGGCGAGCATTTGCCGCAACAAAGCCCATTTCTTTCAGCATTAATACATCAACTGTACCGGCTTGGAGACGATCCAAATCTGAAAGCGTAAGCTCTGCATTAAATTTAAGAGATGCCGACTTAAAGCCTCTTTTAGGCAAACGACGCTGCAGCGGCATTTGACCTCCTTCGAAGCCAACTTTATGATAGCCGCCTGAACGCGATTTTTGGCCCTTATGCCCGCGACCAGCCGTTTTACCTAATCCAGACCCTATTCCTCGACCAACTCGACGACGAACACGCTTAGAGCCTTCCGCAGGCCGAATTCCATTAAGTTCCATGTAAAGTCCTCCAAGAGAGAAAACAGGCAATCAAATTAGTTTAACCAAAAAGTCAACCTTATTAATCATGCCGCGGACAGATGGCGTATCCTCTAACTCTCTCACACTATTTAAACGACTTAAACCCAAACCCCGAACAGTCGCACGATGCGTTTGCTTGCATCCAATCGGACTGCGAACCAATTGAACCTTCAATGTCTTGATTTCTTTATTCATTCTTGCACTCCAACGAGTCAAGCAAACAACTCATCCACACTTTTGCCACGCTTTGCAGCAACTTCAGCAGGAGTCGTGCAATTAGCAAGCGCATTAAATGTCGCGCGAACCATATTGTAAGGATTAGAGGAACCATGGCTTTTTGCCACGATATCTGTAATGCCAAGCACTTCAAAAACAGCGCGCATAGGTCCCCCTGCGATGATGCCGGTACCCTTAGGAGCTGGGGCCATCATAACAATGGCGGCCCCATGAATGCCTACCACATTATGGTAGATGGTGCCATCTTTAAGAGAGACTCTCATCATGTTACGGCGAGCTTCTTCCATAGCCTTCTGGACGGCAGATGGCACTTCTTTAGATTTCCCTTTGCCCATCCCAACGCGCCCATCTCCATCGCCCACTACGGTTAGCGCAGCAAAACCAAGGATACGACCACCTTTAACAACCTTGGTCACGCGATTAACCGAAATCATTTTCTCGCGCAGACCATCCTCGGGACCATCATTCTGCATTTTTGTTTGAAATTTAGCCATATTAATTCACCCAGCAGAAGTTAGAACTGCAAACCTGCATCTCGTGCAGCATCAGCCAACGCTTTAACACGTCCATGATAGGCAAAACCTGAACGATCAAACGCAACTTTCTCTACACCGATAGCTTTGGCTCGCTCCGCAATACGCTTTCCAACGACTTCTGCGGCAGCCACATTGCCACCCTTCCCGGAGCCGCCCAATTGTTTCCTGATGTCTGATTCCGCGCTCGAAGCAGTTGCCAAAACGCGAGAACCATCCTCAGAAATCACGCTAGCATATATATGCAGATTAGTGCGATTTACCGAGAGACGCTTCATGCCTTGCTCTACGATACGGATTCGTGTTTGTCGCGCACGACGAAGGCGCTGCTGTTTTTTGCTCAACATAATGAAGCCCTTTTATTTCTTCTTGGTCTCTTTAATTATGACCTTTTCGTCTGCATAACGCACACCTTTTCCTTTATAGGGCTCAGGGGGACGTATTGCACGGATCTCGGAGGCAATCTGCCCTAAACGTTGGCGATCAGCGCCTTTAAGCACAATCTCTGTTGGCGCAGGAGTGGCAACCGAAATACCTGCAGGCATCTCAACAATCACTGGATGCGAAAATCCAAGCGAAAGATTCAGTTTATTGCCTTGAGCCTGAGCACGATAACCCACACCGACCAAAGTCAATTTTTTCTCGAAACCTTTGCTGACACCCAACACCATATTATTAACGAGTTGGCGCATGGTCCCACTCATAGCATTGGCTTCACGCGACTCATCTACCGGCGTAAAAGACAATACACCATCTTTTGATGATATATTTACCAAAGCATTCAAGGATAATTTCAGTTCGGCACCGCCGCCTTTAACTGTAATCTGATCATCTTTCAGAGCAACATCTACGCCCGAAGGAATTACCACCGGCATTTTTGCGACACGGGACATTTTATCTCTCCTATTCTCCAGGCATCAAGATTAAGCCACGTAGCACAAAACTTCGCCGCCAACACCAGCTGCGCGTGCCTTACGGTCTGTCATAACCCCCTTGGGAGTAGTCACAATCGCCACACCCAACCCATTCATAACTTGAGGCAGGCTTCCGCATCCCTTGTATATGCGCAGACCGGGGCGACTCACACGCTCAATTCGCTCTATGACAGGACGGCCTGCGTAATATTTCAGAGCGATCTCAAGCTCCGTTTTCTTGCCATCCGTCTTCACCTCAAAACCGTCGATATATCCCTCATCCTTCAGAACCTGGACGATAGCCACTTTTACTTTGGACGACGGCACAACGACCGTAGATTTTGCGACCATCTGCGCATTACGAATGCGCGTTAGCAGATCGGCAATGGGATCACTCATACTCATTATGTATTCTCCTGCCCAGATTACCAGCTTGCCTTGGTTACACCGGGAATATCACCGGAAAAGGCCATTTCCCGAATCTTAGCGCGACCCAATCCAAACTGACGAAACGTGCCACGCGGACGACCCGTAATATCACAACGATTACGCTGGCGCGTAGGATTGGCGTTACGCGGCAGCTTTTGCAACGCGAGACGCGCCTGCGCCCGCTCTTCGTCAGAACGCTTGACATCCCCAGCAATTGTTTTCAACTCCGCATATTTGGCAGCATATTTGGCAGCCAGGTTTTTACGCTTGAGTTCACGCTCGATCAACGCGGTTTTTGCCACAACCCTACCCCTTAATTCTTGAACGGAAAACGGAAAGCCGAAAGCAGCGCCTTGCATTCTTCGTCGGACTTGGCCGTCGTCGTGATGCTGACATTCAAACCGCGCAAGGCATCAACCTTGTCATATTCGATTTCCGGGAAAATGATTTGTTCTTTTACGCCAACATTGTAATTTCCGCGGCCATCAAAAGAACGCCCCGAAATACCACGAAAATCGCGAACGCGAGGCAATGCGACCGTCACAAAACGATCTAAAAATTCATACATACGAACGCCACGAAGCGTCACCATGCAGCCAATTGCCTGTCCTTCGCGAATTTTGAAGCCAGCAATAGCTTTTCGCGCCTTGGTAACCACCGGCTTTTGTCCTGCGATGCGCGCCAAATCCGACACCGCGTGATCCATTACTTTTTTGTCAGCGACCGCTTCGCTCACCCCCATATTCAGGGTGATTTTGCTCAGACGGGGAACCTCCATCACCGACTTGTACCCGAACTTTTGCATCAGCTCGGGCACCACTTTTTCGCGATAGTGTTGTTGCAGTCGCGCCATTTCATGCCACTCCGATTTCTTCGCCGCTAGATTTAAACACGCGAACGCGCTTGCCATCAGCCAATGTTTTAATGCCTACACGGTCAGCCTTGCCGGTTGCGTTATTAAAAATAGCGATATTGGATTGATGAATCGGCATGGTTTTTTCCATGATGCCGCCAGGCACGCCCATCATCGGATTGGGCTTGACGTGCTTTTTCACGATATTCACGCCTTCGACAATCACGCGCTCTTCGCTAACGCGGGACAACACTTTGCCGCGCTTGCCCTTGTCGCGCCCGGTAATTACGATGACCTCATCGCCCTTGCGAATTTTTTTCATGGCAACAGCCCTTTCAGATGACTTCCGGGGCCAGCGACACGATCTTCATGAAGCGCTCGGAACGCAGCTCGCGCGTTACCGGGCCAAAGATGCGGGTGCCAATCGGCTCCAGTTTGTTATTCAACAAAACAGCGGCATTGCCGTCAAACTTGATGAGTGAACCATCAGGCCGACGCACACCTTTGGCGGTGCGCACCACCACGGCGCTATAGACCTCGCCTTTTTTGACGCGGCCACGCGGAGCGGCTTCTTTTACGCTCACTTTGATGATGTCGCCAACGCTCGCATACCGACGCTTGGAACCGCCCAGCACTTTGATGCACAGAACGGACTTGGCGCCAGTGTTGTCGGCAACCTCGAGTCGAGATTCAGTTTGGATCATTTCAATTTCCCAACTTGACCCCATCGAATTACCAATGGAATCAGTCTTGGGCCCGTGTATTGGGTAGAACTTGCTTGAACCACCTGACTTGCATGCCGCGTTCGCAAAGCAGCAAAACAGGTGAAGCGGCAGATTGTGGCAATTTCAAACAAGCTTGTCAAGCACTACTCACATTCCGGCCTGCATACTGCCCAGCCAAGGCCAGAAAGCTTTCCAGCCCGGCATCCCGGCCCGTCTCTTCTTGCAGCACATTCGCC
>ERZ772827.1440-NODE-1440-length-11964-cov-3.068184_pt1 | contig 11964 bp, 8 predicted proteins | sample MGYA00580850_ERZ772827 | MGnify/ENA primary metagenome ERZ772827 (study PRJEB29015, sample SAMEA2737950) | human oral metagenome | biome: human oral; feature: human-associated habitat; material: dental | place: China | collected 2145 ...
ACGGGAAAGCGTCGGAAGCGTACCCGTAATGACAAAAGATTTGCCGTCCAGTGCCACACCTGCGCGCTCCATCGAGGTACTCGTAAAGTTCACACCCGCCGCACGGAGTTTGTCGAGCAGTGATCTACCCGTTTCCGAGGTGAAGAACTCTGTGAGTTTCTGCACGCTGACCTCGCCCATCTCGGGAACGTCACGGATCTTTTCCGGATTTGTCCATGCTGCTTTCTGCAAGGAGTCAATGGACGGGAATGCCTGCATGAGAGAGATTGCTGCTGCGCGTCCAATGCCAGGGATACCGAACCCCGTGAGGAGACGATCCGGTGTATTTTCCTTGCTTGCCTCGATGGCGGCAAGGCGATTGTCGACGCTCTTTTCCCGTCCGATCAGCCCTGATGAAATGAGTTCATCCCGATGTAAATGCAACGAGTATATATCCGCAATACCATGCAAATAACCTGCGCGTGTCAGTGCGATGATCGCGGATTCACCAAAGCCCTTGATATCCATCGCATTGCGGCTGACAAAGTTTAAGATATGGTTTTCCACCTGTGCGGGGCACGCCGGGTTCTGACACTTCATATCTGCCGTATCTGCCTCACGTACGGCATGAGAGCCACAGACAGGACATTGATCGCTGATTACGAAGGGAGGAGTGTCTTTCGGACGTTTCTCCTTGATTACCGCTTTGACGCGTGGGATGATCTCCCCCGATTTATAGACGAGAATCGTGTCGCCGATCCGCACATCCAGACTGTCGATATAGTCCTGATTGTGCAGGGTCGCACGCTCGACGCGTGTACCACAGAGCTGCACGGGATCGAACACTGCCGTCGGTGTGATGCGACCCGTCCGTCCGACAGACAGCTCAATATCGCGGAGAATCGTCTCCTTTTCCTCGGGCGGATATTTGTAGGCAATTGCCCAGCGCGGTGCCTTTGCCGTTGCACCAAGCTCCGCACGCTGCGCAAAGTTATTGACCTTGACGACGGCACCGTCGATGTCGTAGGGAAGTTCCCCGCGCCGTGCACCAATCGACGTAATTGCGTTCCAGACCTCATCTGCTGTATGGCAGACCTTATAGTTTGCAATGATCTTGATGCCCTGTGCACGCATAAAATCATAGGCATCGGTATGTGAGACAAAGATATGCCCCTCTGCACGCTGCAAGTTGAATACGAACATCGAGAGCTTTCGCTCCTTTGTCACGCGTGCATCCAGCTGCCGCAGTGTTCCTGCGGCACAGTTGCGTGGATTTGCAAACATTTTCAGACCGAGCAGTTCCTGCCGTTCATTGACCTCTGCGAATGCCGCGCGTTCCATATAGACCTCTCCGCGCACCTCAAAATATGGGACAGGGTCATGCAGAGTCTCTACAACGTCGTCAATTGCACGTGCGTTCAGCGTGACATCCTCGCCCTGCACAACTCCGTCACCGCGTGTAATCGCACGTACTAGGACACCGTTCTCGTACCGTAGGGCGAGAGACAAGCCGTCGATCTTTTCTTCCACAACAAACTCCGCTGTGGGGAAATGTGAAAGAACTCCCGTGACGAATGTGCGAACTTCTTCTTCACTGAACACATCTTGGAGCGAAAGCATCGGAACATCATGCGGAACGAGTACGCCCACCTCACGCTGCGCAGTGCCGCCCACCTTCTGCGTCGGTGAATTCTTTGTGATGAGCTCGGGATACTCTGCTTCGATTGCTTTGAGTCGCTGCATGAGCAGATCGAACTCATAATCCGAAATGTCGGACGCATTCGCATCATAGTACTGCTTGGAATACTTGCGGATCTTCTTCCGCAGCTCCGTGAGCTCGCTCTTGATTTCCTTGATATCGCTCATATTTCCCTCATAGCTTCAAAATTGGTGCATATTTCTGCACAAACTTCTTGATTCCTTCCCCGGGGAATGCAATCGTGAGCTCTGCATCCTCTCCCTCACCACTGATGGCAACGATGCGTCCGTCTCCCCACTTGCTGTGACGCACGGCATCCCCCGCCGTGAACTTGGCTGCGGTATCCGGGCGGATGATGATTCCACCCTCTGCTGTATGTTGGGGAGGCGGCGGCAGATAGGAGCGTCGTCCCCCCGAGGAACCACGTTCCCAGACGTCGGCACGCCCCCGCACACCCGCTTCTGCATAGACATCTGCTGTCTTACGTTCGAGCAGCTCCTCCGGAATCTCGGAAAGGAAGCGTGATGGACGCGACATCTCCGTTCGTCCGTAGATCGTTCGCTGACGTGCATAGGTCAGATAAAGCCGCCGTTCGGCGCGCGTGATACCGACATAGCAGGTGCGCCGCTCCTCCTCGATCTCCGTATCGTCGAGCAGCGTACGCGAATGTGGAAACAGCCCTTCCTCCATGCCCGCCATGAATACGGTTGGGAACTCCAATCCCTTTGCCGCATGAAAGGTCATGAGAGTCACATTACCCTCGGACTGCTCCGTCTCATCCACATCGGAGATGAGCGAGATCTGAGCGAGGAAGTCCTCCAGTCCGTTCTGCTCTTCCTCTGCACCGTCCTCAAAGTTCTTTGCCACGCTGATAAACTCGCGCAGATTCTCGAGACGGTCGCGATTGTCCTCCTTCGGATCGTCTTCAAGAGCTGCGGCATAGCCGGACTCCTCAATGATATCCTCGACAATCTCGTGCAGTGGTCGTGTTCCCAGCTGCCCCATGTATGTAAATACAAGTGCGGAAAAATCCTCAAGCTCAAATTTCACCTTTGCCGACAGCTTTGGAATTGTGTCGAGCAGCTGCATATCTGTAATGAGCTCAAAGAGGGAAAGGTGATATTCTGCCGCTTTCTCCATCATACGTCCGAGCGTGGTCTGTCCGAGCCCACGTTTGGGCACATTGATGATGCGCAGGAGACTCAGCGTGTCGCGCGGATTGTAGATCACGCGCAGATACGCGATGATATCCTTGATCTCACGGCGGTCATAGAACCGTACGGAGCCTACCATGGCATATGGAATGCCCGTTGCATAAAAGGCTTCCTCAATGTTGCGGGACTGCGCATTTGTCCGATAGAGCACGGCGATATCGCCATACTTTGTATTGAACATGGTGTGCAGACGTTCAACCTCACGCACGATGAACGCGGCTTCGTTCTTCTCGGTACCGCCTTCATAGACTGTGATTGGATCGCCCGTAGGATTATCCGTCCAGAGATCTTTTTTCTTGCGTGTCAGATTGTTTTCGATGACGGCATTTGCCGCAGCAAGGATATTCTTCGTTGAGCGGTAGTTTTGCTCAAGCAGGATTACAGTTGCCTCGGGGTAGTCACGCTCAAAGTTCAGGATATTTCGCATATTCGCGCCGCGCCACCCATAGATCGACTGATCCGCATCCCCAACGACACAGATATTCCGATGTCCCTCGGCAAGCAGTTTCGTGATCGCATACTGCGCGCCATTCGTATCCTGATACTCATCCACGAGGATGTATTGAAATTTCTTTTGGTATTTCTCGCGTATTTCCTCATTATTTGACAAAAGTTCCACCGTCAGCATCAGGAGATCGTCGAAATCCAGTGCATTGTTCGCTCGCAGTTTCGACTGATACAATTCATAGATCTTCGCTACTTGCTCCGCAAAGAAATCTGTTGCCTGCGCCGCAAATGTCTTGATATCAAGGAGACGGTTCTTTGCATCTGAGATGTGCGACTGCACGGCACCCGGAGCAGTATGTTTCTCATCGATATTTAGTTCCTTGAGACATTCACGGATCAGTCCCTTCGTGTCCGAAGCGTCATAGATGACGAAATTCTTAGCATAGGTACCAAGATGCTCGATCTCCATGCGCAGGAAACGAGCACAAAACGAGTGAAATGTACTCAGCCAGACATCGCGTGCAGAATCCCCGATCAGTGTGTCGACGCGGTCTCTCATTTCACGCGCTGCCTTGTTCGTGAAGGTGATGGCAAGTATACGGTACGGTGGAACAGCATGCTCCAAGAGATTTGCGATACGGAAGGTCAGGACACGTGTCTTACCGGAACCTGCTCCTGCCACGATCAGGAGAGGTCCCTCAAGGCATGCTACGGCTCGCTGCTGTGGCTCGTTCAGCTCTTGAAACAAATCCATGAGAACTCCTTTTACTCCAATAAGAAAGGCGGGGCCGCCGTAATGGCAAACTCCGCCCCTGCTGTCATATGGTGATATACATTACGTCTTGATCCGTTTGACCGCTTCCGAGAGCGGCGGGATGATCTGCTTCTTGCGCGACATGACACCGGGCAGATAGAGATGAGTACCGCTCGTATCTTTGCGGAATGCCTCTCCGATCAGTGTGCGCGGTGATCCTGTGAAGAGAAGATAGGTCGCCTCCTCGAGGATATCCGTAATCATGACAAGGCTCAAATCGAAGCCCTCTGTATCACAGATGGCCTTCATCGCAGTAAGCAGCTCATCCTCCTTTGCCATAATTTCCTTCGTATCCATGACGGAGGTCTGGCTGACAATGACGCGATAGGCACCGATTGTGAACTCTTTGAGATCGTTGCGTACAATCTCCATTGGTGACATATTGCCGGTACTCGAGCCTGCCTTAAGCATTTCCAGACCGTATGTGTTGAGATCAACATTTGCGATATCCGCCAAACGCTCTGCTGCTGCCTTATCTTTTGGTGTACAGGTTGGCGACTTGAAGAGGACAGTATCCGATATAATCGCCGAGAGCAGAAGCCCCGCAATTGATGGCGGAATGTCAATATCGTTTTGCCAGTGCATGTTCGAGACGATCGTTGCAGTGCAGCCGACCGGCTCTGCATGTGTATAGATCGGCTCACTGGTGCTGATTCCGCCGAAGCGATGGTGATCGATAATTTCAATAATCTTTGCTTCTTCGATGCCCTCGACCGCCTGATTGCGTTCGTTATGATCCACGAGGATGACTTGTGCCGGCTCCGATACCACCAGTCGGTCACGGCTCACAAGGCCGACGATACGTCCGTTCTCAATGACGGGATAGTTGCGGAAATTGGTTTCCTCCATCGTCCCCTTGATATCGGAAAGGAGATCAAGTGGTTTGAAACAGACGGGATTATCATGCATGATCCGTCGGACTGGTACACACTGATTGATGAGCCGTGCCACAGTATAGGTATCATAGGGAGTTGAAAGCACAAAGACACCACGCGCCTCCGCTTCCTCCAAGGCTTCAACAGGAACACGTCCGTCTCCTGTTACGATCAGACAGGAAATTCCCTGCTGAATGCAGGAAAGAATCGTTTCCGTATGGCGGTCGCCAATGAGTACAATATCATTTTCTTTGATGAGTTTGTGGATCGTCTCCATACTGCCGGCCGCAATACGAATCTGCCCCTTGATGGTTTCCCCTTCTTCTCCTGAGACGAGGACGTTGCTGTCCGTTGCGCGGATGATGTCGCGATACCGAACGCGCATATCCGAGAGATTTGTCATGCCAAGCTCTTGGAAATAACGTTTTGCAAGGTCACTGACCGAAACAATGCCGACGAGGATCCCCTTGCTGTCTGTTACGGGAATTGAGCGCAGATCGTTTTCTCGCAAAACCTCTCCCAGATTTCGCAGTGTGTCATGCTGGCGGACGACGATCTTGCAGTCCATCGCAATATCTTTGACGCGCGGATAAAGATCTGGGATGAGGAGCGGTTGTTCTACATGGAAATACTCAAGCGCGAACTTTGTCTCCTTATTCACCTTACCGGCACGTGCGGCAATTGCATTGAAACCCATGGCCTGCTTCAGATGTGCATATCCGACCGCTGAGCAGATGGAATCTGTATCCGGATTGCGGTGTCCAATGACATAAATCGGCTTTGCAACGTTCAAGATGATACCTCCCTATTGCGGCTTCCACACGCCGCATATCTTAATTACCATTATAACATACTCATTGAAGTGATTCAATTTTTGCAAAAATAAAAAGATGTCAATAGATTGGACTACTGACATCCATATATTCAATTTTATGCTTCGAAAGCAGATTTGATCTGATTGACTTTCCAGCCATCTTTCATTGCGTAAATCTCAAGAACATCGAAACGGCAGAGATGATTCTCCATGTGGTGTGTATGCAAATAACAATATGCTGTTTGTATAATTTTTTGCTGTTTCCTATAGTGAACTGCTTCTGCAGGAAGACCATAATGCGAACTGCGGCGTGTTTTTACCTCGATAAAGACTAAAGTGCCGTGATCATCTGCGATAATATCGATTTCCCCAAGCTTTGTTCGATAATTACGAGTGAGAATATGGCACCCCTGTCGCCGAAGATATTCAACAGCACAGGTTTCCCCCTGATCGCCAAGCGTTTTATTGCTCATGATGATCTCCAATCGCCCGCATGGCGGTCAATCCGGTAGACATGGGCAAGCACCTCCGCAATCGTGCGATAAAGTTCCGGCGGAATCTCACGGTCAATTTCGAGTGCCATCAGCATATTGACAAGGGATTTGTTCTGATAGACGGGAATGCCGTTTTTACGTGCTTCTGCAAGGATACGGTCGGCAACGAGCGAACGCCCTTTTGCCGTAACGCGCGGTGCTCGGTCATTCTTGACATCATATTTGATCGCGACGGCACGCTGCTCCTGTTCCTGCTCTTTTGGTATAGTATCGACAGGAGAAGTGTCGTTATCCCATCGTTCCGCCATCTCTCACCCATCCTTGTGTCTGATTTTGATATTCATATGGTACAATCCGGTGCATTTTACGTAACGAGTGCGCCGGGGGTATGAGACTTAGTTTGTAAAGAAACGCCGCTCACCGATGGCTCCAATTTGGATGCCTTCGATGATGAGCGAGGTTCCATCTGCTGTCTCTCGTATGGTGTCAAGTGCATTACGAAACTCCCATGCAGCATCCGCATCCGAGAAGTAGAGGCGCATATCAACGTGATTTTCCTCGTAAATTCGATTGATGAGCTCTACCGTGCCAATGTTGTCTGTAAGCACGCAAATGCGCAGCCATGTTTCCTTTCTATGGTTCCCCGTATCCTCATCCGCATGTGATTCATCGTAGACATGGATGTACGCAGGATATTCAGATGCCCCCATAAAGAGAGGCATGATAAAGTTCATCGAACGCTGCCCCGGCTGTGGTGCCGCATTTTCACCCTCAAGTGCGTTGCGCATAGTGAGCGCGAGAGCCGCAACATCCCTGCCAGCACGTTTATATTGTTCCGCTGTCATCTTACGTGTCTTTACAATATCTGCCATTTGCATAAATGCCCAAAGGCGCGGAAGATCCGGCATCTGTTGTTCAAGTGCGGCTTGACGTACAGTCCCGGGAATGTTTTGCTGCGTCAGATGGATAAGCTTCTGCAGCTGTTTTGCATCTCCATCACTCAACGTCTGGCTGCGCCCATTCACAAAGTTTTGCAGCAGCAGCGTCTCTCGCTGACTTAGATTATCGTTTTGGAGAAGTGACTGTGCGAGGTTTCGCAGGACATTCATGGTCTGCGGCGTATTCTCCATCGTCTGTGTAAAGAATCGCGGAATCATGCCTTGTATCTCTGCGGATTTCATTTGCGCCGCGCTTTGTGTCGGTACCTTTGCCGCATTTTTCAGTTCTGCTTCGCGTTCGCTCTGGGGGCGTGTAGGCTGTGCGGCAGTCTCTTCCTGCAGATTTGCTTTTACTGTTTGTGTCTCCGAACGGGACGCCGTTTGTGCTTCCCCTTCGGGAGGTGTTTTGTTTTCCACAGAAGTTTGCGGATCTCCCTGCCTGGGCATAGGGGCCGCTTCTTTTCCGGACTGTGCGGGGATTTGCGTGTTCTCTATCGGTGTCGCAGAATTTTGCTCACGTCCGGGGACATTTGTTCCCGAAGGAATGTCCCCCATCATCGCCTTCTGAGCTGTTCCTGTCTCATTTGTCCCCTGTGCAGATGATGCATTCGATGGTGTAGGTGCGCTCGGTGCCTTTTCTGCCTGTCGTGCTGCCGTCGTGTTTTCTTTTGCCAACGCATTCGTTCTCGTTGCATTTGCCGGCTGTTCCAGCAAATTTTCCTCCGGCACAGCAGTATTTGTATTCTGCACAGTCGAAGAGGTACGTCCCTCCTGTTCGCCTATTAGATTTTGAGGTGCAGTCTGAGGTGTGCCTTCCTGCATGCTTCCATTTGTCGGCATCGACTGGGCAGTGCTTGCCGCATCACGAGGCATCAGGAGCTGAACCAACTGATTCAGGAAGGAAAGCGAGGTCGTTCCTGCATTGCCGGATAAGGAGGCAGATGCAGAGCCCTGTGCATTCAGTTGGGAGAGAGACGTCTGCAGATCTTTTGGAAGGAACTCGGCGTTTCCGGTATCAAGCAGCTGAAACGCTGCCTTTGTCAGCATGATCGGCTCGAATGTTCCTCCGGCTTCTTTGATAAGTGCCGTTTTTAACCCCGTAAGAAGTGCTGCAAGATCATCTCCGACACGAGGGATGCCGCTACTGTCCGTTTCTGCCATTGCGCCCAACTGATTGAGTATACGCGCAAGGGTTGTCAGCTGATCAGTGGAAAAGCGCTGACTTGCGGCAGTACTCCCAAGTCCTTGACCGAGCGTCGTCTCAAGGGAAAAGGATTGTCGTATCATATTTTGGATGAGCTCTTTAAGCTCCTGAGGCATTTGCTGTACATTTGTCTGTTGACGTCCGTTGATCTTCGAAAGGATATCTGCCATATGGTCGATGGCAGTTTCAATCGAGACGTTCGTACGTTGGCTGAATGCAGCGGACGAATCTCCTTGATCTCTACGATTTTGAACAGCCTCGGTCGTTTTCCCCTGTGAAATCTGAGATACGGCAGGAATTACGGGAGATGCTGTTGTAGTATTTGCTTCCATCGACACGGTATTCACAGCCTTTTCTGTTAGTGAATCAGTAAATTTATCAGTGAGTCCTTTAGATATCGTTCAGCATGGAGCGTATCGGCTCGAAGGATTTGCGGTGAATAGGACAGACACCATATTTGCGAATCGCGTCGATATGCTCTTGTGTTCCATAGCCTTTGTGCTTTGCAAAGCCATAGTGCGGATATTCTGTATCGTATTGTTCCATCAAATGATCACGCGTCACCTTCGCCAGGATGGATGCCGCTGCAATCGATGCCGACTTTGCATCTCCTTTGATGATGGATTTTGAAGACATGGAGAGTTTTGGAAGCTCCACTGCGTCGATCAGAACCTCGTCGGGGGCGGCCGTAAGGGCTGCGATTGCCTCGTACATCCCCATCCTCGTCGCCTGAAGAATGTTCATGCGGTCGATGGTCTCAGCATCAATCAGCGAAATATGATACGAAAACGCCTGTTCTGTGATCTGTGCGAAAAGTTCTTCACGTACTGCATGTGAGAGCTTTTTGGAATCGTTGAGGTGCGACAGGTGGCATTCCATCGGCAGAATCACAGCAGCGGCCGCGACAGGCCCTGCCAGAGGACCGCGTCCTGCTTCATCCACTCCCGCGACAATGAGATGTCCCGCCTCAATGGCGGCGCGTTCATAAGTGTACATGGCGTGCAGACGCTCGTGCTCCTTCTGCGTGCGCTCATAGCGGCGGAGGATGGTCTGTACCGACTTTCGTGAATCACTCCGGCAGCTTTCAATGAAATCAGCTGTCACATTGCCATGCAGAAAGATACTCTCTATCTCTTTTATCGTCATTTTCGCTATTTCCTTTACCGTACATTCTCTGTGGCGGGAATGGATGGCAGAACATCCAATGTAACACGTCCCAAATGTCCGCTGCGGAAATCGGTCAGTACAATCTGTTCTGCTTTTTCATAGTCAATCTTACCGCCTGCGCGCAGACATCCGCGTTTTCGTCCGATTTCCTCAAGCAGTGCTGCACCGTTTGGCAGCTCCCCCTCCAGTCGATAACGTTCCATGAGGTCGGATGGGTATGCTGTGCGAAGCGTATCAAGAAGCAGGAGAACAACACTTGCCACATCGTAGACGTTGTCGTTGATTGCTCCCGTAAAGGCCAGGTGAAGTGCCGCATGCTGATCCTCGAACTTTGGCCAAAGTATCCCCGGCATGTCGAGAAGTTCCAGCTGTGCGCCGAGACGGATCCACTGTTTTGCGCGCGTGACACCGGGACGGTTCTCCACTTTCGTCTTTGATCCACCCGACAGTCGGTTGATGAGCGAGGACTTCCCCACATTTGGAATGCCAAGAATCATGCAGCGTGCTGCCCGCGCCTTCGCACCATGCTGAACAAACTTGTCCGTTTTCGGTTTCGCACATTTGGCAATCGCCTGTACGAGTTCCTTGATGCCGCGTCCTTTGACCGCATCCACTGGAACTGCCGAAATCCCTCCTGCAGCGAAGTATTTCACCCATGCACGCGTCGCCGCCTCATCTGCAAGATCTGCCTTGTTGAGCACAATAACGCGCGGCTTTCCACCCACAATCTCCCGCAGTACAGGGTTCGCTGAGCTCAGTGGAATCCGTGCGTCCAGCAGCTCGACGACTACATCGACCAGCTTCAGATTCTCCTTGACCAGCCGCTCAGCCTTCCGCATGTGTCCCGGATACCACTGGAGGCTCGGGATGTCAATAATGTTGTTGTTTTCCATCTATGTAGTCCTCAAGTATCTGCAAAGTAATCTGTATCTATTCGCTTGATACGGTATGCTTTTTGTGTCGATACACCTAACTCGTGTTCGATCATTAACTCTGTCAGTTTTTTTCCGTCGACCAGAATAATATGCTGTGCGTCTGCAAAGTCCTTTGCTCCTTGAGAAAACTTTGCAGTTGTAATAAAAAGTCCTTTTTCGACCTTTGGCGGTCCCATCATGGCACCCGCAAATTTTTGAATTTCGGGCTTTCCGATGGTTGTTTCGGTTTTCCAGCGTTTTGCTTGTATGTAAATCAAATTGAACCCTAGTCTATCCTCGTGGATGATGCCGTCAATTCCATCATCACCACTCTGTTTTGTGACAAAACCATCCCCATAATTCATCGCTTTCATTAAATCAACAACAAGCATTTCAAAGAACTTCGCATTTTGTCCCATAATTTCTGCAAGAAGATCATCTGCCAACTGGTCGTTGATTGTTCCGTAGACACGATCCAATATTTCCTGGGGGGTTTCTTCACTCAGTTCAAGTGTTGTGGTAGTGACAGTTTCGTTCGTGTTTTTCTTCCCGCGAAATTCTGCAAACTCTGGATATTTCTGCTCTAAAAGTTCATTCGTAATGATTTCACCGCTTTCAATCAGAGCTTTTCCACGATCCGTAATGATGATCTGAGCACGTTTTGGAGATTCAATAACTTTTGCTTTTTTCAAATAGGTCTTTGCCCAACCAATACGATTGTCATAGACCGTTTGCCTATCACTAGAAAGTCTCTCTAAGAGAGCATCATCTGAGATATGGAGCTTCTCTGCTATGAGTTTTTTGACCTCCTTCATTGTATAGATTTTCCCATCTTGCAGAACATGAAGCAATGGAATATAAAATTCGTCATACCTTGGCAGCATATTGACACCTCTCTTATATGATTGTTATACAGATTTTATTTTGGATAAAGATTCCCAAAGCCCTTTTATTCGGCATTCTATTTTCCGTTATTTTTGTTTTCTCAGCAGGCAAACGTTCTCGACGTGCGATGTCTGTGGAAAGAGATCCACAGGCTGAACTTCCTGTGCGAGATAGCCGAGTTCTTTCAGGATGGCGAGGTCGCGTGCGAGTGTTGCAGGGTTGCAGGAGACATAGACGATGCGCTGCGGCTTCATATTTGCGAAGGTGCGAAGGACGGTTTCGGTGCAGCCGGCACGCGGCGGGTCGACGACGACGACATCGGGGCGAATCCCCTGCTTGTAGAGCACAGGCATGACAGCGGTCGTGTTGCCCACGATGAACTCGGCATTCTTTAGATTGTTGTCGCGTGCATTTTTCCGTGCGTCGAGGATGGCGGGCTGTACGATTTCGATGCCGTAGACCTTTCGTGCTTTTTGTGCCAGAAAGAGCGTGATTGTTCCCGTGCCGCAGTAGGCATCGA
>ERZ772827.1443-NODE-1443-length-11939-cov-3.658532_pt1 | contig 11939 bp, 10 predicted proteins | sample MGYA00580850_ERZ772827 | MGnify/ENA primary metagenome ERZ772827 (study PRJEB29015, sample SAMEA2737950) | human oral metagenome | biome: human oral; feature: human-associated habitat; material: dental | place: China | collected 2145 ...
TTTTAAAAAATCGAGCCGCTATTTTCTGTTTTGACAATAAAAAATCCGCCCGAGCAGGCGGCTTTGTTTTCATGAAGCGATTTTCATGCCCACCGTTTGGGCAGGGGCTTGTCCCGCCCTTTATAGTTGCAGTGAAACCAATAATCACCTTCCGGCATTTCAATGATTTCTTCGTCTGGCACATCAAACAAATGCAAACGGCCTTTCACCGGCTCCGGCTCCACGTTATAGCCGCCCTCCAATACCCACGCATAAAGGCCCTTGCTCCACTCGCCGCCGCCCGGGCAATTTGCGCAGGATGCGCTGGCAACGCACCCAGCGCGCATTCCCGGCAAAAAATTCGCCCCGGTGCGGCCTTCGCGCGTTTTGCCGTTTTGCAGCCGCTTTGCTGAATTTGTGGGCAAACGCCCTGGGGAAATCCCGCGTTTTCAGTCGGGCATTAACCATTTCTGCCGCATTTCATTAACTAAAATGCGCCCTGTCATAATTATGAAAAAACAGTCCCACGCCAGTTCTTTTCAAACCGTGCCCTGGGGCATTGATTTACTGGAGGACAAACTCTCATGAAACACGGTCATTCACGCAAACTCATCGCCGCCTGCCTGCCCCTGCTGCTGGCCGCCTGCGCCCAGACCCCGCAAGAAGACGGCCCCGTCGCCCAGGCGGCCCCGGCCGCCACCGCCGCGCCGCAGCCCGCCCCCGTCGCCAGCCAGCCCCAGCCGCCCAAGCGCAAAGTGGCCATGGTCGGCCCCGGCCGCAGCATCGAGGACTACATCAGGATCATGGATGCCAACGGCGACTGCGCCGTCACGCCCGACGAAGTGGACATGCTGCGCCTGGAGCGCTTCAGGCTGGCCGACACCAACGGCGACGGCGGCATCGACATGAAGGAGTATTCCGACGAATACCGCCTGCGCCTGAAAGAGCGCATTCAGGAGTTCATGAAGGACGAAGACCACATGACCGCCGTGCGCTTTGATTCGATGGCCGATGCCAGCGGCTACATCACCCGCGCCCGCTACGACCAATCGGGCGATCGCGCCTATCAGGCTTACGCCCAGGGCAAGCTGAACGACAAGCAGGCGGCCGGCCGCGGCCTGGGCATGCCCACCACCCACACCAAGGCCGGCATGCTCGCCCTGTATGACCGCAACCTGGACGGCAAGCTGCCGCGCCAGGAATACGACCTGATGCGCGATGAGCAATTCAAGCGCACCGACATCAACAAGGACGGCCGCCTGAGCCGTGGCGAATACGTCACCGAGTTCGATCAGCGCGTGGACGCCCGCCTGCACGAGATCAAAACCCGCGAAATGCGCCAGGCCCGCGTGCGCTTTGGCGTGCTGGACGCCAACAAGGACGACCGCATCGACCAAAACGAATACCTGAACACCGCCCGCCAGATGTTCAAGCGCCTGGATCGCAACAGCGACGGCCGGGTGGACAAGGTGGATGCCTCCCTGCCCGCCCCCGAGCCGGAGCGCGCGGCCAAAACCCAGCAAGACCCGGCCAAGGCCGATCAGGCCGGCCCCATGCACGGCAAAGGCAAGCCCGGCAAAGGCAAGGCCCGCGCCGCTGCCAAAAAAGGCCATGCCGGCGCAGAGCACAAGCACTGATCGCCCGGCTGAAAACCGCCCTCTCCCCAGCGCCCTTCCCGCATGACGACCCCGCCCCTGCTCGACGTTCGCCAGCTTGGCATCGCCTTTGGCGCGGCCTCCCTGGTGCACGAGGTGTCGTTCCGGCTGGCGGCGGGCGAAAAGCTGGCGCTGGTGGGGGAATCCGGCTCGGGCAAGACGCTGACCGCGCTCAGCCTGCTGCGTCTGCTGGACGGTGCCCGCCTGCAAGGGCAGGCGCTGTTCACACGGCGCGACGGGCAAACGCAGGACTTGCTCACCCTGCCCGAGCGGCAGATGCGCGCCCTGCGCGGCGACGACATCGCCATGATTTTTCAGGAGCCGATGACCGCGCTCAACCCGCTGATGACCATAGGCGCGCAAGTGGCCGAGGCGCTGCGCCTCAAGCGCGGCCTGTCCGCAGCGGCGGCCTGGCAGGCGGCCATCGGCCTGCTGGAGAAAACCGGCATCGCCGAACCCGCGCGCCGCGCGCGCGCCTGGCCGCACCAGCTCTCGGGCGGCCAGCGCCAGCGCGCCATGATCGCCATGGCCCTGGCCTGCCAGCCGCGCCTGCTGCTGGCCGATGAACCCACCACCGCGCTGGACGTGAGCCTGCGCGGCCAGATTCTGGATTTGCTGGACGAGCTGCGCCGCGAAAGCGGCATGGCCGTGCTCATCATCACGCACGATCTCAACCTGGTGCGCCGCTTTGCCGACCGCGTGGCCGTCATGCAGCACGGCCGCATCGTGGAGCAGGGCGCAACCGCCGCCCTCTTTGCCGCGCCCGCCCACCCCTACACCCAGCGCCTGCTGGCCAGCCGACCCGAGCGCGATGTGGATGAAACCCTTGTCTCCCAGCCGACCGCAGACCAGCCGCCGCCCACGCCCGCCCTGGCCGCACAGGCGCTGCGCGTGACTTACCCCACGCACCTGCCCGGCGTGCGCGGCTGGTTCAAAAAAGGCGAATTCGTCGCCCTGCACGGCGCCAGCTTCAGCCTGCCTGCCGGGCGCACGCTGGGCGTGATCGGCGAATCCGGCTCCGGCAAATCCACCCTCGCGCAAGCCGCGCTGGGCCTGCTGCCCTTCAGCGGCGAGCTGCGCGTGGCCGGTCGCGCCTGGCAACACAAGCTGCGCGCCGACCGCCCGCTGCGCCGCATCGCGCAAGTCGTGTTTCAAGACCCCTTTTCATCGCTCTCGCCGCGCATGACGGTGCAGGAAATCGTGGGCGAGGGCCTGCTGGTGCATGCCCCCCACCTGAGCGCCGCCCAGCGCAGCGAGCGCGTGCGCCAGGCCCTGGCCGAAGTGGGCCTGCAAGAAGGCAGCGGCGCGGGGCAGTTTCCCGGCCTGCTGGCGCGCTATCCGCACGAGTTCTCCGGCGGGCAGCGCCAGCGCATCGCCCTGGCGCGCGCACTCATCATCGAGCCCGAGTTGCTGGTGCTGGACGAACCCACCAGCGCGCTGGATGTAACGGTGCAAAAACAGGTGCTCACCCTGCTGCAAAAACTGCAACGCGAGCGCGGCCTGGCCTATTTGCTCATCACCCACGACGTGGATGTGGTGCGCGCCCTGGCGCACGAAGTGCTGGTGCTCAAGGATGGCCAGGCCGTCGAAAGCGGCCCCGCCCTGCAAGTGCTGGGCCAGCCCGCCCACTCCTACACCCGCCGCCTGCTGGCTGCGGCTTGATAAAACAAGATAAATCAATAAAAACCAAAATGAAAACCCCGGAATGCACAAGCACTCCGGGGTTTGTTGTTTTGAAAATATCTTGTCAAATATCCATGGGCTGCCAGTCTTTTCCCTTGAGAGGCGGCATATAGGCCAAACCCCGAAGCTGGTGCTGCCAGAGTTTTTCGGTATAGCCGTAGTGATCGGCGCGATCGGGATCGGCGGCAGTTTCCAGATTTGCGACATCCCCATTTTGCAGGCGCACGGCAAAATCCGGGTTCAGCATTACGGCCTTGCCGACGGCAATCAATTCTGCCCAGCCGCTTTGAAAAGCCGCCAATACCTGCCCGGCGCCAATTAAATTACCCACACCAATCAACGGCAGTTTGCCGCCAATGCGCGCATGGATTTGTTCGATGCGGGTTTTATCTGCATCCGCGCCACGACGGGCTTTTTTATAAAAATCCCACAAGGAAACGTGCAGATATTGCAGTGGCTTTTGCACCAGCGCATCCACCAGCGCGAAGCAGTCGGCCATTGTCAAACCATCGTCGCCCGCTTCTTCAGGAGAAAAACGGTAGCCAACGATGAAATCAGGGCGATTGGCCCTGGTTTTTTCTGTGATCACCGCATCGACTACGGCCAGCGGAAAACGAAGGCGGTTTTCCATGCTGCCGCCCCATGGGTCGCTGCGGCGATTGCTTTGTGCGGAGAAAAACTGCTGAATCAAATAACCATTGGCGCCGTGGATTTCCACCCCGCTAAAACCCGCCCGCAGCGCCAGCGCCGTCGCGCGGGCGTAGGCAGCGATCAGACCGTGAATTTCATCCTCACTCGCAGCGCGGGCCTTGTCGCTCGCACTGGGGGCGATATTTTCGGCAGTAACGGCAAGATTGCCACCGTGATGAATTTGCAAAATGGCTTTTGCGCCCTGCGCCTGAATCAGCCCGGCCGTGGCTTTCAAGCTGGCGATATGAGCTTCATCAAATGCACAAGGCTGTGGCTCAAAAGTTTTACCCTCGGGCGAAACCAGTGTGCTGGCGGTAATAAAAAGTCCAAATCCAGTGGCGCGGCCTTGCAGAAAACGGCGCTCCGCTTCGCCAATACTGCCATCCTCGTTGGAACCATAATGAGTCATCGGCGCAACGACGAGACGATTTTTGACTTCAACGCCATTGTTGAAAACATAAGGCTGAAATAAAGGAGAAAACAAATTTTTCATCATGCTGTCCTTCAAGGGGCTACTTTGCTCTGTTGAAAAATCCAATCCAATATCGGAGTGATATTGTAGGCATATTTCCATGTGGAAGTATGCCCCGATGCACCGCCAGCATTTGATTCAGCAGCGGTTTTGAATACCGTGCCTTTGGCGAAGGCGATGAAATTCACATTGGCATTTTGCACGGCGATTTGCTCAAAGGCTGCCTGAAATTCGGCGGGCGACCATTGGGCATTCCAGTGATCAGCGCGGGCGATTTTTGCGCCGAATGAGGCGAGTTTTTCAGTAATGGCGATTTCGCCCGGATAGGCTTTGGCATCGTCTTGCGATACGGTAATCCACCATTTCACATTTTTCATATTGCGCGTGAGCAGGGCAGGGTTCCATTGACAGGCGACGAGGTAGGAAGCGGCAAAAAAATCAGGATATTTGATGTTCATGGCAATGGACATCATGCCGCCGCCCGATTGGCCGGTGGTGTAAAGGCGATTGCCGTCGATAGGCAGCTCGGTTTGCAAATGCCTGATCAAATGAATGGTGGCGTCAAGATAGGGCGAGGCAGTGCTGGAATCGTCCACAATGATTTCATCAAACCCGGGCGCGATGACAAAACAGGGGTGCTGCGCCTGAAAATCGGGCGATGCCCATGCAATCGCGCCGTTGCCCTGATAAAGCGGAGCTTTGACGAGCGTGCCGGTAACACCCGCATCATGCATAAACAGCACCAGCGGATAGCGTTTGCCCGCTTCCATATTTTCCGGCACAAACAGGTTGTAATACACGGTTTTGCCGGTGGCAGCATCAATATATTGGCGCTGGGTGAAACGATCGAAAACCTCATTCATTACAGAGGCCGTTTGAACGGTTTGATTAGCGATTTTGATTTCGGCTGCGGCAGCCTTGAGCATGGGTGCGCTGTCGGATTTGTCGCCCGCTTTGCCCGGGCCTTTCTGGCCAGCAGGCCGGTTGGCTGGGCGGCCTTTTTTCACGGTGAGCAAAGCGCCATCGTCGTAGGGATTGAGCGCCAACACCACAAAACGCCCGCGTTCGGCAGGCGCGCCATTGGCGCTTTGGGCGACATAAACCTGCTCAACCGTTCTTCCTGCAACGCTGTATTGCGATTTATGCAGTGCGGCCGCCGATATTTCGCGGCGGTATTCGACGGCCACAGCTACAAAGCGCATACCGTCGCCAAAGATTTTGGTGATGGCGGTGGCAGATTGCGGCGCATTGTCATTGCTGCCAGGCGTAGCGCAACCGCCAACAGTCAGCAATACGGTTGCACCAGCGGCGGACAAGAGAAATTCACGGCGGGCAGACATGGAGGCTCCTGTATGGAAAATAGAAAAAGGCGTTTAAATATACTCAAGACATAGATTTGATGGCGCAGCAGACAAAAGCAGTCAAACCGTGAAATCCAGCAAAATCTTGCCAATATGCGTGCTCTTATCCATTTCTTTATGGGCGGCAGCGACTTCTGTCCACGGGTACACGCGGTGCAAATGCGGCTTGGCGACGCGCAGGTCGGCAAGCAACGGCCACAGTTTTTCACGCAGGCTTTGAGCGATGGCGGCTTTTTCAGCATTGTTACGCCCGCGCATGGTGGAGCCGGTAATATGGGCGCGTTTGACGGCGATTTTGAGTAAATCAACTTCAGGTGCAATATTGCCCCCCATAAAGCCGATCAGAAAAATGCGCCCATCCTTGTTGAGGCATTCAAGGTTTTGCTTAAAGTAGCTGCCGCCGACTACATCCAAAATACCGTCTGCGCCCCCGTGCTGCTTCACGATTTCGGCAAAATTATCGGTTTTATAGTTAGTTGCGGTTGCACCATATTGTTCAACTACGCGCATTTTTTCGGTATTCCCGACGGTAGCGATGCTGCGAATCCCGAGGGCGCGGGCAATCGCGAGCGCAGCAAGACCGATGCCGCTGGTGCCGCCATGCACCAGCAGGGTTTCGTCCTCGCATATTTGGTTTTTCATGAAAATGTTTGCCCATACGGTAAATGCGGTTTCGGGCAGCATCGCCGCTTCTTGCAGACTGTAGCCAGCGGGCTGCGGCAAGGTTTGGCTGGCTTTGACAGTGCAATATTGCGCATATGCGCCGCCATCGGTCAGCGCGCAAACTTTATCGCCGACGGCAAAGCCGTTCACGCCTTCACCGATGGCAACGATTTCACCCGCCAACTCCAAACCCATAATCGGGGTTACCCCCTCGGGCAGCGGATATTTACCCTCGCGCTGCATGATATCGGGGCGGTTGACGCCCGCGTAGGCGATTCGAATCAAAACTTCACCCGACTGGGACTGGGGAATCGGGGCGGATTCAGTGTGCAAAACTTCGACGCCGCCGAAGCCGGTGATATTGATGCGTTACATGGTTTGGGACATGATGGTTCTTTTTTGATGGGATTGCGGGATTTTCAGGCTGCCTTGCATTCTGGTGAAATACAAGATTTTATTGATTCGATAAATTGTTTGGCGGGCGTATTCAGGTTGACAATTGGTTTTATCATCTCGATTTCTTGATGCAAAAGCATATTTGTAGATTGAACATTTGTATCTCAATTACTGAAATTTTAACAATCTTCCCGTATGCGTGGGAATGATGTTGTTTTTGAGATTTCAAACAGTATTTACGGTTTTTCAGACTGCCCACGCTTTTTATGAATATCGCCCCAGTCTTTTAATGCCGTCAACACAGGCGCGAGCGTTTGGCCGTAAACCGTCAGGCGGTATTCCACACGCGGCGGCACTTCGGGATAAATGGTGCGATGAATGATGCCGTCGGCTTCCAGTGCGCGCAGTTGCGCGGTGAGGGTGCGTTGCGACACGGCGGGAAGAATGCGACGGATTTCGTTGAAGCGCAGCACGCCGTCAGTGTGTAGACGGTAAATCACAGTTCCTTTCCATTTGCCGCCGATAACGGCAAGTGCGGCTTCTACCGAGCAGCCTTCGGCGCAGTCAAATGCGGTATGTGCAGTTTTACCCATATTTGTTCCTTGTCTGGAGCCTGGATGCTATCCGAAGCGGTTTCAAACGGCGTTTGGCGGTATCCAATAAGTAACTTGCTGAGATATAAGTGCGTTCTTAACAAGTTGATTTTTTGAAACTATGATGACTGTCCCTTTTGTATAACTGGACAAACAAAATGAAAGCTGTTGGATTCAATCGCCCGCTGCCCGTCAGTGATGAAGGCTGTCTGCTTGACATCGAAGTACCCGCCCCTGAGTTGAAGGAGCGTGATTTGCTGGTCGAAGTGTGCGCCGTATCCGTTAATCCTGCCGATGTCAAAGTTCGCGCCGCACATACACCCGCCGAGGGGCAGTACCGCATATTGGGCTGGGATGCGGCAGGTGTGGTCAAGGCTGTGGGTAGTGGCGTGCAGAATTTTCAGGTTGGTGACGAGGTGTATTACGCGGGTGTGATTAACCGTCCCGGTTCGTATGCTCAATTGCAGGCGGTGGATGAACGCATCGTCGCTCGCAAACCGCGCTCGCTCAATTTCGCGCAAGCCGCCGCGTTACCGTTGACTTCGCTGACCGCGTGGGAAACCCTGTTTGATCGCCTGGATGTAAACAGACCCGTTGCAGGCGGCAGTCGCGCTTTGCTTTTGGTGGGTGGCGCGGGTGGCGTTGGTTCAATTACCATTCAGCTTCTGAAAATACTCACCGATATTCAAATAATCGCCACTGCTTCGCGTTCTGAAAGTGAAGCCTGGGTGCGCGCGCTGGGTGCGGATTTCGTCATTAATCATCATCACAACCTGCCCGAGCAAATCGTCAAACTCGGTATTGGTGCGCCTTCATGGGCATTTTCTACCAACCATAGCGAGCGCTATTTGCCGCAACTGGCCGAATTGCTTGCCCCACAAGGCCGCATTGCGCTGATCGATGATCCCCGGACGCTTGATGCCAATCCGTTGAAAGGAAAAAGTATTTCTTTGCACTGGGAATTCATGTTTACCCGCCCGCTGCGCGAAACCGCCGATATTGCGCGACAGGGGGAAATTCTTGCCAAAGTGGCGCACCTGGTGGACGAAGGTCGCCTGAAAATCACTGCCACGCATATCTTGGAAGGTATCAACGCCGCCAATTTGCGCCGGGCGCACCAGATGGTGGAGCGCGGCGACATGATTGGCAAATTGGTGCTGGCGGGATGGAACGGATAATCTGAAAACTCTTGAAGGTGAGTTTCGGGATTGTTTTAAACTTCCTGTTTGTTGTACTGTATTGCGGTTAATAGAAAAGGCTGTTTGAAGAATTTTCAAACAGCCTTTTGTTTGAATCAAACGCCTGCGGTTTTCAGAAGTTCTTCGGCGGCAAGAATACCCAGCGCATTACCGGCCAGCGGGCTGTTGCCGGTAAGCAGTTTTCGGTCTTTGTGCACGCTGCCGTCGATCGTGGTTTTACTATTTTTCACCACCATGCCCAGCTCCTCCAGGCGCCTGGCGAGCAGCCACGGCAGTTTGCCGGGCATATAGCCGATGTCGATATTGGCGCCTTCGTCCAGCGCGTCGGGAAAAACACACAATTCGTAGCCCTTGAAAGGGAAATCGGCGTCAGCGCGACCAACGGATGCGGCGGCAAGGGCGGCCGGGCCGTGGCAGAGGGTAATGATGTATTTGTCGCTGGCGAGCGCCCAATCCAGCAGGCGTTGCATATCGCGGCTTTCCGGAAGTTTGTTGAATGCGCCGTGACCACCGGGAATCAGCACGCCGAGATAAGGAGAATCAGGGGCGGTAACGGCATCGAGAATATCGGCCAGCTTTGCCGGCTTGTCGAGTTTTGGCAGGTATTCGGCATAAATCTCGGCAATCGCCTGGTCTTCACCCGGCATCGCCCACATTTCAAACTTGGCATGGTTGCCTGAAAGGGTGGCGATATCGATTTCAAACCCGGCTTTATGAATATGCAGCATGGGCAACAGGGTTTCGACCGGGTGATTGCCGGTGGAAAAGAATTTGCTATTTTGCATTTGCAGGTAGCGCTCATCGGTGGCAACCATCAGTACCTTGTATTTGCCGCCGGTATAGGGTTTGGCGAATTTGACCCCGTCGAAATTGGTTTTCGGCACGGTGTATTGGCTCAAGGAATATTCGGAAGGGAAAAAGGCGTTGTGTTCGGCGCGATCGGCGACGGGTTCCCTGGAAGGATTGGTTATGGTTTCTCCTTTGTGGTTGAGGTGGTTGAATGAAATGATGAATGTCAGATGGCAGATGATTTTATCCTGCCTGAAATTGTGAAACGATATTTTCCAGAAAATCCTGCATTGTTTCCAGCGGTGGGCGGCGGGTGGGTTTCAGGTTGGCAATGATATGCACCACGCCTGCTTCGGCTTGCTGCGAATAAAAGTCCGCCAATGCCTTGCTGCCGCCGCGCAGGTAAATGCTGTTGAATACTTGCAGCGGTGCATGGGCATTTTCCAGCAGTTCCACAAAATTGCAAGTGGCAAAGGGCCGCCAGATGTCAGATTGATTCAGGCGGTCGAGTTCGGCCATCATTTTTTTCAAATGCGGCAGATCAGCGGAATACCACAGCCAGCCGTCGGATTCATTGGCAATCCAGCTTAAATCCTGGCGCGCGCGGCCAACTGTCATCATCGGCAGGCGGCCCTGCACGGGTTTGGGAATCAAATCGAGATTGCCGTGAAAACGGCCGCCGTGTTCGGTGGAAAATTGCGGGAAGGATTGTTCAGTCAGGTGGCGGATGGTACGCCAGTTTTCCTGAAAGCGTTCCGCCCGATTATCGAAACTTTTGCCAAAAGCGGGATATTCGCCGGGACGATCGCCGCCCGCCAGGCCAAGAATAAAACGCCCGCCGCTTAGTTGATCGATGGATGCCGCCTCTTTTGCCGTCAGAATCGGCTCGCGCAAAGGAGAGACATAGCCGGCCGCACCGAGTGTGATATTTTCTGTGACTGCGCTCAAATAGCCCAATGTTGCGGTAATATCATAAATTTGGCCAACATCGCCAAAACTCGGATCGTAAAACGGCACATCGCGCACCCACAATGCCCCCAGGCCGCTGTGATCTGCCTGTTTTACCAATGCGGGAAAATCTGCCATATCGGGAAATGGCGAATCGGCATAACCCATAAAGGGCGCAATCAGGCCCAGCGTCAGTTTGCCAGGCTGGAAGGTTCGGGCGAAACCGCGATGGTTTTGCAGCCCGGGCGGAAAAGTATTTCTCATGTCAATTCCCGGTTTGATGTAATGAAGAGTATTGTAGGCCGGCGTTTTCATGGGAAAATTGAGCCATTCACAAAACACTTTTTGAAAATATCAAACAATGCATGATTTCCGCGCCATGGCGATCTTTGTCGAAGTCATCAAACACCAATCCATGCAGCAGGCGGCCAGGCGGCTGGGCCTGACTGTTTCTACTGTCAGTCTGGCCATCAGCAAGCTGGAACAGCAGCACAAAATCAAGCTGCTGAACCGCACCACTCGCCGGCTTTCCACCACCAACGCAGGCGAAGCCTTTTATCTGGCCTGCCTGAAAATGCTCGACGGCGCCGAGCAGGCTTATCGAATACTGGAGCAGCAAAAGCATGAAATTCAGGGAACATTGCGCATTGCCACTTTTTCCTCGGTCTGCGGATTGCCGCTGGCCGACAGCCTGAAAGCCCTGCTCGAACAATATCCCGCGCTGAATATTGAATGGTATGTGGATGACAATTTCAGCAATCTGTATAACCAGCGAATTGATATTGCCATTCGCGGCGGCCCGCATGCGCTGGATGATCCGCAATTGATTGCCCGCAAACTATTCGATGCCGAAATGGTGCTTTGCGCCACGCCTGAATATCTTGCCGGTCACGCGCCGATTGAAAAGCCGCAGGATTTATATGCGCATCAGTGGCTTGATTATCAGTTGTCTGACTATCGTTTGAGTCATTCCGAACATGGCGAAATTCGCCTTGCGCCCAAACTGCGCATGCTGTGCAACAACAGCCTGCTTTCCAAAGAGCTGCTGCTTAAACATTTTGGCATGGGCGTGCGTGCGCGAGCCGAATTCGGGCAGGAATTTACGCAGGGAAAACTGGTGCGTATTTTGCCTGAATGGAATCTTGATACCCGTCCTATATATCTGGTAACTCTTAACCGCGAACAGCCTGCGCGGGTGCGGGTGGCAATAGATTTATTGAGCGCTGCGCTGGAAAAGTATGCTCCATAATGTATTCTGCTTTAATGGAAATGGATGTTGGTTGAATTTTCAGAGTGTAGGGTTCAAAAGTGTCTGGCAAATTTAATAATGATTTTGAAATTTGTTGGCCATTGATGGAGTATTTGTTGATTTCCATTCGGTGTTCTTCAAATCATTCGCTCTGGATGGGGCAGGCTGGCAGGGGGCCGATTTCAGGTAGAGAGAGTCCGGAATCAGCCAAGTTATCCACAGATTTCTCCTGAATTGATAGCGCGCTTCGCAGTATCTACGG
>ERZ772827.1446-NODE-1446-length-11928-cov-2.506191_pt1 | contig 11928 bp, 3 predicted proteins | sample MGYA00580850_ERZ772827 | MGnify/ENA primary metagenome ERZ772827 (study PRJEB29015, sample SAMEA2737950) | human oral metagenome | biome: human oral; feature: human-associated habitat; material: dental | place: China | collected 2145 ...
CGTATGCCTACACTTTCCATTTCATACGGACGGCCACGGAGGTCAGCATACGGTTTCAACTTGACCTCAAGGCGGAGTGCAGCCTCGCGGGTGGCTTCCGTGGGCGAGTACTTCATACCACGGACGACGTGAAAGATGCCGTCCAGCAGGTTGTCGCGTTCGTTGTCCAGAGCCAGCATTTTAGCGGTACGCTCGGACGCGGCCGACTGTTCGACGAGGTTTGTCTCCGCGTTGATCGTCGTGTCCCAAGCGTTCATCACCGCCACCGGGATCTTGAGCTTCGTCTGATCCACGGCCTTCACCAGCTTGTATTGGTTGTAGTGAAACTGGACGTGGAGCGAGATATTCAACATTTGTCTGTTGCCCCCTTCAAATTTCATGACCCGGGGCAGGGTCACATCGAGTGTTTTCATTTCTTGCTCTTGTTTATATCAATCAAAAAAGTGCTGCTTGAATGGCTGGGGGGATAGCTTCCCGCGGCGGGAAGCCTCGAACTTCCCTAAGTGCCTTCCCGCGGCGGGAAATCGTTTTCCAACTTCAAAAAGTCGTTTCCCGCGACGGGAAACCGTTTTCCGATTTCAAAAAGTCATTTCCCGCGGCGGGAAGGCGTTCTCGATTCTCTCCACACCCTCTCGCGGGGCGGGAGGGGGAGGCAGCCGTAGCGCAGTCATTTCTCTCTCTGGTGACGACGGCGGGGGGAGGTAGAGACGCCCTTTGGACGGGCGCCTCTACACCTCATGCTACAGTCAATCGCACGCTCCCCTCTTCTCCGTTTTTATAGGCGTGCATGAACCGGGACTCTTGCACCTTCCCAGCCCGAAGGAGGCGTTCTTGATGCGCAGGCTGTGCAGCGGATCTTTGAAATCGATGGCAGCCGAAAAACCGGCATGTATGGCCTCGTTAAAAGAAACTTTATGCGGAATGGGGGAAGGATCGATGCATCCGACAAGGATGGGGAAAACTCCTGCATAAACGGGCAGTTCTTGTTTCACACAAAAGGAGAAATCGAAGTCGCTGCCGACATTCAATTGCGCCGTATAGGGCGCCCGGAACGCCATAGAGGCTTCGCCCTTCACCGTTGCCGTAAGGCGTGCGTTGACGCTGGTACACGTATAAGAGTTCAGGTATGCTTCCGCATCGAGATAGAGCATGGCCGAAACGCCAATCTTCTCATTGCCCGGGAGGAAGCTGCCCCATACGGCGCCTTCCACGCCTGCATTAAATTTCACTCCGCCACTTACAAGTCTCAGATTGATGTCATAGTTGAAACTCGTGAACGGAACATCCATAGCCCCCATGGCGTAGAATCCACGGAGCTTATCGCCGGTAAAGTCGCACGGCAATTCTTTCCGTTTCGAGCGTGACAGCACTTGCTCCCAAACCTGCGAGGGCACGGGCCGGTCGTAGCTGCCGAAAATCATTCCGCAGGCCACCCTACCGAACGGCGAGGCCTGGAATTCCCCACCTCCGGCAAAGTAGAATCCGTAACGGCCGACGGCCATGGCAAGATCGCCGGAGAACTTAGTGCCGGCCACATTCTTTTCCTGAATATGCATGTTGCCGGTCAGCTCCTGCCGCGGATGGTCATAAATGAACTTGAAGCCCACGAAGCCATCTTGCGGAACGCCCTCTTGCTGCGGATTGCGATCGGTGCCGACCATTTTGATCTGCTGCTTTTGGGGGTCGACCTCCGTATCCGTTCGCAGCTCACCGCCAAGAACGAAATAGAGAGGCGCTGTGCCAAAGCCGCTCTTATTACCATAGGCATCGGAGGGAACGAGCTTGAGGCGCAAGAAGTCCCAATCATTCTTTTCCGGCAAAATCACCATATCCGCCCTTTCGACACGGAACTCGGCATCGCCCGATCCAGGTTTGCCGCCGCCGAGACAGATAGATTGACGCGGCTGCTTTTGGTCTTTTAATTCCATCCAGATCCGGTAGTTACCCGGCGAAGTTCTCTGCTTACGAACCACGACTTGGAGCGGGTCGAGCGCCCCCGGCTCATATATGATGCCGTGCAGCTCTGCCAAGCCGTCAGTCGTCTGCTGCAGATCTTTCCGCGACTTCAGCGACTCGAAAGTCCCCACGTTGGTGAAGCTGATGTCGCTCGTCTTGATCTCGAGGTTGAGGCCTCCGCCCCGCTTCTTCGTGTACAACAACTTGTGATTGATGTTGGTCGGGATGCGCGGTATGCCGTAGTCGATCGCCCCGTCGAGGCTGAACGCATCCTCGTACGAATTGATGGTGTAGGGCAAGAAGTCGACCACATCGTGCAGCCGCATCTTTTCGCAGTCAGGGGCGAAGCTGAGAATGTCTTCCCCGCTACTCAAGAGGCTGATCGTTTGGAACACGAGCGGGTGAGCAAAGCCCGGCAAGCCCTTGATGCTGCCAGCCGGTTTGCCGACGACGCTGAGTTTCAAGTGCGGCTTCAGATCCCTTCCGCACATCGAATCGGGTCCGAACTGAATCTGGCTCGATCCGATATCGATGCTGGAGATGTTCTTGCCCAACGGTATCTTGTCCAAGGCAAAGCCACCCAGCCGGAACATGTCTTTGTTCAAAAGGAAGTCGTTCCCTCGCAGGTCAATTTTGCCTGTTTTCACCACGAAGTCGTTCGAGGCAATACCTCCCTTCGTGGCATCCACCACGCAATTCCGCACCTCGATGGTCCACTTCTCGAACTTCACGTCGATCTTATCGAGTTTCACATCGTCCTCCACGTCGCTGGGGGTGATCCTCACTTCGGGTAGGTCGAGCCGGATCGTGTCGATCTTGTTGAACGGTTTGAACAACGGATTGATAAACCACACATCGGGCTTGAGGCGGATCACGCCGTCGGTTCCGAGGCGGCTTCTGTTGATGGGCGAGGTGGCGTCGAAGTCGACGAACTTGAAGGCCACCGGACGGAAGTTGGCGTTGTGGATAAGATACTCCCGGCCTTTTTCCGTCTCCGATTTCCACGCGTTCATCTTCTCCTCGCTCACGTAGCTCTTGAACGAGGTCACCTGTCCGTTCGGCCGTCCGTCCTGCGCATCGCTGAGGTAGAACTGCTCCTTCTCGAACGTAAAGTTCGTGCTGGCGAAGGTGAACGAGGTGGGTTCAATCTGCGCCTTGGAGCGGATAAAGCCGCTCGTCAGCCCCTCTTTGGAGATGTTCAGGAAGGCATCGCCAGCGTTGGCCAGTTGCACCCGGGAGGAGTGATCCTTCCCTTTCAGGTCTACGTTCATCACCTTCATACCGATGCTGAAGCCCTCGCCCGGCACTTCAAAGTACGGGCGCCCCTTGGCATCTTTCTCCGCGTTGTTGATCCGCACCTTCAGGTCTTTGAAGGCCGGATTCTGATCCATACGGTCTCGCTTGCCGAAGCGTCCCGGCACCTTATCCAACTGGATGCTGCCCGAGATCCGGTAGTTATCTCCGCCGTCTTCCTTCACCTCGGTCACGGTCACTTTGAAGCCGTGCAGCGTGCTGATGTTGGCTTTGTAGAAGATGTCGAGGTCGAAGTCGACCGTTGCATTGCCATCGATGTCAGCAAAGGAGGCCTCCGTGTCTTTACCCAGCAGGTTGGCATACTCCTCTTTCTCTTTCGGCGCTCCGCAATGGATCGTGGCGTAATATTTCCCTCCGGTCTGCAGTCTGCTTTCGTTCTGCGTCTTTCGGACGTTCTTCGAGGTGCTTAGCGTCTGTGCCGAGCTGTTGTCCGAATCGCCAATCGCCTTGATGCCGCGCAGCGTATAGCGTCCGTCGGCATCGGCTGTCACTTCTCGCTTATCGTCGCCGTTCATCACCCAGATCTTCGCCTCGGGCACCGGCTTACCGTCTGAAGTGACGCGACCGCTCACCGTAGCGCCTTTCCGCATCCAGTAGTTGTATTCAACGATATGCTTGCTCTCGTGATTCGTCAGCTCGCCCGAGGAGGCGATGTAATCCGAGTTCTCAGGCGGAATCAGTTCGTAGTGGAAGTTGCCATTGCTCGCATTCTTGAACTTGAACTCAACTACGCCCTTGTCGTTCGTCACCTGCTCTTCCACACCCGGCGCGTCGATACGCACGGTAATGCCCGAGAGGCCGGACGGTTTTCCTATGTACTTCCCATTGATCGATTGTCCACTTCTGGTCGAGGCGCTATGTTCCCCTTGCTTTTTCGGATGCACAACGATCCGGATGCGGTGCTTCCGCTCCTTGACGACGACTTTACCCACGTCGTATTTCCCTTCCGGCATTTCAGGGATCAGTATCGTGTCCGTGAAATAAGCTCTGTCTACCGGCTGCACGAACAGCGTATCGGTATAGCCCGATGGTGCGGGAACGGAGAATCGGTTAGAGCCACCAAATTCCTTCCCACCAGAAGTCTTATGTGTCCTGCTGCGCGTAGTAAACACAAGCGCTTCTTGGGGGCGTCCCTCTTCATTTACCACATAGCCGGTAATCGTTCCGCTGGGCTTCATCAAGATTTGCGGGAAGTGCAGCTGCTGCCCCATCTTAGGCTTCATCGGCTCGGCCGGGAACCATAGACTATTACCATTGATATTCGTCTTTCCTTTCCCTTTCTGCTCAAACAGCACCAGCGTATAGCCTTTCGCGATTACAGATAACTGATATTCCGATCTGCTATACTGTTCACGATACTCTTCAACCAGGCCCTCTTTATTGAATTTCGTTACATCCAAATCCTCTCGGATCTTGAAGTTGGGATACAAATTGGAAAACACGAAATACCCTTTCCCATTCGCTTCTGAGATCTTCCGGTTTTCATACGTGTTCAATCCTTCTTTATTAGTAGGAAAGTTCCGCGTATAATAAACATAGCCTCCCTCAACCTTAACCGATTCATTTTCCTTCAACTCATCTTTGTCCCAGGGCCAAGGACCGTTCCAGTCCTCTTTTTTTGTTTTAGTGTGTTCGCTGGCATGAGTAGCAATATTCTTGCCCCGCAATCTCACTTCGCCATCCTCTACCGACCGAGAAATATTTGCTGAATCCAGCACACGGCCCGACACTCACACGTCGTTTTCTCGAATCCAGTTGTGAAAAGATACTCGTCGTCAAAGACGGTCACATATGATTCTTTGCATTTCTCTCCAATATACGAAGCGACAGGATAACTTTTTCCCGTCCTATCGTAATGTTCAGCTCTTCTTTTAGCCTCTCGTAGTTCGTAGTCCATGGGGTAAAGTATACGGTCAGGGTAAAAAGAATGTTCACCGGTGTTGTCACTCGTACTCACTGCGATATGCAGGTCGTTTACATCTTTATTGTCTTGAGCTTTATCTTGTTTATGATCATCTGAAGATGGATTTATAATAGATAAAATCTTCCTGTGTTTGGGCACGGAGAAAATGCAGCCATCCTCTTTTGGCTCTGCAGTTCTTTCCTTGACGACTATGCCTCCTGTGCCTTCGCCATTGTACATTTCGTCACGGGTCACTTTCACCACAGCGCCATTAAGCTGTTGACCCTGATAATCGATGGTTTTATCATGTGGATCGCCGATCGGCTTTATCTTCAAGAGATACGTGTTCTGTAATGCCAGGAGCGTGCCCACATCCATCGAGCTATTAGGCTGGATGTCGATGTTTTTCGACGGATTAAGCCACCATCGTCTTTTCGGGGTGCTAACGACCAAACGCACCGTAGCCCGAAGCGTGCCATCCACATTATATACGGTACTAACATCACCATCTCCAGAAGACCAGCAGGCATTATATGCTTCGGTGAATGTGGAATCGATACGGACAAAGTCTTTGAACTCAAAGTTGCCATTGCCATCGGTACGCGCCACCGCCAATACCTTGTTTCGGCCTTCTAAAAGGGATAATCCCTTATTATAGATTGCATTTTCATCACTCGCACCCGGCCGATATTTTGTTATCGCACCATTACTATTACGCTCTATACTTTTCTTTAACTCCTCGAAAGTCATTACCGTAGAGTGGCCTTTACCGTCTTCGAGCAGATAGGTCTGCACCAATGCCACGTCGGTATTGGCGAAGGCTCTCTCTTTGCTCTCGTTGTCGCACGGATCTTTAAAGACGAGTCGCCCTTTCACGGTGGAGCGCGGCGGTGTATCGTCAATCAGCACGGCCTTGCGTTTGACAACAAACCGGGATTGTCCGGTCTTCATCTTCTCGTTCAGCTCTTTCATATTAGGGATGTAGCGGAATGCTTCTTTATTGAAACCGTTGGCATAGAGGGTCTTTTTCTTGCCTCCTACTTCGGTCTCCTGCAAGATATTGAACAGGTACTCGTCGTTGCTTTGGAAGTTGCATATCAGCCGGTCGAACGAGATGATGGTACGTTTCTTCCCGTTCTTATCGGTTACAACCGAGACTTTTCCTCTGGCCAGGGGAGCCTCCTTTGGGTCGCTCGGTGCACTGAAGCCCTTATCGTTTCTCACCGCAGGGGCGACCACCTTTTTGTCGCTCGGTGTGCCGAGGTGCATATCGCCTTCGTAGCGCGGAATATCGCCCGTCTTCTCCGTGGCTCTGTTCACGTCGCCTCGGAGGCCCGTCATATCCTGATTCCGGTGAAATCCTTGCGCCTCGGTCGCCCCTTTCTTTTCGCTGTAGCCTTTCGATACCTCTACTTCGAGGGTGTAACTCCAGACGTTGAACGAGACTTCTCCCAAGTCGATGGTTCTATCGGAGAGATTAACCTCGGTTTTAGAAGAACGCTCACTCTCTTTATCCAGCTGTTTATAGTAGGGCGAGTTAAGCTCCAGGTTGAAGAACTCGTACAGATCGCCGCGCGCAGCAGGCACTCCCAGTCCTCCTATCTTTTGATCTTCTTCAATAAGTCCACCGTCGGGATAAGCGTAGATCGTCACTTCAAACGTGCCGTCGTCGTTGATTTTGACGGGTACGCTGTGGCGGTCGTCGTTCGGCGTAGACATCTTGGAGTACATCGGCACAGGCTTCTTCGTTTTGGCATCGATCAGGCGTGTGTATCGCGTCAGCGTGGCCGTGGTAGTGGTCAGCGGAAACATTTCGGGATCGTGCTCGAAGAAATAGGAGAGCTTCCCCTTCACCGTGTATTCCACAAGGTTCGGCACATCCTTAATCTTCATATAGGTGAACTCGCACTGGCACGACGAGGCAAGCACATCGGGCTTCCCCTTCACGTCGATGACTGCCGAGAACCCGTTGGGGGTCACCACGCCTCGCATGGCCGCGACGTGCAGCCGGTATTTCTGCCCGTCGACAAACGGCAAGCCTTTTTTGGTCTGCTCATACGAACAGCGGTTCCAGACGTCTTTCTCCCATACAAGTTTTTGAGTCTTTGCTTCGCGTATTTGCAGGTGGTAGATGATGCCTTCGCCAGGCTTAGGCTGCCGTTTGGCCAGCACGCAGCTCTTGTCTTCCCAGCGCAGGTAGAAGTTGCGGGCGTTGCTCACCGCAATGGCATCGGCCGGTATCTCGATCTTCGTTCCCGAGCCGGAGGCAAGGGGTGTACTGCCGAAGTCGGCCTTCACGTCGCTATTTGTCAGCTTTCGGCCTTTCGGGTCGGAGCCTGCATTTGGGCCGCTCAGCAGGTTCGGATTCAGGGTGTGGCCCTGCAAATAGTACGTCGATCCGGCATCGGGAATATTGTTTGTCAGGTCGTCGTTGTTCCCTTTACAGTTGCGGCATCCGGGCACGAAGATTTTCAGCCCCTCTTCACTGACGATCTCTTGCGGCTTCTTTTCTTTTTTCGGCGGTTCCACTTTTACCTCTTTGCTTTTCTTGAAGGAGAACACAGCCGGCTCGCTGTAGCCGTCGTTCTTGAACTTGGTACCCGGGACAATGGCCACCTGCGTGCTGACATTGTCTCCGATAGCTCGGACTACCCACGCGTACATCTTGTCTTCCTTAAACGCTGGATTGGCTGGCGTGTAGAGATACGTCGGTACACCGCGAACCGTGGTCTCGAAGAACGCCGGATAGGAACTGTTGCGCAGCATGTCGCGATAGTTGGCATAACGGTCGCTCAGCTCAATGATCTTGATCGTGTATTGCGTTGTGGCGGGCGCGCCTGGAGGCATCGTCCACGTAAACTGCACGGTTTGTTTCTGCTCGGGGTGCAGTTCGCTGTCGTCGTAGGGCTGGATGAGCTGTGGCGGCTCAAGCGCGCTCAGCGTGGGCGGAGTCAGCATAAATGGCGGACTGCACGTCTGACTGAGCAGCTGATTCCGCTTTGCATCGTAGACTTTGAAGCAGAGGCGATAGCTGCCGTTGGGCAGGCCTTCGCGCAACACCTGCTCGCGCGTGATGCCTTGATAGTTGATCGGCTCTTTGAAGATGTCGCGCAGCTCGTTGTAGGTTAATGTATAGGGGGTGAAGATGGTTTGGTTGCCGGAGGGCGTTCCTTTGATCTGTACCGAGGCTGCGTGTTGCGCGCTGCCGATGACGATTTTTCCGTCTGTGCTTTCGAGCGTGCCCTGTACACGCAACGAGGCGTTGTTGTCGGGGTATTGCGTGATGGTGATCACGTTCCGGATCTTGCCCGGCGTCTCGAAGTAGTCAGACAGCTTGTTCGTGTAAGGCGGCATGACCATCACCGCTTGATTGACGATGGCTTCTTTCCGTTGGATACGGAATGGGGCGCTGCAATAGGTCCCGATCTCTTTGCCTGTTTGTGCGTTGCGCAGCTTGAAGCAGAGGCGATAGGTGCCTTCGGGCAGGCCGTCGCGCTGCACTTGTTCGCGGGTGATGCCTTGATACACCATCGGCTCTTGGAACATCTCGGTGTAATTCGTGTGAGTCAAGGTGTAGGGCGAAAAGATGACGTTGTTGCCCGAGGGCGTGCCGTTGATCCGGACGAAGGTTTTGAACTGTCCGCTACCGATGCGCACGTTGCCGTCGACTTGTTCGAGTGTGCCTGTTACGTCGAAGAAGGCTTGATTTTCGGGGTACTGTGTGACGGTGATTATGCTCTGAATCTTGCCCGGCGATTGGAGGTAGTCGGACAGCTTGTTCGTGTAAGGCGGAAGCACTTGCACCGTCTGATTGACGATGGCTTCTTTCCGTTGGATACGGAATGGGGCGCTGCAATACGGACCGTAACTGCCGCCCTCGTTGTTGGGTCCATAATTATCCCGCAGCTCAAAACAGATACGATATGACCCTTCCGGCAATCCGTTACGCATCACTTCTTCGCGCGTGATGCCCGAATATTCCAGCGTTTGCATAGAGAATATCTGCCGGATATCATTATACGTCAATGTATAAGGACTGAAAGTGGTGTGTGGGCCCGCAATTTGTACCGTTCCCTGTATCGATAACGGATACGCACTTCCTCTCCGGGTTCCAATCCTTATGCCTCTTTGGTCTGTGCTTTCGATGTATCCTCTTACGGCCAACTTGACTACATCCATCTCAGCACCTGAAACCGTAATAATGCTCATGATTTTGCCCGGTTCGAAATAATCCGAGAGCTTGTTCGTATAAGGGGGAGTAACCTGTACGGTTTGGGTCAGATTTGCCATATTATCATGGTTTTGTGCCCATGCACTACTCCATGCGGCGACGGCTGTAATGACTGCGATAAATAGCAGTCGGAATCGAACTGCTTTCGATAAGCTGGAGGTAAGGCTTTTACCTGTCCGAAATGTTGTATAGACAGGGGTATGATCCCTGCTATAATCTTGTTGCTTAGAATGTGAACACATAACTGATATCTCCTCTGATTTCATCGTATGATGGAATGGCCGCCTCGTTGGCAAACCGATTGTTGATTAGACTGAAATTCAACGACAGCAGGTGTTTGGGATGAAAGCGGTAGGCGCCGCTGAGGGCCGAGTTAATGATCAGTCCGCTGTCGTCGTTGATCTTGTTGCTCATGATGTTGTTAGTCCAATTGAGCGAGAGCTTGTCGCTGAGGAACGTCTTGGACAGGTTCAGGTTGCCGCCCACCATGACGTTCTTGAAATTCTTATTCGTCATTGAAGTATAGTTGGCGCCGGCCGAGATGTTGAGCCGAAGCACCGGAAGGCCGAAGTTGTAGAGCAGCATGGCCATATAGGTGTCGGTGTCGACCATGTCGGATGTGGTTTTGTTACGGTCGTCGAGGGTGGTGTAGTTCAGGTTGAGCATGACCATGTGCGAGGCTGTGGGCGTGGCTTTCGTGAAGCGTGGCATGAGCATGAAGGTGCGGTTCACCTGAAAGATGAGCAGCGCATCGCTGCCGGCCGTCTTGTAGGCGCGCTGGTTGGTGGAGTAGTTATTGAATGAGGCGTCGAGGGCCCAGTTTTCATTGATCGTGTAGTTGCCCGAGAAGGAGCCGATGAGGCGATGGGCGGTGTTGGGTTTGGAGCCGTCGAGGTTGTCGTTCTGGATGCCGAGCGATCCGTTCAGGTTCAGCTTGCCATCCATTAGCCCGACGGCTTGGTTGAAGGTGATGTGCTGCACATCGTTGTTGAAGAAATAGCTTCCCATGGAGCGGAAGCCGGGGTCGACGCGGCGGTATTCAATACCGGTGACGATGGCGGGGGTGAAACGATAGCTGAGGCTCGTCTTGAAGGCCTTGAAGTATGAGGTCGTTCCGTTGACGGTGATCAGGCCGTTGGCCAGCCGGAGCCAGCCGTCGCTGATGGAGTCGGGCGGGAGCTCTAAGCGGTTTTTGGTGTAGAAGCTGTAAGAGCCGTCGAAGGTGAACATGAGCTCCGGGGTGAAGGCAAAGCGCGAGGTGAGCCCGAAGGCGATGTTCTGTTCGGGCGTGGGCATGCCGGGCTTGAGGGCAAGGGAGTCGAAGTCTTTCGTATTGTCGCCGATGCGTACGACGGAGAGGTCGATGAAGCGGTTCTCTGTGCCGTAGCCCACCTTGGCGGCCCAGCCGGTGCGGGTCATCTTGGGCATAGAGTCGGCCATGGCCAGGTCGTAGGTGGAGTTCTGGTTGAACTTGCCGTAGACCGCGCCCAGCCTGAGCTTGCCGGGGCGGGCTTCGAGGCCGGCCCCGAGAAAGGTGTATCCGTTGAGCGTAAACTCCGAAAAGGAGAGGTTGCGGTAGCCCAGATGCAGGGTCAGCCATTTGTAGGTGGGGCTGATGCCGAACTGGTTGAAGGGCTGGCTGAAGCTGCCTTTCTTATTGTTGTTGTACCACGTCAAGGAGAAGGGCATGGAGATGCCGTAGACCGTCAGCGTGGCATTGGCATTGATGCCGTAGGCAAATGGCGCCTGCCGCTCCGGGATGCCGGAGACGGAGTAGAACGAGGAGTTTAATCCGATACTGCCGTTGATGTCGAACGGCTTGAGGCTTTTCAGATCGGACAACTCCTGTGCCTGCAATGCGTGAGCGGGGGTCAGGAGGAGGAGTGTCGCGATCATCGTTTTCATGTGCGTATTCATCTTCTGAGTCTTTTTATTCGGGGTTAAGAAGCATAACAATTCGCCCTCTCTCTCCCGCCTTCATCGTAGAGTCTGCAAGGGGGGGCGCTCATTGTTATATATTCATCATTAAAATGCTTCGGGGGCGCGGGGCGTCGGTTTCGATAGGTCGCAATCCTTCTTTTGAAAGGATGTGGCCAATCTGCGGAATCGCATTATGTCGCATGAAATGGCATTTCCAGCCGTCGAAGCCATTTTATGTCGCATGAAATGACATTTCCGATCGTCGAAGCCATTTTATGTCGCATGAAATGGCATTTCCGACCGTCGAAGCCATTTTATGTCGCATGAAATGACATTTCCGACCGTCGAAGCCATTTTATGTCGCATGAAATGGCGTAGACGATCAGCACGCGCATTTTGTCGCATGAAAAATGGCCTCACCCCGAGGGCATGACAGGGGGACGAAACACTTTTCGCCCCTGTCAGCAGTTCGGTCGGGCGCACAGCCGAAGGGGCCGCATGCCCAACCGCTTGAGTTAATTCATGATCACCTTCTCCACGCGTTCTCCTGCGCGCACCACATACACGCCCGCGGGCAGCGGCTCGGCGTGATTGCCGGCCGGGA
>ERZ772827.1447-NODE-1447-length-11924-cov-5.592636_pt1 | contig 11924 bp, 13 predicted proteins | sample MGYA00580850_ERZ772827 | MGnify/ENA primary metagenome ERZ772827 (study PRJEB29015, sample SAMEA2737950) | human oral metagenome | biome: human oral; feature: human-associated habitat; material: dental | place: China | collected 2145 ...
ACTCCTGCAGGATTTTATAGAAAGGTTGTTCTTTAATTTAAAAAGAAGGAAGGAAGAAAATTGAGGTAATCTATTTGAAATGATAAGAGGATTTAAAAAAAGAGAAAAAAATCAAGAAAGGTTAAAGAAACTTTCTGATAAGAAAGTATACACTCCTAAGAAAATCAATCAAAAGGGTGCGAATCTAATTTTTGGCTCTTTATTGATTGGTTTTGTAGTTTTTGTGGGTGCTGCTGGAGTTTTATCAATTAAGAATGTATCTAAAGTAAAGGAATTTGAAAAGAATCAGATTGCTAAGGTGGATAATAAGGAAATTGATAGACGGTTGGAGCAATTTTTGGATAGTTATGTAAGCTATTATTTTACTTACAAGGCAGGTGAGAAGGATAGTGAAGAAAACGCAAAGCGTTTGAATGAATTCTATGGAACACCGCCTAGTGTTAAAAATCAAGGGCAGTCAAAACAAGATATGTCTATTGTGAGTGGTCGTTTGCTGATGGCGAAAGATGGAGTTGCAGTTTATGCGGTGACTTATGATACAAAGGTTGATAACAAGGTTCAACGTGTATCAATCGAGTTTTCAATCCCATATGTTGAAAAAGATGGTCGCTATTATGTTGATGGTTTGCCTTGGTTCGCTCCTGTTACGGATTTTAAGAGTCAGGAGATTGACAAAGAAAAGCAATTGGTTTTGACAGCAAATGATGGGTTGAGTGAAAATGATAGAAAGGATTTGGTTGCTTTTATTGAATTGTTTTTCAAGAATTATACAAGCAGTCAATCAAATCTTGACTTGATCTCAAAAAATATCAAAACAATTGGTGGAGCAACTGTTAAAAGTATCGACTATACCTATTTTGTAAAAGGTAGTGATAAGACACTAGCTTATGTGCAAGTTACCTTTGATGTTTTGGGTACAAGTCATAGTGAGAATTTTTCTTTCGAGTTAAGGAAAGATAAAGATAGTTATTTTGTAGATAAAATGGAGCATCAGATTCCATTTGATTATGCGAAGAAGGATAAAAAAGAAAATTAAGGAGAATGAGATAAATGAGTTTTTTTCAGTATTTAGTTGATAAGTTAGGTGTTCCTTTGATTGGATTGTTTGTATTTAGTAAAGCCATTCGAGCTTGGAGGGAAGGAAAGACTTGGGGGATTTTGGTATCCATTTTGACGGGTGCTTTAATTTTATGGTTCTTGTTAAGTCCAGAAACTGTATTGAAAGCTCCTGCGACTTTATTTAATAAATTTTTAGAAATTTTCAAGTAAGCTATGGAAAAAGAAGAGAAACAATTATTTTCGTATAAGCGAGGTTTTGACCAGCCTATATTTGTAAAAGAGTTATCGGATAATTTTAGTTTGCCTTTTGCGGTTGAGATGTCAACTTTGTTATATTTTATCCTTTTTACTCCGATTTTCTTTTTTCTCTTGATGTCAGTAGGTTTTCTTGAGTGGGGTTGGTGCTTAGTTATTGGTTCTGCTTTAGGCTGGCAATTGGGGAAAATTCTGACTAATAATAAAATTGATGGTAAAACGATAGTGATTTATCTTCGTGATTACATTTTTTATTTTTGGCATTATGGGAGATACGGTAAAAAGTATTATATAAATAAAGGTAAACGATATGTAAAAATAGAAAGGATTTATCGTGGAAATTACGAGTAATTACTGGGACTTTGCGGACAGTTTGATATTACGTAAAAATGGTGGTGTTTTTGCAGTCTTTGAAGTTCCTAGTGAGGTTTTGGTTACGATAGACAAGAGGGGACGTGAGCGGTTTAAACAAACCGCTTTTTCAGCTTTTAGTCAAATATCGGTTTATGGTGACTTTGAATTGCATACAATTCCTATCCCAATAGATTTGTATGAGCGATTTGAACTCTTGCGCCAAGATATTGACCAAGATAGCGGTACAGCGCCTTTGGCTAACTTGATGATGGATAGTCTGCAAGAAAAGATTGAGGATGAGATAGAGTTTTTGTTTGAGTACAAGCATTATATATCTGTTCCATTGAAGTCAAACAATATCAGTCCAGACCTAGTTTCGACTTTAAAAGACAGCATGTCTTTCTACAAAAAAGAAACGTTGAAGTTGTTGGGGCTGGGTGAATTACCTCCTCTAAATTGGTTCGAGGATTGGCAACTAAAAAAGAATGCTTTAAAAAGTGCTTTGCATCAATTGAGGGTTCGTGAAGTTGAAAAAACGGAGTTGGAGTTTTTAGCTCGTTTACAATTCTTACGAGGTCAATTTTATGACAAGGAAACAGAAGTAGATGCAATTAAGAATTGTATCGATAATATCGATGATACAAATATTTATTTTGAGAATCACAAAGTGTTACGCCTGGAGAATAAAGATGATGATAATTTGGTCGCTTGTTTTCCAATTGTGGACTATCCTCAAAATGTATCTTCGATTCATCTACAAGAAGAATTGCAGTTGCTAGATTTTCCTGTAGAAAGTATCTATAAAGTTGCGTTCTCGGCAGATAAGGGAGTTTCTTCTTCTAAAAAGAAAGCAAGAAACAAACGTAAAAATTTGGGGAATGTGGTTGCTGAAATTGAGGAAGATGGCGATATTCAACGTTTAGAAGTGCTAGAAGCTCATGATATGTTAGTTGACTATCAAGAAAAGGTTGAAAGTAAAGAAAAAATGGTTGAATTTCTCCATTTCTTGGTTGTGACTGGCGATGATGAGGATGAGATTGAGGAAAGATATGATATTTTAAGTAAGCTCATAGCCAACTTAGGAGGTTCTCTTGCAAGAGGTTATGCGGATAGATTGTATCTTTTCTACAAAGGTCGCTTTACAGAATTGTTGGATAAAAAACGTGAAAGTTATGTGCAATATACTTCTTTGGAAGGTTTCTGTCAGAATATGTTCTTTGTCACGAAAGAAGTAGGAAACAAGGTTGGCTTCCCCATTGGACGAATAGATAATGAGATTGCGAGCTGGGGAGGTGACTTTGAGGCAGCTTTACAAGCAAGTAATCGTCTAGTCTTTTCAAACTTGCTTCAGGCGAATAAAATGGGGATTAAGGATAAGATTACTAATAATCCTCATGTTGCCATTACTGGAGCTACTGGAAATGGAAAATCGTTTTTGATGAAATTGTTGTTTACGTTGAATAGTTTCTTAAAAATCAAGTCGGCTTATATTGATCCTAAAACTGAAGTGAGAAAACAGTATATGAAGATTTTGAAGGAATATGAGGAACAGAATATTCATAAAGAAGTACAAGAGTATATCAAATCTATTCACTTTGTAACCTTGGATATGAAGGAAGATAGAAATATTGGAGTGCTGGATCCATTTGCTTATATTGATGAAAAGACAACGTTGACAGAAATTGCTTCGGTTTTAATCTCGACCGTTTTAGACAAAGAGGATTCTAAGAAATTGAAATCTTATTTGTTGGAAAATATTGACAAGGTCTGGGCTAGAAAACAAAATGGCGAAACGGTTGGAATGTTACATCTGTTTAAAACTTTTGAAGAAGAAAAAGATAAAGATGTGGCACGAATTGGTCGTTATTTATCAAAAATGGGAGAAAACACTTTGTTGAAATTGTGCTTCTCTGATGGTTCTAATAAGTCTTTGCAGTCGGACAATAAGATTACGGTCTTTGAAATCGCTGGCTTGGATATGCCTAAAACTTCTAATTATGATGATATGACAGATACTCAATTACGAAGTCTTGCGGTTATGTACGGTTTGACGTTTTTCTGTGCTGATTTTGGAGAAAGAGATAGAACACAAGAAACCTTGTTGTATGTGGATGAGGCTTGGCAAATTTCGTTGACGCCTAGTGGTCGCCAATTGCTAGCGAGAATCAAGCGTACAGGTCGTTCGTTTAATAATTTCTTAGTGTTGGCAACTCAGTCTGTAAAAGATGTTTCAACTGAAGATGATGGTACAGGCTTTGGTACAGTCTTTGCCTTTTCAGAAGATAGTGAAACTTCTTCGATATTGGAACATCTTAAAATCAAAGAAGATGATTTGTCTAAGGCATGGGTTGAAAATCAGACGATGGGTCAATGTATCTTCTCTGACGTTTTTGGTCGAAGAGAAAGAATTACAGTGGATGGTACGATATATGATTCGATAACTCCATTGTTTGAAACTGTTACAACGAATCTGAAGTCTACAGGTTAGTAAAGGAGAAAAGATGAAGAAGAAACTAGCTCTGTTTGTTTTTTTACTCTCTATTCTCTTTCCTTTGTTGGCTTTCGCAGATATAGGAACAGTTTCGCTTCCGAATGGTACATTATCTGAAACTCCAGCTTTTGTAAAGGATAAATCTTCTTCGACAAGCTCATCTAGTTCTGGTGATGGCTTAACGCTCCCCAATAGCGGTAATACGGGTGCAAGTTCTAGTATTGTTAAGCCTAGTCCATCTGAAAATAAAGATCCTTTAGAAAAAATTGCTGATGATACATTGAGAAGAAGTTCGGATGTTGTCGGTGCGAATGCTAATCAAGGTGTTGCTGATAGTGTCAAGGAAACTCAAAGGAAGCAAGAAGAAGAAAAGAAAAAGGAAGAAAAAGCCAATACAAAATTAAGTTATGCCAATTTCAAGACAAAAATGAAACGCTTGACCAGCTATGCCTATTTTGACAAAGGTCTGTTTGGTCTTGGCGAGGTCGGAAATTATTGGATAAATAAAGTCGTTCAAGCTATTTTTTGGTTCTCTAAATTCTTGTTTGGAATCATCGTAAGTCTAGTATCTGCAGTTGAAAAAATGACGGATGTATCGCCTTTCTTGAACAAGGTTGTAGAAATGGCAAGTGCTGTTTTCTCTGTTTTGTTTGGAGCAACGACAAAATATATCGCAGGTGTTTTTATGGCTGTCTATATTCTGTCTGTATGGGTTAAAGGCGGACAAGTTTTCAAAACAGCTTTGAAACTTGGCTTGGTCTTTGCGGTTGTTGGTGGTTTTTTCACTAAAATTTCAATCAATGGCAGTCCTGAGCGCTATCTTCCTATTCATCTGTATAATGTCACGGATGAGATTACAAGAGAATTTCAGGCGGAGATTGTGAAAAAGGTGGGGACTGTAGATACGTCGATGGCTGAAAGCTATTTTAACTCAACGATTATCCCTGCTTACAAGAATATGAACTCTAAAAAAGATAGTGAGGGAAATTATTATCTTTCTGAGGAGGATTTCCAAGATTTAACCAATTATCAAGAGGGGAAAGGAAATTTCAAGTTATCAGATAAAGAAATCAAAGCCCTGACCAAAAAGAATGACAAAAACGAAACAGAAGATGTCAAAGGTCAAAATTTGGTTGATGAATGGTCTGATAAGTTCACTTATGCTTTTACCTCGATTTTTGATGTTGTTGTAGTCGGTATTGTGTATCTTTCAATGGGTCTAGGTCGAGTAGTGATTTTGCTTTCCTATGCTGTATTGTTATTGATTTTACCATTTGCTTTAATTTTGAGCCTGTTCCCACAATTTAGTCATTATTTTGGTGGTATTTCTAAAAAAGGTATTTCCTTCCTGTTGATTTCGTCTGCTATCAGTTTGGCAAGCGTTATTGTTCCGATTATTTATGGAAATATGTCAAGTTACATAGAAGATTTTGGCGGAGGACCTGGTCTTGTAGCAACGTTTTTGAAATGTATTGTGATTTACTGGCTATTTAGGAATAGAGACAACCTGCTATCCTTTATGAACGGCAAGGGAAATCCTCTTTCTAGTTTGACAAGAGGACGACTAGGACGTCTAGGAAATGGGATGAACTTGCAAAGGGCAAAAACATTTGCGACGAAGGTTGGAGATAGAGTTCCTAACCGGGTCAAATCCTTAGCAAGAATCACCAAAAATAATGCTCAAAGATGGGTCGGTGACAAGGCAAAACCCTTGAAAAACTGGAATGAAAATCGTTTGGAAAAAAGAAGCAATCTAGCCAAAATGGAAGTTCCACAAAATGATGACTATATGGCTCGAAAGATAAAACGTGCGAAGAAAGTTGAATGGAGAAAGGCACATAGACGAGAAATGTTTGACCGAGCCAAGATGAAAGTCGAGTATTTTAAAAACTATGGAGAAAAAGATGAAAATAAACAGAGAGTAAATGAAAAAAATTACGATACTTTAGAAAATAGAGTCCGTGAAAATATGTACAGAAAGCAGGAAATAAAAGGTCACAGACCAAAGGCAAGAACATTTGAAAACGGTGTATGGAAGACAAAGGATGATTTGCCATCTTTGAAGCGCTTGGAACGCAAAGAAAGAATTCGCAAACTACAAAAGAAAAAAGGTAGATTTGGTTTACAAGAAAGGTTAGCTACGTAGATGAAAAAGACTAGACGAACCTTTGCCCTGCTTAGCTTTTTTCTACCGCTGCTTTCTTTTTTGTTTTTGATGCTTCTTCTTGGTGGACTGATTACGAGTTCTGCTGGTGGTTCATCAAGTAGTACAACTGGAAAGAGAACACGTTTAACAGCGCAAGAAGTGGCTCAAAAAGCCAATATTTCTGTCGAACGTGCAGAAGATGTCATTAAGATTCTAAACTGGCAACTCTCAAAAGAGAAGTTCACTTTGGAAGGTGCAAGTGGCTCTCTTGCCAATGCAGAAAGAGAAAGTGACTTTGATCCTAAACTAACGAATCCATCAGGTGGAGTTGCTGGGTACTTTCAATGGTCAGGCTGGGATAATACTATCAATGGTGATCGATGGGCGAATGCAAGTTCTCGAACATTAGATAGTACAGTTCAACTAGAATTGATGTCTTATGAGTTGAATCATGGCTATAAGAAAGTTAAGGACTACATGCAAAAGGCAACTGATCCTTTTGAAAGTGCCAAGTATTGGTCTGAACATTATGAGGGTGTATTGCTTTCAGACGGTCAGACAAAATTAGAGAAGCTGGAAAAGGACAGTAAGAAGTGGTATGAAGTCTTTAAGGGAACGATTGAATCGGATGGCTCGTCTAGTGGGAATGCGATAGCTGGTAGCTTAGATATTGCTCCTGGAGCTGTTGCGATGGAGATACCGAACGGATACTCCATTGACAAGGAAATTACCAAGGAAGGCTACATCACTCAATCCTATCCTTATGGTGAGTGTACGTGGTATGTTTTCAATCGTGCTAAAGAATTTGGAATAAATTTTGATCCATATATGGGTAATGGTCAAGACTGGGCGCATAAGTCAGGATATGAAGTCACGAATACTCCTACGAAGCATTCTGCTGTTAGCTTTCAAGGAAGGCAGGCAGGTGGTCACCCGACTTATGGTCATGTGGCTTTTGTTGAAGATGTCAAGGATGATGGCTCTATCCTGATTTCAGAATGTAATTTTGTTCAAAGTGGTCAAGGTACTGGTATTACGAATTATCGTGTATTTGGTGCTGAAGAAGCAAGAAATTTTTATTATGTAATTGGAAAATAGAAAAGAGGAAGAAATATGAATAAGAAATTAGCAACATTGTTGTCTGTGGCTATCTTGAGTTCGGCAACGACGACTTTTGCAGATACACTTTCGCTTGGTGGTGATAGTAAGGTTGCAAATGATACGACAAGTATTGTAGCAACTCCGCCGACAGAAACAAAACCGGCGGAGGAAAAACCAAAGGAAGATAAGTCGTCAACGGTTGTGATTGGTGGTGAAAGTGAGAAGCCTATTGATGATAAAACAGGTGGTATTGTGGTAACACCTACGAAAAAAGACAAGTCATCAGAAGCCCATGCAGAGACACCAGCGCCTAAAGTGAATGATAATTTGGATTTGGGTGGTGATTCTGAGAAACAGCAGGAGAAGGACAATAAAGGCATTGTGGTTGATTCACCTACTCCATCAGACAAACCGACGGAGGAAAAACCAAAAGAAGATAAGAAGTCTACTGTAGAAGATGCTCCTGAAATCAAGGAGCAGAAACAAAAGGCAGAAGAAAATGTTGGAGTGAAGGAAAAAGATACTCCGCAGCCATTGAATGTGACCAAAGAAGAAATTAAGGAAACTCCGATTGAAACCAATACAGGTCATACAGTTGTATCTACCAATCAAGGATAGGTAGTCGTTGAAACAAGCGAAGGTGACTATCAAGAAAAAGAACCTTACGAAATTGGAGCTGTAAAACAGCAAGATGGTACAATCGCTTTGAAGGATAAAGAAGGACAGTTGAAAGTTCTTCCGAATACTGGAACGGCAAGTACAATCTTTGCGACGATTTGGGGCTTGATTGGACTGATTGCGACTGTTTGGGGGCGACGTAAATTGAATTAAGGTAGGGGAAACCCTGCCTTGTTTTTTCTTTTTAGGAAATGATAAGATAGAAAGGAGAGAAAAATGGAAAATATTTATTTAGGTTTAGCTTGTTTTACATTTGTTTTGGCTTGTGGTATATTTTTTTATTAGTATTTATATATTTTAGAATTAATTCACTTGAGTTAGAATTAAAAAAGGTATCAAGGAATTTTGATGATTTAGTTAGAGAGAATGATTGTCTTTTTGGAATAAATAATAAAGCATTAGAAAGTTCATCGGAGAATTATAGTATGGAGATAGAACGTTTATCAAGAAAGTGTGATAAGATAGTAAATGTTTTATTTGAATATCATAATTTATTTGTAAAACTTAATGAACGGATACCAAAATAGTGGATAGTGGGAAGAAATGGTCAAGAATAAGTCAGAAATGGTTTATTTTGTTTTTTGTGATATAATAAAAGAAAGTGAAAGGAGAAGGAATCATGATAAAAGAGTTTGGTGTGACAAATTTGGAAGTTACAAAAGATGATATTTGTAAAAATCCTAATAATCCTATTCTACGTATGTATGATGATGATGAGTTGATTGGAACATTTAGTATTCTTACAGGTGAAGTTTTAGAGGATTTTGACTTAGCAGACTATGATGTTCGATTTGCCCAAAAACAAATTGAGTTGAATCGTGATAACTACCTTGAAACGTGGAAGGACTACGTGGGGTTGCTACATGCCTAAGTATTCTTTTTTAAAGTATGGTATTGAAATTCGTCCGAACGAACATAACCATAAAGGTCAGATGGCTCATATTCATATTTATATTCATGGCGAAGAAGTTGGTTCAATGTTTTTGAATGGTGAACTTCGAGATGGGAAATTAAAGTCAAAGGATATGAAAATAGTAAGACAGTATGTTTTAGAAAATGCAGATGAACTTCAGTCTTTGTGGAATGAATACCAAAAAAGTGCATATTAAAGGACAAGTCAGCAATGGCTTGTTTTTTTGTTTTTTTATAGAGAATAGTGAACATAAAGAAACCAGGGTAGGATATAAAATTCGTATTTTAGGTCGAAAAGTTTAACCAGGTATTCAAAATTTGTTCGGAAATAGGAGAAGAAAAATGGAAAAATTATATAATAATTATCCTGATATTTGTGTGTCAAAGAAGGATTTAAAAGCAAATTATTTTCCTTCGATTAGTATTAAAACAATTGAAAGGAGATTAGACGAAAGTCAAAAGATGAAAGAATTTAAAGATATATCTTTTAGGACAGGACAAAAAGTATTGATTAATGTGAGAGGATTTTATCTATTCCTTCAGCATAGAGAGAGAGTTAGATATATTTGATTGAAAAAATGATATACTATAGTTATTGACTAGAGATATACTCATTTTTAAAAGGAGTATAAAATGTTTTTTAGAGAATTGGAGAATGGAAAATATAGATATTATGAAAAATATTTTGATTTAGAAGAGAATAAATGGAAACGAGTTTCTATAACTTTAACTTCTAAGACAAGGCAAGCTCAGAAACAAGCAAGAATCTTGCTGGATGAGAAAATAGAAAAAAAGAGGGAAAAGATAGAAAAGAAGAAGGAAGTAGTTAGGGATATTACAGTTAAACAAGCCTACGAAGAATATTTGAAAATTCGTGAAACAGAATTGAAAAGAAGTACGTTTAAGTCTCAGAAATATACTATTATAGGTGAAGTCAGAAAGTTAGAGAATTACTTATTAGTAGATGTGACAAGTCATATAGTTCAGAATATATTGTTGGAGCTGGAATGTTCTGCAGTTCATAGAAAAAATAAGAAAGTTTTATTGAATCTGTTTTTTAAGTATTGTTTAGATATTGGTTATATAATGGAGAATCCTGTTGAAAAGGTTGTTTTACCAAAAAGAAAAAAGAATGTAAAAGAGATTAGGAGGAAACAAAATAAGTATTTAACAAGAGATCAAATGTTTCAGTATTTGAATTTTTTAGAAAAGGAAGAAAAGAATCAACGAGTGCGTTTAATTGTTGAATTCATGTATTTGACAGGTTTGCGGTTTGGAGAAGTCTTGGCTTTGACTATAGATGATATTGATTTTGAGAATAAAACGTTAGAAGTTAAACATACATTGCATACAAGTGGAAGTAAGGCAGAAATATTTTTAGATAGTCCTAAGAGCTTAGCTTCTTATCGAGTTGTTGGTATTAGTGATCGAGTAGTAAGTATTATAAAAGAGTATCTTCTTTTAGAAAGTGAAGGAAGATTCATATTTACGAAAAATGGAACTCCTTTTATGATTACTGGTTTTAATAACTTTTTAAAAAGTAGTTTTAAAAAAAGTAAAATTGAAAAAGAAGAAGATTTTGTATTAACTACTCATGTTTTTAGACATTCTCATATTAGCTTGCTTGCAGAATTAGAAGTTCCGATTAAAGCAATTATGGAGCGAGTTGGTCATACGAACGAGAAAATGACTTTGGGAGTTTATACTCATGTTACTGAGAAAATGAAGTCAAATATAACCGAAAAATTGGATAAATTGGATTTAAAAGACTAACCAAAAAGTAACCAAGTAATGGCTGGAAGTGGTTAAAACTGTCTATATGTTTGAGGTAAGAATTTTTGAAAATAGCCTTTCTGTCTATAATTGACGGTATTTGTCTAGCTTTTATTGAGGTAAATTGTTATAATAGTAGTAATTTAATAGATGGAGTTGAGTTTTGAAAAAAAACTTTCGTGTAAAAAGAGAGAAAGATTTTAAGGAGATTTTTCAATATGGGACAAGTTTTGCCAATCGAAAATTTGTTGTCTACCAATTGGAAAACCAGCAAAACCATTTTCGAGTAGGACTGTCCGTTAGTAAAAAACTGGGGAATGCAGTTACCCGAAATCAGATTAAGAGACGAATCCGACACATTTTGCTAAATGTAAGGGAGCATTTGGCTGATAACGTTGATTTTGTCGTGATTGCTCGAAAAGGGGTTGAAAGCTTGGATTATGTAGAGATGGAGAAAAATCTACTCCACGTATTAAAGTTATCAAAGATTTACCGGGAAGGAATTAGGAGTGAAAAAGAAACTACAGTTGACTAGTCTACTGAGCTTGTCCCTATTTGTCATGGCAGCTTGTGGGACAAGCGATGTTACAGCGGATACTACAGATATATGGAGTAAATTTGTCTATTTTTTTGCTGAAATCATCCGCTTTTTGTCCTTTGACATTAGTATCGGAGTGGGGATTATCCTCTTTACAATCCTGATTCGTACGATTCTATTGCCAGTCTTTCAGACTCAGATGGTGGCCTCTAGAAAAATGCAAGAGGCTCAACCACGCATCAAGGCACTGCAAGAACAATATCCAGGTCGTGATATGGAAAGTAGAACCAAGCTAGATCAGGAGATGCGGAAGGTCTATAAAGAATTGGGGGTCAAGCACTCGTCTTCTCTCTGGCCGATTTTGATTCAAATGCCGGTCCTCTTGGCGCTCTTTCAAGCCTTGACTCGAGTAGACTTTTTGAAAACAGGGCACTTTTTGTGGGTGAACCTTGGGGGAGTAGACACAAGCTTTATCCTTCCGATTTTGGCGGCAGCCTTTACTTTCTTGAGCAGTTGGTTATCAAATAAGGCTTTACCTGAAAGAAGTGGAGCAATGACAGGGATGATGTACGGGATGCCGGTACTGATCTTTATCTTTGCCATCTCTGCGCCTAGTG
>ERZ772827.1448-NODE-1448-length-11918-cov-7.166568_pt1 | contig 11918 bp, 3 predicted proteins | sample MGYA00580850_ERZ772827 | MGnify/ENA primary metagenome ERZ772827 (study PRJEB29015, sample SAMEA2737950) | human oral metagenome | biome: human oral; feature: human-associated habitat; material: dental | place: China | collected 2145 ...
GACTGAGGATGAAGTGGTCAAGGCAGCCCTAGGTGAACACATCTACACTAGTTTCCTTGAAGCCAAACGTATCGAGTGGGCTAGCTATGCGACCTTTGTTTCACAATGGGAAGTTGATAATTATCTTGACTTATATTAAGAATATAAAAAAGATTGTCTGATTGGACAATCTTTTTTATTTTTGCAAAAATTTAAATGGATTTTGATGATGTTTTTAGTATAGTTATTATATAGAAATACAGAAAATGAGAAAGAGTGAATTATGCATTAAAAAGAAATAATATTCTGAAAATAACTGGAAAATGACGTTCATGAATTTTTGTTATACCTATTTAATGCAGTAGTGTGGCGGGTTTAGCGTGGGAAAGAAAAAAGTTTACAATTTGACAACATATTTCTTGAAATACGAATTAGTAAATGATAAAATGTTTTTTGGAATGGATGAGTTTCGGAGAGTTTATAAATTATTTACTATATTGTTTACTCAAGTTCTACTCGCCATATTTCATTAAAAAGGAAAGGAGATTCTATGCAAAAAGATAAGTGGTGGCTTCCGTTTTTAGCAGTGGGAGTCATCATCGGATTGTCGGTGGGTTTGATTTATTATACTAGACCCGCTAAGGACGGAGAAGTAGGGACTTCATCAGTTTCGCAATCAACTTCAAGTGCTGAGAACAATACTGCCTTGAGTCTAAAAGGTCAACAACTTCCAGAATTTAAAATGACTTCTCAAGACGGTAAATTGGTTGCTAGTTCAGAGCTGTATGATAAACCTATGTTAATTGTCGAATGGGCTAGTTGGTGTCCTCATTGTCAGAAACAACTACCCATTGTTCAGCAGATGTATGAAAAGTATGGTGAACAGATCAATTTTGTTTTACTAAATATGAACGAACCTGGTAAAGAAACAAAGGAGAGTGCTGATCGATACATTAAGGAAAAAGGATACACTTTCCCTTATTACTATGATAAAGATCAATCAGCGGCAGATCTATTACAGGTTCAGACCATACCAAGTATGTATTTTGTAACCAAAAAGCAAGAAGTAAAAAATGTATTGGTTAATCATTCCGATGCGGAAAGCTTTTCTAAAGAGTTGCAAACACTACTCAACTAACATATATCTACTATAGAAAAGGGGGAAGAAGAAATCACAATAGGATTTCAGAAATAGCAATGAGAGATTTCATTAAAAAGGTCTCCATATTGTTTATCATTTTATTCTTATCTGTTCCATTAGCCTTAATGGGACAGCTACTTGGTAGCGCTGCAGCAAATGAAGGCGGTAGTACTATTGAAGTAGGTGGAAATACAAAGATAACACAAAATGGATGTTCCCGTAAAATTGAAAAAACGGAAAAAATTAGCTGGCGCCTGCCTAGAAAACCAGTGGATTTGGTAATCTTGCAGGATGCGAGTGGATCATTTAAGAACACCATTCCAAATGTCCAGAACGCTTTAAAAACTCTGACGACATTTGTGAAGGAAGAAGAGTATGATGAAAATAACCCACGTTTGGTTAAGACTGATAATCCAGATACATCAGACCGGGTTATGATGGCGACCTTCCAGGGTGCAGATGGATACAACTACTACTATAATAATGATTTTACAGGTCGTAAAGATGTTTATGGTAGTTGGGGACCTGACTATGATTACAAATACAAGGCAAGTAACTTGTCTTCTGACCAAAATGATATCCATCAATTCATTAATAATATTAAAGTAGCGGGAGGAACACCAACTGTTCCAGCTATTGACGATGTCATTGCTCAATATAATCAAAGAAAAGGGAATATGGCTAATGGTCGTAAAACTATCTTTCTTTTGATTACGGATGGTGTTGCCAATGGGAAACGTGACCCTGATGGTAAGGTTCGTCTAGAGTACAGTGACTATCGGAACAATATTCTTACACGTGCATGGAATTTTAATGAACTAACAGAGGCGTCTCAAAACGTTTTAGGGCGTGTGAAAGAGGTTAAGGAAGCATCTACAAGACTTAAAAATGTTGTTGGTTCTGAAGGAACAGTAGTAGTTGGTTTCTGGGAAGACGTAACAATCTTTGCGAATTCCAAAGCTCAGTACTATGACACATATAAAGAAGGTTATTCAAAATATTTTGATATAGGGGATAACCGAAGTGTCCAAGAGATTTTCCATGAAGCATTAGAGGGGATGGCTTCTCCAGCTAAAAATATCAATGGAAAAGATGTTTCCTTCTATGTTAATGAACAAAGCGATATCAATAAATTCTCAAGTCGAGTTCTAGAATCTGTTGGTGCTGCTCTGGTTAAAGAAGATATCAAAGGTGAGTTTGAAGTTACTCCAGGATATAAGGTAGATGCAGTTCGAATTAATGGTAAGAAGATTGTATCAAAGGTTACCGATTCGAAGAAAGAAATTCGTGGTAAGATTGTTCAAGAAGGAGACAAGGTTACAATCTCTGTTCCAGAGAGTGTCTTTAATCCAGGAAACAACAAGTTTGACTATGATTTGAGTAAGGAAGCACATGCTGAACAAGTTGATGAGGATGATGAGCAAGACCCTCCTGCAGACTACAAACCAGTTAAGGAGACAGTTCCAGTTCCTGAGTTGACTGGTAAATTTAAAGTTGGTGATTTTGCGACTGAAACAATCGGTGGTTCGAAAGAAACTGTAGAAGTTCAAAAACTTGAATACTGTTACCCAAGTGCCACCAAGAAAATTGCAGACCAAGATCAAAGCAATGATACTGGTACTATTGAAGATCCGCTTCAATTAACCAAAAAACCATCCTATGCAGCGAACTTGTCTGCCAAAGATGAAACATTTACTTATACAGTAGATTACAACTTCAACAACGCTCCATATGAGTTCAAGAAAAATGTTATGCTGACTGACCCTCTTGACTATCGTTTAGAAGTTGTAGGTCATCATGCTTCTGGACCACAAGGTCAAATCTTGACTCGTGTAGTGAAACAAAATGACGATCTCGGAAACGAACGTGATGTTGTTGTTGCTGATGTACCAAGTGTGAATGGTTATGAATACTTAGTGCTTCAAAAAGCTAAAATGACCATTACCGTTCGCTTGAAGGAGCAATATCGCAATAATCAAGCGAGCAAAGAATTTATGGCCCTTCTTCAGGATAATGATGGTTTCGGTTTGCTGAACCAGGGTAATATCATGTGGAATGGTGAGGATAATAATCCTGATCCAAGTAACCATGCTAAAACAGCTGACAAACCAAGTACAATTCGACGCTCAAACCCAGTCTATGTCAAACCACCAGTCGAGACAGAAGTTACAAAGAAGGTCAATGATAAGGAACATGAAAATCTTAAGAAAGAAGAAGAACTCTTCGAGTACAAGGTGACTGTTCCATGGCCAGGCATTGCAGATACATTCAGCCTTACGGATACAGTTGTTTCAGAGTTGGAAGTTCAGGCAGATAGCTTGAATGTAAAACTTGGTGAAAAAGATAATACTGAGTTGAAAACTGCTACAAAAGTTGAAGGTCAAACTGTTTCACTGACTCTTGATAAAACTCAACTTGAAAAAATCTCACGTAAGGTAACGCGTCGTAAAACTAAAGATGTTCAATACCTTGAATTGACCTTCAAGGCTAAGATTCGTCCGGGTGCTGACCTTTCTAAATATAAGGAAGATGGTCAAATTAAAGTACCTAACACGGCAGATGTTGCCTTGAATGATATCAAGAAAACATCGAATAAAGTAACGGTTACCCCACCAAAACCACAAGAACCTTCTATTGATAAGAAGATTAATGAGAACTTGGATAGCTTCCAAACGTTTGATGGGCAACCATACAACTACAACATTACAACAGCAGTACCAAGTGATGTTGCCAATTACAAGAAATTTGTGATTCGTGATACACTGGATGCTAATTTGGAACTTGCAGGCGACGTAAGTATTAAAGGTTCTGCAGCGGCCCTCTTTGATATCCACACCAATGGCCAAGAGATTACGGCAACGGTGAAGGATGGTCAGTTTGGTGAACTTGCAAAATACTCAACTGTTGAACTAGTCATTCCTGCAAAAGTTAAAAATGGTGTGACAGGTACAACCATTGAAAACAAGGCTTCTATTTCCTTTACAAATGAGAATAATGTAGAGAAAGAAGTTGAATCGAAACCTGTCACCGTAACGCCACCTCCTGTAACGAAGAAGATCAATGAAACCCTTGATCACTTAGATATCGCGACAGGTCAAGCGTATAACTACAACATTAAGACAAAACTTCCAACAGATATTACAGATTACAAGAAATTTGTGATTACAGATACACTTGAAGGAGATTTGTCAGTTATCAATGAAACTTCAAGCAAACCAGTTATCAAAGGAGCAGCTGCAGCCTTCTTCGATGTAACAGTTGAGGGTCAAACCGTGACTGCAACGATGAAGGACTTTGCGAACGCTACAGCTCTTGCTGGTCAAGAAGTGGAATTGATTATTCCGGCTAAGATCAATGATGGAGTGAGTCGTATCAACATTCCAAATACTGCGAAGTTCAGCTTCACAGATAAGAACGATCATAGCGGAGAAAAAGAAACGAAACCTGTCACCGTAACCCCTCCATCAGAACCAGGTGTTGATAAGAAAATCAACGAAACACTGACAGAGGCAACAATCGGTGCGGAAACCGACTTTACTTATAATATCAAAGCGAAATTGCCAAATGATATTACAACGTACAAGTCCTTCGTTGTAACGGATACCTTGGATGAGAACTTGACTCCAGGTCAAGCTGAAATCAAGGGAGCTGCAGCGAAATTCTTCGATGTAACAGTTCAAGGTCAAACCGTGACTGCAACGATGAAAGATTTTGCGAATGCGGGTGACTACGGTAACCAAGAAGTAGAGCTCGTGATTCATGCCAAAGTGAAGAAAGGCTCAACTGTTCCATCTATTGAGAACAAAGCTAAGATTACTTACACCAACAAGAATGACCAACAAGGTGAGAAAGAAACCAAGCCGGTCACTGTTACACCACCACCAATCACGAAGAAGGTGAATGGTCAGGAACACGCAGATCTTGGTAAGTTATCAGAAATCTTTACTTATACGATTGACTCAACGGTTCCACATGTGGCAGATACCTTCACCATTTCAGATGATATCGTCAAAGAATTGGCATTTGAAGGAGAAGCAACGGTCACTGTTGATGGCCAAGCTGTTCAAGACCTCACTGTAACAACAGAAGGTCAACGTTTGACGGTCACATTTGGTAAAGAGCAAGTGAAACAATATGCTGGTAAAGCTGTACAAGTTTCATTTAAGGCTAAGGTGAAGGAAGGCATTACCTTTGATGCACTCTTAGCGACTTATCCAAATGAATCAAAAGACAAGCCGGTAGTACCAAATACTGCTAGCTACATCATTAATGATAATCCTGATTCTAAGAAAGAATCAAAACCAGTTACAGTTACACCACCACCAACCACTACTCCAGAGCTTAAGAAGGAAGTAAACGGAGCAGAACGTTATGATCTTGCAAAACGTAATGAAGAATTTACTTATACTTTGAAAACAACAATGCCTGCCAGCGCAACTGTGTTTGAGATGACAGACGAGTTGAAAGAAGTTCTAGAATTTGTCGGTGAGAATGCTTCAGCTACTGTTAAACTTGATGGTGAGGATGCAGGATCGAAGGCGACAGTGACACTTTCTGGTCAAGTCATCAAAGTTGCCTTTACAGAAGCTTCTGTAAAAGCAGATGCCGGTAAGTCAATTGAAGTGAATTTCAAGGCTAAGATTAGAGATAATGCCAACTTATCAGCTTATGTGAATAAAGATGGTAAGACTGAAATTCCAAACAAGGCTTCTTACGACATCGATCACAATCCGAAATATCACAAGGATTCCAATGAAGTCCCAGTAACGCCACCAACACCAGAAGTGCCAGAAATCAAGAAAGATGTGAACGGCAAAGAAGCTGAAACTCTTGACAAACGTGACCAAGTCTTCACTTACAACGTGAAAACAACAGTAGCGCAAGATGCGACAGCCTTCGCGGTAACGGATACACTAGTGGATGTTCTTGAGTTCGCAGGAACTTCAAGTGCTAAATTGAATGGTCAAGCTCTTGATGTAAGTCAAATCAAGGTAGAAGGACAAACCATCACCTTGACGCTTACAGAAGACCAAGTGAAAGCCAATGGCGGTCAAGCTGTGGAATTGAGCTTCACTGCGAAGATTAAAGCGGGAGCTGATTTGACTCCATATCTAACAGATCGTGGATTCACTGTTCCAAATACAGCTTCTTATGATGCGAAGTTCCCACACAAACCAGGGCTACACAAAGATTCGAATAAAGTTCCGGTAATCGTTCCAAAAGAACCAGAACCAGAAATTTCTAAGAAGATTAATCGTACCTTGGACCACTTGGATGTGGAATACGACGCACCATACATGTATAATGTCAATACAACTTTGCCAAAAGATATTGATAAGTACAAAGAGTTCACAGTCACAGATACACTCGAACCGGTCTTGGCAATCGCTGATACACCAGTAGCCTATGTGGACGGTCGTGATGCAAATGGAGCTCTTGAAACAAGTGTTGAAGGAAATACTGTCACTGTAAAAGTGAAAGATTTCGCTCGATTGAAAGGTTTCAAAGAGATTCAATTGTACATCCCAGCTAAACTCAAAGCGAATAGCGATTTGAAAGCTTATAAGGACCAATTGGTACCAAACAAAGCAACTGTCAACTTCAAGGATGCCAATGGTCAATCTGGCAGCAAGGAATCAAAACCGGTAACGGTGAAACCACGTGACCCAGAAAAACCAACAGATCCGACACCAGGTGAACCTGCTAAGACAGTTGGACCAGAAAATGGATCAACACCAGGGACTTCATACAACTTGCCAAATGCAACAGATACTTTCCGCTTCGATATCACTACTCCGGTTCCAACGGATCCAGTGGATGAAAATGGAAATGCCAAGAAAGATCAATATGGTCGTCTTGTCAAGACAGATTTGACGAACTTCACGATCAGTGATGAAATCCATTCAGTTTTGAAAGTCAATAAAGACCGAATCGCTCTTAAAGTTGAAAACGCTCAGTTTGACAAGCTCAAAGCAGCTCTTCAAGCTCAAGTTGAACAGGCAGAGAAGGAACTGAAAGCTTTGACAGGTAAGTCAATTGATGAGACCTCAACAGAGGATAACAAGAAGGAAGATTTGAAAGCGGCGGAAGCTAAAGTGGCTGAATTGAAAGCGAAGTTGGAAGCAGCTAAGGCAGCGCAACCAGCTAAACCAGCTGAAGCGGAAACGCCGGAAACTCAAGCTACATCTGATTCTTCTGCAACAGAAGATAAGAAACCTGCTGACACCGAAACAAGTCAAAACCTTGCAAGCCTAGAGGCAGAGTTGAAAGTAGCTGAAGAAAACTTGGCTAAGCTTCAAGCACCAGCGGAGAAAGAAGCAGAATTAGCACCAGCTGATAAGAAACAACAACAAGAGAAACTTGAAAATGAAATCAAGAACCTGAAAGAAGCTCAAACTAAGCTTCAAGCGGCTATTGATAAATTGAGTAAGGTTTCAAATGATCGTAGTGAATTAGTAGGTAAAGAGTTGGAAGCAATTGCCACTGTTACTTACGATGAAGTTCAAAACATTGTAACTCTTGAAATCAGCGATAAGGATGTTCTCGAAGCCTTGAAGGGAAGTAAAGTAACTCTCGTTCTTTATACAAACTTCAGAGAAGGAACAGATTTTGCACAATTCGCGACAGGTGTACCAAATACGGCAAAAGTAAGCTTTAACGATAAATCAAAAACTACCAACAAGGTTGTGGTGACACCACCGGTTCCGGTAACGCCACCAGCTCTAAATATCCCACCAGCAGAGGGGGATATTCCGAAAAAACCAACAGAACCAGGTAAAACATTGCCAAATACAGGTTCTGAAGGATCTTCAATCTTTGGAGTACTTGCAGCCCTTACTCTAGGACTTGCTGGACTTCTAGTTTGGAAGCGTAAAGCTGAACGTTAGTATCATATAGTAAGAGGAGAGTAGAAAATTTTACTCTTCTCCTTACTGTATATTGAAAGTGTTAAGGAAAGAATAATGAGTAGAAAAAAATTATTAAAGTTAGGGATTTCTATACTTGCTTTAAATGCTCTTGGAGTAGTAACTTATCATGTAGCTCCTGACTTGTATCGAATTCCAACAGTGCATGCAGAAGAGACTCCGGCAGAAGATGAAGAAATTCCAGACGGACAAGAGCGAAACATTGCAAATACGTTCAAAAGAATGCTCAATAATATAGAATCTTCGATTAAGGATTATACAGATAATCCAGAAGAGGAGAATAAAGAACTCCTAGAGGGTGATGTAGAAGAAGCAAAGAATTTTTTTGAGACTGCAAAGAAGGCAATGAAGAGTCCAGAAGGTCAAAAAAGTTTTGCGGCGCTTGAAGCTCGCTACAATTCTTTAAAAGCTAAGGCTGAGGCGCTTCTCTCAGGGGGAGATTTAAAAGAAGAACATCAAGAAGTTACAACTACTGAGGAGATTCCTTACCCATCTCGGACAGAAAACAATGCAGACCTCGCTGAAGGTACTCGAAAGGTAAAACAAGCGGGAGAAAAAGGTCAGAAGAAAGTTGTTTGGGATGTTACTTTGGTAAATGGCGTTGAGAAAAAACGTGATAGAAAGAGCCAAACAGTAATTAAAGAACCAGTAGAAGAAATCATCGAAGTTGGAACTAAGAAAACAGGTGTTGAAACCAAAGAAACAGTGACTGTGGAGGAAAAAGTTGCTTTCAAAGAAGAAACGAAAGTAGACCCAGCACTGGATAAAGGTCAAACGCGTGTTGAAGAAGGTGAAGAAGGTATCGATGAAGTCACTTATGAAGTGACAAAAGTGGATGGTGTTGAAAAATCTCGTAAAGAAGTTTCACGCAAGACTAAGAAAGTTGCAAAAAACAAGATTACTTATACAGGTTCAAAAGCTGTTGTAACGACTAAGGAAGTAACCAAAACTGAAGAAGTTGTCTTCCAGACTCGTGAGGTTGAAAATGCACTCTTAGCCGAAGGTGTTCGCCGAGTGAAAACAGCTGGGCAAAAAGGTGTTCGTACGATTGTTGAAACAGTGACTTACACAGATGGTGTTGAAACAGGCCGCGAGGTGAAATCAAATACAATCACTACTCCAGCAGTAGACGAAGTTGTCGAAATTGGAACTAAGAAAGCAGCGGTTGTAACGACTAAGGAAGAGACCAAGACAGAAGAAGTTGCTTTCCAAACTAAGGAAGTAACAAATCCAAATCTTCCAGAAGGAAGTCGTCAAGTGAAAGCTGTTGGTAAGAAGGGTGTTCGCACCATTGTTTATACCGTGACTTACACAGACGGCGTTGAAACAGGTCGAGTTGAGAAATCAAACACAATCACTACTCCAGCAGTAGACGAAATTGTCGAAATTGGAACTAAGAAAGTAGTAGCCCCAGTTGTAACGACTAAGGAAGAGACCAAGACAGAAGAAGTTGCTTTCCAAACAAAGGAAGTAACAAATCCAGATCTTCCAGAAGGAAGTCGTCAAGTGAAAGCTGCTGGTAAGAAGGGTGTTCGTACGATTGTTGAAACTGTCACTTACACAGATGGCGTTGAAACAGGTCGTGTTGAGAAATCAAACACAATCACTACTCCAGCAGTAGACGAAGTTGTCGAAGTTGGAACTAAGAAAGTAGCTTCTACAACAACCAACGGTAATAAGAATGATACTGCAACAACAGGGAATCAAGCTGAAAGCACTAAGAAAGAAGAAACTGCAAGCCAAGAACAGAAAGTTCTACCAAGCACAGGTACAGCTTCTACCAGTCTTCTTTCAATGGTTGGTTTATTTATCGCTGGTCTAGTAGGCTTTGTCGTTCGTAAGAAAGACTAAGGCTCTCTAATTGTACAAAAGCATCTTTTGTACGAGAAATACTAAAAAGAACCCAGAATTTATTCTTGGGTTCTTTTTTATAAAAAATTAAATATATTAATGTTTATGTGTAGCTTGAGTACGTTATGAAACTCATGGAGTGATAATAGGTTCAACAATAAAACAGCTATTTACATAGTGTAAACGCCTGTTCTGAAATTTTGATATTTTAATTATTCTCACCGAAAATTGACAATCTGGAAATACAAAAAAGTAAATATTTTTTTATATCTGCTTTCAATTTCCCTTTCTTTGTGTTAGAATGAGATGAACATTTCTTTTGAAATGATTAAATAATCATTTTTAATTTTGGAGGTACATTATGAAATGGAAAAATCGCATGAGAATGCCTTTTTCTACTATTTTCAGTAGAAAAAAACAGGCTTTTCTCGGACTAGTCGTTTTACTTTTTTCTATTTTTCTTCTTCCGCTTCAATCTTATGCGGCTTTAGAAGAAATAAAAAATGAAACGGATATCTCAACCTTGGATATTCGTAAGTTTAATTTGAACATCAACAATTTTAGTGTTTTATCTAAATCACAGGCTGTTGATCAGTTTCATTTATCGAATCCCCACTATGAGTATCTCTGGGGTGGTGCCTATCCAGGCGAGATGGAGAACTTTACTCTTAAAGTAGATAAAAGTAAAAAACAGGATCAAGTTTTTGAAAATCCTCTTTCTCTAAAATTCACAAATATTGGGACAGTTAATGGTAAGCAAGTAGATGCTTATCTAAATTTCAATAAAGTAACCCTACACTATCTTAATACTGCTCAGGCAGAATCTGAGATGAATAGTGCTCAAAAATCTACTGTTGAATTTTTCTCAATTTCTGAATTATGGGAAAGTAGTGCTTTTGAAATTGGTAATGTTCCTTACGTAGATGCGAATCATGATTACATCATGAATAAAGCATTTTGGATTGATGCTGATGTAACAGCCGAGTTGAGTTATGCAGATGGTTCAGAGACAGATTTGAAGTTGGTCATGAAACCAACGGATATCGATGCAATGGATGCAAACAACTTGAAGGAAACCTTCTATATTAAAGGTTATCAAAATGATGTTAATCTTCGTCTGATGAACAATGCCAATGTTTTGAAACAGGAAGACCAAGGAGAACGAACTGCTTGGATTGCGACTCAGATTACAAGTGGTAGCTATTCTGAGAACAATATCTCTGGTTTCGCCCTTCGATCGAATAGTAATAGGATGAATTTTGCTTATTCATCAACAGAGGTTGCTTCGGCCGTCTTTGGTCTCTATGTTGAAAAACTTGATCCTAGCCCTGTTCTAGAAGTTGATCCTACAGAGATTCCAGCTAAAGAGGGGCAAAATATCACTTATAAAGCAAGGTTTAAAGTTCCGGTTCCTGGCAAAGATCTTTTAGCAGCGCCTTCATCTATCGAAATGGTTCAGAATTTTGATGAGCGCCTTGATTATCAAGAACTTAAAGTTGAATCAGGTGGAGTGACTCTGCAAGAAGGACGTGACTATACGATCGAGAAGTCAGGTCAAACAGTTACTGTTAAAATGACACCTGAATACATAAAATCAAATTCTGCTGCTGAGATTATTATCACTTATAAAACAGCTACAAACAAAAAAGTGGAAGAAAAGGGTCCTGAAAAAATTAACAACACTGTAACCTTGCATGTTGATAACTTATCAGCTCCTTCTAATCAGGTGAGCACTGCTCTTCTTTACGAAAAACACCATGAATTTGTCAGTGGAACTCCAGGTAAAGAGTTGCCACAAGAAGTGAAAGACTTGCTTCCAGCAACAGAAAAGAATTTACCTAATGGCAGTCAAGTAACGCCAACGCAACCAAGTCAAACAGAAGTGAAGACAGCAGAAGGTACTTGGAGCTTCAAGTCCTATGACAAGTCATCAGAAACCATCAATGGAGCGGATGCCCACTTTATAGGTACTTGGGAATTCACCCCAGCCCCAACTTACAAGGCGACTCACGAGTTTGTTA
>ERZ772827.1451-NODE-1451-length-11907-cov-3.941698_pt1 | contig 11907 bp, 9 predicted proteins | sample MGYA00580850_ERZ772827 | MGnify/ENA primary metagenome ERZ772827 (study PRJEB29015, sample SAMEA2737950) | human oral metagenome | biome: human oral; feature: human-associated habitat; material: dental | place: China | collected 2145 ...
GTGGCTCTACAGTGGCTCTACAGTGGCTCTACAGTGGCTCTACAGTGGGTCTACAACGAACAAAAGACGAAGGAATGATGAACAAAAAATGAACCTACGATGAAGGTAAGGCGAATTTAAGATAGGAATAAAAAGAAGGTTATTAGTGGAGTTCAACTTTGGCAATGTTTGAAACTTTGGCAAAGTTCATACAAAAGACGGTGCAAGTCGCACGGGCAGTGGTAGCAGGACAGGCAAGTAGGAAAAGAATGAACAAAGAAATGATAAAGATTTCTTGTAGTTAATGCGAAGATAGGAGGAAGTTTATTGAAGGTTTTTATTTTTGAGCGGTGAGTTCTTCGTAGCGTTTTAGCACATCTTTTACGTTGCGAATGGATTTCTTTGTCCAATTGATAAGAGTGCTGAGGCGTTCTTCGTCGGTGAGTTGCCAAGCTACTTGGCTACGGCGGAGTTTATCAGTAAGCTGTTGCAGGACAATGGCTACCGCTACCGAAATATTCAAACTTTCAGTAAAACCTACCATTGGAATTTTTAAATATGTGTCCGCTTGTGAGAGTACTTGATCAGAAAGTCCTTCTTTTTCTGTACCAAAGAAGAAAGCACTCTTTTTACTAATATCGAAATCGTTGAGGAAATAAGCGTCTTTGTGTGGGGTTGTTGCCACTATTTGGTAACCTTGGGCACGGAGGGCATCGATACAACTTTGGGTGTCGTTATAGCGGAAGACGTCTACCCATTTTTGAGCACCCATTGCTATTTTGGCATCGAGGCGTTTGCCAAATCGTCCTTCTATGCTGTGTGCTTGTTGCACGCCAAAGACTTCGCAAGTGCGCACTACGGCACTGGTGTTATGCATTTGGAATACATCTTCCATCGCTACCGTAAAGTGATTGGTACGCGCATTTATCACCTGTAAAAAACGTTCCTTGCGTTCTTCGGTAATAAAATGTTCTAAATAGGTGAGTAATTCTTGATTCATAGTTTTTTCTCAAAAGCTTTGCGGGGAGTACCTCTGAAAGTAACTTCACCGCAGTACTTATAGCCTAATTTTTCGAATAGGTGTAACATCGGGGCATTATCGAAATTAGTATCGGCTCGCAAAGAAGGAATGCCTTTATTGCGAGCTATTTCCTCTATCTTTTGAAGAAGAAACTTTGCTAAGCCACGCCCCAAATGGTCAGGCGAAATTGCTACGCGATGAAATACCATAAAGTCGGCATTGGTAAGCCATTTGCCCTTGATAGCCTCATAAGCAGGTTCGTTGTTGATGAGGAGAGCAACATAGCCTAATATTTCGTTGTCTTCTGTGAGTACATAGCCATATTGATGGGCGATATCGTTAGCTATCACCTCTTCATTAGGGTAGCCGTCTTGCCACTGGTTACTGCCATCGGCTTTGCGACGCTCAATAGCAGCAGATAGGATTGCCCAAATAGCAGGAGTATCCTGAGGCATTGCTATTCTAAGCGTTACATTTTCGTTCACTGTGTTACTTGTTACCTATTAAAACCCTGCAAATGTACAAAAAACTTTGCTAATTGCAATATTTTGACTAACTTGCCCCGCTTTTCAGCTTTTGAGAATATGAGTACACCCCCCAATGCCATCGAGGTAACCCACCTCAGCAAACAATATAAAGAAGCCAGTAGCCTTGCCTTGAACGATGTGACGTTTAAGGTGAGAAGAGGAGAAATTTATGGTATTTTAGGACCCAATGGAGCGGGAAAAACTACGCTGATGTCTATTCTTTTTGGGAGTATCAAACCTACGATGGGGAGTTTTTCTATTGTAGGACTTACTTATAAAGATACAAGCCTTAGGTATAAAATAGGGGTAGTTCCGCAAGAATACGCTTTGTATCCTACGCTTACCGCTCGCGAAAACTTGCATTATTTCGGTAGCCTGTATGGACTCAAAGGCAAACAACTAAAAGCACTCACTGACGAAGCTCTTGAGCGAGTAGCCTTAGCCTCAGTTGCCAATAAGAAGATTGCTCATTTTTCGGGAGGAATGAAACGCCGTATCAACTTGGTGGCGGGTATATTGCACAGCCCTGAGGTACTTTTCTTAGACGAACCTACGGTGGGGGTGGATGTGCAGTCCAAAAATATTATTATCGATTATTTAAAGGAATTGAACAGAGGAGGAATGTCGATTCTTTACACCTCCCATCATTTGCAAGAGGCACAGGATTTTTGTGACCGTGTAGGTATTTTAAACGAAGGACAATTGCTAAAAGAAGACACCCCTCAAAACCTTATTACCGAAGTGCAAGCATTTAATTTGGAAGAAGCGTTTATTCAGGTAACAGGTAAGAGATAAAAGGTAATAAAAAAAAGCTACCGAATTGGTAGCTTTTTTTGTTTATATCTTATTTGATAAAATCTTTGTATTGAGGGTTTAATATTTTATATTCCTCTACTTTCCCGGAAGGGACATAGATGTTGCGCAATAGTGTTTGATTAAATGCCATAGTTCCTATTACAAAAGCATTAGGATTACGTATGATTACGGTATGCAAATTATCACACTTTGCAAAGGCATTATTTACTATATTGTTTACCGTTTCAGGAAGTATAACACTTGTAAGTCTATTACAACCTGTGAAAGCTCTTGCTTCAATAGTAGTAACGCTCGAAGGAATATCTACATTTTGTAGGTGAGTACAATTAGCAAAGGTTTGTGTTTTTATTTTTGTAATCTCTCTTTTTATATTCTCATTTGATACTTCTACACTTGTCAATTTAGTACATAGATAGAAAGCCTTAGCCCCTATATCTTTTACTTTATCCCCAATGACGAAAGTTCTCAACTGGTATGTGAGTTTATTTATTTCTGCATTAAAAGCATTGTCAGCTATGATTTCTACATCTTTTAGCTTAGGGTCAGTATTCATATCGATAAAAAGTGTTTTCTCATTTTTCCATTTTACTAAGGTCTTTCCGTCAGCGCTAAGTTCATAGTCTGTGTCACTCATTTGTTGAGCGGTAAGAGAAATACCGGTAGAAGGCCAACCTATATTAGTTTTAGGTCCATAGAATATTTTAGCCTCAGTATCGATATAGTAATCGCCTTCTACTCCTTGACTCACGGGTTTGCCTTGTCCTGAATATATTTTAGAGCCATCTTTACCGGGAAGCCCTTGTGCTCCCGTAGCTCCTGTTTCTCCTTTGTCTCCTTGAGCTTTTATATGAGTATCTTGATTGCCTATAAACCAATTACCATTGTCTCCTATATGAGGCGTAAGACCGTTTTGACCATTAGTGCCATTAGTACCATCAGTACCTTTTTCTCCTTGGGCTTTAATATGAGTATTCGTTTCACCTATATACCAAAAGCCATTTTTTATTTGAGGTACAGGAGCATCTTTTCCGTTTTGACCGTCGGTACCATTAGCACCATCGGCTCCTGCATCACCTTTTAAGCCTTTTAAAGAAATAGGAGTTCCCCAGCCTTGTGCTGTTTTAGCTCCATAAAGATTGGCTGTAGATAGGTCGAGATAATAATCGCCTATCGTTCCTTGAGAAGCATCAGGCACGCCTATTCCTGAGAGGATTAAGTTGCCACGCTCACCGCGTTCTCCTTTAATTTCTACACGTTCTGGGTCGGTTTTGGTACATTGCACAGACACAAGACCAAGGCAACTTAATATTGCCATAAATAAAAATCTTTTCATAAAAATTGTTCTTCGATTAGCAAATAATATTAAAAATCGGGCGCAAAGGTACAAAATAAGAAAATACAACAATGCTTTTTTAACAATTAAAATGTTTATATTGCAATTATTTTATACAATATAGTTTGCATATCTGCTATAATAATAGTATGTTTGCCTCCTGATTTTAAGCACTTACCAGATTCTATAAAAACATTACTTTTATGAAGAAAAATCTAATACTTTACCTTCTATTATTCTCTTTTATCTCATTATGGGGGCAACAAAAAGCTACTCTTATTCACGCAGATGCTAACTTGTATAAGGTAGACAGTCTGCTTTACAGAAGTGAACAATTAGTAAATGAAGACAAGAAGATTATCAAAAAGATACCTATTAAAACTATCATCAATCTGCGCTACTTTACTCGTTCAGGAGACAAGAAGATTTTCCACGCCTCTGAAGGTATCAAGCTTATCAATCACCCGTTACTTACTTGGCGTATCAAAGCTCCTGAAATAGCAAGTGTACTAAAACTAATTCGCAAACATCAAAACGAAGGAGCGGTACTTATTCACTGTTATCACGGCGCTGATCGTACAGGTATTATGGTAGCAATGTATAGAATTATCTATGAAGATTGGAGTATAGCCGATGCTAAAAAAGAGATGCTCAATGGACCTTACGGCTATCACAGTGTCTGGAAAAACTTAGAAGCCTTGTTTACCGAAAGTACTGTTGCCGAAGTACGTAAGCACTTAGGAATAAAATAGAAAATAAAAAGAGACTATCTTAAAATGTTTTACGGATAGTCTCTAATATCTTTATCTGTACATCGCCTCTATTTCACGACTATAATTGGCATAAATCACTTTTCTTCTGAGTTTGAGCGAAGGAGTAATCTCATTACGCTCAATAGTGAAAGCCGAAGGCAGAAGCGTAAACTTCTTAATCTGCTCATAGTCGGGTAGGTCTTTCTGAAATTTTTGTAGTTGCTTACCTATATACTCAATCACTTGGCTATGCTTTATCATATCTGCCGTGTTTTTATACTTAAGGTTGAGGTCTTTTAGTGCTTGTGAGAGCATCTCGTAGTTAGGTACAATAAGGGCAGAAACAAACTTCTTACCATCAGCAATCACGGCTATTTGTTCTATAAGGTTATACTTCCCTACCTTGCCTTCAATCATCTGTGGAGCAATGTATTTGCCGTTAGAGGTCTTCATCAGTTCTTTAATGCGCTCGGTGATAAAGAGATTGTTATTACCGTCCAAATTACCCGCATCACCCGTACGCAAATAACCATCAGGAGTAAAAGCTTTGGCGGTTTCTTCTGGGTTCTTGTAGTAACCCTTCATCACCATTCCTCCTTTTACCAATATCTCGTTCTCCTCTCCTATCCGCACTTGCACATTAGGCATCACATTCCCTACCGATTGTGGGTTGATACGATCGTCGCCCCAACAAGATATAGTAGCAGTCGTTTCGGTCATCCCATAACCTAATTTCAGGTTAATACCTATCGACTGAAAAAAACGTCCAATACTAGGTTCGAGGTTAGCCCCTCCACAAGGCATAAACTTAATGCGTCCACCAAGAGCCTCTTTCAGTTTCTTATATACCATTTTATCAAAAAGGTTATAAGCTTTCTGTAAGACAAACGACGGTTTCTTACCTTGTTCGCGTAATGCCAATACTCGTTTACCAGTAGCTATTGCCAAGCGAAAGAGCTTACGCTTTACAAATGACGATGCGTCAGCTCGGTCGTGTACAGTGGCAAATATCTTTTCATAGAAGCGCGGTACAGCACACATCAAGGTAGGGCGTACCTCAGCAAGGGCTTCGCGCACTAAGTTAGTATCATCTAAGTAATAAACAGTAACTGCTTTGTAAAGGCAGAAGTACGTCCACGCGCGTTCAAATACGTGCGATAGTGGTAAGAAAGCCAATGACGTATCAGTGTTATCTACGGTAGATAAGCGCTCGGTATGTCCTGCCATCTGGAAAGCCAGATTCTCATAAGTGAGCATTACTCCCTTGGGCTCACCCGTAGTACCCGAAGTGTAGATAATCGTAAAAAGGTCGTCTAAATTGCGTTCTGCAATGCGCTTGTCTAACTCTGTATCATACTGCGGAGTATTACCGAGTGCCAAAAAGTCATTCCAGTGAATGGAATACTGTTTTTCAGTAAGAGGCACTTCGTTATCACATACCACAATCATTTGCAAGGTGGGGCACTGAGAGGCTACTTCAAGAGCTTTGTGGTATTGCTTTTCATCGCCCACAAACAGCACTTTCACCTCAGCGTGGTTCATCACGTAGAGAGCTTGTTCGGCGGTATTTGTCGTATATATGGGTACCGGAATGGCGCGTATTTGCAAGCAAGCAAGGTCGGCAAGCGACCATTGAGGGGTGTTCTGTGCGAGAATCCCTACAGTTTCTTGGGGCTGGATACCCAATGAAAGCAGAGATTTAGATAAAAGGGTTGTGGTACTGCCTAAGGTCTCCCACGTAATACCTTTCCAATGAGAAGAAGCGTCTCTTCCCATCAAAGCGTCTTTCTGTGGGTATTGCTGTACATTATTGCGAAACAGCGATACAAAGTGATAGGCTGTTAAGTCCATTTCGTTATTGAATTAATTAGTCGGGGCAAAAGTATAAAATAATTTTCAATTGACAATCCACGCTCAATAAATAACAAATCCTATGCCACTAAAAAGAGGAATAGAGTCTACCTCTATTCCTCTCTTATCTCTATCTAATGTTTTTATTAGTTAAACAAACGCTCGAAGAAGTTCTTGCGTTTTTCATTCATTGAATCATCTACTTGGTAAATATCGTCAGATACTGTCACGTTGTTATTATCAACACCCGATACAGTTTCAGCTGTAAATTTAGTTTGACCCTCTGACATAATACTTATCACAAAATCGATATAATCTTTTCCTTGCTTAGCCAAATAGTTTTTAAAGAAACGACTGCTCAATTCTACCCCCCCTATTCTCTCCATTTTCAAAAGTGAATCATAGAAAGGTGCCAAATAGTCTTTAATCGCTGCTTCAGGCACCGATCTTCTTCTGCCAATGTAATGCGTAATATTACCCGATGCATCACGACGCATTTCAAAATCAGTAACCACCCAGTAGTATTCTCCTGTTTTAGCTAAGTTCTTAATCACACCCACAAAGTTATTTCCCGCCTTTAAGTTATCCCAAAGAAGCTTAAAAATAAGTTTTGGCATATCAGGGTGGCGTATCAAGTTATGAGGTTGTCCTATGAGTTCTTCAGCAGTGTAGTGCGATACCTCACAAAACACATCATTCACTTTGGTAATAGTACCAACCGCATCTGTTTCACTGATGAGTACTTTGGTCTTATCCCACTGTACTTCACGGTCAATAGGAGTGGGTCTTGCAATTGTAGGTTCAGCACTTTTAAATTCTGACATATTATTTTAATTTTTTTAGTTAATCACATAAGTTGCTCTAGATAGTTATTGCACAAACAATCTACCAAAGAAACTCTTGCGTTTCTCGTTTTGAGCCTCGTTCATAGTTACAATATCATCTGAAATCACTTGTGTTGTATCTACTGATGATACTTGATTTTCTTCAAATGATACATTTTCTCTATTTTCATTCATTATATCTATAATGAAATCAATATAATCCTTGCCTTGTTTAGCTAAGTAGTTCTTGAAAAAACGGGTACTAAGTTCCATTCCACCTATCTTCTCAAGCTTCAAAAGCGTATCATAAAACGGCGCTACATAGTTGTCTATTACTCCTTTGGGCACCGATCTACGACGTGCAATGTAGTGTGTGATATTTCCTTCAGCATCTCTACGCATTTCAAAATCGGTGATTACCCAATAATACTCTCCTGATTTTGCTAAGTTCTTAATCACCCCAATAAAGTTATTCCCCAATTTAAGGTTATCCCAAAGCAATTTAAAAATCAGTTTTGGCATATCAGGGTGGCGAATGATACTATGTGGTTGCCCTACCATTTCCGCAGCACTATAGCCACAAACATTGCAAAACACATCGTTTACATTGGTAATACGACCATAAATATCAGTTTCACTAATCACTACCAACGATTTATTCCAGTTCACCTCCTTGTCAATAGGAGTAGGACGTTGTACAGTAAGCTTAATGTCTCTATAATCTCTAATCATTACAAAATTAAATTTTGGTTATTATGGCACAAAAGTAATGCTTTTATTTTAATTATATGTATTTTTTTATCAAAAATTTTTCCTTACAACAATCTTCGCCTTTTATTAGTTTGATTTACAGATTACTATAATAAAACTAACTCCTCTAATCTCTCTCTTCTTATTTGGAAAAATAATACACATTTAGCATTTTTTCTCTCTCTTTTTAATCTTCCACCCTCTTATTTTTGCTCTCCCTCTATTTCTTTGGTATATTTGTTATAGAGGAACGATGCTACCAGTAGCAATACCCCAAGCAGTACAAACACTATGGTCTTATGAAGAGTGTCGAGGTGGGTAGTATCGTAAAAGAATAACTTCAACAGCGTAAAACCTACCAATATAATACCCGATATTCGCTGGTATTTCCTCCTCTTAAAAATACCCAATACTACCAATAAAATAGCATAACCTCCCCATAAAATTGTAAGACCTAATTTATAATTAGCTACCGATTCATATATATCTGTCCAGTGCAGTAATTCACTGCTAGCAACCCACAAAATAACCAGATGCAACAACATTTCCAATACACGCCTTGCTCTTGTTTTAAATTCCAAAAACTTACTGAGGGCATAAATGCTATTGCCTAATATCACCAGCGAGAGCAAGCCCACATATCTAATATTTAAAAACCAAAGTGATAACTGTCCTCCTTTCTGCGCTTCTTCCATATAACGTTCACGCAACTCACTGAAATAGTAAAGCCCCAAGGTCATAAATATAGTCAGTAAGAGGAAGTTTAAGCCTATTTGTAGTTCTGCCAACAATTTCTTTTTCAGATACTTCACATTCAAGAAACTATAAGCCGAAATAAACAACACACTGTATATAATATGCCATACCCCTTTAAAAGTGTTCAAGTCTTGATATGCCACATAATGGCTGTAAATTTCAGGGTCTTGATGTAAAGCCCTCATATCGCAAAACACGCTTATCTCTCTGTAAAAAGTGTAATACAAAATAAGTACTGAAAAAATATTGAACAAAAAGCTCAACACTTTATTAAGCGCCCCTGTCTCTTTGTATTTATCATTGATATAAGCCATTGCTCCTACCGCCACACTATAAAGTAACCCTGTAATAAAGAGCGAGTTAGCAAAAGGCGTGATATACGCACTCGCGTCTTCCATATCAAAGATACTATAAGAGCCTTTCCCCCAATCTATCAGCAAACTGAAAGTAGCCAAAATCGCTACTGCGTATGAAATTCGCTCGTATACAGGCATTTTTTTAGTACGTCCAAACCCAAAGAGTAACGCAGCTTCGGCTATCCAGAAGATAGTTATCCACGTTCCTTTAAACTGTATCGGAATTACCAAAGTAGCAAATGAGAGTGCCAACACCAAAACTAAGTATTTCAAAGCCTGAGAAGGCGTCTTTTTGAGGTGAAAATAATAACCCACCAAAAAGTGAAATACAGCGTTAAGCAATGTAAACATCGCCACAAAAGTCCGATTATTAGGATAATAATCCGATATAAGCCAAACACCCATTGCGTAGAACGACAAGCTACTAAACAAGAACAAAAGTACATCTACCGCTTCCAATTCCTGTACCCTGTGTATTTTCTGAGCTATAAAAGCAACATAGAAAGTGAGGAACGTTACCAAATTAAATACAAAGTAAGGTACAAAATCGTCGTACTGATAAGCCGATGCCCACGTCGAGAACAACAATAGCCAAGTGAGGAACAACGCCGAAATGTACAGAGAACGCCATTGCTTATAAAACGAAAGTATCAGCACACCTATATTAATAATTGCTGTATACGCAAATAGGATTTCTACCTGACCCGAGTTATTACTCAAAAGAAAAGGTACCGCATAGCCTCCCACAAGCCCTATAATAGCTATCACCACTTGGTTATAGCTCAACGAAGCAAGTACCGTAAAGGCTGTAAAGAGGAACATCAGCACAAAGGCAAGAGATTGTGGGAAATAACCAAAAACAGCATATGCAATAAAGGTGACGAAGTAAAAAATCGTCATTGCTCCACTCACCAAGATAGCACTAAAACTCTCATATTTTTTCTTGAGCATAGCTCCCGTTACAAAAAGCCCTATACCCATTAAGTAACCTAAAACCAAGCGCATTGCAGGGCTGATAAGGTTGTGCTGAATAGAGTATTTCACCCCTATAAACACCCCAATAATAATAATCACTATCCCTATCTTGCCAAACAAATTCTCACCGATAAATCGCTCCCAGTTGGTAGGTTGCTTCGGCTCAAACGGATTTCTCACCTTCTTTTTAGGCGCAAACGGATTCGCTTTTGGTGTAAAAGTAATCGGAGGGGTCTCTTGTTTCGGTTGCGAAGTTTCTTGCACCGGTTCAGCAACCGCCGCAACAGGCGTTTGCTTCTCTACAACAGCTGCCGTCATTTCCTCAGCCACAGTATTTATTACGGTTTGTTCCTCAACAGAAGTTACCGTTTCCACAGGGGGAGTCTCTGTTACTGCCTCACGTGTCCCCTCAGGCACTGCCGTTTCTGCGGGTACCGCCGAACTTAATACCGAAGTAGCACGCATTTGGGCTTTCAGTTCCCAAAGCGTTTGCTTTATCTGCTTCATCTCTTTAATGAAGTCGTACTGCCTGTCCACAGCACCATCTACCTGAGCCATTAAGGCTTCTAAATCTTTTTCTGATACCATAACTTATAAGTAAAAGCGAAAGCTAATAAGCAATGAAAGCACAAAGGTAACAAAAAAAACTAATTTACCAAAATCACCCATATAATCCTTACAACATTCACATTTAACCGATTCTCCTCCATTGAAAATATGCAAAAAGTTTTAAATAGGTATGATTACAGATTGTCCCCCTTTGGAGGGGGAGCGGGGGAGGTAAGTTATAACACCCCTCCCCTGCCCCAAACGCCCTTTACCCTAAATTACGAAAGTACACCCCTACGCCTCAGCTTTCGTTTTAATATATCTTTAACACCTCCTAAATGCCTGTTTCTCAACGTTTAATACAGTCGTTGTATACCAATCGTCCAAGATTCGTATAAGCTTCCTATAAGCTTTCTATAAGCTAAGTACACTAAACCATACCTTCAACATCTTTCTAAATCTTTCTAAAACCCTTCCAAAAACTTTCGTTCCTCCTCAAATTTTCAATCCTTTCACCCTCCCTCTCGAGACCTTCAAAGTCCCTCCGTATTATTGGCATTATTGGCATTATTGGCATTATTGGCATTATTGGCATTATTGGCATTATCAAAAGCCCTATAAAAGAACAAGTAACGGAAAGCATTTTTAAATTCTTCGTAAAAATTTCGTTATATTTTTTTCCAGATTACAAAATTATCCCTATCTTTGCCGATGCAAAATAAGTACATTCACTTATCAAGACTTTTATTTATTAAGAAATTAACTTTATATGACAACATTAGTAATTTTAGCAGCAGGCTTAGGAAGTCGCTTTGGGTCAGACAAGCAGTTAGAAGATATCCACAATGGCAATGCTTTGTTTGATTACGGTATTTACGACGCACTACAAGCTGGTTTCGACAATGTAGTACTCATCATCCGTCGTGAAATCGACGATTTAGCACGCCAACACTTAGAAAATCGATTCAATAATGTGCCCATTACTTATGTATATCAAGACGATTTTAACCCAAAAGGCATCGAACGTAAAAAACCTTGGGGTACAGGGCACGCTATGCTTTGTGTAAAAGAGTTTGTAAAAAACCCATTCCTCATCATCAATGCCGATGATTACTATGGCAAAGAAGGCTTTAAATTGATGTACAAAGCGCTCAATGCTTGTAAAGAAAAAACTTTCTTCTCAGGAGGATATCTACTGAAAAACACCCTTAGTGAAAACGGAACTGTTTCACGCGGTATCTGCGAAGTAGACGCCAATCATCACCTACTCTCTATTAACGAAGCTACCAAACTGCGTAAAATTAACGAAACTACTGCCGTAGACGAAGCTACGGGCGCCGAGTATCCCCTAAGCACCTACGTATCTATGAACTTCTGGGGATTTACTCACGAAGTATTGGATATAGCCGACCGTTATT
>ERZ772827.1452-NODE-1452-length-11906-cov-14.820859_pt1 | contig 11906 bp, 11 predicted proteins | sample MGYA00580850_ERZ772827 | MGnify/ENA primary metagenome ERZ772827 (study PRJEB29015, sample SAMEA2737950) | human oral metagenome | biome: human oral; feature: human-associated habitat; material: dental | place: China | collected 2145 ...
AGGCCCGCCAGCTCACCTACGTCACCAACTCGGTCAACACGATCATCGAGTGGGGACGGATGCCCGGAGACCTCATCTTCATCATCGGCGGAGTCCTGCCCTACCTCTACATCGCCTTCCTGGGGCTCAGGAGCTGGCGTCGCGGAAGGACGGTGGACACCTTCGCCGAGGACGCCCTCTACGAGGAGATCAAGGGCGGGCGCAAGGCCTGGCGCGGCGAGCGCGCGGAACTGAACGACTGATGGGCGCACCCGATCTGAACGTGTGGCTCGTCGCCGCCTACGCGCTCATCATGCTGGCCGTTGCGTGGGTCGTGGACGTCCTCGGCTCACGCAGCGCCCGGCACTCGATGTCCTGGCGCCACGCGGACTTCGTCTACCACGACGACGTCGACGGCTGGCGGTGCCACGAGGACCAGTGGCTGTGGCCCACGGCCTTCGACCCGGACAAACGCGTCATCCGCTACGAGGGCGCCCACGCGATCTGCGGGCGCTGCCCGTCCAAGGACAGCTGCTCGCCCACTCCTGGCCCGAGGGAGATCACCCGGCCCGTCGACCCGTGGCCCTACTCCGACGCCGGACGCTTCCACCGTGGCGTGGGCCTGGTCATCGCCTGTGTCGGCGTCTTCATCCCGCTGCTTCTCATGGTGGCCTTTCACGCCACCGGTGACCTCATCGTCCTGGGCACCACAACCGTCATCGTCATTGTCACCGGAGTCCTGCCACTGGCCCGCCACCTGCGGAGGACTCCGGACAACGCCCCGGCCCACCTGCCGCACGTCGGCTCCCAGGAGTACCAGGAGGCCGAGGATGCCCGTCGCTCCGCGAGCAGCGGCTCAACCGGGCCCGTCCCGATCGCGATCGGCTCGCGTCCCTCGGGCTACCGCTCGGTGCGTGAGGCGGCCGAGGCGATCGCCACCGCCCAGGCGCGTGCGGCGGCATCGGGCCGGACCATCCACGTCTCCTTCATCGCCCAGTCCGACGACGTCAGCAGGCCTGACGGCTCGCTCGCAACCTCCGGTGAGCCCGAGCTGCGCCGCGTGGCCGCCCTGCGCACCCGTCAACGGGTACCGGTTGCCGGTGCCGAGCCGGGCTCGGACAGGGCGCGCGAAGACGCTCGCGGCGGAGCCAGGCGCTCCTGGTCCTCGGCGTGGAACGAGGCCACCGACACCAAGACCAGATGACCCGGCCCATGCTCTGCCCCGCTCAACCCACGTTCGTGAAGGATCCTCCATGACAGCTCCTGTAGCCGCCATCGCGGCACTCATCGTCCTTGTGCTGCTGACCCTGGTGCTCTCACTCAAGATCATCACCCAGTACGAGCGGGGCATCGTCTTCAGGCTGGGGCGCCTGCGGCCCGTCTACGAGCCCGGTCTGCACCTGGTCATCCCCCTCCTCGAACGACTGGTGCGGGTGGACACCCGAGTGGTCACCCTGACCATCCCGCCCCAGGAGGTCATTACGGAGGACAACGTGCCGGCGCGCGTCAACGCCGTCGTCCTGTTCAACGTCACCGACCCGGTCAAGGCCGTTATGGCGGTGGAGAACTACGCGATCGCCACCTCCCAGATCGCGCAGACCACGCTGAGGTCCGTTCTTGGACGCGTCGACCTGGACACCGTGCTCGCCCACCGCAGCGCCCTGAACGCCGACCTGCGCGACATCATCGAGAAGCTCACCGAGCCCTGGGGCGTGCGGGTCAGCGTCGTCGAGATCAAGGACGTCGAGATCCCCGAGCAGATGCAGCGGGCCATGGCCCGCGGTGCTGAGGCCGAGCGTGAGCGCCGCGCCAAGATCATCAACGCCCGCGGTGAGCTCCAGGCCTCCGAGGAGCTGCGCCAGGCGGCGGACACGCTCTCGAAGTCACCGGCCTCCCTCCAGCTGCGCTACCTGCAGACCCTTCTGGAGCTCGGCGCCGACCAGAACTCCACAGTCGTCTTCCCCCTGCCGATGGACATCATCGGTCCGCTCCTGGAGCGTTTCGGGTCCCAGGCCGGCCTGCCGGGCGCAGACGAGGACGGCGGAGAAGCTGGTGGACCGCGTCACCGATGAAGACGGCCACCGCGACCCACACCAGCACCATCGCCGCCCAGCGGGCCGGCGGGATCTGCTCGTGGAAGACGGCCCAGGCCAGGAGGAACTGGATGATCGGAGCGATGTACTGGCTCATGCCCACCACCGACAGTGGTACACGCCGAGTCCCGGCGGCGAAGAGCAGCAGCGGCACCGCCGTCACCGGCCCGGCCACAATGAGCAGAGCCATGATCGACCAGCCCGCCTGCGGCGCCTGCCAGGCCGAGTGCCCCTGCCAGGCCAGGTATCCCAGGTAGGACAGAGCGGCGGGGGTCACGACGGTGCTCTCCACCGTCAGGCCGGTGAGGGCATCCACCTGCGCCCCGATCTGCTTCTTGACCAGGCCGTACAGGCCGAAGGAGAAGGCCAGCGCCAGGGAGATCCACGGCAGCGAGCCCTGCAGGATCACCAGGAGCACCACGGCGGCGCTCGCCAGCACGATCGAGACCCGGTGCGCGGGGCGCAGCCGCTCGTGCAGCACCAGCGAGGCGAGGGCCACGGTGACCAGCGGATTGATGAAGTAGCCCAGAGCGGCGTCGGCCGTACGGTCGGTGTTGACGCCATAGACGTAGACGAGCCAGTTGACCGAGACCAGCAGGCCTAAGACCGCCAGCGCCCCCAGCAGGCGCGGCGTACGCACCACATGAGCCAGCTGCGTCCAGCGGCGCCGCACGGCGACGAGCAGCAGGCAGGTGACCAGGGTCCACACGATCCGGTGACCGATGATCTCCACGCTCCCGGCCTGCGCGAGCAGCCGGAAGTAGAGGGGGAAGACACCCCAGAGGGTGTAGCAGCCGATGACCAGGGCCATCCCGGTGCCGTCGAGTGCCCCTGAGGCCGACGCCGGCACCCGGGTACCGGCCTGAGAACCCGGCGCCGCCGGGGGCTCGGGCTCTATGGATGACGCACCGGGGGAGGAGCTCATTGTGATCTGTTCCTGATCCGTTCGCGCTCGGGGATGGCTGCGGTGGCCGCGCCACCGCTCTGCGTAGCATAGTGAGGCGCACCGGACCTCATAGACCCGGACCCCGCACGTGAAGGAGCCCCGCCATGGCCGACGCCGCCCGCGCCCGCAAGGTCGCCGACCGTATTCATGAGACCGTCGCCCGCCTCCTTCAGGGGCGCATCAAGGACCCGCGCCTGGGCTTCGTCACCGTCACCGACGTCCGCGTCACCGGGGACCTCCAGCAAGCGACCATCTTCTACACCGTCTACGGCAGCGACGAGGAGCGCCAGGAGACGGCCAAGGCGCTGCGCTCGGCCAAAGGCCTCATCCGATCCGAGGTCGGCAAGGCCCTGGGGATCCGCCTGACCCCGTCGCTGACCTTCCAGCTCGACGCCCTGCCCACCACCGCCAAGACCCTTGAGGACGCCCTGGCGCAGGCCCGGGTGCGCGACGCCCAGATCGCCAAGGCCGCCGAGGGCGCCACCTATGCGGGCGAGGCCGACCCCTACCGCCACGACGATGAGGATACGACCGAGGCCGACGACGACGGCACCGAACCGGTCGAGGCCGGTGAGGATGACGAGCAGAAGACCGATCAGGAGCCGGCTCGGGACGCCGAGGGCCTGTGAACGTCTCCGAGCAGGCTGATCCGGCAGGGCGCGGCAGCGCCCAGGACGTGCGTTGGCGCCGCCCCGACGTCGCCCGCGGCGCCGTCACGGCCCCCGACGGGGTCCTTCTGGTGGACAAGCCCCAGGGGCTGACCAGCCACGACGTCGTCGGGGCCACCCGGCGCCTGGCCGCCACCCGCAAGGTGGGCCATGCCGGCACCCTCGACCCCATGGCCACCGGCCTGCTGGTTCTAGGTATCGGGCGCGCCACCCGGTTCCTCACCTACCTGGTGGGAGCGGACAAGACCTACGAGGCCACCATCCGCCTCGGGGTGGAGACCACCACCGAGGACGCCGAGGGCGAGGTCACCACGGCCCACGGCTGCCGGAGGGACGACCTGACCGAGGAGCGCCTGCGGAAGGCGCTGGCGGTCCTGACCGGACAGATCCAGCAGGTGCCCAGCGCCGTCTCGGCCATCAAGGTCGACGGCGTGCGCGCCTACAAGCGCATCCGCGACGGACAGGACGTCGAGCTGGAGGCCAGGCCCGTCACCATCCACAAGCTGCGCCTCACGGGACGGCCCCGCCGGGCGCGTGCCGACGTCATCTCCTCGGCAGCGCCAGGCGCCGCGGAAGGCGCCACAGCAGACGGGGCCGGAGGCGAGACCGAGGTGGTCGACCTCGACGTCGCCGTGGCCTGCTCCTCGGGAACCTACGTGCGCGCCCTGGCCCGGGATCTGGGGCGCGCCCTGGGATGCGGTGCGCACCTGACCGCGCTGCGGCGCACCGGCGTCGGCCCCTTCGGCGTGGACGAGGTCCAGACTCTCGCCGCCCTGTCGGAACAGACCCAGGCCGACGCCGACTCCCCCCACCCGCGCGGCCTCGCCACGATCCCGCTGGAGGAGGTGGCCCGACGCTGCTTCGAGCAGCTGACCCTCACCGAGACCGAGGCCCGTGGGCTGCGGTTCGGGCAGCCCCTCGATATCTCGGTCCTGGAGCGGGCCCAGGCGCCCGCGGGCCACTGGGGTCCGCTGGCCTCCACGGGGACCTCGGGGCGGCGCGTCATCGCCGGATTCGCCCCCGAGGGGAGGCTCGTGGCACTGTTAACGCCTCAAGGCTCGCGCGCGCGTCCGGTCCTGGTCCTGGACCCGGCCTAGGGCGTGACGGGCGGAGGCCATCAGGTCCTCCGGCGTGAGCGGGCACCACGAGTGAGCATTCTTTCAAGGAGACACGATGAGCCAGACCGGTACCGGATGCCGCTGCGGCTGCGGCGGCCACGGCAAGCAGAGCGAGCAGGACGAGCGCGCCGCTGCTCCGGCCGTGACCCAGCCCCTGGGAGAGGGCTACCAGCAGGCACCTGCTCAGACCGCTTCGCAGTCTTCTGCCCAGTCCTCGCCTCAGGCCGTCGATCCGGTGGCCATCGCCTCGGCGGTGACGACGGCGCTGGGCGGGGCCGCCCCGCAGGGCATCACCCCCGGCCACAAGTCCGGCAACCTGCTGGGCCTGCGGGACATCTCCGCCCCGGCCTCAAGCGGTGGCGGCTGCGGCTGTGGCGGCCACTGAGCCCGGCCGTCGTCACACGCTGCGGCGCTGCAGGGCCTCAGTGACCGCGGCCAGGCGCGAAGGGGTCTCAGCCTCCTCGTAGCGGCCCAGGAAGAGGTCCTCCACGATCCGCCCGTCCACGAGCACCAGGATCCGGTCTGCCCGGGCCGCCACCTGGGCGTCGTGAGTGACCATGACAAGGGTGGTTCCTGAGGCGTGCACGTCCCCGAGCAGGTCGAGGATCTGCAGCGCGGTGGCCGAGTTGAGCGCTCCGGTGGGCTCGTCGGCGAAGACGATCCCGGGGTCGTTGATCAGTGCCCGGCAGATACCGGCGCGCTGGAGCTGGCCCCCGGAGACCTCGGTGACGCCGCTGGCCGCCAGGTCCGCGATCCCCATGCGCTCCATGAGCTCCTCGCCCCGCGTCGTGATCTCGGTGCGAGGGCTCAGCCCCGCCAGGAACCCGGGCAGGACGATGTTGTCCAGCAGGCACAGGGTGGTCATGAGGTGGGCCTGCTGGAAGACGAATCCGAAGCGCGTCAGCCGCAACGCGGCCAGCTCCTTCTCGCTCAAGGCGGTGATCTCGGTGTCGCCCAGGAGCACCAAGCCGGAGTCAGGCCGGTCCATGCCGCTCAGACAGTGAAGGAGCGTGGACTTCCCGGACCCGGAGGGACCCATGATGGCGACGAACTGCCCCTGCTCGATATCCAGGTCGAGGTCTCGCAGGACGGGGGAGCGGTAGCTCTTGGACAGGCTCCGAGCCTGCAGTGCCGGCTGCCCGCCTCCTGCAGTCAGTCCCGGCTCTGCACCTGCGGCTCTCGAGGAGGTGGTGCTGCTCATCGTCTCTCTCCTTACTCGCCAGTGGTCAGGGTCGTGGACAGGGGCATGGTGCGCAGGCGCCTGAGGGCCAGGGTGACCGCGCCGATGACAGTGGCCAGCAGCGCCCCCGGCAGGACCAGACCCACCAGCCACAGGTTGGGTAGAAGCTGAAGGTCAGGCGCCCCGCGAGTGGCCATGACCGCCCCGATCGCGGAACCTCCCACCGTGAAGGTGCCCAGGAGCCCCAGAGCGATCCCGGTTACGGCCAGGACGCCGAAGCGAATGAGGTACTGCCCCGCGATGGCCCGCCGGGTGCAGCCCACTGCCAGGAGAACGCCCAGCTGGGGTCTTTCCCTCGACACGATCAGAACGGTGAACAGCACCGTGATGAGGAAGGACAGGCCCAGCGCGATGGCGCAGGACATCATGGTGATGAGACGGACCTGGGAGCTGGTGGCCCCGAAGAACTGGGAGGCGTACTGGCTCATGCCGATCGCCTGAACTCCCGGATACTCCTGGCTCAGGTCACGGGCGACGGCACTGGCCTGGCCCGCGGAGCGGACGTCGGCGTAGATGATCTGCCACAGCGCGGGGGCGCCGTCGTCGAAGGTGGCCTTGGCGGTGTGCCCGTTGTTGGTGATGTCCTGGTAGACGCCCGTGACCGTGAGGTCCTTGTTCCCGTCGGTGGTCTGCACGGTGACGGTGGATCCCTCCTTGGCGCCCGTGGTCTGGGCCTGGCTGTAGGACAGGGAGACCTCGTTGTCCGTGGTGGGGCCGTGCCCGGAGACGTACTTCATGGGGAAGGCCTCGTGGTCCCCGATATCGATGAGCACCGTCTCCCAGGTACCGGCGCTCGTGGACATCTTGTAGTTGCGGCGCAGCACCGTGGCGTGCCGGCTGACACGGGGGTCGGAGTCGACCGTCTTCTCCACGGTGGCCAGGTCCTGGACTCCGGTGCGCACGTCGATACGCAGATCCGCCTGGCCCGCTCCCAGGTAGGTGGCGATCTGCGGGTTGCTCAGGGTGGTGGAGACGTTCGTCGGCAGCACCATGGTGAAGGTGCACAGCGCCAGGACGCCGAGCAGCAGCGCGTTGGAGGGGCGCAGCGCCTCACGTGCGCCGAGCCACGCCTGGACCGGAAGGCGGCGCAGCCTCGTCAGCCTCCAGCGCTGCCGGCGCGGGCGCAGGGAGGCGCTGGTGCCGCTGCGCAGGGCCTCGATCGCCGAGATGCGCCCGATGCGTCGCAGGGACAGCCACGTGAAGCCGATGATGATCGCGGCCAGAACCAGAACCATGAGGATGGGAAGCCCCACGCTCCAGGCGGTCCTGGGCGGTGTGCCCAGGTAGAGGGTCGTCGGGGCCTCCAGCGCCGCGGCCAGGGGCTGGCCCGCCGCGTAGCCAACGGTTGCTCCCGCTGCCGACAGGGCCAGGTACTTGGCCACGTAGAGGAGGCGTATCCGGCTCTGAGGCGCGCCGATGGCCTTGAGGACGGCGATCTGCGCCAGGTCCGTCTCAATGGCCGCCAGTACCGTGTAGCGCAGGGCGAGGATGGCGACCACCGCCAGCACGATCGCCACCACCAGGGCCACGGCCACGATGAGCATGACGTTCAAGGAGTTCATGAACTGCATCATCGAGGCGTTGATGTTGACCCCGTTGCTGGGCAGGCCCGCCTCCTTGTAGGCATCGATGACGCTGCCGGGGCGGGCGGAGCCGGTCAGGGCGAGCTCGATGAGGTACTCGGGTTCGCTGATCTGCTTCTCCAGGGCGGAGAAGTCCTCAGGTGAGACCACCAGGCGCTTGGAGGGGATCATGGCGGCGTTCATCTGCGCGTCCCGCGCGAAGCCCACCACCGTCAGCGTCGTCGTCCTGCCCTCGGCGGTGACGGTGACGGTGTCGCCGACGTCGGCGGCCTTGATCACCCGGTAGTGGATCGGCAGGACCACCTCGCCCTGACCGGGGCTGACGGGGGTGCCGTCGTCGTCGAGCAGCAGGTCGAGGCGCTTGGGAGAGGTGACGAAGGCGGGCTCGTTGTAGGAGTCGGCCTGGTTGGTGCCGTTGATGGACATCTCCTGGCGCGGCACCGGCAGGGTCTTGATGACCTCGTGGTCGGTGACGTCGTCGCGTGCCTCGGCCCACTGGTCGACGGCCTGCAAGGTGCTGTCGTCGATCTGACCGGTGTGCATCTGGACCAGGTCGGGCAGCCTGGCCCGATCCGAGAGCCGGCTCGTTGCCGATAGGCTGTCCACGACCAGGGAGGTACCGGCCGACATCAGCATCGACGCCAGAGCGATGAGGGCCGTCAGGGTGGCGGCCACAACGGCGCCGCGCGCCAGGTCCGCCTTGAGAAGTCGCATCAGCATGCCGTGGCCTCCTTGAAGTCTTTCTCTCCGGTCCGTGTGGCTTTCTCTCATGTTCTGGGAGCGGCTCTCGACGTCAACCGACTGTCGGTCGAAACTGAGAATAGACTGACGGTCGGTTGCCGTCAAGGCGTGTCGGTGAAGCTGAGGTCGCGCCCGACGGCACGGCCGTGGCAGGGTTGTCCCGCACGATCAGCCTTCCACGACCCGTCTGCGCAGGTGGGGAACGTATGGGCGGCAGTGCGGCCAGGAATGGGACAGGGGCGCAACGCGTCCCGCGAGGAGACGAGAGCAGGGATATCGGCAGTGGAGGTCTGGTATGGCGCCGAGCAGGTGCCGGCGAACCTGAGTGCACCGGGTGGAGCGGGCGCCGTGGTCACCATGGGGATCTTCGACGGCGTCCACCGCGGACACCAGGCGGTCCTGGGGCGTGTCGTCGAGCTGGCCAACGAGCTCGCCTGCGACGGCAAGCGGCCTCTGGCTGTCGCGGTCACCTTCGACCCGCACCCCCGCAGCGTCCACCAGCCGGAGGTGGACCTGCCCCTCATCACCTCTCTGACCGACCGTCTGGCCTCTCTTAAGGACCTCGGTCTTGACGCGGTCCTGGTCATCAACTACACCCTCGACTTCGCCTCCCAGAGCCCGCAGGACTTCGTGCGCACCTGGCTGGAGGAGCTGCTCGGGGCCCGCGCGGTCGTCGTCGGCGACGATGTGCGCTTCGGCCGCCACAACTCCGGGGACGCCGCGACCTTGGAGCAGATCGGGCGGGCTGACGGCTTCGAGGTGGAGATCGTCTCCAAGATCCGCTCAGAGGAGGGCAGGCGCTGGTCGTCGACCTGGATCCGCCAGTGCCTCAGGGACGGGAACATGGGGCAGGCCAGCCAGGTCCTGGGCCGCCCCCACCGCCTGCGCGGCGTCGTCGTGCGGGGTATGCGCCGTGGGCGCGAGCTCGGTTTCCCCACCGCCAACCTGGAGGCGGCCACCGCCGGCGTCGTGCCGCCCGACGGCGTCTACGCCGGCTGGCTGGTGCGCGGCAGCGGCGCCGACGGGGGCGGGCAGCGGCTGCCTGCCGCGATCTCCATCGGCACCAACCCCACCTTCGACGACGTCCCCCAGCGCACGGTCGAGGCCCATGTCCTGGGGCGAGCCGACCTCAACCTCTACGGCGAGGAGGTCGGGATCGAGCTCGTCGAGCGCCTGCGCCCGATGCTCGCCTTCGACGGACTGGAACCGCTTCTGGTCCAGATGCGCGCCGACATTGAGGACACCGCCCGGATCCTGGACGTCCCGGTCCCCGATCCGATCCGCCCCGAGGACGTCACCGCCCAGTAGCCCTGGCCGCAGAGCTGGAGCTTCGGGGGTGTGCTCGTCGTCGGGGCGGCGCCGTCGCGTCCCGGTTCTGCCGCGGAACTGTGCCGGTTCGCACAGCATCCGCCGCGATCGGTGGGCGGTGGCGCTGGTATGGTTGGCGGGCCGTCGATCGGCCACGGATACCTCATGCCCGGGAGAACCTGCCCCGGCGCTCCGTGCAACGAGACCCGAAGGAGTCCGCATGTCGGTTACCGCAGAGCGCAAGCAAGAGATCATCGCCGAGTACGCCACCCACGAGGGTGACACGGGCTCCCCGGAGGTCCAGGTCGCCATCCTCACCGAGCGCATCTCCAACCTCACCGAGCACTTCAAGGGCCACGCCCACGACCACCACTCGCGTCGCGGCCTCTACCTGCTCATCGGTAAGCGCCGTCGCCTCCTGGACTACCTCATGAAGGAGGACATCGAGCGTTACCGCGCTCTCATCGCCCGCCTCGGCATCCGCCGCTGAGCGCGCTGACAGCCGCGAACTGTGCGGCCCGGCCCCCGTCCCGGGGAGCCGGGCCGCACGGCGTTTCGAGGAGAGCCTTCGCTTCTCTCGGGGGTGATTACGGTGATTACAGCAGCGAGTCGTAGAGCGCCTTGATGTCCTCGCGGGTCACGGGGCGCGGGTTTCCCGGCGTGCACACGTCGGCGAAGGCGTCGTCGGTCAGGGCCTCGACGCCGTCGGGCTCCACCCCGACCTCGGAGATCCGCGTGGGGTTGCCCAGGTCCCGCGTCAGCTGGGCGACGGCCTCCACAGCCGCGGCGCGTGCCTCGTCAAGGGGCATCGTCTGAGCGTCGGAGACCCCGAAGGCCTCGGCGATGTCGCGGTACTTCTCCCCGGTGTACTCGGCGTTGAAGGCCATGACAGGGGCCAGCAGGATCCCGTTGGCCACCCCGTGCGGGGCGTTGTAGCGCCCGCCCAGCGGGTGGGCCATACCGTGGACCAGGCCGAGCCCGACGTTGGAGTAGGCCATACCGTTGATGTAGGCGGCCAGCCCCATCTGCTCGACGGCGTCGGCGTCCCCGTCGGCCGCGGCGCGCAGGTTCGCCGCGATCATCTGGATCGAGCGCAGGCACAGGGCGTCGGAGAGCTCCCACGCGCCCGGCGTGATGTAGCCCTCGATGGCGTGGGTGAGAGCGTCCAGCCCGGTGGCGACCTTGAGCGAGCGGGGCATGCCGTCCATGAGATCGGGGTCCACGATGGCCAGGACCGGGATGTCGTGGGGATCGACGCACACGAACTTGCGCTGCTTGGCGGTGTCGGTGATGACGTAGTTGATGGTGGTCTCGCTGGCCGTGCCCGCGGTGGTGGGCACGCCGATGATCGGCACGCCCGGTCTGGTGGTGGGGGACAGGCCCTCCAGGCTCAGCACGTCCTCGAAGTCGGGGTTGGTGGCGATGACCGAGATCGCCTTGCACGTGTCCTGGGGCGAGCCCCCGCCCAGGCCGATGAGCACGTCGGCGCCCGAGGCGCGGAAGGCGGCCAGACCGGCCTGGACCTTCTCGATCGGCGGGTTGGGGACAACGTCGGAGAAGATCTCCCAGCCGATGCCGGCCTGATCGAGCAGGTCAGTGATGCGGGTCGCGGTGCCGTTGTCGGCCAGGACGGGATCGGTGACGATGAAGGCCTTGGACAGGCCCCGGCGGGTGATCTCGGGGGCGATATGGGCGATGGCGCCCCTGCCGAAGTATCCGGTCTGGTTGAAAATCATGCGGTAGGTCATCGTTGACGCTCCTGAAGAGAGGTAGGACGGGACAACTGGTCCGGTCATTGCTCGGTACCTTGTCACTCGGGCGGGGACGTGGTCCAGAATCGGAGGTCCCGCGCGTCTTATCTCACGTGGTCAGCGGCGGTGCTGATCGGCATCATGAAGGCCGCGCACGATAGAATCTGCGCGGCTGCGCCTCCGTGTGCTCATCACGGCTCTTCGACGTTCTCCTGAGCGTGAAACCGGTGAGGAGTGCGGGGGAGTCGCAGTCCGCCTCCGGGAAGAGACCCGGGGAGCGGCCGGCCCCGTCGGTTTTCGGTGGTGGCCTCCGGAACCGCGCTCGCGCCGTCGGATCATGGAGATCTGCGTGTGGCAGGACTCGGCTCCGTGGGCCTCGATCGAAGGCCACGGACCGGCACGACGATCGCGAGAAAGAGACTTCATGTTCATTGACGACCCCGAGGTCACCGCTGCCGAGGCAGTGATCGACAACGGCT
>ERZ772827.1454-NODE-1454-length-11901-cov-4.896421_pt1 | contig 11901 bp, 11 predicted proteins | sample MGYA00580850_ERZ772827 | MGnify/ENA primary metagenome ERZ772827 (study PRJEB29015, sample SAMEA2737950) | human oral metagenome | biome: human oral; feature: human-associated habitat; material: dental | place: China | collected 2145 ...
GCTCCCCCACCGCCCCCCTGAAGACCTCGTAGAAAGACCCTCATGACCTCCCGCACCGTCCTCGTCATCAACTCCGGCTCCTCCTCCATCAAGTACCAGCTCATCGACCCCGACTCGGGTGCGTCGCTGGCCTCCGGCCTGGTCGAGCGCATCGGCGACGTCCAGGGCGCGATCATCCACAAGGTCGACGGCGCCAAGCACGTCCTCGAGGAGCCCGTTCCGGACCACGGCTTCGGCCTGTCCGAGGTCCTGCGCCTCTTCGACGAGCACGGCCCCCGCCTGGCCGAGGCGAATATCGTGGCCGTGGGCCACCGGGTGGTCCAGGGCGGCAAGTTCTTCAACGGCCCGGCCCTGCTCACCGACGAGGTCGTGGCCACCATCGAGGAGCTCGTGCCGCTCGGCCCGCTGCACAACCCGGCGCACCTCAAGGGCATCGAGGTCGCCCGCGAGCTCATGAGCGACATCCCCCAGGTGGCCGTCTTCGACACCGCCTTCTTCCAGGACCTGCCGGAGGAGGCCGCCCGATACGGCCTCAACCGCGAGGTGGCCGACCGCTACTCCATCCGCCGCTACGGCGCCCACGGCACGAGCCACCAGTACGTCTCCGGTGAGATCTCCAAGCGTCTGGGCCGTGACGACCTCAAGCAGATCGTCCTGCACCTGGGCAACGGGGCCTCCGTGTCGGCCGTCGTCGGCTCGCGCGCGGTGGAGACCTCCATGGGTCTGACGCCGCTGGAGGGCCTGGTCATGGGCGGGCGCACCGGCGACATCGACCCGGCCGCCGTCTTCCACCTGGTGCGCGTGGCCGGCATGTCCATCGACGAGATCGACCACCTGTTCAACCGCGAGTCCGGCATGAAGGGCCTGACCGGCGAGTCGGACATGCGTGAGGTCACCCGCATGATGGACGAGGGCAACCAGGACGCCATCGACGCCATGAACATCTACCTGCACCGCCTGACCAAGTACGTGGGCGCGTACACGGCGGTCATGGGCGGCCTGGACGCCATCACCTTCACGGCGGGCATCGGGGAGAACGACGCCCGCCTGCGCGCCGCCCTGTGCGAGCGCCTGGCCTACCTCGGCATCGTCATCGACGCCGAGGCCAACGCCCGCCGCTCGGACGAGCCGGTGACGATCTCGACGCCGGAGTCGGCCGTCGTCGTCACGGTGCTGCCCACGAACGAGGAGCTGGCCATCGCCCGCCAGGCCCTGACCCTCATCTGAGCCGACCACCGGTACGCGCAGACGTGAGCGGCGTCACCCGGCGGGTGGCGCCGCTCACGTGCTCCGGCCCGCTCCCGTTCCCCGGAGCGGGAGGCGGGCCTGCCGGTCCGAAACAGGTCGGGCGCTGGGCCGCTCAGAAGAGCGTGTCTGTGGCCTGCTGGGCGCGCAGGCGGGCACGGCGGGCGGCGGTGGCACCCGGGACGACCTCCTCGGCGTCGGCCCGTCCGGCTGAGGCACCCGTGGTCGCAGTGCTCGTGACCGCGGGGGACTCGTCTGCTCCCCCGCGCGTCCACCCCGGCCCTGAGGGCACCGCGGTGCCGCGCTGGTAGGCGGTGGCGGCGGCGCGGGCACAGTCGTCGGCGCGCTCGTTGGCCGGGTGCCCGGCGTGGCCCTTGACCCACTCGAAGCGCACCTGGCGCCCGGCGAGGGCGGCGTCCAGGGCCCGCATGAGGTCGTCGTTGAGGACGGGTTTGCCGTCGGCCTTGCGCCAGCCGCGCTTCTTCCAGCCGGGCATCCACTGGGTGAGGGACTTGATGACGTACTGGGAGTCGGCCTGGATGAGCAGGTCCTCACCGGTGTGGGCGGTGGCGCGCAGCAGCTCAAGCACGGCGGTGAGCTCGCCGCGGTTGTTGGTGGACTCGGGCCAGCCTCCGGCCGCCCAGCAGGTCTCGTCCACGTACCAGGCCCAGCCCGCAGGACCGGGGTTTCCGAGGGCGGAGCCGTCCGCCGCGGCGATGATCGTCATGATGCGAGCCTACCGGCGGCCCCCAGGCCCTCCTAGGCGTTCACCCGCCGAGCCCAGGCAGGAGCCGAGTCAGGCCAGCAGCCAGCATGCCCACCGCGATGGCCGCCAGGATCATTCCCATGAGCCGGGTCATGATCGTGCGGAGCGTGAGTGACATGTGCCGCCCGATCGTGCCCGAGAAGTGAAGTACGACGCCGAGCGCCGCCAGGACCAGGACGAGAGCGAGCACGACGGCAGCGATCCCCTTCACACCGTCGGCCTGGGAGAACAGGACGATGACAGTGGTGATCGTCCCGGGACCGACGATCATGGGGAAGGTCATGGGGTAGAAGGCGACGTCATTGGCAGCGGCGTGCTCGGCGGCGTGAGTCTTCTCCGTCTTGCTGCCCTCGTGCGCGCTTGAGCCGCGCCCACTGAGCATGCCCAGAGCGATGGTGAGCAGGACCAGGCCACCGGCGACCCGAAAGTCGTCAATGCTGATCCCGAAGAAGCGCAGCAGGGCAGAGCCGCTGACCGCGACCACTGCGCACATGAGGGCGCTGAACAAGGTCGTGTGCCAGGCGGTCCGTCGCTGCTGGGAGGGCTCCTGCCCGGCCGTCAGGGACAGGAAGATCGGCAGGTTGACGAAGGGGTTCATGATGGCGAAGAAGGCACCCAGGGCCTTGATGAGCAGAGAGAGGTCCATGGCGCCATTGTGTGCCCACTCATGGTCGTGGGGCGCGCACCCTGCGGTGCGCGCCCCACGTCAGCTCAACGGGCCGTTCGCCCGCGGTGCCTCAGGCGTCGAGGTCAGTCTCGAGCAGAGCCTTGAGGGCCTCCAGGGCCGGCTCGGCGCCCTCGGCGTCGGAGGCGAGGGTGACGACGTCGCCGAAGCCAGCACCGAGCGTCATGACACCGAGGATGGAGGAGGCGTCCACGGGGGCGCCGCCCTCCTTGGCGATCGTGACCGGGACGCCCTGCTCGGCGACGGCCTTGACGAAGGTGGCGGCAGGGCGGGCGTGCAGACCGACCTTGGAGGCGATGGTGGCGGTGACCTGTGCCATAAGAGTGCTCCTTGAGGATTCAGGGGTGCGGACCGCAAGTGCGGCGCTCGGCCACGCCGTCGAGCCTCCAGCGGCCAGCCGACGGGACCAATTGGCGCAAGAGTACCCGACACGTCACACCCTGCGCGTGGTGTCCGCCTCATGGAGGGGACCCGGCAGGGCTCGGTCAGGGCAGGCGGGTGGCCTTGTAGGGGGCGACGACGACCTCGACGCGCTGAAGCTCCTTGACGTCGGCGTAGCCGGTGGTGGCGAGCGTGCGCCGCAGGGCCCCGACGATGTTGAGCGAGCCGTCGGCCCGGTCCGAGGGCCCGTTGATGATCTCCTCGAAGGTGCCGACCGTGCCCACCCAGGAGCGGTAGCCGCGGGGCAGACGCTCGTGGTGGGCCTCGTCGCCCCAGTGGTAGCCGCCGCCGGGCGCCTCGGCGGCGCGGGCGAGGGCCGCCCCGAGCATGACGGCGTCGGCGCCGCAGGCGATGGCCTTGACGACGTCCCCCGAGTTGCCGACCGAGCCGTCGGCGATGACGTGGACGTAGCGGCCGCCGGACTCGTCGAGGAAGTCGCGGCGGGCAGCGGCGACGTCGGACACGGCGGTGGCCATGGGCACGTGCAGGCCCAGGACCTGGCGCACCGAGGAGGAGGCCCCGCCGCCCTGGCCGACGAGGACGGCGGCGGCACCGGTGCGCATGAGGTGCAGGGCCGCGGTGTAGGTGGTCACGCCTCCGACGACGACGGGCACGTCGAGCTCGTAGATGAAGCGCTTGAGGTTGAGCGGCTCGACCGTGCCGGAGACGTGCTCGGCGGAGACGGCGGCGCCGCGGATGACGAAGAGGTCGACGCCCGCCTCGACGACGGTGCGCCAGTGCCGCTGGGTCTGGGCGGGGCTCAGGCGCCCGGCGACGACGACACCCGCCTCACGCACCTGGGTGAGGCGGGAGGTGATGAGCTCGGGGCGGATGGGTGCCCGGTAGACCTCCTGCATGACCCGGGTGGCCTCCTCGGGTCCCGCCTGGCGGATGCGGGTGTAGGCCTCGGTGGGGTCCTCGTAGCGGGTCCACAGGCCCTCCAGGTCAAGCACGCCGATGCCGCCGAGGCGTCCGACGAGCACCGCGGTCTCGGGACTCGTGACGGAGTCCATGGGGGCCGCCATGATCGGCAGGTCGAGGTGGTAGGCGTCGAGCTGCCAGCTCACGCGCACGTCCTGGGTGTCGCGGGTGCGCCGTGCGGGTACGAGCGCGATGTCGTCGAAGGAGTAGGCCCGGCGGGCGCGCTTGGAGCGCCCGATCTCGATCTCACCGCTCATGGCCCGATGGTAGGCCAGGCGAGGATGGTGGCCGGCGTGCCGGAGGGACGCGCCCGCCGTCGCCGTCGCGCAGGGGCCGGGGTTCCTGTCGGAGCCCGCTGCCATACTCGGGCCATGAGCACACGCGCCTCCTCACTCACCATCGAGGGCTGGGCCGTCGGCCCGCTCCTGGGATTCGACACCGAGACCACCGGGGTGGACCCGCTCGGTGACCGCCTCGTGACCGCGGCACTCGTCTCGCGCGGGCCTCGCCGTGCGGACGGCACCCGCAGCCAGGAGGTCCGCACCTGGCTGGCGGACCCCGGCGTCGTCATTCCCGGGGCGGCGGCGGCCGTCCACGGCATCACCACCGAGCGTGCAAGGGCCGAGGGGCGGCCTGCAGCCGAAGTGCTGGAGGAGGTCGCCGGGGCCCTGGCGGCGGCGATGGCCCAGGGCACCCCGGTCGTCGTCTTCAACGCCTCCTACGACCTCACGCTCATGGAGGCCGAGCTGGCCCGCCACGGCCTGGCCACGCTGTCCGAGCGTCTGGGGCGCGTGCCCGCACCTGTGCTCGACCCCCTCGTGCTCGACCGGGCCGCGGACCGCTGGCGCAAGGGCAAGCGGCGCCTGTCCGACATGTGCACCGTCTACGGCGTGCGGGTGGATGAGGCCCTGCACACCGCCGAGGTGGACGTCGCCGCCACCCTCGACGTCCTGGAGGCCATCGCCCGCGTCCACCCGGCGATCGGGGGCACGGACCTGGCCGCCTTGCAGGGCCTCCAGGTGCAGGCGCACCGGGCCTGGGCCGAGTCCCTCAACCGGTGGCTCGCCCGCCAGGGGCGTACCCCGGACGTCGACCCCTCCTGGCCGCTGGCCAGGAGGGGCTGACGGACAGGCCGGAAGAGTGGACGTCCTGCCTGTGCGAGACACATGTAGTGTGTGGCAACGTGGCGGAACTGCTGTGGCACACTTGCCTATGATTGTAGGTTTCTCGTTGGTTGAGGCATCCACTGAGGCACTACACACCTGAGCCGGCGCCCCCAACGGCCTTACTGACGGAGGACACCTTGCGTCATCCCCTGTTCCAACGACCGCTAGGCCGAAGGACTGCGCCCCGTCCCGCCACGACCGTTGCCAGCGCAGGACGGTTGTTCTCGTCTAGCACCGACGAGAATACCGATGGCCCCGCCTGGACTCTGTCATGCTCCACATCGGATCTGATCCAACGTGCTGAGTTCCAGGCTGCTCTCTACAGTGCTCGCCCGCTGTGGCAACGGATGCTCTCGCAAACTGTTACCTTCCTCGACGACAGGACAACCAGACGCTCGACAACCATCGATCTTCGCGTCGAGCCCATCACACTGCTCCTGGAGCTTTATACCTTCGCCCAGGACTCCTTCTTCCTACCAGCCCTGACCGCAATACGCCCCGAACCTGTCCTCGCCATTGAGGCAGCCTCAACCAACAATAGAACCATCAATGTCGCACATCACCACGAGAACCTTGAGGCGGTGACACTCCAGATCGTGGGCGCCATCTGGCTCTCCTTGACCCACCCACTCCGATTCCACCACAATCATGAAAATCATGAATGGGTCAAGGATCTAGCACTGGCCATATTCGGGTTCCTTGCGGACCGGAAGGCGACGCGCGACGACTTATTGTGCACACTCATCGGGAGTGCCTCTTTGGCTGAGTTCAATGCTCTTGAGCGTCGCAAGTCTGACCTACTCCGGGGAACACGTCAGTCAGAACTTACAGATGACGAAACGCCCTCTTCCCGGCCAGATCCTGCACAAGTCGCTCGCAAATTGAGCGAGAACATGATGCACATTATCGCGATGACCCGCATCGAGGAGAACGCAGCCCTCAGAAGAGCTCCCGACAGGGTGTACGACTATCTACTCCTCGGAAACACCGTCATCGAATACTCGCCCTTCTCCTTCCTCGACGAGATCTGCGAACAGAAGAACGGCTGCCCCCAGCACCTCGTCTACACGCCATCCCGAGACGCCCGAGACAATATCGAGGACGACAACATCGACGTGACATGGCTAGAGACGGGTCCGCCTCACCATAGCCTCTATCCCACGAACACCGACACGACGATGGGACTATGGGAGCGCGCCGCACAGCATCTGAGATTTGGGACTCACTACCTTTCTCCGGCACCTGATGTCTACGCCATTTCCGTTCCGATTCTTGGAACCACAGTAGCAGCTCACACCACTCACTTGAAGATCCTCGCCCCTGAGGAGATGACGCTCGGCCGGGTGTCGGTCGCGCGCGAGGGGTGGAGCGATGCCGATAGGGCTCTTCTGCGGTACTGGTACGACTCTTACTCCAACGTTCTTTCGGACGACTCGGCATCGCCCACGGTAGAGGTCGTCTCCAATGAGCGCGAGGTCAAGGTCCTGCACCACAAACGGAATAGAGTATCTGGCAACCCGGGTCTCCCACCTGCCGACCCTCCGTCCACACCGAGCCCGTGGACAGTGCTCGTGACACTCAATCCCATAAGGCGCCAGTTCCTGGTCCCCACATTACTCAACCTAGTCTTCGCTTTATCTCTCGTCATTACCGTCCACACGACCGACACGCCATGCGGCTCCACGCCGACGACGTCATTCATTGCGTTCGTCCTCTCAGCACTAACTGTCATGCTCGGCACGCCTCGAGAACACTCAATCATTACGGTTTCACACACGGTCGGACGCGTAGGTGCTTTCATATCCACCGCCTTCGCGGCCCTCTACATGCTGCGTTCATCTTTCGGTTACCAGGACGGAACCCAAACAGCACTGTTCGTGACGGACGTCGTCCTGATGACAATCGCGATCCTCTACCTCTTAACCCGCATCGTTCTCATCGAGTGCTCCACCATCGAGGCGTTCCGCCTTCGCCACAACCTCAAGTACATCGGCCCGACGGACTCCGGTCGTCTTGATGTCCCCCGGTACCACGACCTGCCAGCACGGTTACGACGCGGCCTATGGCTTGCAGGACTGCATCAGCTCGTCCTGCGGATGCTCAGCGGGCCAGTCTCCGACATGCGGTTTCGCAACCGGGTGGCACGCTGGTGGGACGCTGCCGTAGAAGTGTCCACAGCAACGTCCCACCGTAGTTCGGGGACCAACCCCGCCTCTGGCTCATGAGGCCTTGGCCATGGCCTCCTTCCAGGCCATCGGCTTGCCCGTGTGCAGCAGACCCCGGTCGTAGACGCGCGCACCGAAGAGGATGATGACGACCGTCGTGGCCACCAGCAGCAGCACCGCGATCGCGGGCTCCCACCAGGCGACGTCACCCTGGAAGATGCGCACGGGCAGTGCAATGGGCGAGCTGAGGGGGATGTAGCTGAGCACCGTCATGACGACCTCGTTCTGCGATCCCACAAGGACACCGAAGTAGGGCAGCATGACCATCCAGGTGATGGGCTGCAGGACCGTCTGGAGGTCCTCGTTGCGTGAGACCAGCGCCGCGCCGGCGGCGAACATCGAGGCGATCATGACGAAGCCGACGATGAACATCGGCACGAACCACAGCACCGGGGCGACAAGGTCCCCCGCCGGCAGGATCTCGTCGTTGATGGCCAGGCCCAGCAGCACCGCTGCGGCGATGAGCACGATCTGGACGAGGGCCGCCAGCGAGTTGCCCAGGATCTTGCCGGTGAGCAGCGCCCGGGAACTGATGGTGGTCAGCAGGATCTCGACGACGCGCGTCTCCTTCTCCTCGGCCACCGACTGGGCGATCGACATGCCGAAGCCGATGGTTCCGGTCATCCACACCATGGCGAAGCCCAGGGGCAGCAGGTAGCGCAGGGCCGGGTTGGGGGCGTCGGGGTCGAGCAGCTCGACGGCGGGCGCGACCGACAGGCCCTGGGCGAGGTCGCTGGGCGGCTCGCTCAGCGCCAGGATCCGCAAGCCCACGGGGCTGTCGGGGTCGGGGACGACGGCGGCCTCGGCGCTGCCGTCCAGGACCGCCTGCCGAGCGGCCTCGGCGTCGGCGACCTCGGTGACCTCGATGTCCGGGACCTCGCTCAGCAGCGGGGCCTCGCTCGGTGCCGCCGCGACGGTGTCGGGACCACCCCCGATGATCTCGCCGAGCCTGGGGCCCAGGACCACGACGACAAGCATGACCGCCACGGTGATGAGCGTGGAGATGATGAAGGCCTTCGACAGGAAACGGGCCTTGATCTCGCGGCGCGCCACGATGGCGGCGGCCGTCCTGAAGCTGGGTCGGGTGCTCACTTCGTCGTCTCCTTGTAGATGTCGTGCAGGGTGCGGGTGACGCGATGGAAGGAAGTCACGGTGCCGCGCGCGAGAGCAGCGGCCAGGACCTGGTTGGCCCGGCCCGGGTCGTCGGCCCGGAAGCGCGCGTAGCCGCCGTCGAACTCCTGGACCTCGACGCCGCAGTCCCGGACCCAGCCGGTGTCCCCGCTGGTCTCGATCTCCCACTCGTCGGCGGCGTCGGCCGCCAGCAGCTCGGCGCGGGTGCCGTCGGCCCGGATCTCGCCGTCACGGATGATGACGAGGCGGTCACACAGCCTCTCGACGACGTCGAGCTGGTGGGAGGAGAACAGGACGGGCGAGCCTCCGGCTGCGTACTCGCGCAGCACCTGGACGGTGGTGTCAACGGACTCGGGGTCGAGCCCGGAGAAGGGCTCGTCGAGGATGAGGGCCGCAGGACGGTGGATAAGGGCCGCCGCGATCTGCACGCGCTGCTGGTTGCCCAGGGACAGGGACTCCAGGCTGTCGGTCGGCTCCCCCTTGAGCTGGAGACGCTCAAGCAGCTCCAGGCCGTAGCTGCGGGCATCGGCGGCCGCCATCCCGTGCAGCTGCGCGAGGTAGACGAGCTGGTCAATGACCTTCATCTTGGGGTACAGGCCGCGCTCCTCGGGCATGTAGCCGATGGTGGCGCGCTGCTCGGCGGTGATGGGGGCGCCGTCGAACAGGACCTGGCCGCCCTGCGCCGCGAGGACACCGAGGATGATGCGCATCGAGGTCGTCTTGCCCGCGCCGTTGCCGCCGACGAAGCCGGTCATCATCCCAGGGTGGATATCGAAGGAGACGTCCTTGAGGACGTGCTTGTCACCGAAGAACCGGTGCACGTTTCTGAGGCTGATCATGCACTCAGGCTAGGTCCGTGCCCCAGGTCACCACCTCCCGCAGGCGGGTGAAACGCCCTCTCCCCCGCACGGGGGATCAGGAGACGACGCCGTGCTGGAAGGCCCAGATGACCGCCGCGACCCGGTCGCGCAGACCGAGCTTGGACAGGATGTTGGACACGTGCGTCTTAACAGTCTCGGTGCTCACGTACAGCTCGGCCGCGATCTCCGCGTTGGTCAGGCCTCGCGCCAGGCACCGCAGGGTGTCTAGCTCGCGCTCCGTGAGGACCTGGGGCACGACGGTCACCGCCGCGGGGGCGGCGGCGTAGCGGGTGAGGACCCGTCGGGTGACCTCGGGCATGAGCAGGGCGTCGCCGCGTCCCAGCACCTGGACGGCCTCAATGAGCTTCTCCGCCTCGGCCGTCTTGAGCAGGAAGCCGCTGGCCCCCGCGTCAAGCGTCTCGAACAGGAAGTCGTCGCGGTCGAAGGTGGTGAGGATGAGGATGGCGGCACCGCTTCCGCGCTCGACGAGCTCGCGGGTCGCGGCGATGCCGTCCATGACGGGCATCTGCACGTCCATGCAGATGACATCGGGGTCCAGCTGCGCGGCCATCGTCAGGGCGTCGGCTCCGTTGGCCGCCTCCCCCACGACCTCCAGGCCCGGCTCGCTCTCCAGGATCGTGCGGAACCCCGCCCGGATGAGCATCTGGTCGTCCACGAGCAGCACACGCGTCATGCCGGGTCCCCCACCGGGATACAGGCCCGCACGAGGAAGCCACCACGGGGCTTGGGGCCGGCCTCCAGGGTGCCGCCGACGGCGGTGACACGCTCACGCATCCCGATGATGCCCGACCCTGTCCCCGGGATCGGGGCGCTGGCCCCGTAGCCGTCGTCGGAGACCTCCAGCTCGACCGAGTCCTCACGCGCCCGCAGGCGCACTGCCACCGTCGCCCCGGCTCCGGCGTGCTTCGCCGCGTTGGTCAGACCCTCCTGCGCCACCCGGTACAGGACGAGCCCGATGACAGGACTGACCCGCGGCGCCCCGCCGATCTGCTCGAAGGTCGCCCGGGTACCGGACTCGTGGGCCTGGCTCACCAGCTCCGGGATGTCGTCGACGGTGGGCAGCGCGTGCTGCTCCCCGTCGCTGCGAAGCGTGAGGACGAGGGTGCGCAGCTCAGCCACCGCTTGGCGCGCGGCGGACTCGATGTGCTTGAGGGGGTCGGCGGCCGCCTCCGGGTCACGGGACAGCACCCGCCGTGCGGCAGCCGCCTGCACCGACATGGTGGTCACGTGGTGGGCGACGACGTCGTGCAGCTCGCGGGCGATGTGCAGCCGCTCCTGGCTGACGGCGGTCTCCACGAGCTCCGAGCGCAGCTCACGGATGTCCGCGTAGGCGCGCTCCAGCTCGGCCCGGGCCACGGCCCGCGCCCACTCCCTGTTGCCGAAGTACCAGGCCCCGGCGAAGAAGGCAATGTTGATGAACAGCTGGAAGACCACGGCCGCCAGGAACTGTCGCACCGGTACGACCTGGGCCGTCCCCAGGGCCTGGGCGAAGCGGTAGGCGGAAACGGACACCAGCCACACCCCCATGCCCGCGCAGATGAGCACGCGTACGCGCGTGGCGCGCGCACGCTGGGGGGACCACGCCCCGATGGAGAAGAAGGACAGGAACAGCAGCACCTGGGAGGTGTTGAGGTCGAATCCGGTGAGGCTGCTGAGCAGCCCGTAGACCAGGGCGTGCACCACGCCGACGCTCAGCGGGTAGCGACGGCGCCAGGCCAGCGGCACCGCCAGCAGGGCGCTGCCGAGCGCCTGCCAGTGCATGGCGTACGGGAACAAGGCGACCCCACCGACCCCCGCCAGCCAGGACATCGTGGCCCCGAGGGCCCCCAGCAGGGCGGCGGTGAGGGCGTCGGTGCGCTGGTAGCCGGGGGGCAGCGGGCGGGTGCTCAGCACGGGGGCCTGTGGCCGTCCCGACTGAGCGCCGGCCGGGTTCTCAGGCGAGAGGGCGGTCATCCGCGTCCCGCGTAGTTAGGGGCCTCAACGGTCATCTGGACGTCGTGCGGGTGGGACTCCTTGAGTCCCGCCGCGGTGATGCGCACGAAGCGCCCGTTGGCCTTGAGCTCGCTGATGCTGCGCGCCCCGACGTAGAACATCGACTGGTGCAGGCCGCCGACGAGCTGGTAGACGACGTCGGCCAGCGCCCCGGAGAAGGGCACCTGGCCCTCGATGCCCTCGGGGACGATCTTGGAGTCGCTGGACACGTCGGCCTGGAAGTAGCGGTCCTTGGAGTAGGAGCGGCGCCCGCGCGAGCTCATGGCCCCCAGGGATCCCATGCCGCGGTAGCGCTTCCACTGCTTGCCGTTGACGAAGACGAGGTCGCCGGGGGACTCGGCGCAGCCGGCCAGCAGCGAGCCGAGCATGACGGTGTCCGCCCCGGCGACCATCGCCTTGGCGATGTCACCGGAGTACTGCAGGCCGCCGTCGGCGATGAGGGGGACCC
>ERZ772827.1456-NODE-1456-length-11887-cov-3.793695_pt1 | contig 11887 bp, 10 predicted proteins | sample MGYA00580850_ERZ772827 | MGnify/ENA primary metagenome ERZ772827 (study PRJEB29015, sample SAMEA2737950) | human oral metagenome | biome: human oral; feature: human-associated habitat; material: dental | place: China | collected 2145 ...
CAACCATTCTTGAATCTCTTGTTAAGAATCCTGCTTCTTTTAAAGCTCCTCTTAAAGATTCATCAGCAACTATTAAGGCTCTTGAAACACCATGTCTTATAGCTCCTGCCTGACCTGTATTTCCTCCACCGTTAACATTTACTTTTACTCCGTATTTATTTAATGTTTCTGTTAATTCTAATGGTTGTTCAACTATTTTGGCAAGTAATTCTCTTCCACCAAAATAATCTCTCATGTCTTTACCGTTTATTGTTACCCCTGCTTCACCTGGTACTAATCTAACTCTTGCTACTGAAGTTTTTCTTCTACCTGTTCCTAAATATTGAATTTTTTCTGCCACGAAAATTACCTCCTATAATTCTATTCTTTCTGGTTTTTGAGCTACGTGATTATGCTCATTTCCAGTGTAAATTTTTAGTCTGTTAATCATTTGATTTCCTAATTTATTTTTAGGTAACATTCTCTCAACAGCTTTTCTTATTATTTCAGTAGGTTTCTTTTCAAGCATTTCTTCAAGATTTCTAACTTTCAGTCCTCCAGGATATCCACTATGTCTATAATATTTTTTATCCAACATTTTGTTTCCAGTTACAGCAAACTTATCCGCATTTATTACTACTACGAAATCTCCTCCATCCACATGTGGTGTGTAACTTGGTTTGTGTTTACCCATTAGTCTTACAGCTATTTCAGTTGCTATTTTCCCTAGTATTTTTCCTTCTGCATCTATTTCATACCAGTTTCTTGTTACTTCTTCTTTCTTTTGCATTACAGTACATTTGTTCACTTTTATCCTCCTAATTTCTCTTATAATTTATAGGATATATCGGTCCTTTGTGGGAAAGGATTACATTAAAAGATTATATCTTATTTCCCACTATTTGTCAAGATTTTTTCACTTATCTATCTTTATTTAATTATAAGATTATACCCTTCCAATTATTATTTTAAGTTTTCTTTTACTAAATCTTTTATTTTATATTCTTCAGCTATCTTGTTAACAACTTTTATTCTCTCATCATTTGCTTTGTTGTTTAAAAGTCCGTTTGCAATCTGATTATAAGCATCATTAGGTGTTATATTTCCTAATTTTCCTCTTTCAGCTTCATAAATATCCGATATTTCCTGTTGAGTTACTACAACATTCTTTCTAACTTGCAGATCCAGATAATAGTTTATATACACATTACTTTCAATTATTTTTATATTTTCTTCTTCTTTTTTCTCAAAATCAGTATCTTTCATTTTTCTTTCAATTATTTTTCCAATAACAATTCCTTTTATTATATCAGGATTTCCTTTTGAAAATAAAATTTCTTCCTTGCTTATTTCAACTGGCTTATCCATTTCCTGAATCAGTTTGTTGATTTCCTGATCTTCAAGAGTTACAAGCTGCTGCTGTAATAAATCTCTCTGGATGATTTCTCTGGCATCTGAAAACCCAATATTTTGTGCATCAAACTGACCTTTATTTTCATTATAGATTTTTGTAACATCATCTTCATTTACAGAAATTTTACCTTCTATTTCTTTTGCTATAAAGAATTTTGCCTTTTCATTTTTGAAATGATATTCAAATTCTTCCTTTTCTTCAGGTGTGAACTCATATTTTTTTGCTGTATCAAGTATTGCCTTATTGATAAGAACCTGTCTTATTCCTTCTTCGTTTCCTTTTAATTCTTCTTTTTCTTCAGCAGTTAAATTTACTTCAACTTCTGTATTTGCTTTTTTCACATCTTTTTTAGACATTAATTTCTCCTTATAATTTTATTGTTTTTAATTATTTTACATTATTTTAGAAAAAATATCAATACTAAATATTGATATTTTCACATTAATTTATTCATTTTATTTGATATATAGCTTTTTTTCATTAACATTAATAACATATAAACTGTTATTTCAGTTCATATTATTTGTTTAACATTCTTGATAAAAATTCTTTTGTTCTTTCATGTTTAGGATTGTCAAAAATTACTTCAGGTCTGTCATCTTCCACTATAACTCCCTGATCCATAAATACTACACGGCTTGATACATCATGTGCAAAATCCATTTCATGAGTTACTACAAGCATTGTCAGTCCACTTTTTGCAAGATCCTTCATAACCTTCAGTACTTCTCCCACCATTTCAGGATCAAGTGCCGATGTAGGTTCATCAAAAAGAAGTACTTCAGGTTCCATTGCAAGCGCTCTTGCTATTGCAACCCTCTGTTTCTGTCCTCCCGATATTTGAGCCGGTTTTGCATGAATGAATCTTTCCATTCCTACCTTGGCTAAAAGTTCCTTTGCTGTCTTTTCAGCTTCTTCACGTGATTTTTTCAGAACTTTCATTTGTCCGATTACACAGTTATCAAGAACACTGAGATTGTTGAAAAGGTTAAACTGCTGAAAAACCATTCCTACTTTTTCCCTAAGTTTTACAAGTGGCATACTTCCTGAAATAATATCTTTTCCATGAAACAGTATCTCACCTTCAGTAGGTCTTTCCAGTAAGTTTATACATCTTAAAAGAGTAGATTTTCCACTTCCTGAAGATCCTATAATGCTTACAACTTCCTTTTCATATACATCAAAGTTTATATCCTTTAAGACTGTTCTTTTTCCAAAATCTTTTCTTATATTTTTTATTTCAATTACTTTATTTCCTCTTTCCATTATGCCTTACCTCCTGAAATCTCAACATTTTGAGAATTTTCTTCCGATACCTCTTCCAAAAACTCAAAATTCTGAGGTCCGTCTATTTTTCTTTCTACATATTTCAGGATTGCAGTCAGAGTAAATGTGAGGAAGAAATAAATCAAACTTGTGATAATAAATACTTCATAGTATCTCAAATAAGTTCCTGCTATTGCATTTGAAGTATAGAACAGTTCAGTAACACTTATTACATTCAATACTGAAGTATCCTTTATGTTTATAATAAATTCATTTCCTATTGAAGGAAGTATGACTCTGAACATCTGAGGAAAAATTATACTGCTCATCATTTGGAAGTGAGTCATTCCAAGAGCTTCTGCCGCCTCAAACTGTCCCTTGTCAATGGAATCTATTCCTCCTCTTATAATTTCACACATATATGCTCCTGTATTAATGGAAACTATAAACAGTGCGGCTCCCATAGGAGAAAACTTTAAAATATCAGCTAGTCCATAGTATATTACCATTGACTGAACTATCATTGGTGTTCCCCTAAATACTGCAACATAAACTGAGAAAATAGTATTTGCAATTTTAAGTATTATTTTTTTCAGTTTTAGAGTTCTTTCATCAGTATGTATATTTTTTACTAATGTGACTCCCAATCCTATTATAAATCCTACTATTGTTCCTGTAAGGGAGATAAATAAAGTATTCCATGTACCTGTCAGGAATCCCTTCCAGTTATTTTTCACAAAAAATGCAACCCATGCAAAAAATGTCTTTTCTCCATTTTCTCCAACTTCATCAGTTTTAGGCTGATTTTTTATTGCAGAGTTCATTATTTCTGTTCTCTGTTCAGGATTTATTTCTTCCAGTATTTTGTCTATTTTCCCTACCAGCTCCTCATCGCCTTTTTTCACTCCTATGGCTATATCAAGCTCTGATTTTTCATATGTAAAGCCATTTTCTCCTTCAAAACTTATAAATTCAAGTTCAGGATTTGAGTTTACTGCCGCCATTGCTCCAGGTCTTTCAGAAACGTATCCGTCTATCTTACCTGAACTTAATGCAACCACCATTGAAGGAAAATTTTTCATTGCCTCCTGCTTAGCAACTCCCTTCATCTGATCTATAACATTATAGTGGAGGGTACTCTGCTGACCTGTTATTTTTGCACCTTTGAAGTCATTTATAGACTTCGCATTGGCATATTTACCGTTTTTTCTCACTACAACTACAAGGTCTGATTCATAGTAAGGTTTTGTAAATGAAAGGCTCTGCTTTCTTTCAGGAGTAGGTGACATTCCTGCTATTACTATATCTACCTTTCCTGCAGACAGTGCAGGCCCAAGCAGTGCATCCCACTCTGATTTTACTATGACAAGCTTTTTATTAAGTCCCTTTGCTATCAACTTGGCTATTTCAACATCATAACCATTACAGTAACCGTTATCAATCTTCACTGCACCATTTTTATCATTATCCTGAAACCAGTTAAATGGTGCATATCCACACTCCATACCTACTTTTAATTCATTGTTTGCCGCATTTCCTAAAACAAACATCATTAAAAACATAATCAATAATGCTATCCTACTTTTCATCTTTTCTACTTTCAAATTATATAACTCCTTTTTTTATCAGTGTTTCAGCTATCTGAATTGTATTTGTAGCCGCACCTTTTCTTATATTATCTGCCACAACCCATAAATTAAGTCCATTTTCCACTGATTCATCCCTTCTTATCCTTCCAACATAAACTTCATCAGTATCTTCTGCTTCTATAGGCATAGGATATACATTTTTTGAAACATCATCTTTTACGATAACTCCTTCTTTTTCTTCAAATGCCTTAAATACATCCTTCAGATCAAAAGATTTTTCCAATTCGACATTTACCGATACTGCATGTCCCATTTTTACAGGCACCCTTACGCATGTAGCTGTTACTTTAAGATCCGGTAATCCTAATATCTTTCTTGTTTCTTCAACCATCTTCATTTCTTCCTTTGTATATCCATTATCTAAAAAGCTGTCAATATGAGGTAACAGATTAAAAGCTATCTGATGTGGATAATTTTTTGAAGGTTCTCCTTTAAGGTTTGCTTCCAGATCATCTATTCCCTTCTGTCCGGAACCTGCTACTGCCTGATAAGTCGAATAAATTACCCTTTTAAGTCCATACTTGTCTGCAAGTACTTTCAAGACTGGCATTACCTGTATCGTTGAACAGTTAGGATTAGCAATTATTCCATTATGACCGTCTAGTGCTTCAGGATTTGCTTCAGGTACGACAAGAGGAATATCCTTTTCCATTCTCCATGCGCTACTGTTATCTACTACTATTGCTCCTTTTGCCTTAAATTTAGGTGCATACTCCTTTGACATGCTTCCTCCCGCAGAAAATAAAGCTACATCTATATCATCCTTTATATTTTCATCCTTAAGTTCTATTACTGTATAATCCTTACCGATAAAATTTACTGTTTTTCCTGCTGATCTTGCAGATGCATAAAGATAAAGTTTTTCCACAGGAAAGTTTCTCTCCTTCAAAACCTTTAAAAATGTCTGTCCTACAAGTCCTGTTGCTCCAACTATTGCTACGTTATATTTTTTCATTTTTTAAAATCCTCCTAAATTTATATTTTATTATATGTTATATGTTTTATTACATTAAAAATTTTATTTATTTTATAATTCCCTTCTGCTTAAACATTTTTGTCAGTTTATCAACTGTCTTTTCTTCACATGAAACTAGAGGAAGTCTGACAATATCGTTATCTATCTTTCCTAAAATTTTCATTGCAGTCTTTACAGTTACCGGATTACCTTCAATAAACATATTTCTGCTGACATCGTAAAGCTCAGTATGCAGTTTATAGGCCTTTTCATATTCCTGTTTCAGAAATGCCTCAATAAGTTCCTTCATTTCCTTTGGCATAATATTTGCAACAACTGAAACTACTCCTTTTGCACCTATTGACAGCATCGGCAGTATCAGATGATCTTCTCCTGATAAAATCTCTATCTTATCTCCACACAGATCCTGAATTCTTATCATCTGTTCAATGCTTCCGGTAGCTTCCTTTATTGCCACTATCTCAGGAAATTCTGCAAGTCTTGCAACTGTCTCAGCCTCAATGTTTACTCCCGTTCTTCCCGGAACATTATACAGCATAACAGGAAATTTTGCTTCTTCCGCTATTTTCTTATAATGTTCATAAATCCCTCTCTGACTTGGCTTGTTATAATATGGACATGTACTTAGGGCGGCATCTGCTCCCAGTTCCTTTGCATATTTTGTAAGCTCTATTGCCCTGTCGGTATTATTTGAACCTGCACCAGCCACAACCTGTATTCTTCCTCTTACTTCTTCCACAACAATTTTTATAACTTTTTCATGTTCAGAAAAAGTCAGAGTCGGTGCTTCTCCTGTCGTTCCACAGGGAACTATTCCAGCTGTTCCGTTTTCAATATGATAGTTTACCAGTTCCCTTATTTTATCCTCATCAACTTCTCCATTTGGCTTGAAAGGGGTTATCAGCGCTACGTATGATCCTTCAAATTTCATATTTACCATCCTTTTCAAAATTTTAGATATTCAGCATTTATCTTTTATAAATATAGTTTCCTTCAGCTATCTTTTCACTTGTTCCCGTCATAAATACATCTTCTCCGTTGCGACCATATTCTATTGTCAATCGTCCACCTGGAACTTTCACATTTACTTTTTCATCTGTAAGATCAAAAACTCTTCCCAGCACAGCAGAAGCAGTTGCCCCTGTTCCACATGCAAGAGTTCTTCCTGCACCTCTTTCCCATGTGATTACTTCCATGTTATTTCTGTCTATCACTTTTACAAAATTTACATTAACCTTTTTAGGAAAAAGCTCTGTATAATTTTCTATTTTCTTTCCTATAGCATCAATATCATATTCTGAAAAATCATCTACGAAAATAACTGAATGATCTGTTCCCATAAATATGTAGGATATTTCAATTTCCTTATCATCTATAATTATTTTTTCCTGTAAAAATCTTTCCTTGTCAGTATTTATAAGTTTTTTCACTTCAAACACAGGTTTTCCCATGTTTACCCTTACAGTAAATCTATTTGCCTCTTCATCCATATTTGTTTCAATAAGCAGATCTCCCGATAATGTTTTTACCATGAAATTATCTTCCTGCTCAATATTATTATTTTTCAGATAATATGAAAAACATCTTATTCCGTTACCACACATAGGAGCCTGACTTCCGTCAGAATTATAGTAAAACATGAAAGGCATGTTTGCCACGTATTTTAATATCAGTAAACCGTCTGCACCTATTCCAAAATGTCTGTCACATACCTGTTTTGCAAGTTCATTATAATCAGGTATTCCCTTTTCTATAAGATCTTTCTCATTCATAATGATAAAATCGTTTCCTGCACCATGATATTTTTCAAATTTCAACATTTTAACAACCTCCTCCATTTACTTTACTATTATTATAAATCAAATTCTTTTGCCAGTAATTCAGCAACTTTTTTACCCATAACCTCATCAACAATTATTGATAAGCTTATTTCAGATGTGGCAACCTGATGAAAACTTATGTCATTATCTGAAAGCACTTTAAATATTCTGGCCGCAATTCCTATATTGCTTATTAGACCAATACCTACAATGGATACTTTTACAACATACGGATTTATTATAATACTTATCCTGTCAAATTTTTTCTTTAAAATTTCACTTATCTGCTCCAATGAAGCCTTATCTGTTTTAGGAGTAGTAAATGCAAAACTTCCATGTTCACTTGAAACATCATTCTGACTTATCATATTTATGTTTATTCCCTTTTTTTCAGCCTCTTCAAATATTGTATAAACATTTTTCGCATAAGTTGGAATATCTTCAACATTTACCATAAGAATATTCTCATTTACGGAGATTCCTGTTATTATTTTTTCTTCCATCACTTTCTCCCTCGAAGTTATTATTGTACCATTTTTTTCACCAAGCGACTTTCCTACATATATTTCAACTCCATATTTATTTCCAAGTTCAACTGCCCTCGGTTCCATTACTCCTGCACCCAGAAATGCCAGTTCCATCATTTCATCATATGAAATAACTGACAGTTTCCTTGCTTCAGGATAAACTCTCGGATCAACGGAATATATTCCGTCTACATCTGTATATATTTCACATTTTGCATCAAGAGCCGCCGCAAGTGCCACTGCCGAAGTATCTGAACCTCCCCTTCCAAGTGTTGCAACATCTCCCTTTTCATTGACTCCCTGAAATCCGGCAATAATTACTATCTTACCTTCCTTCAGATGTTTCTTTATATTTTCCCCCTTTATTTCTTCAATCCTGTTTTTTGTATGATGTCCTCCTGTCCTTATCCCGGCCTGTCTTCCTGTAAGCGAAATTGCAGGATATCCCAACGACTGCAGTGCTATACTCAGAAGAGCTATTGTCTGCTGTTCTCCAGTTGACATTAATCTGTCCATTTCCCGTTTATCAGGATTTTCCGTTATTTCATTTGCAAGCCTTATGAGAGTATCTGTCGTCTTTCCCATTGCAGATACTACTGCAACCACCTCATTGCCTTCATCCTTTACTTTTCCCAGATATCTGGCAATATTCAATATTTTTTCAGTTGTAGCAACTGAACTGCCTCCATATTTATGAACAATTATCACTGTTAATCCTACTTTCCGTAATTCTGAAAATTTATATTTTCCTATTTCAGAATCATTTCCTGATTTTAATTCACATCATGATGTAATTATACCTCATTTTTAATTACAATTCAAAAAATTCATCATTTCTTATAAGGTCATCATATGTTTCCCTTTTTACTGCTACTTTAGCTTTTCCGTCCTTTACAAATACAACTGCAGGCTTCAACATTCTGTTATAATTACTTGACATTGTATAGCAGTATGCTCCTGTTGTTGATATTGCAAGTATGTCTCCCATTTCAGCCTTCTGAAGCTTACCTTTCTGTATAAGGATATCTCCTGATTCGCACAGTTTTCCGGCAACAGTTACTTTTTCTTCAGCTTCCTCATTCAGTTTATTTACAATTCCCGCTTCATATTCTGCCTGATAAAGTGCCGTTCTTATGTTATCAGACATTCCTCCATCTACAAACACATATTTTTTTCCACCCACTGTCTCCTTTACTCCTCCGACAGTATAAAGCGTCGTTCCTGCATTTCCGACAATACTTCTTCCAGGTTCTATATTCAGTTCTGAAAATCCTATCTGATATTTAATTTCCATTGCTTCCGTATATGTGATTATTTCCTTCAGCACCTCTTCCACAGGCTTTACTTCATCTCCCTCTTTGTAGTAGACACCAAATCCTCCACCCATATTTACTGTCTGAACCACTATTCCAAGTTCCTTTTTAAGCTTGTCAAGATATTTAAAAATTTCTTCCAGCGCAAATATAAAGAACACTGACTGGAATATCTGTGAACCTATATGAGTGTGAAATCCTCTAAAATCAAGATACTCACTATTGTCAATCCTTTTCACTATGTCAAAAAGGTTTTTCTGGAACAGTGAAATTCCAAATTTTGAAGTCAATCCCGATGTTTTTATATAGCTGTGAGTGTGCGCCTCTATTCCCGGATCAATTCTTATAAGTACTGCCTGCTTCTTTCCTTTTTCCTTACATATTTTTTCTAATTTTCCTATTTCATCTTCATTATCTATTACTATCTGCTTAATTCCAAAATCTATTGCCATTTCAAGTTCTTCATATGTCTTGTTATTCCCGTGCATATGAACTCTATTCATTGGAAATCCTGCCTTATATGCCGTATATAATTCTCCGCCTGAAACTACATCCAGCTCAAGTCCCTTTTTCTCTACAAGTTTTGCCATTCCTGTTGTCAGAAACGCCTTTCCTGCATAGGCAATCTGTGTTTCAAATCTTGGTGATCTGAACGCTTCCTTCATTTTATCTATTGTTGTTTCTATAAGTTCCTGATCCATCACATAAAGAGGTGTCTTAAATTTCTTCGCAAGTTCAACAGTGTCCACTCCTCCTATTGACAGATTCCCTTTTTCGTTTATTTTTGAAGTCCCAAATAATTTCATAATTTTCATTTTCCTTTCTTTATTAAATTATATGTGCTCTATCAGCCTAGTTCCTTTACAGGAAAATTTCTATTATAACAAAAAATGCTGATAAAACGGCATCAGCATATAAAACATCTATTTTTATAAGTTAAAATTAAAAATTATGATTTATACCTGACAGCTCAACATTATCTTATTTTTAAGATAATGACAGTTCTATGGATATTTTCCATAGCCCCAGCAACAAAGGAAGTCACTCTTTGCACTTCGGCAGTTATTCCTTTCAGCTTATTTCACAGAATTGACTTTTCTCTATAAACCTACTTTTAATACCTGCACCTCTATCTTGATATATTATACATAATTTTTCTATCCTTGTAAAGTCTTTTTTAAACTTTAATTACTAATTTCTTCTTACTTCTTCTCAATTTCCACATATTTTATATTCATGTTATGTTTACTTAAAAATAGCTGTTCAAATTCTGTCTTTATATTTTCTGCAGCCTTTTCAGTATTATGCAGGTCATCAGTATGATAAACTACATCATATCCTTCAATTTCCTTCAGTAATTCAAGCACATCTTCATAGTACTGCTGATGATCCGTTTTAAAATACAGTTTCCCACCTTTTTTCAGTATTGTATCCATTCTTTCAAAAAGCTCTTTATTTATAAGTCTTTTATGTTCTTCCCCTTCCCATGGATCAGGAAAATTAATATACATTCCCGAAATTTCATTGTCTCCTATGAAATCAAGTACAGTTTCCCCTCTTTTTCTTATAAATAAAATATTTTTCAGATGTCTTTTCTGAGATTTTCTCGCCCCAAGTACAAGCCTTTTAAATCTCAGTTCCAGCGCAATATAGTTCCTGTCCTTAAATTTTTCGGCATTTCCCACCGTAAAATTTCCGCTCCCACAGCCTATTTCAAGAAATATATCATTATCATTTCCAAAAAAATCATTCCATTTGCCCTTATAGCTGTCGACTTTTTCGTTGTCATACATCAGGTAATCAGGATATTCCACCATTTCAAACATATACTTATTATAATTTCTTTTTGGCTTTTCAAAAAAATACTGCCACACTTCCTTTTTATTTTCAACTGTTCCCATTTGTAATTTCAATTTCCTTTCATTTTAATTTTCTAAACTGAATTTATAGCCATAGCTTATTCCAAGTCCTCTAAAATTTTATCTATCTCGTTATTTTTCCTGAAAAATTCCGAAGTGTCCACCATTTCAGATTTTCTCAAGTATTCAATAATCTCATTTTTATTTTCAACTATTTTTACAAAATCCATTTTTTTAGCATCTTCCACAATTTCGGTTATATTCTGGTAATAATTTCCGATTATAGGCTTCTTACCGTAATAAAGAGGTTCCAATATAGAATGTCCACCGATATCTACAAGTGTTCCTCCTACAAATACAAAATCTGCAATCTGATAAAAATCTCTTAAGACTCCCATTTTGTCCACTACTAATATATCCGTTCTTCTATCTTCTGACAGTAGTGAATAACTGATTTTTGAATTTTCAGTTTCTGGAGCAAAATCTCCTAATCCAGTTTCTGCTGCTCTTTTCATACTTTCCGGAAAAATCTGCTGTATTTCACTTATAACTTCATTAATTCTCTCAAGATGTCTCGGCACTAATATCATCTGATAGTGTCTTTTCTCATTTATTTCCTTAAATACTTCCAGCCAGATTTTTTCCTCGCCTGGACGTGTACTTCCGCAGACTATTATTTTTTTATCCTTCTGAATATTATTTTTAATGTATTTTTCTTCTGCTTCTTCAGATATTTTTTCATATTTTATTGAATATTTCAGATTTTTGTATACCTTTATTTTTTCTTCTGATAATCCTAAACTTATATATCGTTTCCTGTCTTCATCACTTTGTACCATTATTTTTTCTGCCTTATCAAGTATTTTTTTTATAAATCCCTTTATTTTCAGATAGGATTTCATTTTCTTCCCAGTCAGTCTTCCATTTATAATATAAAGTTTTGATTTTTCAGATGCAAGAACATAAAGATTTGGCCATATTTCAGTTTCAATAATAATTGTTTTTTTTATTTTATATCTTCTGAAAAGATTTTTCAGACATACATAATCATCTAGAGGAAAATAAAATATAGCGATATTTTCAT
>ERZ772827.1459-NODE-1459-length-11871-cov-5.008971_pt1 | contig 11871 bp, 8 predicted proteins | sample MGYA00580850_ERZ772827 | MGnify/ENA primary metagenome ERZ772827 (study PRJEB29015, sample SAMEA2737950) | human oral metagenome | biome: human oral; feature: human-associated habitat; material: dental | place: China | collected 2145 ...
CCACGAAAAGGATGGTTATGGACACGACCCACACAGGTGCGGACTCTTCGAAAGAAGAGCGTGACCAGCGCGTCAACGATGTTGTCGCGCGTATCCTCGCGCGCTCCGGAACGGCGCTCGCATCGACGACGGGTCAGGACACCTCCCAGGACGCCGGTGCCCTCGAGCGCGAGGCCCGCGCGGGCACGCGCCGTGTCGACACGGGCGCCTCCGACCGTGAGGATATCTCCGAGGTCGAGTACCGCCAGGTGCGACTCGAAAAGGTCGTGCTCGTGGGCCTGCGCACCACGCAGAGCGAAGAGGAAGCCGAGAACTCGCTGCGTGAGCTGGCCGCGCTCGCGGAGACCGCAGGTTCGCGCGTGCTCGACGGTATCATCCAGCGCCGCATGAAGCCCGACCCCGCAACCTACCTGGGGTCTGGCAAGGCCCGCGAGCTGGCCGACATCGTGCGCAGCGTCGAGGCCGACACCGTCATCGTTGACGAGGAGCTGGCCCCCTCCCAGCGTCGTGGGCTGGAGGACGTCGTCGACGCCAAGGTCGTCGACCGCACGGCCCTCATCCTCGACATTTTCGCCCAGCATGCCAAGTCTCGTGAGGGCAAGGCGCAGGTGGAGCTCGCACAGCTCGAGTACCTGCTGCCGCGTCTGCGCGGCTGGGGTGAGTCCATGTCCCGTCAGGCTGGGGGCCGCGTCGCGGGCGGCGCGGGTATCGGCTCTCGCGGCCCCGGTGAGACCAAGATCGAGCTGGACCGTCGCCGCATCCGCACGCGTATGGCGAAGCTGCGCGCGGACATCGCGCGCATGGAACCCGCCCGTCGCACCCAGCGCAATTCGCGCCGCCGCGGGGCAGTGCCGTCGGTGGCCATCGCCGGGTACACGAACGCGGGCAAGTCGACGCTGCTCAACCGCCTGACGGACGCAGGCGTCCTCGTTCAGGACGCGCTGTTTGCGACGCTGGACCCGACGGTGCGTCGTGCGCGCGCCGCAGACGGTCGCGAGTACACCCTCACCGACACGGTCGGCTTCGTGCGCAACCTGCCCACCCAGCTGGTCGAGGCCTTCCGCTCGACCCTGGAGGAGGTCGGCCAGGCCGACATCATCTTGCACGTCGTGGACGCCGCCCACCCCGATCCGGTCTCCCAGGTGCAGGCCGTGCGCTCGGTCATCGATACGATCGAGGGCGCCTCGGAGATCCCGGAGCTGATCGCGCTGAACAAGGCCGACCTGGCCTCGCCGGAGCAGATCGCACTGCTGCGCACGGTATTCCCGAACGCTGTTCCGCTGAGCGCGCACACGGGCTGGGGCGTGGAGGCGCTGCGCGCGGCCGTCGAAGACATGCTGCCCCGGCCTCGCGTGGCCGTCGACGCGATCCTGCCGTACTCGGCTGGCTCCCTCGTGCACCGTATCCACGAGGAGGGCGACGTCGAGCGCGAGGAATACGTCGAGACCGGCACGCGTATCGTCGCGCGCGTCGACGAGGCCCTGGCCGCCGTCATCGCCCGCGAGGCGGTGGGCGGCACCGTGGGTGACGCGGCGGTGAGCGGGGAGTGAGTGTGGACCTGGTCGAGGCCTCGGGTCGCGTTCTCGACGCGGTCGTTGCCCAGATGGCCGGGTCCCCGCGCGAGGGGCAGGCCTCGATGTGCGCTGAAGGTGCCGCTGCCTTGGAGGACCGCCAGCATCTTCTCGTACAGGCGGGCACGGGTACGGGCAAGTCCGTCGGCTACCTCGTGCCGCTGCTGACGCACTGCGCGATGAACGGCGTGCGCGGGGTGGTCTCCACCGCGACGCTCGCGCTGCAGCGCCAGATCCTCGTCAAGGACGCTCCGGTGGTCGTCGACGCGGTTGCTTCCGCGACGGGCGCGCGCCTGAAGGTTGCGGTGCTCAAAGGCTGGTCGAACTACGCGTGCCTGCACAAGCTGGACGGCGGGTACCCCACCGAGGGCACGCTGTTTGAGGATCATGACATGAGCGTCGGCCCGACGGGCGAGCTCGGCAAGGACATCCTGCGCATCCGCGAGTGGATCAGCGAGACCACGACGGGGGACCGCGACGACCTGGTTCCGGGCGTCTCGGATCGAGCCTGGCACCACGCATCGGTCGCCAAACCCGAGTGCCTGGGCAAGCACTGCCCCCTCATCGACGAGTGCTTCGCGCAGGCCGCTCGCCTGGAGGCCGCAGACGCGGACGTCGTTGTCACGAACCATTCGTTGTTTGGTATCAACGCGTGCGGCGAGGGCGAACTCTTTGGCGAGTACGACGCCGTCGTTATCGACGAGGCACACGAGCTGGCCGACCGCGTGCGCTCCCAGGCTGCGGCCGACCTGACGGTCGCCCGTGTGAGCCGCGTGGCCCGATCCCTGCGCTCGAATCTCTCGATCGATTCCACCGACCTGGAGGAGGCCGGGGCCGGGCTGGGCGCGGCCATGTCTCCCCTGGAGGAGGGGCTGCTGGAGTATCGTCCGAGCGCCCTCGTCGACGCGATGATCGTGCTCGACGGCGCGGCCCGTCGCGCCAGCCACGAGGTCTCGGAGGCTCAGGGAGAACCCGCCGCCAAACTCCTGGCCCGCGCCGCTATCGACGAGCTGATCGGCGCACTCGACGCGTGGGGGCGAGACCCCGACCAGTCGATCGCCTACATCATGAAGGACGAATCGGACAATGCGCGCTTGACCGTCGGACCTCTCGATGTGTCGGCTGCGATCGGCGGAAACGGCATCGGCGAGCGGCCCGCGATCCTCACCTCCGCGACCCTCGCGATTGGCGGAAACTTCGACTTCATGGCCGCCCAGGTCGGCATGGCCGTCTCTGGCGTGCCCTGGCACGGCATTGACGTCGGATCTCCCTTCGATCACGGTCGCCAGGGCATCCGCTACGTGGCGACCCACCTGCCGCTGCCGGGCCGAGACGGGCCCTCCGAGGAGCTGCTCGACGAGCTTGTGGAACTGGCGCAGGCCTCGGGCGGTGGAATGCTTGCTCTGTTCGCGTCGCGACGCGGGGCGATGGCGGGAGGGCAGGCCCTGCGTGAGCGCACGGATCTGACCGTCTACCTGCAGGGCGAAGAGACCCTGGCACAGCTGATCCAGCGGTTCCGGGAGGAGCGCGACTCGTGCCTGGTGGGCACGATGTCCCTGTGGCAGGGCGTCGACGTCGCGGGGGCCGCATGTCGCCTCGTCGTCATCGACAAGATTCCGTTCCCGCGCCCGGATGATCCCGTCTCGCGCGCCCGCTCGATGGACGTCGAGCGCCGGGGAGGGAACGGCTTCGTGTCGGTATCCCTCACGCACGCGGCGCTCATGATGGCCCAGGGCGTGGGACGCCTCCTGCGCTCGACCGATGACCGCGGTGTCGTGGCGATCCTTGACCCGCGCGTGGTGACCAAGCGCTACGGCGGCTTCATCATGCGTTCCCTGCCCGCCATGTGGCCGACGACGGAACCGGAGGTTGTGCGCGGTGCGCTGCGACGCCTCGCCAAGGACTGCGACGACTAGGGCCGAGGGCTTCCTGAGCGCGGAAAACGTCGCGCAGATAACGGGCGAGCAGGGGTGTCTATCTGAGACAATAGAGGTGCCCGCAGACTCTAGGAGACACTCGTGGAAAACCAAGCGCAGACCCTGTACCCGTCTAAGTCCTCCGGACGTCCGTCCAAGATCGCTATCATCGGCGCCGGTGCCGTTGGTACAGCCGTCGCTTACGCCTGTGCGATGCGCGGCGATGCCCGCTCGATCGTCCTTCAGGACATCAACAAGGCCAAGGTAGAGGCCGAGGCCCTCGACATGGCTCACGGCATCCAGTTCACGCCCGCCGGCTCGATCGAAGGCTCGGACGACGTTGAGATCGTTCGTGGTTCCGACCTGATCATCGTCACGGCTGGCGCGAAGCAGCAGCCCGGACAGTCCCGCCTGGAGCTGGCTGGCTCAACGGTCAACCTCATGAAGAAGATCGTGCCGAACCTGCAGAACGTCGCGCCCGACGCTCACTTCATGTTCATCACGAACCCGGTCGACGTCGTCACCTATGCCGCTCTGAAGATCACGGGCCTGCCCCGCAACCAGGTCTTCGGCTCGGGCACGGTGCTCGACACCTCCCGTCTGCGCTACCTGGTCTCGCGCGAGACCGGTGTGGCCACCCAGAACATCCACGCCTACGTGGCTGGCGAGCACGGCGACTCCGAGGTCGCTCTGTGGTCCAGCGCCGAGATCGGCAACGTCCCGCTGTCCCAGTGGGGTCCGACCCTGTCCGGTGGCATCTTCGACTCCGCTCTGCGTAACTCCATCGCGCAGGAAGTGGTCCAGTCCGCCTACAAGATCATCGAAGGCAAGGGCGCGACGAACTATGCGATCGGCCTGGCCGCCTCGAAGATCGCGGGCGCGGTCCTGCGTGACGAACAGCGTGTCCTCACCATCTCGACCCTGCTCGAGGACTGGGAGGGCATCTCGGACGTTGTCATGGCTGCCCCGACGATCGTTGGCCGCGACGGCGCCGGACGCGTCCTGCACCCGCCGCTCACGCTCAACGAGCGCGATGGCCTGACCGCCTCGGCCCAGCGCCTGCGCCAGGTTGCCCGCGACCTGGGCTTCTGAGTCTCATCTGTATAAGACGGTGGCACCGCCCCTTGTTGGGCGGTGCCACCGTCTTATGTCGTGCGTCAGAGTGAGCGGATGACGGTCACGACCTTGCCGAGGATGGTCGCCTCGTCGCCGGGGATGGGGGAGTAGTCCTGGTTGTGGGGGAGCAGCCATACGTGACCGCCCGTGATGGACAGTTCCTTGACGGTGGCTTCCCCGTCGATCATGGCGGCAACGAACTCGCCATTGCGGGCCTCGTTTTGTGAGCGGATGACGACGTAGTCGCCGTCGAAGATGCCGGCGTCGACCATTGACTCGCCGCTGACTTCGAGCATAAAGAGGTCGCCGTGTCCGGTCATGGACGTGGGCAGACGGAAAACGTCCTCCACGTGCTGCTCGGCCGTGATGGGGGTGCCGGCCGCGATGCGACCGACCAGCGGTATCGCCGTGCCTTCCTCCTCCACGTGGGAAACGGGGACCTCGATACGAACAACCTTTTCAGACGGCTGTGCAGAAGACGAGATGCCGAGCTCAACGCGTGCCCGATCGGTGAGGTCGAGGGCGCGGGGCAGGCCGGGCTCGCGGACCAGGTACCCGTCGGCCTCGAGCGCGTCGAGGTGGTGCTTGACCGTCGACGGTGACGCCAAACCAACTGCTGATGCGATCTCGCGCACAGAGGGAGGAAAGCCGCTAGAGGTCAGCTTTTCGTTGATAACTTGCAAGATCGCGCGGTGCCGATCGCTGATCGGGCGCTCCGTCATGGCTTCTCCTTCGCATCGGGGTGGACGCAGATGTGCATGGCTCGGTGTCCACTGGATACGTCAAGGATAAGCCGATTTCACGCAAAATGAAACATATGTTCGAGTGTGCCTCGACATTGCGCACGGAGCGTGCTATCGTACAGGTGTTCGACGAACAGGTGTTCGATTAAGTTTTCTGGAGGTTCTCATGAGTGTTCCCGTTGCAACGCAGACTGCCGTCTCGTTCCCCGCGCGTCGCTCTCCGCTTCGTGTTGTTGAGGATGCGCCGTTGGCGACCGTTCGTGACATCTCCACCGCTCCGTCTGTGCGTCGTCGTCTCGATGCCCAGCGCGGTGATGATCCGTCGTTCCTGCGTGCTCCTGCTTCGCCGCGTCGTTGCGCTCGCTCCTCTCGTCGTGGCATTATCGCCGGTGCGCTTGCGACGGTCGTTCTCTCCGTGGGGGCCGGCGCTCTTGGCCTGGCGATCCAGCCTGCTGCCTATGATGGCCCGACGGTCACGAAGGCTGTTGTCAGTGGTGACTCCGTGTGGTCGCTCGCGCAGAATGTGAAGACGGATCGTCCGCTCGAAGAGGTCGTGGCCGACATTGAGCGCCTCAACGATGTTGAGGGTGCTCTGCAGCCGGGTCAGCGTGTGGTCGTTCCCGTTCGGTGACGGTGACGCGTGGGACTCCTGTGACAGATGGGTGTCTGAGCGTGTACCGTTGAAGGGTGCACTGCCCTTTCTGTCATAACCCGGATTCGCGCGTCGTCGATACGCGCATTGCGGACGACGGCGCCTCAATTCGACGCCGTCGTGAGTGCACGCACTGTAAGAAGCGTTTTACGACGCTCGAAACATCATCCTTTCAGGTCGTCAAGCGCTCCGGCGTTGTCGAGTCTTTCTCCCGTAACAAGGTTGTGTCGGGCGTCAAGAAGGCATGTCAAGGGCGGCCGGTCTCGGATGATCAGCTCGCGATTCTCGCTCAGCAGGTTGAGGAGCAGCTGCGCTCCACCGGCGTCTCCAACGTGTCGACGAACGAGGTCGGTCAGGCGATTCTGCCATTCCTGAGGGACCTCGACGTGATCGCCTACCTGCGCTTCGCTTCGGTCTATCGCCAGTTCGATACCCTCGAGGATTTTGAGCAGGCCATTCATGCGTTGCGCGAGCGCGCGCAGGGCGGTGACTCGGTGTCTGAGGCTGGTGGCACCCACGCGGACGTCGAACCCGCGGTGCCCGCGCCCGCGAAGAAGCCTCGCAAGGCTCGCACCCCTCGCAAGCGTGCCGTCTCTAACGTTCCTACGCTGCTCGGAGACGACTGATCGTATGCCATGAGATGTGCCCGGTTCCCGCACGGGGAACCGGGCACGTTCTCATCTGTGCTTCAGGTGCGGACTAGTGCTCGCTCGTCTGCTCGGCTGCCTCCGAGCTGTCTGCCTGAGCGTCAGTCACGGGATGCGGCCGCTCATCGTGCATTGCTCCGCGAACTCCTGCGACGGCTTCCGACATGGACTCGCGGGCTCCTGCGACAGCGTCGGAGACGGTACCGCGGGCCCCGGCCATGGCCTCGGACGCTGCCTCTCGTGCCTCGGCCATCTTTTCGGACACGGACTCGCGGGCCCCGGCCATGGCCTCGGACGCTGCCTCTCGTGCCTCGGCCACCTTTTCGGACACGGACTCGCGGGCCCCGGCCATGGCCTCGGACGCTGCCTCTCGCGCTTCGGAGACCTTCTCGGAGACTGCCTCGCGGGCTCCGGCCACGGCCTCGCGCGCCCCGGCCACGGCGTCTGTCGCTGCTGCCTGCGCGCCCATGATCTGCTCGCGCACCTTCTTGCGCATGACCTTGCCGAGCTGCGAACGCGGCAACTCGGTCATCACGACGATCTGGCGGGGGAGGGCGTAGTGTGCCAGGGATTTTTCCGCCCACTTGCGTAGGTCGGTCAGCGTCACGGAAGCACCGGCCTCGAGCACAATTGCTGCGACAACGTCTTCGCCGGACTCGCCGGCTGGCACGCCGACGGCCGCGACGTCGAGGACACCGGGCATTGAGCGCACGGCCTCCTCGACCTGTGAGGGGTAGACGTTGAATCCGGAGGAGTTAATCATTTCCTTGCGACGGTCGGCCATGTAGATGAAGCCGTCGCGCACCTGGACCAGGTCGCCCGTGCGCAGCCAGCCGTCCTGAGTGAATACTTCGGCGGTCTCATCGTCCTGGTTCCAGTAGCCCGAAAAAACCTGGGGGCCGCGCGCGATGAGCTCACCGACCTCGCCCTCGGTGACCTCGCGGCTCGGATTCTGTGGATCCACGATCTTCACCTGGGTGGAGGGGAAGGGGATGCCCAGCGCCCCGCGTGCTCGCGAGGAAGCGAGCGGTGATCCCAGGATGATCGGGGAGGCCTCCGTCATGCCGTAGCCTTCGATCATGAGGCCACCGGTCGCCTGCTCCCACTGGTCGGCCAGCGAGGCCGACAGTGGCATCGCGCCCGACAGGGAGAAATGGATGGATGACAGGTCCACGTTTGTGCCCTCGGCTGCAGCCAGGAGGCGCTCGTACATGGGTGGAACGCCCAGGAAGAAGGTGCACGGTAGGCGACGCTGCGCCGCCAGGACCATTGCCGTGTCGAACTTGGGGAACATGGCGATCGTCGCGCCCAGGCGCAGGCCCGCCAGGAAACCGATTGTGAAGCCGAAGGCGTGGAAGAGGGGCAGGATGCAGTAGAAGACCTCGGCGCCCTCGTGGAGGACGGGGACCCATGCGATCGACTGCTCGACGTTTGCCGACAGGTTCGCGTGCGTGAGCGCGGCGGCCTTCGGGACGCCAGTCGTGCCGCCCGTGTGGATGAGGAGGGCAACGTCGTCCATGGTGGAGGGGCAGTTGCCCTGCCAGGGGGTGGCCGAACGCATGGCTCGCGTCCAGGAGCGCGCCCAACTGGGGCGTGGGCTGGACAGCTGATCGCGCTTCTCCCGCGCGGCCTTGATCGGAAGCTTGAGGGCCAGGCGCGAGGCCGTGGGCAGAGCCGTCGTCAGGTCCATCGAGAAGGTGGTGTGGCCGCGGCCGAGGAAGGTGAGCTTATCTAGCGTCTTCGACCATGCGATCGTGACGCGCGCGCCGTGGCGTGCGTACTCGCCCTCCAGCTCGCCCTCGGGCGCCAGGGGATTGTGTTCGACGACGACGGCGCCGAGGAGCATCGTGCCCAGGACGGCGACGGCGTGCTGCGGGCAGTTCGGCATGATGAGGGCGACGCGGTCGCCGGGGCGCACGCCCGCCTGATGGAGGGCACCCGCACAGCGGCGCATCTCCTGAGCGAGTTCCGCGTATGTGAGCTGGCGCGCGAAAAAGTCGATCGCGGCGCGCCTCGGGTAGCGGGAGGCGACCTCCAGGACCATCTCTGGGATTGGGCGTTCGGGGGTTGCGATCTCGTAGGCAACACCGGGCGCGTACAGGGCACGCAACTGCGACGTGAGGTCCATCTGTCCTCCTTTGGGAACGATATACCTACGATACCGTAACCAGAGTACCCATTGACCAGGTGGAAACGCGAGGAATGCGACAGTTTTATAGAGGCGTGGCGATCAGTCGGACAGTTTCGGGCAGGTGACTCAGTTCCTCGAGCGCCTTGCGCCCCAGGCCAGCCGAAATGTCGGTGAGCACGTAGCCGACCTCGTCGACGGTGGCCAGGATCTGGGCGTCGACGTTCGCCTCGGAGGAGGCGAAGATCTGGTTGACGCGTGCCATAACGCCGGGAACGTTGCGGTGGATGAGACGCACGCGGTAGCGCGAGCGCTTGCCGATATTCATCGTCAGGTTTGGCAGGTTCACGCTCATGTCTGTCGAGCCGCTGGCCTGGTATTCGCCGATCTTGGCGGCCACGAAGCGGCCGATGTCGTACTGCGCCTCCTCTGTCGAACCTCCGATGTGGGGCGTGAGGATGACGTTGTCGAGGGTTGCCAGGGGCGAGTCGAAGGGGTCGCCGTTGGCGCGCGGCTCCTCTGGGAACACGTCGATGGCCGCGCCGCCCAGGTGGCCGGACACGAGCGCCGCGTGCAGCGCGTCAATGTCGACGACGTGCCCGCGCGACAGGTTAATGAACAGGGCGCCGGGCTTCATCAGCTCGAACTCGACTTGTCCGATGAGGTTCGTGTTGGATTCCTGGCCGTCCACGTGCACGGAGATGATGTCGGCCTCACGCAGGACGGCCTCCATGGTCGGCATCTGCGTCGCGTTACCCAGGGCAAGGCGCTCGGCTGCGTCGTAGAAGATGACGTTGAGGCCCATGGCCTCGGCAAGAACCGACAGCTGGGTGCCGATGTTGCCGTAACCGATGATCCCAAGGGTGTGACCGCGCACCTCGTGGGCGCCGTCCGCGCTCTTGTCCCACACGCCGCGGTGCAGACGCGAGTTCTTCACGGTGACGCGGCGCGACAGGTCGATGATCTCACCGATCGCGAGCTCGACGACGGAGCGCGTGTTGGAGTACGGAGCGTTAAACACGGCGACGCCCATCTCGGTGGCCGTAGCCAGGTCGATCTGGTTCGTGCCGATGCAGAAGGCTCCGATGGCCTTGAGCTCGGGGCGGGCGCGCAGCACTCGCTCGGTGACCTCGGTCTTGGAACGCAAGCCCAGGTAATCGACGCCCTCGAGTGCGTCGATCAGGTCCTCCTCGGACAGGGCGCCGGTCACTCGGGTGACTTCGATGCCAAACTTGGCGAAGATGTCGTCGGCGACGTCGTGTGGGTTTTCCAGGAGCAGTGCGCGTGTCATGCCCCCATCATGGCAGACGGGGGCGTAAAACGACACGCTGTGTCAGGGTGTGGGCGCTCCTACCACTCTTCCATGCCGGCGGGAAGCGGGGCGCTGTGGACGACGTGCACGTCGTGGGTCGCGCGGGTGAGGGCGACGAAGAGGTCGCCGACGCCGTCGCTAAGGATCTCCGCGGGTTCGACGAGAATGACGGAGTCGAACTCGAGGCCCTTGGAGGCCACCGCCGACAGAAGGGAGACGCGTTCAGACAGGGCGGTCTCGCCGTCGACGTCGGCGCCCCACGCACGGGCGCGTTCATGCCCGACGATCAGCGCGATGCGGCCGCGGGATACGCCCGCCTCATGATCGAGGCGTTCTTCGGCCTCACGCTGGGCGTCGACGACTGCGCGCCACAGCGCGCTGTTCTCCCGCGACGAGGCCGGGGTGTCCTCGGGCGCATCCACGTGGGTCACGCGGTAGCAGCCCTCGACGTCGCGCACTGCGGTCATCGGGTAGAGCACGGGAACTCCTGCGCGGGCGACCACGCCCTCGGCGAGTGTCGTCAGCGTCGCGGGCGTGCGGTAGGAGACCGTCAGCGCGTACTCGGACGCCAGGGCGCGGGCCGCCGGGCCGAGTGCCTTCTCCCACGTCGGCGGGCGCTTATTCCCACGCCGCTGATCGAGGTCTCCCACGACCGTGAACGAACGCGAGGGGCAACGACGCAGCAGGGCACGCCAGGCCATGGGGGAGAGCTCCTGGGCCTCGTCGACCACGATGTGGCCGTACGCCCAGGTGCGGTCCTTCGCGGCGCGCTCGGACAGGGGAGCCCACGACTCCTGACCGGCGACCTGATCCGCCAGCATCTGGGCGGTGACGATGCCGCCACCCAGGTTCTGAGCTTCGATCGCCTCGCGAGCGCGCTCAATCGCGCCCTCGTCGTTTTCCCGAGAAGACGTGGAGGTGGTGGGCATGGGGCCCAAAAGCTCTTCGAACTCATCCAGGATTGGCACGTCCGACACCGTCCACGGCGCCGAGCGCGGGCGCACGAGGGCTGCCAGCTCGTCGGGGCGCAGTGGAGAGCCGGCCTTGCGGTTCGCCGCTGCCAGCACCTCGGGGCGAGCATAGAGGCGACGCGCCAGCGTCTGAGCGCTCGTCGGCATCCACGCCGTGTTGATCGCACGCCTGCAATCCACCGAATCACGGATCTCGATCAGCCACGAGCGCTTAACCTCCGGATCGACACCGCCCTCGGAGTCGGCGTCCCCGGCCTCGCGCGCCAGGCGCAGGGCAAGCACATCCATGAGCTCGCGTGCAAACGACTCGCGCGCCACGTTGTGGGGGCGTCCCGATCGCTTCGCCCGACGCCTCGCCGCTTCCACGTCGGCGCGCGTCAGCGTCACCTCGCGGTTCCACACGCGCAGGACCTGGTCTTCCTGGGGGAGCTTTGCGAGCGCGCGTACCGCCTCCTTGACGATCTTCGCCCACGCCGGCAGCCCCTTGATCCGCGCCACGGCCTCGTCATCTTCGGCTCGAGCGTGCACACCGGGCACCAGATCGCCCAACGTCACCGAGACGACACCCGTCTCACCCAGGGAGGGGAGCACCTGCTCGATATAATGCAGGAACAGACGTGAGGGGCCGACGAGGAGGACGCCCGAACGCTCGAGGCGCTCGCGATGGGCATAGAGGAGGTAGGCAATGCGGTGCAGTGCGACCGCCGTCTTACCGGTGCCGGGGCCGCCCTGGACCACCATGAGGCCCTTATCGGACGCGCGAATGATGCGGTCCTGCTCGGACTGGATGGTGGCGACGATGTCGCCCATGCGGC
>ERZ772827.1463-NODE-1463-length-11864-cov-6.505631_pt1 | contig 11864 bp, 9 predicted proteins | sample MGYA00580850_ERZ772827 | MGnify/ENA primary metagenome ERZ772827 (study PRJEB29015, sample SAMEA2737950) | human oral metagenome | biome: human oral; feature: human-associated habitat; material: dental | place: China | collected 2145 ...
GTAGTAGGGCAGGTGACCCGACGTGTGGAAGAGACCGCCCTTGGAGATCTCGGGGGTGTGCACGAAGTCGAAGCCGGCCGCCTTGTGACGGTCGGTCACGTAGGACTCGATCTCGTGGCGCAGGATTCCGCCCTTGGGATGGAATACGACGAGGCCGGGGCCGATCTCCTCGGGGAAGGAGTACAGGTCCAGCTCGGCGCCGAGGCGACGGTGGTCGCGGCGCTCGGCTTCCTTGATGCGCTCCTGGTAGGCGACGAGGTCATCCTTGGAGGCCCAGGCGGTTCCGTAGATGCGCTGGAGCTGATCGCCCGCCTGGTCGCCCTTCCAGTAGGCGGCCGAGGCCTTGGTCAGCGCGAAGCCGTTACCGATGAGCTTGGTGGAGGGCAGGTGCGGACCGCGGCACAGGTCCTTCCACGCGACCGAGCCGTCGCGGCGGACGTTGTCGTACATGGTGAGCGTGCCGCCGCCGACCTCGACGGAAGCGCCCTCGGCGCCCTTACCCTTCGTAGTGACGAGCTCGAGCTTGTAGGGCTGCTCGGCCAGCTCGACGACGGCCTCCTCCTCGGAGATCTCGCGACGCACAAAGCGCTGACCTTCCTTGACGATGCGCTTCATGCGCTTCTCGAGGTCGCGCAGCAGCTCGGGGGTCACCGCATCGATATTGCCGAAGTCGTAGTAGAAGCCGTCGGTGATGAAGGGCCCGATGCCCAGGTTCACGTCGGGGAACACATCCTGGACGGCCTGCGCGAGCACGTGCGTGGCGCTGTGGCGCAGGATGTTCAGGCCGTCCTCGCTGGCCAAGGTGATGGCCTCGACGGTCGTTCCTGCTTCAAAAGGCGTCTCGAGGTCACGCGGTGTACCGTCAACCTTGATGGCGACGACGTCGCGCGACTTCTCGAACCACGTTGTGCCCGTGGTCCCCGCCGGTACGGTCTGTTCGTGTCCGTCAATGACGAGCGAGATATCGGGCACTGTGTCTCCTAGTTTCGTTAGATACGCGAGATTGTGTTGCGAATTGAATTCTAGCCCCGTGGCGCGAACGCTTCAGGAGCGGGCGCGCCAGTCCTTCACGGCCTTCGCGGCGATCAGGGCACGGTAGGTGGACTTCTTGATGGGCATGTCCCAGCCACCGGGCACGTCTGTGAAGTGCGTGGCGAAGGCGCTCTTGTACTTTCCGACGCTATAGAGGTCGGGGCAGCGCGGCGAATGCGCGCCCATCAGGTCGAACTCACGCACGCCGTCGCGGGCGAGGAATTCGGCCGCCAGGAAGTCCAGGACCGGAGGCTGACGCAGACGACGACCGGCCTCGGTGGAGGCGCCGTACTCGGCCTGCGCGCGGATTCCCTCAACAAGGCAGAAGTCCCAGCACAGGATATTTCCGTCGGCATCGCGCATCGAGAAGATGCGCGCGTGCTTCGGACCCAGCGTCTGAAGCAGGCTGAGGTAGTACTCCTTGGGGTGGGGGCGGAAGCCGTCGCGCTTGGCGGTCTCCTCCATGACGGCGTAGTACTCGTCGATGACGGCCTCGACATTGGCAGTGTCCTCGTGGAAGGTCACGCCCTCGGCCTTGCCCTTCTTCAGGCCAGAGCGGATCGAACGCTTGCCCGCCTTGGGCATGGCGGCGAGGATCGCTTCTTCGGTCTTGCCAGAGGTGTCGATGACGACGGTGCGGTCGTAGGAGATCGTCTGCAGTGGCATGCACAGGTCGGGGTGCTGGTAGATGGCGTGCAGGCGCACGAAGGCAACGGTCTTATCCTTTGCCTTAATCTCGCGCAGGAGGTCGGCGCGCAGGGCGGCTTCGCGTTCGGGCGTTGCTTCCTTGACCCACGCGGGTCCCCACTTCGCCCACAGGTAGTGGACGCCGCGCACCGAATACTTGTAGAGGGTGATGAACGCGATCTTGGAATCATCCTCGCACCAGGCGTAGCGTCCCCACACTCCGTGGCCTTGGGATTCCTCAAAAGCCTCCCACACGCACGTCTGTTCGATAGGCAGGGAGCGGTCCTGGAAGCCAGAGACCGCGGCGATCTTGTCTTCCTGAGAAATGGGCACGAGTGCGGTTGTCGTCATGGTGTCCTCGTTAGTCGGAAATATCGGTCGCGTAGGGGGTCAGTCTATCAGGGCCTCCTCCCCCACCGACGAGGCCGGGGCGGTGGGAGTCAGTACGACGTCTCCGTCGGCTCCGGGTAATATCGGGCGAACTTACGTCGGTGGTTTTGCTTTTGGAGCCAGACGATGAGGTTACGTCGCAGATCCTTCTCCGTCGGATTGAGGAGCAGATCGAATCGCCGGCCCTCACGGATGATGCGCTTGACGCGCGCGCGCAGATCCTCATCGGTGATGTAGTGCAGCAGAAGGGAGTCCGGGACGAGGGTGTAGAGAATCTCGTCAGTTGCACGGGTCTGCTCGCAGGCCTTGCCGTCGATAAGGTCCTCGACCATCGGGATCATCGGGTTCGCGCCGGCGGCGGCCATGTACCAGTTGTTGCGGCCGATGCGCGGGTTCACCTCAAAGAAGAGCGCTCGCCCGTCCCGGGGGTCGATCTTCACGTCGAAGTTTGCGAAACCGCGGTAGCCGTTCTCGGTCAGCAGGGCACAGGCGTCGCGCCACAACGCCGGAAAGTCCTCAGTGATCATGGCGACGGGGTTGCCGATCATCGTGGGCGCGTGGTCTTCGAGGAGGACGCGCGCCGACCCGATCAGGGTCACCTCTCCGCGCGAGTCCACGTACGCCGTGATCGAGCGCATCGCGGTGTTATCGCCGGGAATCAACTCCTGCACCAGGAAGGTATCGCGGAAGCCCGCGGCCTTTAAGGTCTCCCACAGCTGAGTGAGCTCCTCGGCCGTGTCGATGAACCAGATCTTGCGCTTGCCCTCGAACTCGAGCACGTCGTAGGGCTCGCCCTTCGCAGACTTAGCAACAACCGGGAAGCTGAAGGGAATCTCAGGAGCAGCCCAGGCCTCGTCCTCCATGCCAGAGAAATCGACCTCGACAGTACCCGGCGTGGCAATGCCTGCCCGCTCGCACTCACGAGCAAACTCCGCCTTGTCGGTGAGTCGTTCCATGACTTCCTCGGTGGGGAACGGCAGCGCGTAGTGGCGCGAGAGCGTCTCCATGTTCCGAGCAACGAACGCCGAGAAGATGTCGTGGTTGGCCATCAGGATCAGCTTCTTATCCGGATGCTCGCCCGCAATGGTCATGAGGATGTCCAGGAGCTGTGCGTCACTCGCATGGGCACTCACGTGGCGGACATCAAAAAAGTGCGAACGGGTGATCGACTCGGTCGGCTGCGATCCCACGCAGATGCACCGAGAACCGAACGCTTCGTTGAAACAACGCCCAATTCCGTATACGCCGAAGTCTCCTCCGATAATGACGGGCAGGATGTCTTCGCGGGGCATCAGCGGTCGCGTCTCAGTCAGATAGTCGATCGTCATGCCACAAGCCTAGCGCCTGGTAGGATACAGAACGTTCCCTGAGACCTCTCTCACCAACACGGAAGTACACTATGAGCACGCCCTATTCTCCCGAGAATCAGCAGCCCTTCCAGCCCCAGCAGGGTGGGTACCCCCAGCAGGGCGCATACCCACAAGGTGACTTTGGGCAGCAGCCCACCCAGCAGATGCCCGCCATGGGAGGCTATGGGCAGCAGCCCACCCAGCAGATGCCCGCCATGGGAGGCTATGGGCAACAGCCCACCCAGCAGATGCCCGTAGCGGGCGGCTACGGCCAGTCTCAGGGATACGGTCAGCAGGCCCAGCAGGGCTACTACCAGCAGGGCCAGTTCCAGGGCGCCCCGGGCGGCGGGCAGCAGGCAAAGAAAAAGACGGGCCTCATCATCGGGATCGTCGCAGTCGTCGTGGTCGTGCTCATTGCCGCCAGTGTCGCCATCTGGTGGTTCGTGTCCGGCGACGACTCTTCCGACGCTGATGCTGCCCAGAGCGCCCCGAGCACCGCAGCCCCTTCCGCTGGCACCAACCCCTCGCAGCCGCCCGTGGGCACCAACCCCTCGCAGCCGCCCGTGGGCACCAACCCCTCGCAGGGCGCAGCCCCCGGTGGCGGCTCTAACTCCGATCTGGAACAGCAGGCCATCGCCGAGTGCACCAAGGAAATCAACGACGAGTACACGAACGCGAGTGTCTCAGGCGCAAAGCTTGAGCTGCAGGATAGCTACGGCGACACCCAGTGGTGGGATTACACCGGCACGCTCACCGGCACGGACAAGATTACGAAGAAGAACGTCAACACTAGCTTCACCTGCTCTGTCTTCTACCTCGGCAGCTCGAAGAGTTTCACCGCATTTGTTATCCCCGAAGATTCCTGAGACACAGCGCTGACACACGCTGACAGCTTCCGATAGACGGAGGAGTCCCCATGTCGAGCCCTTTCAACCCCAACCAGCAGCCGATGCCCGGCAGCGGCCAGTATCCGGCCGGGCAGCAGTACACCCAGCAGATGCCCGTGGCAGGCGGATATCAGCAGCAGGGCTACGTCCAGCAGCCTCAGCAGGGATACTACCCCCAGGGCCAGTTCCAGGGCGCCCCCTACGGTGGACAGCCGGAGCAGAAGTCGAAGACCGGGCTGATCATCGGCATCATCGCGGCCGTCGTGGTCATGATCCTGGTCGCTGGCGTTGCAATCTGGGCGCTCACCAAGGACGATTCCTCCAACGACGAGGCATCGGCCTCGCCGAGCGCCCCGACCAGCGCAGCGCCCACGTCCGTTCCTTCCGCGGCCCCAAGCCCGTCGGCCCCCGTGGCTCCCGCCCCTGCACCGACCCAGTCCGCGCCTCCCGTCGGCACGAAGCCCAGCCCTGCACCGACTCAGGGTACGGGTTCTTCCGGGGGCGTCAGCACCGACGAGGAATATGGCGTGAAGCTGGAGTGCAAGAACGCAATTTCCTCAACCGTCATGCAGGGCAAGATGGAGAACTGGATCGTCGAGCGCGACGGTGTGGATGCCTCTGGCAACCCCCAGTACATTTCGACGGGTCAGTTCAACGGCACACTTCTCACGGGCAAGAGCGGCACCTTCAACTTCACGTGCACTGCCGTCTACCACAAGGACAACGGCCTGTACGAGGCCTGGGCTGCCCTCGACGGCTACTAAACCGTACAACCGACACGCGCGATGATCATCCACCCCGAGTTGCTTCCTGGCAAGCTCTACGCAGCACAGCCCTGGTGGAAGAACGCCGTGCTCTACCAGGTCTATCCCCGTTCGTTCCAGGACACGAATGGGGATGGGCTCGGTGACCTTGAGGGGATTTTCCGCCGCCTGGACTATCTAGCTGATCTCGGGGTCGATATCGTGTGGATATCGCCGATCTATCGCTCCCCTCAGGCGGATAACGGCTACGACATCTCGGACTACCGCGATATCGATCCGTTATTCGGTGATCTCGGTGCTTTTGATGCACTGGTCACGCGCGCCCACGCCCTGGGTATGCGCATCGTTATGGACCTCGTCGTCAACCACACGTCGATCGAGCACCCCTGGTTCGTTGAGTCGGCATCGAGCATGAACTCGGAGCGTCGAGACTGGTACTACTGGCGGGATCCACGCCCTGGCTTCGAGCCTGGCACTCCCGGAGCTGAGCCGACGAACTGGGAGTCATTTTTCGGGGGGCCGGCGTGGGAGTACGACGCGTCCACGGGCCAGTACTACCTCCACCTTTTCGCACGCGAGCAACCCGACTTAAACTGGGAGAATCCGCACGTTCGTGACGCCGTCTACGACATGATGAACTGGTGGCTCGACCGGGGCGTCGATGGCTTCCGGGTCGACGCAATTGACGTCATTTCGAAGCTGCCGGGCTTGCCCGATGGCGGCCCACCCCGCCCGCCGTTTGGCGTCGGCCACGAGTGCTTCGCGGACGGGCCTCGTCTCCACGAATTCCTGCAGGAGATGCACGAACGGACGTTCGCCCACCATCCTGGGTCATTTACGGTCGGCGAGGCCTCCAACGCGTCGCCCGAGACAGCACTGCTGTTTTGCGATCCCGGGCGCCGCGAGTTCAACATGCTCATCCAGTTCGAGCACGTCAACCTCGGCCTCGAAAACGGCAAGTTCTCGCCCCGCCAGCTGGCGCCCGGGGAGCTGGCGGATGTTCTCACTCGCTGGCAGGACACGCTCGGGGCGAGCGGATGGAACGCCCTGTACTTGGAGAACCACGACCAGCCACGCTCGGTATCCCGTTTCGGGGATTCCTCGTGCTACTGGTACGAATCAGCAACAGCCCTGGCAACCGCCTATTTCCTCCAGCGCGGAACCCCCTTCATCTATCAGGGCCAAGAGATCGGCATGCTCGGCGGAGACTTCACGACCGCAGCCGATTTCCGCGACGTCGAATCCGTGTCGTACATGGAGCGCCTGGGCATCGATAAGGTCCCCGAGGGACTCGCGGCTATGTCGAGAGACAACGGCCGGACCCCGATGCAGTGGGACTCCTCCCCCGCTGCCGGCTTCTCTGAAGCAGTCCCCTGGATTGACGTACCCGCTTCCGCTGAGAACATCACCGTCGCAGCACAAGCAAATGATCCCCAATCCATTCTGACGTACTACCGCGCGCTCATCAGTGCTCGCCACGTCATTCCCGCTCTGACCGATGGAACGTTCTCACGGATAGACGCCTCAGCGCCCGCGCTCTTCATCTATCGCCGCAGCACGCCAGGTTCGGACGTTCTCGTGATGGTCAATCTGTCCGGGCAACGCCACGCTCCCCTGTTCTCTCCAGAGGACGAGGCCATGGCTTCGTTACCGTGGCACCTCTACTTGGGCAACACGGAAGCGTCACAGACGAAGAGCGATGAGGCCGGCAACCACCTGGGTAGCGAACCCACTGTTACCACACCGATGAAGCCGTGGGAGGCTCGTGTGTATCTCCTCGTTGGTTAGAGCATCGAGGAGCTGACCAAAGCAACGTCGGGCTCAATGCAAGCTGGCGCTGCGCTCTGTAAGCAGCACCCCGACCATCGGCGAATGACCGTCGTTCCTTTTGCACGCTTAGAGGTTTCCGGTCTCAGTACAACTGCTTCACCCGTGTGTTCCGCATTCGGCTTAGGAGCCGGCATCAGCTTATTGTTCAGGTTGAGAGCAAAGAGGTGATCCTCGCTGAGCGTGAACGTGGCCTCACGGTTGTTAGCCTTGAGGGTGACGCCCTGAGCGGTTTCGAACACGCAACTCTCGACCTCGTTCAAGGTGACGCCGTCGGCGGAGGGCAGGTCACCCTCGGAGACGGTGACCTCGGTGCCCAGAGGGGGGCACCCAAGTAGCTGTCGCTCTTGCCCGCCTTGACAGTCGCCTGGTAGGTCTTGTTGACCGACAGATCGGAATCGTTCTTCAGCGTGATGGTCAGGGTGTACTCAAGGTCCTTCGCGTTGTCGGGGAGCTCGCCATCGACCTTCTTCGTCACAGAGAAGCTCTGGCGCGCGAAGGCATCCGCGGACGCACCGAAACGCATCGCCATCGTGACGGGCGAAAACTTCTTGCCGGGCACATTGAACTTCACGGTGTTGGAGAACTTACCGACGACGCAAGCGGCACGCTTGGCACCCTCAACGCGAGTCGGAATCTCGACGATCGCCGACTGGTTCGCGGGGATCTCAGGGAAGGTCACGGTCAGCTTCTGGGGCGTGCACTCGACCGTAGATCCAGCGCCGAAGGCATCATTCGAGGTGTCCTTGCTCAGGCTCTAACCCTCGGGCGTGGTCGGATCGACGACGACGAAGGTGTGCTTCTCGACGTAGTCGACCACCGTATCGCAGTCGTAGCTCCAGCTAGAGCCGGCGGGAGCCTCGTCGACGATCGACGCACCGGTCACTGCGGAATCGCCAGCGGGCAGGATCACTCGCTACATGATGGACTTGTTCTCATCGCCATCCTCGCTGTCGCTCAGGCCGATCCAGCCTTCCTTGACGGTGCGGGCTTCGCCGGTGTGGCGCAGGATCGGCTGGCCCGTGTTCGCCTCGGCGACGGTCGCGTCGTAAGTGAAGAAGTCACCGGCCTTGACGGTGCCGTTGATCTTCCACGGCAGCTTAACGCCAGTATCCCACATGTTCGCGATTGTCTTCGCTTCCGCACCCTGGGGATTGACCAGCTGCAGGTTAGCCCAGTCCAGGTCAACCTTGTCGTTGACGTTGGTCGTGGGGGCCGGGCACGCAGGCGCCGTGGCCAACGCCGTGCGGGTCGTCAACAGCTGCAAAGCATCAACGAAGCTCAATACCAGAGCGAAAGCTACAAGAAGTGCGCTAAGCCGAGTGTTCTACGACGCAACCATATAATACTCCCGTCAATGGGCATGAGGCGATGTCGCCTCATGCCCATAGTTATCGCGTACCTATGCGATAGGATCGACCATCAGAGGATTAGCAGAAAACTATTCAAATAAAACTTCGTTACCAAACCGCCTTAATCTGCATATACAAAGAAGAGAGAACTAATCTGCAATCAATCCAATTTAATTTCCTGCACAGCAGGTCAAACCTACTTGATCAGCAAGAATGCGAATCTTGCAGAATAGTGCTCTTCATCACCTTTCTGTGCGAAACTGTCCATTTGCACCTCACGCGACCATGAGCCACCCGCTTTTGTTTCACGCGTGCCCCACCGCTGGGCGTCAACACCAAACGGCTCCAACAAGCCACAATAAGCATCACGAGCAACCGCACACGATAAGCTACGACGACATAGTCGACCACTCCCCTGCACGGTATCGACAGCAGGTTTATCACCCACTCATCTTTTGACAGGACCTTTGTCCGCACGCCGCTCGCCCTGCCCACCACACGAATCATCCGCCACAAGAAACCACACGTAAAGAAGTGGGTGGGATGAGCACTGCTCATCCCACCCACTGTGCGCCCTCAGGCACTCATGCACCTCAGGGGTTTCGTCATCAGTGACTACGACGCTTGGCCGCCACGAGAGACAGGCCCGCAATCGCGACGATTCCAGCCAGGACACCCAGGCCTGCCGCATCGGTACCAGTCTTGGCCAGCTGCGGAGCGGGCGAAGGAGTTGCCGAGGGGGTCGGAGAGGGAGTCGAAGGCGTGGCCGACGGAGTCGGGGTCGGAGCCAGAACATTGGTGAGGGTCAGCGAGTAGACCTGATCATCGCTCAGCGTGAAGGTAGCCTCGCGGTTATCTGCCGAGAGGGTCACGCCGTCGGCGGCCTCGAAGACGCGGCTCTCGCCGTCGTTCCAGGTGATGCCCACACCGGCGGGCAGGTCCCCCTCCGACACCGTCACGACGGTACCCAGCGGCAGAGACGTGGGGTACGTGTAGGTCTCGCCAGCCTTAACGGAGGCCTCGAAGGTCTTATTCACCGAGGGATCGGCGTCATTCTTCAAGGCGATCGTCAGCGGGTACTCGAGGTCCTGTGCGGATTCGGGCAGGTCACCCTCGACCTTCTTGGTCACGGAGAAGGTCTGATGGGCGTACGCGTCGGCGGCCGCACCGTAGTGGAGGGTCTTCGTAATGGGCTCGACGACCTTGCCACCGAGAACGTTGAAGTTGACGGTGTTGGAGAAGACACCCACGACGTCACCGGCGCGCTTCGCACCGTCGATGTGGGCGGGGAGCAGGATGATGGCGGACTGGTTCGCAGGAATCTCGGCGAGCGTGACGGTCACCTTGGAGGAGGAGCACTCGACCTGCGCGGCAGCACCGAAGGCACCCTTCGAGGTGTCATTGTCCTGGCGGAGGCCCTCGTAGGTCGTCGGATCGGTCACCAGGTAGGTGTGGTTCTTCGTGTATTCATTAACGACGTCGCAGTTGAAGCTCCAGTTAGAGCCCGCGGGGACCTCGTCGACGATCGACGCGCCGGTCACGGCCTTGTCGCCAGCGGGGAAGACAACGCGCCACATGATGGCCTTGTTCTCGTCACCATCTTCGTTCTCACCGAGGTTCAGCCAGCCGTCCTTCTGGTAGCGGGGGACGCCGGGGGTGCGGCGCAGCATGTCGATCTCACGCTCGACCTTCTTGCCGAGCTTGACCGTGTACTTCTCACCGCCGGGACCGGTGTAGTGGGTCAGGCCGTTGGTGGAGACGTGGCCGTACCACTGCGCAGCGGACTCGACCTTCTCGTTGAATACGACGGTTACCATACCGTCAGCACCCCAGGTGCCGCAGCCGACGACGACGCCATTGTTGGAGATGACCTCGAACTTACGGGCAACGTTCGGACGGAGGACGCTCTCCCCCGTCGCAGTGTTGACGATCGAGGCGTCATAGGTGAAGTAGTCACCGGCCTTCACGCGACCGTCGGTCTTCCACGGCAGCTTGATACCGAGGTCCCACCAGTCACCCACAGCCTTGGTCTCACGGCCAGCGTGGTCGACAAGCTGAGCATTGTCCCAATCCAAGGTGACCTTGTTGCTCACATTCGTAGTCGGCTCGGGGCAGCTCAGTGGAGCCGCGGACGCAGGAGCCTGAGCGCCAATAAACTGGGCCAGGCCAAAGAAACTCACAACCAATGCGAAAACCGCAAGAAGAACACCGAAGTGACGGCGCTTCAGGGCAACCATAGAAAACTCCTGTCAACGGGATGTACGACGGCGTCGCCTCACACTGCACCATTTTATGCCAACCACCTGCACTTTGGTCAAGAATCAGAGCGATTAGTTCCGCAGGCACAACAACTAACACGAGCGACAAAAGCAAACATCACCACTTGGGCGGACTGATTTATAGACTGACAAAATTTGTTACTCGGGTGTGTCGTCCGATGAGCGAACTACTGACCCAAAACGCCGACAAACTCACCAGTCGTTCAGCAAATACGAGAACGGCAGAGGTCACCCACAAGACGCACCAGCCCGAGGCTCGCACTCAGAGGCCACCACCCCACAACACACGGGGTATAGGACACACCGCATTGGTCGCGATTCGGCCCCTGACAACGTCGAGAACCGTGTCGTTGGGCTAGCGAGCTCGCGCCACTGCACCTCAGACAGGATCGACTCCATCGCGAAGATTCCGCCTGATCGGGAGCATTCCACCCGATCAGAAGGGGTTGACTCTTCCCGATCACGTGTCACACCTCATCGGCCACAAGCGCCCTCGCGGAGGTTACAGCCCGTGACCTCCCCCGTCATCGACGACGACGCCCCACCGGCATTTTTCGGTGCGCCGCCGGGCACCCCTGCACCAGTGAGGGGCCTTGCGCCAGTAAGAGAGCATGACACCAGGGGTACTGCTGGGGGTTTTGCATCATGAGGACCCCCCTTCGGCGTGTTGCCACTGATGCGATCTACTTGTTGGGCACAACGGTGCCCGGCCTGGTGTATACCTCGCGCGCGAACCACTGAATCTGTGCGTTAACCCCTTGATACGCACGTAAACCTCTAGACATGCGCGTGGGCGGCGCTGCCCACGCGCATGTCATCGGGTCCACGTGCGAATCAGCGAGCCCACCTGCATGTCATCGGGTTAACGCGCAAGGTGTCAGGCCCACGTACGAATCAGCGGGCCCGCGTGCGCGGCGAGGAACGCAAGCCGCTAGCACACCTCGGCAAACTGCGCCCCTGAAGCTGCGTGCCCATACCTGGTCATCGTTCGCCCACACGCCGGGCATTTGGGGGTATTCATACTCCCACGATGAAACAACCACCTTCAATGTTGATTTTCCCGCACCAGCAAGCCGAAAAGTCGCTACAAAACCAACACGTTTTGTCCGTCCTTCAAGTTGGCTCCCACCAACTTCAATACCGATTTTTCCGCACCAGCAAGCCGAAAAGTCGCTACAAAACCAACACGTTTTGTCCTTTAACTCCAACAGAACACAAACAGAAAAGCTCCCGCCGACAATCGGGTTAAGGGTCAAAAAGTGTGTCCGGAATCGCGGATTTTCACGGATTGACCTGT
>ERZ772827.1468-NODE-1468-length-11850-cov-3.283595_pt1 | contig 11850 bp, 14 predicted proteins | sample MGYA00580850_ERZ772827 | MGnify/ENA primary metagenome ERZ772827 (study PRJEB29015, sample SAMEA2737950) | human oral metagenome | biome: human oral; feature: human-associated habitat; material: dental | place: China | collected 2145 ...
CCTCGGTGACGGGCTCGCCCAGGTAGTCCTCGGCGGTTTTCTTCATCTTGCGCAGGATTTCGGCGCTGATTTGCTGCGGGGCGAGTTTCTGGTCGCGCACGCGCACCCAAGCGTCGCCGTTGTCGGCCTTGACGATTTCGTAGGGCATCAGATTGATGTCCTTTTGCACTTCTTTTTCGTCGAATTTGCGGCCGATCAGGCGCTTGACGGCGTAGATGGTGTTTTTGGGGTTGGTGACGGCCTGGCGCTTGGCGATGGCGCCAGCGAGGATTTCGCCGTCGTCCTTGTAGGCGACGATGGAAGGGGTGGTGCGCGTGCCTTCGGCGTTTTCAATCACGCGGGTGGCGTTGCCTTCCATGATGGACACGCAAGAGTTGGTGGTGCCCAGGTCGATACCGATGATTTTTCCCATGATGTGTGTTGCTCCTTGCAAATTTCAAAAATGTGTGGAATGAGGCCTAGCTGCGGGTGGGGGCGGGCAATTCAAGGGGTTTTTCAGGGGGAATTGCCCTGCGGCCTTTCCTGCTTTCTTTCCCGCTTTTTTTATTGCGGTGCGGCCACGATGACCAGCGCCGGGCGCAGCACGCGGTCGGCAATGACATAGCCTTTTTGCAGCACGCTCACCACGGTGTTGGCGGCCTGACCGGGGGCGGGGGCCATGCTGATGGCCTGCTGCTGCTCGGGGCTGAAGGGGCTGCCCGGCTCGGGGGCGACGGGCAGCACCTTGTTGCGCTCCAGCGCGGCCAGCAGTTGGCGCAGGGTGGCTTCGGTGCCTTCGCGCAGTTGCCCGGCGCTGGCGTTTTCTGCGGCCAGGCCGGCTTCCAGGCTGTCGATGACGGGCAGCAGGCTTTCGGCAAAGCCTTCCAGCGCGAATTTGCGCACCTTGGCAACTTCCTCATCGGCGCGGCGGCGGGCGTTTTGCGCTTCGGCCTGCGCGCGCAGGGCCTGGTCGGCCAGCTCGGCATGTTGGGCTTGCGCGGCGGCCAGCTCGCCTTGCAGGCGGGCCAGTTGGGCCTGGGCGTCGGCCTCATTGGCAGCCTGGGCGGCTTCTTTTTCTTCGGGGGACATGTCGCTGAGGTCGGCCGGATTCAGATCGGCCGGGTGCGGGGCGGCCACGCCGGGCGGCAAGGTGGGGTCGGTGGGCTGGGTCATGGTGCGTCTTGAAAGATGTCAAACAAAAAACAACGCGCCCAAGTGAAGGCGCGCGGGCGGATTTTCAAGCCGGGGGCAAAGCGGTATCAAAGCGGGGCCAGGGCCTCGTCCAGCCCCAGGCGCGCGGGCGGCTGGCCGGGGCGCAGGCGCAGCACCTGGGCGCGGGGGGCGGCATCGTCCAGACACCAGTCGGAGAGCACGATGCGCGACAGCCCCCCGCCCAGCGCGTGCGTGGCCGGGCGGTGCGTGTGGCCGTGAATGAGCACGGGCGCCTGGCAGGCGACCAACAGGGCGCGGGCGGCGGCGGCGTCCACATCGGCCCAGTTTTCGCTGCCGGCCTGGGCCTGCCGGCTGGCGCTGCGCATCTGGCGGGCCAGCGCCTGGCGCTCGGCCAGGGGGCGGGCCAGAAACTGCTGCTGCCAGGCCGGCTGGCGCACCTGCCGGCGAAACTGCTGATAGGCCACATCCTCAAGGCACAGCGCATCGCCATGCGAGAGCAGCCAGCGCTGCCCGCCCAGGGTGAGGGCGGTGGGGTCGCAGGGCAAGTCCTGCACGCCGCAGGCGGCCAGAAAGGCGGGGCCGACGAGAAAGTCGCGGTTGCCGCGCATGAAGTAAAGCGCGCAGCGGGCGCTGGCAGCTTGCATGACGGCGGCGCAGTCGCTTTCAAAGCTGCCGGGGCGGGCCGCGTCGTCGCCCACCCAGGCTTCAAACAAATCGCCCAGCATGAACACGGCGCTGGCCGGGCTGCCCAGCAGGTAGCGCCGCCAGGCGGCGGCCGTGGCGGGCTCGTCTGGGTTGAGGTGCAAATCAGCAATCACATCCACCGCCTGCCAATGGGGCGGGGCGAGCAGCTCGGCGCAGGGTGGGTTCATGGGCAAAAGGGCCGCCAGGGCGCGTGGATACTGCGTTGGCAGCTATCGAATCAATAGCAAAAAAACCCGGATCGAGGGCGCGCCGGGGCCGGGCGGCTCATGCCGATTCCGGGGTTTCGGGCCGCTCATGCAGCGGCGGCAGCAGGGGAAAGCGCTCGGGCAGCAGCGCTTGCAGGCCGAAGGGGGCCAGCAGCTCGTGCATGCGACGGGCGGCGCTGCGTTTTCTGTGGCCGCTGCGGGTGGCGATGATGAGTTCGTTTTTCATGCTGTGCTCCCAGCCCACCAGCTCGGTGACGGTGACGGCGTAACCCATCGCTTCCAGATACAGGCAGCGCAGCACGTTGGTGAGCTGGCTGCCGATTTCGCGCGTGTGCAGGGGGTGACGCCACAGCTCGGCCAGGGGGGTGCGGGCCAGTTGCAGCGCCTTGTTCATGCGCAGGCGGGCGGCCACTTCGGCCTGGCAGCAGGGCACGAGGACGATGGCGCGGGCGCGCTTGCGCAGGGCGAAAGTCGATGGCGTCGTCGGTGGCGGTGTCGCAGGCGTGCAAGGCGGTGACGATGTCGAACTCATCGGGCAAGTCGGCCGCCTGGGCGGCATCGGCCGCGCTGAGGTTGAGAAAGTGCATGCGCTCAAAGCCCAGCCGGGCGGCAAGCTGGCGGGCGCGCTCCACCAGCTCGGGCCGCGTTTCTATGCCCCAGATGCGGCCCTGCCCGCGCGGCTGGCACCACAGGTCATAAAGCATGAAGCCCAGATAGGACTTGCCCGCGCCGTGGTCGGCCAGCAGCGGCCCGCCGGCTCGTGCGGGCAGATTGGCCAGTTCCTTTTCGATGAATTGCAGCAGGTGATTGACCTGCTTGAGCTTGCGGCGCGAGTCCTGATTGATGCGGCCTTCGCGGGTGAGGATGTGCAACTCTTGCAGCAGCGGCAGCGACTGGCCGGGGCGCAGGCCCAGTTGGGTATGCAAATCCGGATGGGCGGGCGGCGTGGCCGCTGCCGATCGGGCGGGTTTCGTGGGGCATGCAGAGGATTTCTTGCTCATTTTTTTGTAGCTGCCAGCGCAGTATCCACGCGGGTTTCAGCCGTTTTGCGCTTTTTTCTGCGCCTTTTGCCAGGCGCACCAAGGGCCGCGCTCAAATGTCGTCGGCCAGCGGGTAGGGAATGTGCAGGCCGTGCAGCGTGGGGCCATCGGCCGCGCCCACATGCAAAGGGGGCTGGCCCAGCGCAGCGGCAATCTGCAAGCCGGCAATGACCAGGCAGCCGCCGCCTTCGGGCGCAGCAGCGGCCTGGGCGATCAGCCCCACCGGCTGCTCCTGGCCTTCGGCAAACACTTCCTGCCCGGCCTGAACGACGCCATCGGCCCAGCCGACGAAGGCGCGACGCTTGATCACGCCGCGAAACTGGCTGCGCGCCACCACTTCCTGGCCGGGATAGCAGCCTTTTTTGAAATGCACGCCGCCCATGCTTTCGTAATTGAGCATCTGCGGCACAAAGGCTTCGGCCGTGGCCTCGCCCACGCGGGCTACGCCAGCCAGCGCCTCGGCGGCCAGCCAGTGGGCCACGGGCAAATCGGCCGCCCCGGCAGGAGCGGGCGCATCGGCCGCAGCCAGCCACAGCGCGCACGGCAGCCCGCCTGCCGGGGACAAATCAGCCAGCAGGGGCAGCCCGCCCGCATCCGCCTGAACGGCCTGCGCCCCCTGCACGGCCGCCTCACCCAGCAGGCCCCAGCAGGCCAGCTCGGCGCTGGCGTCATCGAGCTTCACCTTGGCGCGCATCACAAAGCGCGAAAGGCGCTTGAGCAGGCCGGGCAGCAAGGCGCGCTCACACACCAGCAAAACCTGATCGGCAAGCGGGCGAAAGACATGAAAACTCGCCAGCATGCGCCCCTTGGGTGTGCAAAAGGCGGCCAGACGCGCGCCGGGGCCGGGCGGCATGTGCAGCACGTCCTGCGTGAGCTGGCTTTGCAGGAACTGGGCCGCATCGGCCCCACTGGCGCGCAGCACGCCCAGCATGGGCAGGCGGCAAGCGCCGCCAGCGGGCGCGGCAAAGCGGGCGGCCCACTCGGGCGCGGGGCTGGCGGGAATGGCTGCCGAAGGGTTGGCGGCAGCGGCGGAAGAAGGACGGGCAGGGTTGGGAGCGCTCATAGGCGCTGAATTATCATGACCCGCTTTTTTCCCGGGATGCCGCCAGGGCTGCCCCCGCAGCCTTTCCAAACCGCTTCCCCCGGCCACCGCCCGCTCTGGCGGCCCACCCGCTCTCCCGGCATCCCCAACCCCTCTCCCCAACATTTCCCCCGGAAAAACACCGTGCGCATCCTCGTCAAATTGCTGCTGGCGCTCATGCTGACTGCGGCGCTGCTGGCAGGCGCGGCGGGCGGCCTGCTGTGGTGGGCGCGCCAGCCGCTGCCGCTGGCGGCCGATTCGCTGGAAATCAGCGTGCCACCGGGCGCATCGCTGCGCACCGTGGCCCAGCAGGCCCATGCGGCGGGCGTGCGCTCGCCCGAGTGGCTGCTGCATGTGTTTTTTCGCGCCTCCCTGCTTTGGCAACAGTGGCAACAGCCCGCCGCCCCGCGCGCCAGCGTGAAGCCGGGCGACTACAGCCTCTCGCGCGGCATCACGCCCGGGCAAATGCTGGACAAACTCGTCAAGGGCCAGCGCATCGTGCTGAGCGTGACCCTGGTGGAAGGCTGGACGCTGCGCCAGGTGCGCGCCGCACTGGGCAAAGCCCCGAAGCTCAAGCAAAGCACGCGCGATCTCTCGGCCGAAGCCCTGATGGCCGCCCTGGGCCGCCCGGGCGTGCCCGCCGAAGGGCGTTTCTTCCCTGACACCTACACCTACAGCCGGGGCATGAGCGATCTGGACGTGCTGCGCCTGTCGCTCAAGCTGATGGACGAACACCTACAGGCGGCCTGGGAACAGCGCACCCCCGATCTGCCCCTGCAAAGTCCTGATGAAGCCCTGATCCTGGCCAGCATCGTGGAAAAGGAAACCGGCCGCGCCGCCGATCGCGCGCTGGTGGCGGGCGTATTCATCAACCGCCTGAAAAAAGGCATGAAGCTGCAAACTGACCCCACCGTGATCTATGGCCTGGGCGAAGCCTTCGACGGCAACTTGCGCAAGCGCGACTTGCTGGCCGACACGCCCTACAACACCTACACCCGCGAGGGCCTGCCGCCCACGCCCATTGCCATGCCCGGCCGCGCCTCCCTCATGGCCGCCGTGCAGCCTGCGCGCACGCCCGCGCTGTATTTCGTGGCGCGCGGCGACGGCAGCAGCCACTTCAGCGAAACCCTGGGCGAGCACAACCGCGCCGTCAACCAATACCAGCGCAAGGTGTCGCCATGAAGCGCCCCGGCCTGTTCATCACCCTGGAAGGCATCGACGGCGCCGGCAAATCCACCCATGCCGACGCCCTGGCCCGCGCCCTGCAAGACGCCGGCCACACCGTGCAGCGCACGCGCGAGCCCGGCGGCACGCCCCTGGCCGAGCAGCTGCGCCAGCTTGCCCTGAACAGCCAGGGCGCCGCCGGGCGCGCCGAGCACGAAATGGACGGTCTGACCGAAGCCCTGCTCATGTTCGCCGCCCGGCGCGATCACGTGCGCCAGTTCATCGCCCCGGCCCTGGCCGCAGGCCGTCTGGTGCTGTGCGACCGCTTCACCGACGCCACCTTCGCCTACCAGGGCGGCGGCCGCGGCCTGCCCTGGCCCGCGCTGCAAGAAATGGAACGACTGGCCCTGGGCGATGCAGGCACGGCCGAAGGGCAAACCGCCCCCCTGCGCCCCGATCTCACCCTGTGGTTCGATCTGCCCCCCGAAGTGGCCGCGCAGCGCCTGGCCCACGCGCGCCTGCCGGATCGCTTCGAGCGCCAGCCCGTGGCCTTTTTCGCCGCTGTGCGCAGCGCCTATGCCCGCCGCATGGCCGAAGACGAAAGCCGCTTTGCCCGCATTGACGCCGCGCAAAGCGTGCACGCCGTGCGCCAGGCCGCCCTGGCCGCCTTGCAACAGCGCGGGTGGCTGGCATGAGCGCCCCCCGCCCTGCCCTGCCCGTCTGGCTGGCCGCCCAACTGGCCGATTTGCTCCCCCGCCCCGGCCACGCCTGGCTGCTGCAAGGCCCGCGCGATCTGGGGCAATTCGATCTGGCCCTGGCCCTGGCCAGCGCCTGGCTCTGCGAGCAGCCCCATCCGGCAGGCGCTTGCGGCCAATGCGCCAGCTGCCACAGCCTGGCCGTGCACACGCACGCCGACTTTCTGGCCCTCATGCCCGAAACGCACATGCTGGCGCTGGGCTGGCCCCTGCCCGAAAAAGCGCAGGCCGAGCTGGACGACAAAAAGCGCAAGCCCAGCAAGGAAATCCGCGTGGAAGCCATGCGCGAAGTCATCGAATTTGCCCAGCGCACCAGCGCGCGCGGGCGCGGCAAGGCCGTGCTGGTGTATCCGGCCGAGCGCATGAACGCCATCACCGCCAACGCCTTGCTCAAAACCCTGGAAGAGCCGCCCGGCGACGTGCGCTTCGTGCTGGCCACCGAGGCCGCGCACCTGCTGCTGCCCACCATCCGCAGCCGCTGTCTCACCCACACCCTGCGCTGGCCTGATCCCGAACAGGCCTTGGCCTGGCTGCAAGCGCAGGGGCTGGAAGCTGCCGCCGCCCGCGCCCTGCTGCAAGCCGCAGGCGGGCGGCCCGCAGGCGCGCAAGCCCTGGCCGAAGAAGCCCGGGCCACAGTCAAAAGCGCCGCCAAAACCAAATCCCCTCCCGTGCCTGACGACGGCCGCGCCGCAGCCGCCGCCTGGGCCGCCCTGCCCCGCGCACTGGCCCAGGGCGACGGCCAGACCCTGGCCCACCTGCCCACGGCCGAAGCGGTTGCGCGCCTGCAAAAGCTCTGCGCCGACCTCATGGCCCTGCAAGTGGGCGCGCCCCCGCGCTTTTTCGCCCCCGCCGACTTGCCCGCCCACCCGCTGGCGCTGCCGGCGCTGAGCAAGTGGTGGAGCAAACTGACGCAATCGGCCCGCAGCGCCGAGCACCCGCTCAACGCCGCCCTCACGCTGGAATACCTTGTCAGCAGCGCACAGCAAGCCCTAAACTCGCGCGCTTAACGCAAAGCGCCGCCTAAAAAAACTCCAAACCGCGCCCTGCCTTTTTCCTGCCTTCCCCCAACCCCGCACAGCCATCATGAGTACAGCCCCCGCCTCCGGCGCCAGCGCCCGTCCCAGCGTCATCCAGCTCAACATCAAGGAAAAAGCCGCCCTCTACGCGGCCTACATCTCCGTATTCACCGAAGGCGGGCTGTTCATCCCCACCGTCAATGAACACCGCCTGGGCGATGACATCTACGTGCTCGTCACCCTGCCCGGCGACCCCCAGCGCTACCCCATCGTGGGCAAAGTGGCCTGGATCACCCCCGCACGCTCCACCGCCAACCGCACGCAAGGCATCGGCATCCGCTTCCCCAAAAACGACGACAAAGCCAAACAACTGCGCAGCCAGATCGAACTGGCCCTGGGCAACGCCCTGCAATCCGAGCGCCCCACGCAAACCGTGTAACCCGCCCTCTCCCGCCCACAAAAAAGCCGCCGGCGCAAATCACGCACCGGCGGCTTTTTTTCACAACCAGACGGGCCCCAAACACCATCGGCCGCACCGCCGCCTCCGCATGAGGCGCATACCGCGCCATTGTCAAACGTAGGGCCGCCTTAACCCACCGGCGCTGCTATACAGACCACTGGCGTGCGCCGTGCAGTTACCAAACCGTCCATCGGCATTTACGAGACCCCGACTGGTTCACCGATGCCGACGAGGTGGATTATCAAATCATCCAAAATGGCGCCCTAACACGGGCGAATCGGCATCGTAAATATATTTTTAGCGAATAATGATGCTGCGATGGGATTCTTATATCCTCGCAAAAGTTGACTTCTAATTAAACAACATTATTTACAATACAATAACTCGGAACACTTGATGTAATTCAATACCATTATAATTATTCAACATCTATTAAATCTCTTTCGCATCACCCACTCCGCATCTGCATTTATAATTAAATATTACACATACATTCGATGGGATATTTATCGACTATTAATTTTACAGCCAAGTATCACGAATTAATTTGTATATTTAAATGATCTTGACCTCAATAGCCAATTAATGACTATGTTTATATAATATTTCATCAATATATTACCCCGTCTAATAAAATCAAAATAACCTGCAGACAAACGAGAATAATAAATGTTGTAATGATGCATACAAGACGTTAATTCATTGGAACGATGTATTAAACCAGAAAGATGCGTTTTGCATTGGTACCTTAACTTTCACGCAATTCCGCTATCAAGGCCTGAAATATCGGTGACTCCGCGCGCCTGCTCGGGTAGTAAAGGTTAATAACCTTCGTAACGCATCGCCCAGTCAGACAGGATTTCGTGCAGTCTGTTTGAGCGTAAATCCTCCGCCACCATGTCGCGCGGCAACCAGGCAATCCCCACGCCAGAGCGGGCGGCTTGCAGCAGCAGACTGTTTTGGTTGGCGGTAAATCCCGATGCCGCTTGCGGGGTTGCTAAATTCCCAAGGCAGGATATTACCCAGCGTTGGCAGGCGCAGGTTGAGACAGGGCGAAGTAGCGAGGTCATGCGGTGTTTCGGGCGCGTCAATGCGCGACAGCAATTCAGGCGCGGCGACGGCTGCCATCTGCAAATCGGGCGATACGCGCACGGCAATCATGTCTTTTTCCACAAACTCGCCAAGGCGGATGCCGGCGTCAAAGCGTTCGGCAACGATGTCGGCGAAGCGGTTTTGGCTATCCAGCTCCAGCGCTATTTCAGGGTAAGCGCGGGCAAAACGGGCGAATTTTTCCCACAGCGCGACGGCGAACGCGTGCTCGTTGCCAGTGATTTTCAGGCTGCCGCCAAGTGTGCCGCGATGGGTGGCGAGATTTTCAATTTTTTTATCGATTTCGGCAAAAAGCGGGATGATTTGTTCGCGCAATTGCTCACCCGTGGCGGTAGTGGAAACGTTGCGCGTGGTGCGCTCCAACAATTTGATTTGCAAACGCTCTTCCAGCTGGCGCACGGTGTAGCTCAACGCCGATTGCGACACGCCCAATTGCGCCGCCGCTTTGGTAAAACTACCCGTTTCCGCAACCAGCAGGAAAACGCGCAAGTCGTCCAGTTTTTCCGCCATATCCGCTCCATTCATAAAATGATTTGCCAAACCCTTGCAGATTTTACCGAATTATATTTTTGAATCACAGCTATTAAACTGCGCGTCATCGCAATCAAACGGGAAATCGAACATGAAGAACATCCTGATTATCGGTGCCAACGGCTCTTTGGCGCGCGTCATCATCACCGCCACCGAGCGCCATCCTGCTTTCAATCTCACGCTGTTTGCCCGCAGTATCCCGCGCATGCAGGCAAGCACCGCATCATCATCGGCGACGCGCTCAATCCTGCCGATTTGCAAAATGCCATGCAGGGGCAGGACATTGTGTACATCAATCTGGCAGGCGATTTGGCAGCAATGGGCGTAAATATCATCACCGCAATGCAAGCCGCTGGCGTGCGCCGCGTGATTTCCGTCTCTTCCATCGGCATTTACGAAACCCCGCTGCGCGAAGTGCTACGCCCCTATCGTGCTCTCGCCGATGCGATTGAACAATCGGGACTGGATTACACCATCCTGCGTCCCGACTGGTTCACCGATGCCGATGAGGTGGATTACCAAATCACCCCAAAAGGACAGCCTGAAACGGGCAGCGCAGTATCAAGGAAAAGCATTGCCAATTTTGTGTGCAAGCTGTTTGCCAATCCCGGGATGCATATTGGTATGGATTTGAATATCAGCAAACCGTAAATTTTTAGACTGCTTAAAAAATGCCCTCTGAAAATGAATTCAGACGGCGTTTGATCTCATACGATCAGTAAACAAATTCATTAACTTCATCATCCGAAAATATGTCATTCAAATTATCAAAAATTTCTTGCTTAAAAATTGGTGTATTTTTAAATATGTTTTCTATTTTTTTTGATTGCAACCAATCATTATTCCAAATAGGTTTATTTCCTCCTGTCACATGAGAACACAAAGATTCATTAGATTGAAAAATAGATAAATCTGATTTATTCATACGTTGCAACCAAATTTGAGCAAATCCTGAATTTGGTACACTACCAAATTTATTACAAACAAGATCTGAAATTTTCTTTTTGTCACCAATATTTAATAAAGGAATAATTCTACTAATAATAGAACAGCACACAGGAATTGCACGAGGGCTATGCATACCAATATCAGCAATTATGCTAATTACTTGCTTGGCATTTTATTTTTAATAAATCTATTTTGTTTTATTTTTATTTCTTTTTTGACCCCAAATGAGTGAGAGTTTTTAATTTTGCTTTTATATAATTCTCTAGCTATTCTAGTATTAAAATAATTTAATCCAGTTACAACACTCCCTGAATTTTTAAATTTCATACTATGTTGCCTAAGAATCATCAACTGCTTTTGCACACTTAGATCAGCAATACTTTTTCCGCATTCTATCCATGCCAATTTATCTTCTTTTATGGCACTAGTAATAATATCGTTAAATATTTTTGTTTTTCCTGTATTTATCTTAAAACCAAATGGCTGGAAAACTTCAGTTAACAACTTTAGAATTTTTTTGCCATCTTCAGATTTTTTAGTAAAAATCCGGTAATCATCACGGTACCTTAGAATATTATATTCCGCAATCTTTGCTTTTCTTATATGGATAGATAAAATTCTATCGATATAACCCAAAATAATTTCTGCAATAAAATCCATTAGAACCGAACCTTGAGGAATGCCATTTGTTTGTTCGTGTTGAGAGATACGTATCATGAAATCAATGGAGTTCCCAAGACTTGCATTTTTTCTATTGTTTTTTGCAACTTTCTTTCCTTCTACCGCCCATGCAATTGCATGAGTGTAAATTGAGTTGTAGCAATCAGCAATATCTGTATGAATAACATAGGAATAGTCTAGTGATAAAATGATATTTTGCTGCTCAATCATTTCCCACCACTGTAATATCTGTTGAGCCATGTCCGATTGATTATTCAGAGATTCTACAGGCAAACTAATACAATTTATCCTAGGGTTATTTTGGAATTTTAAAAATCTGTTTTTTAACTTATCCCAATTTTTTTCTCTGTAATCTTATGAACCAAACCAACGTAAACAACTGGATTGATTAATTGCAATGGCCTCCAAGAGAGATCTCCATCTTTGTTTGCATAAATAGTGTAATTAACATTTTCAAAATCCGAAATATTATTTTTTATTTCATTGAAATTTTTGCCAGTTAATTCATTAGATAGATTTTTTAATAATTCTTCAAATGAAAAATAAGAAGGTAGGTTGAAATTACAATAACTGCCATCTTTTAAGAAAAACTCTCTAGCCTCATCATGTGATATTTCTAAAACAGAACGTCTATTTATATTGTTCATTTTATTCTCCAATACCTAAACCATACAACAGCACATGCACCACCCAATCCTCTGCCCGGTAATCCGACATTGAAGCCCGCATCGCCAAGCTCGGCTGATACTGCTCTACGTAAGATTTCAAATTTTTCGCGCGCAGGTTTTCTTCCGCCTTCACTTCAATAAGAATTATGCCCTGCCCGCGTTGTAATATGAAGTCTACTTCCACCATGCCTTTTCCCGTTACCTAGTAAAAAATCGAATTGAACTGGCTGGCTTGCAGTTGTTGCAACACATATTGTTCGTTCAGTGCGCCTTTGAACTCGGTAAACAGGCGGGTCGGTTCAAGCAGGGTGGTCGGGGCGAGCTGGCTTTTTG
>ERZ772827.1470-NODE-1470-length-11842-cov-4.084415_pt1 | contig 11842 bp, 11 predicted proteins | sample MGYA00580850_ERZ772827 | MGnify/ENA primary metagenome ERZ772827 (study PRJEB29015, sample SAMEA2737950) | human oral metagenome | biome: human oral; feature: human-associated habitat; material: dental | place: China | collected 2145 ...
TGGAAAATACTTCCGTCTCCGTTGATAATGAGTTCAGACTCTGCAAAGAATTTAGGCATAAGTTATGGAGTTTATTAGTTTGTGAGTTGGTAAGTTTATAGGTTGTTGAGCTTGTTGGCTCTTTATTCGAGGCGTTAGTGAGCCGTCGTTTTTAGAGTTCGTTAGTCGATGAACGCTTTGGTGTGGTGTTTATATGCTGTTGAGTTGTCATTTCTCGAACCATCGAACGCGGTTTCCCTATTATATGGCAGGTTCTAAAAATACGGCCACGCTAATTTTTAGAACCTGCCATAAATGTCGTTCTACTTGTTCTCGTAGTTCCTGATGGCCTTCTCCGTGGCGTGTATTTTGGCGTCTAATTGCTCAACGTTTTTCTCTAAAGCTTTAATTGCCTCGGCCTCGTTGTAGCGCCCCTTGTGGTAGATGGCGCGTTTCTCTTCTAGCGTTTGCACGGCTTTGGCCTGCTTTTTATACAGCTCGGTAAGCTCCATGTATAGTTCCTTCCCTTGCTTTGTCTTGAATTGAGATAGGGAAGTGTACACTTTTGCATCGTTGATGGGGAAACGAAAAGCTGTTGTCTTTGTTGTCTTTGCACTGCGTGCTTTAAGTGATTCGATGCTTTTTAGGGCCTGGTCCCTATCGCCAAACGACCATGTTTGGGCAATGCTGCTTAGCTTGGCCAACGATTCCAGTTGCTGTAGGCTCACTTCACCCTCCTTAAACGATAGGCGTTGGGCTGTTGGTACAAACGTGTAGATGCACACTTTGCCTTCGGGTTGAAACCTATCGCTCACCAACCAGCCCAGGTTGTCCATCTCGTCGATGGCCAGCAGATAGTCGTTGGCGGTAGAGTTAAACGGCATTCCGTAGTTTTCGGGTTGAAAAAACTTACCCGTTTCTCCGTCTTTGCGCGTCATAAAGAGGTCGTACCCACCCAAACTGTTTGCTCCCTTGGCTGCAAAAAACAGGGTTATGCCGTCTGCCATGAGGAAAGGATAGTTTTGTTGTTCAAATTCGTCGCCTATTTCGCTAAGTCTTTGAGGGTCGCTCCATTCTGTTCCGATGCGGTCGGAAGTGTAAATGGCCGACCTTCGCGTGGAATCGCCTTCCGAATAGTAGATGGTGTTCTTAAATTCGTTCTCATAGACAGAGCCATCTAGGTACTTATGTTCCTTAAAGAAGGCGGGGTACGAGGTCAGTGTTCCTGCCTCTGGGTTCAGTGGAATGCTCGAAAGGAAAAGCGATTTCTCCACAACAACACTGTCAACAAACATCACTTTGGCCGTTGCACCCAGCATATTGCGGTACAATAGGTCGGCTGCGCTTAGTTGCACTGGTTGTGGTTTGGGCTTAACCGCGGCTTTCGCCTTTTTTCTTTGCGCGTAAACGGTGGTGCACAAACAAGCTATGATGAGCGTGAATATAAGATTTCTTTTCTTCATTTTCGTCTAGATTATACCGCAAAGTTACGCATTTTAAATAAGTTTACGTAACGATTGACACTATTTATCTTGATTTTAGGGTCGTATTGTATTTAAATGAGGCATAAAAAGCGTTTGTTGGAACGCTCCACATCCTGCATCGTTCGGTTGATGGGGTAGGGGGAATGTGCCTTTTTTCGCAGAGTATGTCGGCAGTTGGTCTATATGTAAACCATCGTGAAACCATTAAAACGCGAATAGCGAGCAGAAACAAGCAGGTTTCTTTTGAGGTTTCTGCCAACGATAATGCCATTATCTTCGGCCTTGAAAGGCTGTAAATAGATGTCAGACGACAACAAATTGTCTGATGAAAAGTACTTATAAATGGCTTCCTTAGCACACCATGCCAATAAAAGGTGGGCGTTGGTGGGCATCGTTTCATTGGTGTTGACAAACTTATGGGCTATTCTGCTCACCCGGTCGCTATCGTATTCAACATCTACTGCTACCTCGCGAGTGGTAGAAAGCATCAGTGCCACAAGTCCCTTGGTGTGGCTTATGCTCACATGATAACCCTTAACTAGGGGCTTTCCGTTGCTGTCGTGTTCAATAGTAAGTTCTGTGTTCTTCGTCATTTCAACGAGTAAGGCTCGTGTTGCCAGTTTCTCCATGCGCCTTTGCTTACTTCCGATGGTGTCTATCTCCTTTCGAAAGCTGTGCAGACAAGGATAGTTATCGAAGAAGAAACGTTCTTCTTCGGTCAATGTCCACAAGCCAAGGGTGGCATCTTCGCCTAAACGCTCTATACGCAAAAGGGGCATAATGGGGAATTAAAGGAAATTAAAAGGACATAAGAGAAACACAACACATACATAAATCTCTTACAGCGCGGGGGTATAGGGGAAATGTAGGGGCGAGAAACAATTGATGTAGGGCGTGTTGAGAGGGGTTAAGGATGAACAACAACCTTCACTCTACTAATGCGACGCTCCTCAATGGCGAGTATTTCGAACAAGTAATTCTTGTAATTTAGGCGCTCGCCAATCGAAGGGAAGTCGCCTTTAAGTTCAAGAAGAAGGCCAGCCAACGTGTCGGCACCGCCTTCAACCTCACTAAACTCCTCGTCATCCACTTCGAGTATCCTGCACAAGTCGCTCAACAACGTTTTGCCATCGAAGATAAACGTGTTGTAATTCAACTTCGTATAGGTCTTTTCCGTCTCGTCATCGTACTCGTCGTTAATCTCTCCAACAATTTCTTCGAGGATGTCTTCTAGCGTAACAAGTCCGCTAGTGCCACCAAATTCGTCTACAACAATGGCAATGTGTATTTTGTTCTCTTGGAAATCGCGCAACAGGTCGTCGATTTTTTTCGTCTCGGGAACGAAATATGGTGGCCTAATCAGGCTCTGCCACCTAAACGTGTGCGGTTTCGTTAGGTGCGGCAAGAGGTCTTTTACATACAGCACTCCTTTTATATTGTCTGTGTTGTCTTGATAGATGGGTATGCGGCTGTAATTGTTTTCCTTGATACTTTCCAGTACCTCGCTGAAATTACACTTGATATCGATGTCCACAATGTCCTTTCGGCTGGTCATTATCTCCTTAGCCGTTTCGTCGCCAAAACGTATGATGCCCTGCAACAGTTTCTCTTCGTCTTTCAGTTCTTCTTTGTTGGTCAGTTCCAAGGCCTGTTCCAAGTCGTCAACACTTAGCGTAACACTTTCTTTTCCCATCATCTTTTCGGCCACCATGCCCGTTTTAAGGAGCACAGTTTCGAGTGGCCAGAAGAGTTTTCGGAAAAATAGTATGCCCGTAACACTTCTGCGGCAGAACACCAATGGCTTTTGTCGGCTCAATACCTTGGGCATGATTTCGCCAAAGAGCAACAAAAGGAATGTAAGTAGGATGGTTATGATAAGGAATTGCAGCCAATAGGCCCGCGGACCAAAGTGTACTACGTTGGCAAACACGTAGTTAAGCAACATGATTATGGTAACATTCACAAAGTTGTTTGTGATGAGGATGGTGGCCAACGTGCGCTCTGAGTCCTCGCGCAACATGTTGATGTTTTTGTCTTTAAGGCTCTTTTCCAAGTCGAGTTCGGAAATGTCGGATGGCGAAAGGCTGAAAAACGCAATTTCCGAACCACTGGCAAAGCCCGAAACGCCAAGCAGAACTATTGCCAAGACAAACGCAAATACAACACCCATCGTTGGATGTTGTACGTATATGTCTGCAAACGCATTATAGAAAAAGGAGGTATCCAAAATCTACGAACAAAGTTAAAATGGTAATTGATTGTCTTTCTGCTCTTCCGACTGTTCCGTTCGGGTGCTTGGCTCGTGGGCTTGCGGCTCCTGCCTGCTTAGGTTTTTGGGCGTTAGCATTTCCAAACTGTCTGCCCAAATCTCGGTTACGTATTGGCGTTTGCCTTGTTTGTCGTTGTAACTTCTGTATCTCACCTTGCCCTCAACATACAGTTTGTCGCCCTTATGCACGTATTTTTCAACTGTCTTGGCCAAGCTTTTCCAAAACACCACCGTGTGCCAGTCTGTTCTGTCGGGCACTTTCGTGCCGTTTTGCAGCGTATAGCCTCGTTCGGTTGTGGCCAATGAAACCTGTGCCACAGCCGTATCGGCCTCGTAATAATGAACTTCGGGGTCTTTCCCTACGTTCCCTATCAGCATCACCTTATTCATATAGCCCTGGCCATTAAGTTTATTTCCATCTGCCCAAGTACCTAAACCTGAAATTCTTTCCTTTGGGTGAGGGGAATTGCGAACGTCTGTCCACGCGCTCGCTTAGGTTGTCTATCATGCGGTCGTAGCAATCTTGTCCCGACATGGCTTTACAATGAACCACAAAATGGGTGTCGCGATACTCGTATTTGCCCGTAGATGGAACAAGCACCACGCGTTTGAAGTCTAGTTCGCCTTCGTACCATCCCGGTCGTTCCTCGGTCAGGCGGGTCATAGCAGTTGCAGCCAGGTCACGTCTGTCGTATCCGTTACTAACGGGCAATTGCTGTACGGCCTTCTTTTGCTTAAAGTCGAGCATCGTAGCGGCAACCGTCTTGATGATGATAAAATAAACTCGTGGGCGAACTTTATAACGTTTAGGATAATACACATCACTAGCCACATAGTCACGGATATCGTTTTCCAAGTCGATGTTCATGCCTATTTCCGGGATAGATTGGAGAAAGTCAAGTGCTTTTTCTACATTATCAACTAACGTTTCCTTATCAAAATATCTTAAGTATAAATTCATTGATAAATATGTTTCTCTGAAAGAGCGGAAAACGAGACTCGAACTCGCGACCCCAACCTTGGCAAGGTTGTGCTCTACCAACTGAGCTATTCCCGCGTCATTAAATAAAAAATACAAATGTGAAGAGGAGGAGACTCGAACTCCCACGAAGCAATTTTCACTACCCCCTCAAAGTAGCGCGTCTACCAATTCCGCCACCTCTCCATCATTAAGATAAGTCATTCTGAATAAATGTGCCCAGAACAGGACTCGAACCTGCACGCTGTTAAACACACGCACCTGAAACGTGCGCGTCTACCAATTCCGCCACCTGGGCAGCAACTAGTGTTATTCAGAATGTTGAGCGGAAAACGAGACTCGAACTCGCGACCCCAACCTTGGCAAGGTTGTGCTCTACCAACTGAGCTATTCCCGCAGCTTGTTTTTACTAAGGCATTTCTCTAAATGCGCTGCAAAGGTACTATGTTTTTTCGAACCTGCAAATTATTTCCGCCTTTTTTTTCGATTTGGCCGCTAATTTAGCTGGCGAACCATCTGTGCAGCCTTTGTCGGATTTATATATATAAGGTGTGTTCCATCCATTAACTCTTTAATAACCAACTGTTCGCTTGCATTGTTGAAGGAAAAGCGGTGTGTTGTGGCATTTATCTTATACGATAAATGCAGAATGCCACATCAATCCGCAAGCCAACGTAAGAACATTCCTTTGCCGACATCTTTGCTCTTGAAACGTTTTTGCAACGGATAATCCCTCGGAACAGGTCTCCGCTCCAGGCGACTTCAAGGCCTTATGCTCTCAATGGTCAGAACTTTGGGGCGATAAGGCCCTACTTCATCACCTTATCATACAGCGTTTGATTGTCTTTTGCGACACCATACACCACATTGTCGCTTTTGCTGATAGCCTCGAAGTGGCAGGCGGCACATTCCAATTTAGTATCTCTCTAAGCCGCTGAGTGGCCCATTGGCGAAAGCGCGTGGCAATGATGCTGCGCATTCGATAGCTAAGGGCGATAATCGTATCGAGGTTGTAGAATGAGGTAAGATATGCCTTGCCGTCCGCAGCAGTTGTTCGGAATTTCCGAACGACTGCATCTTCCTGCAATTCGCCATCCTCAAATATGTGCTTGATATGCTCACTAACATTCGATTTTCTGGTTTGATATAGCTCGCGCATCTGTGCCTGCGTAAGCCACAACGTCTCGTTTTCGAGCCTTACGTCCAATTTGGTCAATCCGCTTTCATTCGTGTAGATGATTATCTTATTGTTTTCTTCCATGTTTGCTTAACTAATTATGAACAATTGGCCGCTAAATCACCTTGACAAAGATTTGCCTTTGCGTTTTGTAAGGGCACTAAAAGCAATGTGTGTGATCGGCGTAAAATTGAGAGAAGTGTGTTAGCTTTGTGATGCGAAACCAAGATAGACAGTCTAAATTCGGTAAATATATTTTACAAAATACCCTCTTTCGCCGCTCCATTCTAGCGCAAATCGGAGCCTAAAACCATGCGTTTAGGGCCGGATTGTGCTTTCGTGGTCGTTTCATTCTGTCCAAATTTGCGTATCTTGTGTGCGTTTTGTATCACTTTGCATTTCTCTTTGCTCCGTGGCTCGCCAATTTTATCAGCTCCAAAATGCCCATTTTGCATCCCAAAATGGGCATTTTGCATCGAATTTACCATGTTTTGGTGCTGCTAATTCGCATTTGTTGTCTGAATATTTATGCCGTATAAACATAACATCACCTTTGTGGGGACTACTATTTTTCACCTTTGGCTTGCAATTTGCGGCATTTAGCCCTGCGTTTTGTAGCGTTTTACCTTGCGTTTTGCTGCATTTTACCTTGCGTTTTGCCGTGTTTTGCACTGCATTTTGCGGCACTTTGCACTTCGTTTTGCTGCATTTTGCCTTGCTTTTTGGTGCAAAACGCAATTGTTTTTGCATCGTTTGTGTATTTATGCAGTATTCAACTGGCCAGCACACTGTTGTGTGCAGTACCCATTTTTACCTTAATAACCCCTTGCAATACTCCATTTTTTGCGGACGAGTGGCAGGTTGGATGATTTTAAAGCCACTTTTCGTGTTGAACTTTGTGCTGAAAAGATGACAAAATAGGGATGGAAAGTCGACGGGTTAACAAGTTGATGAGTTGACAAATTAACAAGTTGGCAAGTTAACCAGTAGGCGAATTGACAAGTTAAGCAGTAGACGAGTTCGCAAGTTAACATGTAGATAAGTTAACCAGTTAACTTGTTGTCGGGTTGACAAGTTAACCAGTTGATGAGTAGGCAAGCTGATATATAAGGGGGCATAAAGGGGCAGGCGCGTGGCGGTTTTGCCGCGCCGAACATCCATTAAGCATGTTCAATGCGTAGGCAATACCGCTATTTCTTCTTTTCGACCTTGGGTTTTTTCTTCTTTCGGCTTGTTATTCCAAAGAGGTCTTTCCAACCGTTGAAGTCTTTTTTCAATATCAAGCCAATGCCTTGCGTGTTCAAGCTGTTGCGTGTAAAGTAGCGGTCGTTGGTTTGGTTGTACATCTTGATAGCCATGTTGCCGCTTGGGAATAGCAGATAGCGGATGTCGAAGTCGCCAATGAAACTCTTGGTGGTGTTCACGTTGTCGCGATAACCAAACTGGCCGTTTATCAGCAGGCGGTTGTTAAGCAGCCTGCCGCTGAGCAATCCCTCGTATTCGGCATTGCCCCAACCATCATCGCCGGTGGCAATGTTTGCCCCAAAGTTCCAGTTGGTGTTGTTTACAACTGTTCCAAGCACGTTGTTAAGCTGCTGACTAAGTGTGCTGCTAAGCAAACTTTGCATGGCCAACGATGTTGTGCTTTGAGTGCTGCTGTTGCCCAAGTCGGCATTGTTGCGCCCCTGCGTATAGAAACGCCCCACAGCCAGAAGGTAAAGCACCTGCTGATTCATCTCTTCTTCGCCATTGATAAGGCTATATATCATTTGTTTGGCGTTAGAATTGACGGTGGGCAAGTCGAGGTCGAACGACACTTTGGGCGCGGCTGGGGTACCTGTGATGTTCATCAGGCAGTTAACGCGAATGTTGTTGTTAGAGAAACTCTTGCCAAGGTTGAGGTCGGAAAGGCTCACGCCGTTGGCCGTGTAGATGGCCTTCATGTTGAGCCGGGCTGCATACGGGTCGCCATTAAAGGCGATGGTGCTGCCCTGTTCGAAGGAGAAGTCTTTCTTAATTACGTTTTGAATGGTGAGCTTATACACGCCGTGGTCGATGGCGAAGTTGCCAAACATGTCGAATGAACCTTTATTATAATAGGTGGCCCTTAGCACGCCATATCCGTTTAGCGATATGTAGTCGTCGCTTTGCTTGTCCATGATGAGGCGTATGGTGGCATCGGGCGTGCAGTTCACCAAGAAGTTGAGGTGCAAGTCGGTGGGTATGTCGGCCGCGTTGTTGTCGTTATTCTCTTGGTTTTCGGTGTTGTCTTCCTGCGCCTTTTGCTCTTCGGCAGTGAGCAGCGCATCAGAACCCCAATGAATGAACGAGTTGTTGCTTACGGCTTCTGGGCTGGCCGCATTGTAAACCAGTACCGAATTGCGGTTGGGTGTGGCATCGATGTCGATGTTTACTTCACCGCTTCGCCCTCTGATGTTACAAGTTCCCGTAGCGAACACCGTTCCGTAGAAGGTGTTTTCGCCAAAGGTCTTGGTGTCGTATGCCAGTAAATTGTTGGCTTGTACGCTGAGGTTGTAGCTTAGGTCGGTAAGGTGGTCGTGCCTAATCTCGCCGCTTAGCGTGCCAACATTCCCGTTTCGGTCGGTAAAGCGGCAGGCGTTGAGGTCTATTCTGTTGGGTACAAAGCGCACCGTGTCGTTTGTCAGTGTGTAAACGGTGTTCAATGGCGTCATGGTAAAGCTGCCGTTGGCCACCAACCGCCCAGTAAGATTGATGTGGCTTAATGGTCCCGATAGGCGCATCTCGCCGTTGGCGTAGGCCTTAACGCCGTGCATGAAACTCTTGCAAAAGGTTTCCATAAAGGCAATGTTGGTGTTGTTGGCCTTGATGGCCAGGTCGATGTTGTTGCGTTTGGGCGAAACATAACCGTTGATAAAGGTTCTGGCGTTCAATCCGTCGCTGGCAATGGCGTCTATTTCCACGTTTCCTTTCTCGTTGTTGTACTTTACCCCGGCAACCAGCGTACCCATGTCGCCCTCTTCGAAGGTGAAATCGTTCACCCGCAGGTTGGCATAGGCATCGGGATTGGTGAAAGGTGTTTTTACAATGGCTGTACCTGTGGCACGTCCGCCAAACTCTACGGCATGGAAATTAACCAGGTTGAGCATGTAGCTAACGTCTACATCTTTGAGTTCGACCATGAGCGAGTCGTGCGCATTGTTGGTTGCGGCCCCGTCTATGGCGATGAGTTGCTTGCCGCGCGCAATGGCGAACTTGTTGAACAGCACGCGATTTTTGCTGTATGTTACCTGCGAAGGCTTCACTTGCCAAATGGCATTGCCCACGGTTATGCCCGATTGTTGGAACGTTGCTTGGGCAGTGGCCTCGCCTTCGTCGTTCTTAAAGAATGTGGTTTGCCATTTCAGTTCGCCTTTTAGTAAGGGTTTTCGTAGGTTGTCGAACGAAACGGTAGACGAAATCTTGTTGTCGGCCGCCGAGGCTTGCACGTTGCACCATGTTTTTTTGCCGTTTTCGGCCACGTTTATGGCCTGTGCAGCAAGTCTTAACGTGTCGTTCAGCGTGCTGACAGTCATTTCGCCGCCGTCGATGTGGTGCCCGTCGTAGGTGAAACAGGGCGCTTTAAGGCTGATGTTGAGCGTTTTTTGCGCATCGTTCATGCTTGCGGCGAAGTTAACGGGCTGCTTGATGCTCAGCGGAACATTGAAAATGTGTTGCAGCCAGTCGGTGTTGTCTACGTTGGCGCTGATGGTGAAGTTGTTGGTTTGGGCATTAGTTACCTTCGGAAGGCCGGGCATGGTGGGCACTTTGCTGCCGATTAGGTTGGTTAGACTTTGTGCCAGCGTGTTGTAATTGTACTTGCCCGTTAGTAGAATGTTGCCAAAATCGCTGTTCACCGCTAGCGAATGCAGCTGGTTGTTGTTGCTTACGTCTACGGATATGGCGTTAAGCTTATAGCTTTTCGTATCTGAAACCATCGCAAAGCGGTCTAGCTGTACCCTTCCGTTGGCCGTATTGAGCGAGTTTCCCTTGATGTCGGCCATTACAGCAAAGCTAAATTGCGTGTTGGGCCATTGCTTTGTGAGGCTTAGGGCAGCGGGATTGAAGTTTGTTACTTCGGCTTTTAGTTTGGCAAAGGGCTGTTTCGATGCCAGGTTGAACTGTCCTTGCAGGTTGAAATTAACGTTGGGGTCTTTGACATTTAGCTTTCCGTCGAAGGTGCCGTTGTTCCATTCGCCGTCTACGGCGATGTTCTTGTAGCTGTATGCGTTGTAGAAAAACTCCTTAACATCGCCTTTTGCCTTTACATACACCGAGCCGCGAGTGGGCAGCTTGCCGTCAACGTCTATTTGTGTGGAAATGTTTCCAAATCGCTTGTTGGCCAAAATCTTGCCGAGATCTAGGGCGTTGGTTTCCACTCTGCCCGAAAAATTGTCGTTATGCCGGCCAAAAGCAACGGTTGCGGTGCCTGCATCGGTGCGTATGATGCCCTTAGTAGCCACGTCTTGGCCATAGCCGCCAACCTCGCCAATGTAGTCGATATTGCCCAAACGACCGATAACGGCAGGCACTTTGAAGTGGTTGGCGAAGTTGTCGGAAAGAAATTGCACGCCCTCGGCACTCACGCGAAGTCGCCTGATGTTGGTGGCCCAGCGCAATTTGGATGCCCAATTGCTGATAGAACCGTCGGCTTGGAGCGTAAAATTGTTCGCGCGCGACGATATTTCGAGCGTTTTCACACGCAGGGAAGTGCTTGTGCCCGACACGTCGGCTTGCAGAAAGAAGGGCTTAGTAGAGGTTTTCAGTTCGGGTAAGAAACAAGCCAGGTCGGCCAAGGTGAGTTTTGACCTTTGCAAACTGCCACTGAACTGGAAAGAAGGCGACTGAAATTCGGTGCCGTTGAAGGCGTATGAGGCTGTGATTTGCCCGAAACTGATGCTGGTGGTGGGCAAAGCGCAGGTTAAATGCAGCAGACTTGCCCGTTGCCTGTTGGCCGTAAGCTTGCCTGTAAGGGCTTTAACGTGCAGACCCGACTGCTCTTTGAACGACAAATCCTTGATATTGAGGTTCACACTGTCGTTGGTAAGGGCATCGAGCGCAATGTGTGCGCTGATGTCGGTTGCTGAAATGTGGTTGGGAGAGAACGTGTTGGTCTTGGGTTTGTCGAGCTGATTGTAGCTAACACTGCCCCTTCGGATGATAAGCGTGTTGATACGGAGGTCGAGGGGCGTGTTAGAAGTGGTGTCTTTGGATGCCAATGAATCGAGCGCGAATTGGAAATTGGGTTGGCTTTGCGCCGACTTCTTATAAAGGTTGGCTTTTAATCCGAACAGCTGAACAGACGAAATGTGGATTTTTCCCGCTGCAAGCGCGGCGTAATCTAGCTTTGCCGAGAGTCGTGTGGCTTCTAACATGCGCTGGTTTTGCTGGTCGTTGATAACGAGATCGTCGATGATAATGCGGTTAAGAAAGCCTAAATCCACCTTACCCACCGACACATGAGTACCCAATTTCTCCGAAAGGGCGTCGCCGATAGTGTTCCCAACAAAAGCCTGAATAAAGGGAACATGCAGCAAAACCACAAAAACGAAGTACAGGCCAACCACAGCCCATAAAATAATATTTATTATGTGTCTTAACTTTCTCAATTGCTTTGTTTGGTTGGCAAAATTACATCAAAAAAATCTTAATGAGAAATATACCCGCTGTTTTTCTCTTTATTATGTTTTATTTTGATTATATTTGCAACGATAAAGCGGTGGGTGGTGTTCCTATCCATCGCTTTCGGTGTTTGTTTTGACGGCGAGCACCATTTAAGCAAGCGTTCGTTGCTCTCTGCGTGGGCGCAAAGTGATGCTGCCAAGGCAAAAAGGTCGGACAAGAGATTAATCATTAAAATCAGATATATTATAGTTTATCATGGCAAATGTCATTAAGTTACGTAAAGGCTTAAACATTCACCTGAAAGGAACAGC
>ERZ772827.1472-NODE-1472-length-11840-cov-7.183878_pt1 | contig 11840 bp, 6 predicted proteins | sample MGYA00580850_ERZ772827 | MGnify/ENA primary metagenome ERZ772827 (study PRJEB29015, sample SAMEA2737950) | human oral metagenome | biome: human oral; feature: human-associated habitat; material: dental | place: China | collected 2145 ...
CGTTCTCACGGCAAACAAGTACCGTTCTCGCGAGCAATAAGTACCGTTCTCGCGGAGGGGAGGGGCGCCTAGATCCAGTCGTGGCGGCGCATGATCCACCACATGCCCACGCCCGACCCCAGGGTCAGGAGGCAGGTCAGGACGTACCCGAAGGTGTTGCCAAAACCCGGGAACGGCACGTTCTGACCGAACCAGCCGGTCACGAAGGTAATGGCGGCCAGCACCGCCGCCCAGCCCGAGAGCTTCTTCATGACCACGTTCAGGCGCGCGTCCTGCAGCGCCAGGTGGGTGTCGAAGATGGTGCTGATCATGTCGCGCAGGGACTCGCTCCACTCCCCGGCACGCAGCACGTGGTCGGTCAGGTCGGAGTACCACGGGTCCAGCTGCACCAGCTCCAGGCGGCGGTTGCGCCACAGGATATTGACCAGGTCCCGCATGGGCAGCACCACCCGGCGCAGCGCCACGAGCTTCTTGCGCATGGCGTAGGTCTCCCGCTGGAAGTTCGGCCCGGGCCCGTCGACGTCAAAGAGCTGGTCCTCCAGGTGGTCAATGTGCTCGTCAAGATCTTGGATGGTGGAGAAGTAGCCGTCCACAATGACGTCCAGCAGGCCGTGGACCAGCGCGAACGGCCCCAGGCGCAGCATGTCCCCGGCGGTGTGCCAGCGTTCCAGGACCGGTCCCATGTCAAAGCCGTTGCCGCGGCGGATGGTAATGAGCCCGTAGGGGGAGATAAAGGCGGAGACGCGGTGCAGCAGGAGGCCGTCGCCGTCAGGGTCCTCGGCGCTGGCCTGGGGGAGCACGTCCGGCGTCAAGGTGGTGGCGTAGGCCACGAAGAAGGCGTGGTCTCCGTGGTGCGTGGCCTTGACCCGCTCAAAGGGCGCGATGGCGTCCTCCACGGAGGTGGGCTCGAGGCTGAGCTCCTCGGCCAGGAGGACCAGCGTGGCCGGGTCGGGGTCCACCAGGTCGATCCACACCAGGGAGGTCGGGTCCTCGATCTGCGCGGCAATGTGGCCCAGGGGCAGGACGGTGGACGTCTTCTCCCCGTCACGCCAGATAACGGAGTTGACCTCTCCCGCGTGGGCGGGTTGCGTCATAGGAGATACAGACATAAGCCTATGATTCCACTCACAGCGGCTGTGTGCTGTGTTCTGAGGCCGGAGAGCCGTCTTCGGGACCGGCCCGACGGCACCGGTGCCCGACGCCGCCCTGTTCCCGGTGCCGGACTACCCCGCCCTGTCCGACGCCGCCCCGGACCTGGGTGCCGGTCCGTGACAGGCAGCCCGGCGCTGGCGGCCACCCCGACGCCGCCCCGGGCCCGGATACCGCCGCCTCCGGACGCCGTGCTGCACGCGCCGCCATCTGCCGCGACGGGCTGGCCGGGGTCATTGCCCCCGGGCGCACCGTGCTGTCGTGCTGCACGCGCTCATCACCTGCCTTCAGCGCTGGGCCAGCACCAGGGGGTGGACCGCGGCGGCACCGGCCTGGCGCAGCAGGGAGGTGGCCACCGTGAGCGTCCAGCCTGAGCCGGTCCAGTCGTCCACGAGGACCACGGTGGCCCCCTGCAGCCTCCCCAGCGCGGCAGCGGACCAGGCACCCAGGCTCAGGCTGCGGGCCACCTGTGCCAGGCGGAAGGCCGAGCCGACGTCGTGACGTGGTGGCTCGTCCCCGCTGACGCCCACGATCCCCAGGGCTCTGCCCCTAAGACGGTTCGCGACGGCCCGGCCCAGCTGGCGCACCAGGCGCGGCCGGGTACGGGAGTCCACAATGACCACGGCCAGCGGCCCCCGCCCCTCGTCGTCCGCCTGACCACTGGCGTCGGCCTGGCGGACGACCTCGCCGAGGCGGTCAACCACCTCCAGGAAGGGGGCGCGCAGGGCCCGGGGGACCTCACCGTCTCGCCCGGAGAGCACCAGGTCCCGCAGCGGAGCGGAGATCCCCAGGCCGTCCAGGCGGCCGAGGGCCATGCCCGCCCCGGCCTGCTCGTCGACGCCGATACGGCCCCTGTAGCGCGCCAGCCCCAGGCGGTCCATGCCCGTGGGCCACTGACGACGCGCACGCAGCTCCACGCCCGTGCGTGCCAGCGCCTGGCGGGCGGCACTGACCTGCCCGGCGTCGGGCGCCTGGGGCAGGACCAGCCCGCCGCACAGGTCACAGGCCCCGCAGCGCCAGCCCTCAGTGACCTCAGGGTCGTCAAGGGCCTGTCGCAGGAACGCCATACGGCACGCCCCGGTACCAGCCCCGGCACCAGCCCCGGTGCCGCCCCTGTTCGCGTCGTCCGCGGGGCGCGGTGCCCCACCGAGGCGAGGGACGGCGCCAGCGCGCTTAGTTCCCAGGGGCTCGGCCCCCAGGTGCTCGTAGGCGACCATGGCCTCCTGCTCGGCCAGCCGGGCCGCCTCCAGGCGGGCGTAGCGGTCGGCGTCGTAGACCCAGGGGCGGCCGGTGGGCTCCCACCCGCCACGCACCCGTCTCACCGCCCCGTCCACGTCCAGGACCTTGAGCATGGACTCCAGGCGGGCGCGGCGCAGTGAGGTGAGGGTCTCCAGCGCGGGCGTGGGCATGGGGCCGCCGCCAGCCGCCTGCCGGGCGGCCATTCCCTCCAGGACGGCACGCACCTCCTTCTCCGGGGGGAAGCCCTGGGAGCCGAACCACTCCCAGATGGAGCGGTCCTCCCTCCCGGGCAGGAGGACCACCTCGGCCCGTTCCACCCCGCGCCCGGCGCGTCCCACCTGCTGGTAGTAGCTCACCGGTGAGGAGGGAGCCCCCACGTGCACCACGAAGGTGAGGTCGGGCTTGTCGAAGCCCATGCTCAGGGCCGAGGTGGCGACCAGGGCCTTGACCCGGTTGGCCTTGAGGTCCTCCTCCAGGTGCTCGCGCTCGGCGGGGTCGGTCTGGCCGGTGTAGGTCGCCACCTCCAGGCCCGCCTGACGCAGGTGCTCGGTGACCTCCCCGGCCGCGGCGACGGTCAGGCAGTAGACGATGCCGCTGCCCGGCACGTGCTGGAGGTAGGCGGCCAGCCAGGCCAGGCGGGTGGCGGCGTCGGGCAGGATGCGTACCCCCAGGTGCAGGGAGTCCCGCTGGAGGCTGCCGCGCAGCACCAGGACGCCTGGACCGGCTGGGTCGCCACCCACGGAAGTGCTACCGGCTGCGCCTCCGGTGGGGGTGCTGTAGCGGCGCGAGGCACCGGCAGCTTCCTCCCCGGCTGCGCCACCCACGGGAGTGCTACCGACTGCCGGGGCGGATGGGGCGGTGTCCTTGACCCGGCCCGTGGGGGCCTGGTGGGCTGTGGTGGGTGCCTGGTAGCCCGTGGAGGTCTCCAGCTGCTCGGCGACGTCGGCCGTCACCCGGGCGTTGGCGGTGGCCGTGGTGGCCAGGACCGGGGTGCGGGGCGGCAGGGAGGCCAGCAGGGTGCGGATACGCCGGTAGTCGGGGCGGAAGTCGTGGCCCCAGTCCGAGATGCAGTGCGCCTCGTCGATCACCACGAGCCCGGCGTCGGCGGCCAGGTGGGGTAGGACCTCCTCACGGAAGACGGGGTTGTTGAGCCGCTCGGGGGAGACCAGCAGGACGTCCACCTCCCCGGCGCGCACCTGGGCCTGGATCTGGTCCCACTGGGTGGCGTTGGCCGAGTTCATGGTCACCGCGTGGATACCGGCCCGGCTGGCTGCCGTTACCTGGTCGCGCATGAGGGCCAGGAGCGGGGAGACAATGACCGTGGGGCCCGCACCGGCGCGGTTCAGCGAGCCCGCACCGGGGCGGTCTGGCGAGCTCGCACCAGGGCGGGGCGGCGGGTCGCCCGGCCGCCAGGTGCCCCAGCCCTCGCGCAGCAGGACCGTGGCCACGAAGTACACCGCCGACTTGCCCCACCCGGTGCGCTGGACCACCAGGACCCGGCGGTGCCCCACCACCAGGGCCTCAATGGCCCGCCACTGGTCCTGGTGCAGGCGGGCGGTGGGGACGCCGACCAGGGCCCGCAGGATCTCCTCGGCGCGCCGGTGGACGGGGGAGAGGCGGTCCCCCACGGCGGAACCCCCGGCCAGCGTGCTGGTGCGCCGGTGGACGGGGGAGGGGCGGGTCTGCGCGGACGGCGCCCTGGGAGGGGCCTCGTTCTGCCGGGCAGGAGCTGAGTGCCTGGGCGTCTCGTCCGCGTACCCGTGGAGCTGGTCGACGTCGTACCCGTGCCTGGCCTCGGTGTCCCACCCGTCCACCTTCTTGGAAACGATCCTGCCGTCAATCGTCCTTGCCATAGGAGGATGGTACTGACCGAGGGCGCCGCCCGGGCGGGGCGAGGGAGTGTCTGCGGGGCCCAGGCTGGGGCGCAGGTGTCGTCCGGGCCTAGGCTGGGGCCGGACGGCCGAGGTCGGGGGCTGCCGTGGCGCCCGGGCGGTGGGGTGTGGGCCTGCCGCCGCGGCCGCCCTGGCCCCGCCCTCAGACCACGCCCCGCCGGACCGCCCCGGGCCCTGACCCGCAGTCAGGTGGCCGCGTCCTGGGGTCGAGGACCACCTGATCCTCAGGTCCAGGAGGCGGGAAGGGCGCAGTTGCACATTCATCCTAGGTGTGTCAGTGAAGCGTTGGCGTGATTCCAACGTTCTGCGCCCCTGGGTGGGGGTCGGAGACAGGATGAATGTGCAACAAGGATCGCGCTGCACATTCATCCTGGTTTCCAGGCCCCAGGCCGCTGACAGGATCCGCTTGATTCCAGCGTTCTTTGATCGCTGTTTGTAAAAAGAATGTGCAAGTCTCGGATCCCGGGCGGGGGCAGGCGCGCTGGGGGTACCGCTAATGGCGGCGGGCGGTCCCCGGCGCAGGGGGGACCGGCGAACGCAGCCTGGCCGCTCGGCCACCGTGTCCGCGTGGTGACCGGGGCAGGGGCCGGGCGCGTCCTAAGGTGGGCCCAGGAACCCAGGACCGTCGCCCACCTGCGCGGTCGCCCGCCAGAGGGAGGAAACGCTGTCATGATGGGGCACTCGCACGCCGTCTCCGGGGTGGCGGCCGGGATGGCCTTGTTCGGCACCGCGACCCTGAGCATCCCCCCGCTGGGTGCCGGGTCAGAGGTCACCACCATCCCCCTGGGCGCCGGGGTCGGCGACCTGTCCCTGACCCAGGTCGTCGCGGCGTCGCTCATTATGGGGGTGACGGCGCTCCTGCCGGACATCGACTCCCCCTCCTCATCCGTCGCCACCGCGCTGCCCGGGGTCACCCGGCCTATTAGCCGCGTAATCGCCAAGGGCGGGCACCGGACCTGGACCCACAGCCTCATAGGCTTTGTCATTGCGGCCTTCCTGACCTATGACGTCACCTTCTGGACCGTCACGGTCAACGGCGTGGACGTACGCCCCGGCAACGGGATCGTCCTGGGCCTGCTCCTGGCCGTCGCCGCCCGCGCGCTCGGGGTGTCACGCAGCCGGGAGGGGACCCTGTGGTCCCTGTTCCTCATCGGCTTCGTGATCGGGACGTGGGCCCTGGGGGCCAGCTCCCTGTGGTTCATGCCCACGCTCGTGGCCGCCGGTATGTGGGTTCACCGGATAGGCGACGACATCACCACCCAGTCAGTCCACGGCCTCCTCTACCCGCTGTTCAAGACCCACCTGGCCAACCTGCCGGCCCTGCTGGGCGACGCGGGCAGCGGCCGGGAGCGCGTGCTCCGGGGGATCCTGTACGCCTACTGCCTGTACTGCTTCACCTACATGGTGGTCACCGGGCGCTGAGACGGTGCCGAGGCGGGTCCCCCTTGCCCCGCCTCCGCCAGAGCACCAGCACCGGTACGGCCACGACCAGGACCCCGGTCAGTGCCGCGACGTACCCGCTCACCTTCCTGAAGGCCCCTGGGGCCGTGGCATCCGCCTGCCCGTCCACCGCGGCGCCCGGGCTGCCGGAGCCACCGTCCGCCGCGCCTTGCGCCCCCACCATGCCCGTGGGTGCCGGTGCCGCCCAGTGGAAGGTGACGTGCGCCGAGACGGCGTTGTGGTCGGAGGCGAAGTGCACGGTCCCGTCGGGGTCCTTGCTCATGGTGCTCACGACCGCGTACTCCAGGACCGTGGGCCTGAGCGTGCCGCCCAGGAAGATATGGTCGATCTTGTCGGTGAACCTCCCCGTCTCGGTCAGCTGGTTCCACGTCGCCCCGTCAGCCAGGACGCTGCCGGCACTGCCGTAGGCGTCGGTGAACGCCCCTGATTCTGCTACCGTCCTCGCCGCCGACACCGGATCCTTATTCAGGGTCGAGTTGAAGTCCCCGGACAGCATGACGGGCAGGTTATCCGAGTTGATGCTCCTTATCTGTGAGAGGAGCACGTTGGCCTGGTCCGCCTGGTGGCTGAGCCACTCCCTTCGCGGCACTCCTTTGCCCCCGGAGCCTATGGGGCCGTAGTTGGCGGCGATGTGGGTGTTGAACACGTACAGCTCCTGGCCGCTGGCCCGGCTCCGCAGCCGGACCCAGGAGGTGATATTGCGCGGCCAGCCGAAGCTCGATTCGGAGAAGTCGTCCGGGGTCTGGGACATGACGAAGCATCCCTGCGCAACCAGTGTGAACCTGTCCCGCTTGTACGCAATAGGCTGCATCCAGGTCCGTGGCATGGGGTTGCTCGTGGAGAAGTTGCACCCCTCCCTGTCGGTCGCGGCGAAGTCGTAGGCCGACAGGTCGGTGGAGGCCCTGAGGTCCTCGATCTGGCTGGGGGTGGTGGACCCGTCCTTGCGTGTGAGCGCGGTCTGCACCTCCTGAAGGTTGACCACGTCCCAGTCGTTCTCCCTGATAATCCTGGGTATCGCCTGGGACCGGTGGTCGGGTTCGTACCAAGACGTCGGGGGGACGTCGTTCACCTCCCGGTAGGCCAGGATATTGAAGGTGCCGAGCCTCAGATCCTCGTCAGTACCGTTATCGTCCTGGGCGCGGGTCGTAGTCCCGGTAAGGAGGCCGCCAAAGAGGACTAACGTGAGCGCCAGTCCTGCGAACCTGCGATAGTGACCGTACATGTCCTTCTCTCACCGTGTCTACTAAAGCCTGTGGTGATTATTATATCACGACGGTATTACGCTCGGTCTGGTGCGCTGTCACCAGCGTGGTCGGGTCTGCCCGGGGCCAGGATCGAGCTGGGCGCCGCGACCTCCCGGTATGACTGGGGCGTCTGTCCTGAGCGTGCCCCACGACGATGGGGTGGTTGATGACCTCCCGGCGTGGCTGGGCCCCGGCCCGTCGTGTGGGCGTGGGGCGAGACGGCCCGGTCCACGGTTGCGAGGCTGCGCCGAGACGGCGGGGATGTCGCAGCGGTGTCGTATGATGGCCACGAGGGGATAGAAAGCCTGATCGTGGCTGCCGATGAGGGAGGTGCCGACCATGGCGGTTCGAGTCGAGGTGGCGCCTGCGCTGCTGAAGTGGGCGGTGGACCGGGCGGGCTGGGACAAGGAGACCGCCGAGAGCCGCGTGCCTCACCTGGATGAGTGGATCAGGGGCGCGCGCAGGCCGACGCTGAGGCAGATCGAGGACTTCTCCAGGGCGACGCACGCGCCGTTCGGGCAGCTGTTCCTGCCGGAGCCTCCCGACGAGCCCCTGCCGATCCCCGATATGCGGACCGTCGGGGACGACGGCGTCTCGAAGCCGTCGGGGGATCTGCTCGACACGATCTACCTGTGCCAGAACCGGCAGGAGTGGTACCGGGAGTACCTCTTGGAGGAGGGTGCGCCAGCTGTCGAGATTGTGGGATCCGCAGTCCGCGAGGAGGATCCCGCTGCCGTCGCCGAGCGGGTCCGGACGGTGCTTCGTCTCCGTGACGACACCGCTTCGCGCCGCTCGCGCAGGGAGGGTATGCGGCGGAAGCTCATTGACCGGATCGAGGAGCTTGGGGTGCTCGTCATGGTCAGCGGCATCGTCGGGAGTAATACTCGTCGGCGGCTTGACCCGCAGGAGTTCCGGGGCTTCGCCCTGGTTGACTCGATGGCGCCGCTGATCTTCGTCAACGGCAGGGATACGCAGGCTGCCCAGGTTTTCACGCTTGTCCACGAGCTGGCCCACCTCTGCCTGGGAGGCAGTGCGTTATCGGATCCCAGTGACGTCGTGCGCCCGGGTGTCAGCGAGGAGCGCTGGTGCAACGCGGTTGCGGCCGCGACCCTCGTCCCGGAAGCGGTCCTGAGAGCGGAGTACCAGGGCGACGTCGGCAACTACTACAATACGGTTCCCTTGCGACTGGGGCGTCGGTTCGCCCAGGCGGTGCTCCTGTCTACTTTCGGGGGGCGGACCTCGTACCGGGAGGCTTACGAGCGCTTGCAGGTGAGGAAGCACGCTACATTCAAGGAGTTGGCTGCTAATATGGAGGTGGCCTGACGTACGCGGGTGTCTGCGCCTATGGGGCGTAAACGAGTCAAGATCCCCGACGCCTGTAAGGCGATGGGGGTGGCCGTCACCACCACCTTCGAGATGATGCGCCGGTGCGGGGCGCAGCTCGTCCTTCTTCCCTGAGGTACGGGAGGCGGGCTACCCGCGGTCGCTCCCCGAGTCGGATCGCAGCGGCCAGCAAGCCAACACGTGAGTCAAATCATACAGGTACCAGTTGAGGATGGGTTGACCGGGTGCAGAAGGTACCTGTAGTATCGGTGTCACCAAGAATCAACAGGTACCGTTAGGAAAGTCTTGAGCTGCTGCCCTGCGCGTGCCGGGCGTCGGAGCGCAGTGCGAGACCCGTCGTCCCGCCGCCCTGGACCACTCGAGGCCGGAGCCTTTCGGTGCCCCTAGCAGATCAGGAGGTTCCCATGAACGCCGACAGTGCGGACATGACCCCAGACACCACCCCGGATGCGAGGTCGCATCCTGACGCGAAGACAGAGACGACTATGAACCCCAACACCCACCTCGAGACCGCCTCGGGAACCAACTCGGGGTGCGCCCCCGAGGGAAGTGCCCCTGAGGGGAGTACCCCCGAGGAGGACGCCCCCGAGTGGGACGCCGCTCAGGACCCCGACGACCCTGCGGACTACCCGGACGAGGACTCCGCCCGAGCCCCGCTGCACGAGCGCTTCCGCCGCCTTCAGCGCCTCACGCGCCGTCGCCACATGGCGGCCCACCACGGCGGGCCCTTCGCCGACACCACCCGCGGCCGCGGCCGGGTGCTGGCTGCCCTGCGCATGCAGAGCCCCATCCCCACCCGCGAGCTCGCCTTCCTCCTCGACATCCGCCAGCAGTCCCTCAACGAGCTGCTCAAGAAGCTCCAGGCCGACGGCCTCGTCGAGCGCAGGCCCAGCGAGGAGGACCGCCGCGTCATGGTCGTCCACCTCACCCAGGCCGGCCGCGGCACGCCGCTGGGCGGGGCGCGCACCGACTACCTCAATGTCCTCACCGACGAGGAGGCCGCCACGTTGGCCGGGCTCCTGGACAAGGTCATCGACTCCCTCGAGACCCAGCTCGGGACGGATGCCGACGCCGAGTGCGGGCCCCGGTTCGACGAGGTGCGCAGGCGCATGGGCGCGGAGCGCTTCGAGGCCATGATGCGCATGCGTGAGCACGGCTTCGGGCCGTTCGGCCCCGGTGGTCCTGGGTTCGGTCCCGGTGGTCCCGGTGGTCCCGGGTTCGGCCCCGAGGCTGACGACGCCTTCGCTGGCGAGGGGCCCGGAGGCCGTGGCGGCCGCAGGGGCCACGGTGGCCGTGGGGCGCACGGAGGGCCGCGTCGTGGCGGACGTCCTGGTGGCGGCGTCCCCGGCTTCCCGGGTGAGGACTTCCCCGAGCGCGGCGCTCGGGGGTTCCGGCCCGGCCACCGTGGCCACGGCCACCCAGGCCGCGGGGCCCGCGCGTTCCTCGGTCGCTTCGGCGGCCAGGACTACTGAACCGGGCCCGCACATGGGTAGTCGAGGCGGGCGGCGTACGCGAGCGCGCACCGCCCCGTACCCACGCACCGTCCCGGGCCCGCGCGGGGGTAGGCTTGCGCCACACCCCTACCCGGCGTCCCGAGGAGCCTTACGACCATGACCTCACTGAGCACTGACGCCGAAAAGCGTGGGGGGGGGGGTAGCGCTTCCACCACTGCCTGAGCCCGGCCAGGTGGTCGAGGTCCGAGGCTCTACCTGGGCGGTCACGGACACCGTGGAGCAGGGACTGCCCCGCAGCCCCGCCGACGAGGGGCGCCGCGCCACCACGAACCTCCAGCACATGGTAACCCTCCAGTCCCTGGACGAGGACCGCATGGACGAGGAGCTGTGCGTCGTCTGGGAGCTGGAGGTGGGGCACACCGTCCTGCCGGACCAGGGCCTGCCCGAGGAGATCACCCCCGAGGGCTTTGACGACCCGAGCACGATCGGCGCCCTGGTGGACGCCGTGCGCTGGGGCGCCGTCACCAGCGCCGACCCCAGGCGCTTCCAGTCACCCTTCCGCGCCGGCGTCACCCTGGAGCTCTACCAGCTCGAGCCCTTGCGCCGGGCCCTGGCCGCCCCGCGCACCAACCTGCTGCTCGCCGACGATGTCGGCCTGGGCAAGACCATTGAGGCCGGCCTGGTGGTCGAGGAGCTCCTCCTGCGCCACCGGGCCCGCTCGGTGGTCATTGTGTGCCCGCCCAGCCTGTCCGACAAGTGGCGTGAGGAGATGCGCGACAAGTTCGGCTTGGACTTCACCATCGTCAACTCCGCTACCCTGGCCGATGCCCGTCGCGCCCACGGACTGGCCGCCAACCCCTTCCGCCTCTACCCGCGCGTCATCGTCTCCATGGACTGGCTGCCGGGTGTGCGCGCCCAGCGTCTCCTGCGCGACGTCCTGGCCGAGGCCCGGCGCTCCACCTCGGCCCGCCGCTACGCCTTTGACGTGCTCGTCGTCGACGAGGCCCACCACGTGGCCCCGGCCGCCCCCACCGCCACGGCCCGGGGCCGCGGCTACGCGGTGGACTCCCAGCGCACCATCGCCCTGCGCCGCCTGGCCGAGTGCTGCGAGCACCGCCTCTTCCTGTCCGCCACCCCGCACAACGGCTACACCGAGTCCTTCACGGCCCTGCTGGAGATGATCGACCCCCGCCGCTTCACCCGCGGCGCCGAGATCGACCGCACGGCCTTGGGCGAGGTCGCCGTGCGCCGCCTCAAGACCCAGGTGGAGGGCGCCCACGCCTTCCGGCAGCGCGTCCTACGCACCCTGCCCTTCACCCCCACCATCGAGGAGGAGAAGCACTTCGCCCTCCTGGACACCCTGCTGAGGGACTCCGCGCGCGAGCACGGCCAGAGGCACCTGGGTATTGCCGCCCTCCTGCTCAAGAAGCGCTTCCTGTCCAGCCCGTGGGCCTTCGCCCGCACCATGAGCCGCTACCTGGAGGCCTCCACGGGCAGCGGGGAGTGGACGGAGGAGGACTCCTACTACGCCGAGGTCATGGGCTCGGGCCAGAGCGACGAGGAGGAGGGGCTGGTCGAGCAGCCCGAGTTCGAGGCCCTGCGCGCCGCCAAGTCCGACGACCCGCTCGCCGCTGCCACCACCGCCCAGATCGAGGGCCTGGTCACCTGGGCGCAGAACTTCCAGTACCGGCCCAACTCCCGCCTGGAGGCCCTCATTGACTTCCTTACAGCCGTGTGCCGCCCCGACGGGCGCACCTGGACCAATGAGCGCGTCGTGGTCTTCACCGAGTACGCGGACACGGTCGAGTGGCTCGTGGCGGTGCTGCGCTCACGCGGCTATAACGAGGACCGCCTCGGCGTCATCCAGGGCTCCACCTCCCGCGAGCAGCGCGAGGCCCTGCGCTTCGCCTTCACCGAGGACCCCACCAAGGAACCGATCCGCGTGCTCGTGGCCACCGACGCCGCCGGGGAGGGCATTGACCTACAGGACTACTGCCACCGTCTGGTCAACTTCGACGTCCCCTTCAACCCCTCCCGCCTGGAGCAGCGCATCGGCC
>ERZ772827.1478-NODE-1478-length-11826-cov-3.604367_pt1 | contig 11826 bp, 5 predicted proteins | sample MGYA00580850_ERZ772827 | MGnify/ENA primary metagenome ERZ772827 (study PRJEB29015, sample SAMEA2737950) | human oral metagenome | biome: human oral; feature: human-associated habitat; material: dental | place: China | collected 2145 ...
CCTGAACATTCCCGATCTTCGGGTAGCTGGCACCTGTGTGCGTGTGCCTGTGTTTACCGGCCATACGTTGACCATTCATGCCGAGTTTGACCGCCCCATCACCCCCGAGCAGGCTAAGGATTTGCTTGCCGACGCCCCCGGTGTGGAGCTTGCCGATGTGCCAACCCCGCTCGCTGCTGCGGGTAAGGATACGTCCTTGGTAGGACGTATCCGTCACGATCAGTCGGTGGATGATAATCGCGGTTTGGTGCTGGTGGTCTCAGGTGACAACCTGCGTAAAGGTGCCGCGTTGAATACTATCCAGATCGCCGAGCTGTTGGTGGGCTAATTCCCGCCACCACAGAGCCCCACATCCTGTGGGGCTCTTTTTGTTTTGGGGGGTGGGGACATTTTCAGGGGTACGTTGTGTGACAGTTGTGCCGTAAGTGACATCCGAGTGTGGTGCAGAGCAGAGATGCGCAGGTAGCGGGGGTAATTCAAAGGTAGATGGTTAGCTTTCTACTAACTAAGAAATAATTATGAAAATATTCTCCTTTCTCAGGGGTGGGTGTAGCGAAACATTCTCGACAGATGCTTAATTGATTTGAGTATTGGTGCGTTGTACTCTCAATTGCGTCTGGACAATGCTGTAAAACCGCCAGGTATTGGAGTTTTCCACTACCGAATGGCGCGCATGTGGAGTGGATTGAGGCCGTTGCGTCACGAATCCACTCCATGAACGCGCTTACCAAAAACTGAGGAAAACATGAGGACTTCTAAGTTTCGATGTGCTGCACTGTTGGCAGCAAGCGCCATTGCCCTTTCCGGCTCACTGGCTCCCTCTGTCGCGTTTGCGCAGAACAAACCATCCGTCACCAGCCCAACCTCTACCACGGTGGATCTTGAGCACGAGGTCTCGCTGACCATTAACAAGTACAAGGGTGAGCTCGGCCAAACGACGGAACCGTTCCCGGGCGTGGGCTTCAAAATTGAAAAGGTATATATTGCTAACCCCCTCAACACGGCAGCCGGGTGGAAAGAGGCTTCCCAACTGACCGCGGAGACTGCCCCGATTGATGGCTCCTGGCCTGCGATCACTCCGCAGACCGACACCAGTGGCCAGATCAGCATCAGTACCAACAACCTCAACGGTGCGAAGGACTTCAAGGTCGGCGTCTATAAGATCACCGAGCAGCAGCAGACCGGTTACACCGTGGCCAAGCCGTTCCTGGTTACCCTGCCGTTCGTGGATGAAGGCGTGTGGAAGTACGAGCAGACCGTCAAGCCAAAAAACCAGGATGTTCAACCCAGCAAGACCGTAGTTGATGAAGGTAAAACTCTGGGTGACGACCTGGAATACACCATCGAAGCTCCCGTACCTGCGGACAAGCTTAGCCGCTTCGCAATCAAAGACGACCTGCCATACTACCTTGGGTTTAATGAAGCCTCCGGCCCTCAGGTAAAACTGATCAACAAAACAGGTGACGTGACTACACTCATCGCAGGCACGGACTTTGTGCTGACTAAACCGGCTAATGGGCAGCCTGGTCAGGTATCCATTGACTTCCAATCGGATGGCCAGCGCCAAGCTCTGGAAAATCATCGTCAAAACGAACCTGGGCTTAAGGTGCAGATAAAGTTCACCGCTAAGCTCCTGTCTGTTCCTGACAACGGCAAAGTGGATAACGACGCCGTGGTGGACCTACCCAACAATGTTTCTGTGACCACCAACAAGGACGGCAACCCCGGTGCATCCTCCCACTTTGGTCAGCTGGTGATCACCAAGAAGGGTGAAGACAACGCACGTCTCACAGACGAGCAGAGGACCATGACAGGTGCGGAATTCCAGCTGTACCGTTGCACCGAGGAAAGTGGCAAGTGGACGGTCAAGGGAAGCCCGATTAACGGATCGAGCGATCAAAACACGAACAGCAAGACCAACACCTTTGTCACCCCGCGCGGCGCGAATCTGACCACTTCCGTCACCGTGTACGGCGTCCAGCATGAGGGACGGGTTAACAATGCCGACGTTACTGATGAGCTGTGCGTGGTGGAAACCAAAGCACCGTCTGGTTTTGCTCTGAACCCAGAGCCGCAACCCGTGGTGAATGCTAACCCGAAGGTTGGAAACAACGATTTCAACATGACTGCCGAGGTTATGGACTACAGCGATTCGGCCATCGGCCAGTTGCCAGCCACCGGTGAGAAGGGCGTGTTTGCCCTCATGGCTGCCGGTTTGGCGCTGCTCATCGGCGGTGTGTGGGCGCGTCTGCGCCACAACCGTAAGCAAGCGCACGGTGCCTAAAACTCTGACATTCTAACCGTTCACTCCACTACTATCCGAGGAGGCCGCACATGGTGTGGGTAAGCACGAAACCAGCGAAGCATCGTGCGGCCGATCGGGCACCCCGGCCTGCCTCCGCGCCACGCCGCACGTCGGTATTGTCGGCGATCCTTATCGTCATGGGAATAGTTGTGCTGCTGGCTCCCGTGGTCCTGACCAAGTTGCACAACGCTGACCAGGTGCGGATTGCTGAACAGTACTCGGCGTCGATACGCGAGATACCGGTGGATCAGCGCGAGCAAGAGCTTGCCCGCGCACAGGAGTGGAATGAACGGTTGGGGCGTTTTGAGCTGCGTGATCCGTGGAGTTTCGCGCCAGACCCGGAATCCCCCGAATACCAGGAGTATCTGGGTGTGTTGGCGATGAATCCGGTGATGGCGCGCCTGCGGGTCCCGTCGGTGGGGATTGACCTGCCGGTTTACCACGGGTCCACCGAAAAGGTCCTGGCACAGGGGGCTGGGCATGTCTTTGGCAGCGCTTTTCCCATTGGTGGCGAAGGCACGCATGCGGCACTGACGGGTCATACTGGAGTGTCCACATCGACCATGTTTGACAATCTTCACAAGGTGAAGCTGGGTGACACATTCACCGTGGAAACCCTCGGCAAACGAGTGGCGTACCGGGTGGACAACATCATCGTGGTCAAGCCTGAAGATACCCAGCATCTTCAACCTGTGCAGGGCAAAGACTATGTCACCCTGATCACGTGTACTCCCTACGGCATTAACTCACATCGGCTGTTGGTGCGCGGTGAACGTCTGCCCGACGATTCCCCGGCGCTGGCCGAAAACGTTAATTCCGACCGCTGGCAATGGTGGATGCTCCTGGCCATGGGCTTGTCTGCGCTGGCGTTTATCTACCTCATCCTGGGGTTTGTGAAACGGAAGAAAGGACAACAATGACACGCACAGTCGAGTTGCTGGTGTCTTCACTTCTGGTTGTACTGCTGATTGTGCTCGGTGTGGCGACGATGCCCGCCGCCGATGCGCATCCTCAGTTCGATGCAGGCCGTACAGCGCAACTGAGCATCCACAAAACCGCAAGTTCCACCGACACGGCGCAGGAACCTCTTGCGGGTGTGGTGTTTGGCATCCAAAAAGTCAATGGAATTGACTTAAACAGCAACGAAGGGTGGAAAGAACTCTCCACGCTTGATGCTCGGGACGTGCAACAACATCCCGAACGACTCGGCGAACTCACCCATGTGGCTACCCGCATGGTAGATGCCACCACAGCCGCCGCAGTGTTTTCGGACCTCCCGCTCGGCGTCTACCTGGTCACGGAGCAACCCGCGCGTATTGGCGACGTGTCCTACTCCGTGGTGGCGCCATTCCTCGTGCCGTTGCCGATGAACACGGGCGACGGTTGGAACTATGACGTTGTGGTGCAGGCAAAAAACCAGCCCATTTCCATCACCAAAACCGCTTCCGCCACTAACGTTCAGTCCGGTGATGACATCACCTACACCCTGAACAGCACCATCCCGGCCCCCGATACGCAGGGAAAACTATACCGCTACATAGTTACTGACCCCCTGCCGAGTGCCGTCGCGTACCGCTCCGCCGAGCTTGCCCTCACTGGTTTCGATGGGGCACCGCAACTTCGTGCCGACACCGACTACACCGTGCGTTACGACGCCGCCAGTCGCGAGGTTACCCTCACCGTCACCGAATCCGGTCTGCGCACGCTTGCCGACGCCCGCGCCCACAACGCCGCTGCCCATGTGCGCGCCAGTATTCGGGTCACCGTTGCGGGTAATCCGGGTGATCCCATTGACAACACGGCAGCGTTCTTCCCTGATGGCTACGACCCGGCCACGAATAAGGGAATTTCATCGAACACGCACCGGATTGTGATTGCAGACCACAAACCACCTGTTGATGGTTCTGGAAATAACAGCGGAGGTGCTGCCAGTGGTGCTTCTGGCGGTGGGCCTGCTAGCAACGGGACTTCCGCCGACACACCCACATCGTGGCTGCAACGCCGAGGAGTGTTGCGTCAGGGGCAACTGGCACTTACCGGTGCCGGAATTTACGGATTATGCATCGCAGGCGCCACCGCGCTGTTCGCCGGTGCAGCACTCATGTATTACAGGGACAGAAAACAAAGGAAAGCGAAACGATGAGCACACTGGTGAACCCAGTCAGCCACCTCCGGTACCTGCGTATTTCACTGGTGTCTATAGTGAGTGCTGCTCTTATCCTTCTCAGTCAGATGGTGAGCATGCCCGGTGCTCCAGGTGACCTCGGTGCGGCTGTTGCACATGCGCAGGCGAATGCGGCGCAAGAGGGAAGCCAGGGCTGCGACTATCGGAAAGAAGGACCGTTTGCCAATGATATTTGCTGGTTGAACTTCAGCAACATTGATTTTGCCAAGGCTCGCCAGCCGCAAGGCGTTGACGTAAGCATAAAACTTGATTCAACCCTTACCGCCTACTTCAACCTACGCGTGGTGGATAGTTTCACAGACCCACAGACTGGCAAGGTATGGGATCGAAAGATCCGAGAAAGCGACGTGCCTTCGTGGACATGGGCGACGTTTGGCAAACATGTGTACACGCGCCCGGATCTTAGAAAAAACCTCAAGAACAGTATTGGTACCACAGCGTTTGGTTCTAATACGCCCCTGGACAGTCGGTCATCGGTTCAGCTCACCCGTATGCGTGTCGTTGGTGCTGGCGGGTTGCCTGTAAATTATGGTCTGACTGTGTGGGATGCGGAAAGCACCAACAAGGGTGAATTCCTGGAAATGAGTTCCGATGTTGACCTTGGTGATCCGACCTATTTCACCCCGTCAGGTGCCGAGGCTGCCTGTCGCTTGGGTGCGGTGAAAAATGGCAATACGTTCACCTGCAATGGTTCCGAAAGCAACTTTATTGGTTCTTTTGGATTTTATACGAAAAATCCCACGCAATTCACCACAGTGTTGGGTGGTAAAAGTCAGCAGAAGATTGCTATTGGTTTTGCCAAACTCAATGCCACAGGAACAGTGACGGTGGATCGTAAAGGCGCTGACCGTATCGGAGATACCACCGAGTTTCAACTTGATAATAACTGGGCGAACTCTACCCTTGCTTCCACGACGGTTACCCCTGGTCAGACCACAGGTAACGTGTCTGCAACATACTTGGTGGATAGGAAAGATCCCCGCGTCGAGTTTGTTGGGCAGCTCACTAAGGAAAAGCTTGCATATCTTCGATACCGTCCAGAGTGGATGTGTCGGGTAGATACTCCCGATGGTCCAGGTGTAAGTAAGGCTCCCAAGACAGCGGACACTAGGGCATTATCCAAAGTGATTTACCGGCAGGAATTCTTTGGGCATATCCACTGTGACGTGGTCTATAAGTCTGTTTTTGATTTTTCCTCGACACTCACCATTGCCAAAAAGGTCACAGGGGACGCAGCTGGGGCTGCACTACTCAACGGACGTGAGTACCGGATGCGGTACACCTGCACCAAGGAAGGTTTTGCCGACGCATACCCTGACCAGCAGGGATATATGCGTGGGGAAGTATCCCTTCGAGGTGGGCAGACGCATCGAGTGGACAACATCCCGGTGGGCAGCAACTGCACCGTGGAAGAAGTGGATCCGTTTACCGACCCCTCCCTGACGTTTAACAAAAGCGTCTCCGTCGACGACGGTGCTCAGCAGCCCAACCAGCGCGTGGAACTGACCACAAAAACCGGCATCAATGCCGTCACCATGACCAATGAGTACAACAGGATTCTTGGCAAAATCAACGTGACCAAAGATGTGACCGGTCCCGCCGCGGCGCCGTTTGCCAACACTCCGGTGACCATGAAATACCAGTGCACCGGCGACTCAGAGAAAACACTCACCGCCCACCCTGGTAGCGCCGTGACCTCTGCGGTGGAAGTGCCCGTAGAAACAGATTGCTTCCTATGGGAGGAAATCACCCTGACTCCCGAGCAGCAAGAAAAGCTGCAGATGACCACGAGTTATGCGGTAAATGATGGTCAATTGGCTGTGCTGCAAGGATCCCGTATGCCCTTTAGGATCCCAGCGGCTCGCCGCGCCGGTGATATTGCCACACTGCCCATCCGCGTGGTGAACAATTTTGATTACCGGCGGGCACCCCTGACTATCACCTCGACTCTTACTGGTGCTGCTGCGGCCAAAGTAGCCAACAGTGGTGCCACCTTCCCCGTAACGTGGGAATGCACCTGGGACAATGGTGCACATAGCGAACGAGGGGAGGTTCCTTTTTCGCCAGGTTCGGAACTGGCCGTGGCACAGGTTCCCGTCGGCTCGATGTGTCGTGTTTTTGAAAAGGAACCCACCGGCGGGCAACCCGTGCTCTCCCAGGTGGAGCTCACTAAATCCACCGTCAAGTATGCTGACGGCGAGAAAACCAACGCCGATGCCACTACGGCCGCGCATTTTGTTGCCATCAAACCAGTGTTCACCAACGGTGGAAACCACGTCACAATAGAAAACAACTACATCGACAAACTTGGTGTGGTGCACCTGCAGAAAAAGGTGGATTCTACTGTTAGCGACGCACACTCCGCCGAGTACACGGTGGCTTATAACTGTGGTGTCCGCACCGTTGCCACAGCTCACGGCACCACGGACGTTCCCCTGACTGGTCGCATCCGACTGACCGAAGGACACGCTGCCGCACCCATCCAGGCAGATAATGCAGACGCCAATGACCAAGCAGGCGGCGGCATGGGCGTGCCATTTGGCAACACATGCGTGTTTACTGAAGACCTTGATAACCTTCCCGCCAACACCACGGGAACAAACAGGTTTACGTCGGAGGCGGGATCTCCAGTTACTGAGAATGGAACACTCGTTATCAACGATCAGGACACTACTGTCCAGGTGACCAACACCGTAGCGCTCATCCCCGGTGGCCTATCCGTGCAGGCCAGGACGGAAAGCACTGTTGGGCTAGAGACCGATCACACCGATCTTCATGTGGTGTGCAAAGCCCCTGAAGATGCCGTGGGGGCCCGCGACATTGATGACGACCTCGCCTTGTCCACCAACAATGGACACGACACTCATGAGTACGAACGTCACGACGTCCCCTCCGGGACGCTGTGTCAGGTCACGGTAAAATCCGAACCAAATACGCGTAGTAACCCCCTGACCGGTGGTTCCTTCCCGGTTAAGAAAACCGTCACAGTGCAAGTGGACGGCAAAAACATAGGGACCAGCACCTCCTTTGAGGACACCACCTTCCCGCATTTCCGCGTTGATGATCAGGCAAAAGTCGTGGTCACCAGCGTCTACGACTACGCCTATGGCGATGTTGCCATCGATAAAAATGTTGCTTTTGATAGCAACACGGGAAATATGGTGCCCGACCATGACGGCAAACAAGCGCACGACTACACCTTCAACGTGGTGTGCACCACCCCCCTCGGAGCGAGTTCCACCCATACTGTGACCGCGCACCATGGCCAACGGGGCGTCGTCACGCATGTGCCGGTGGGAAGCGTCTGCTCAGCAGCAGAAAAACCACTCACCCCGACGGAACGCGGCGACGGCGTAACACTTGCCGTTACCTCGCACCGTGGCGATGGTGCGGGCGTGGCTGCGGCACCCGCCACGCACAAACTCACCGGTGAGGCAAACCTGCCGTTCCTAGTGACCACGGAAGACGGTGTTCAGACCATGCACTTTGTGAACACCTTCGCGCGCGAACTCGCTGATGTAAAAGTCCTGTTTGCCATGGAAAACCCCGGCAACGATGCGGCGGCGGCACTGACGAGCGGCGACAATCCCAACGATTACACCGTTACCCTGACCTGCACCGACCCGCTCGCGCCAGACGCTGCGCCCATGACCGTGCGTGCCACCCCGCAGCGCCACGACCTTGTGACGAACGGTTCCGCAGAAATTACCCTGCCCAACGTGCCGATTGGCACCAACTGTGTGGCCTCTGCGGGCATTCAGAACGTGACATTCAACTACACAGCGCAACTGCCATCAGGCCAGGTCACCTCACGGCCGGAACTCACCACGCGCACGACGTGGAAAACTGACGACACCCTGCCTACCTACATCCTGGAAAACGACTCGAAATCCGCGACCACCAACCACTCCACCCCGCTCCGCGTGCGTGCAGGGCAACCCGCGAACGGTAACAACACCGTTAACGTGACTGTTCGCCATGCCTACAAAACCGCAGCAGTCGAGATGAAGAAAGTAGTAAAAATTCCCGCCGACGACGCGCAACTACTCCGCGACGCTCGCCCCACCTACCACTTCACCTACGTCTGTAAAGGCCCCGATCTGAGCACTACCAACCCCAGCGGAAACGTCAACAGCCTGTTCACCAGCGCTACCTTTGAGGGTGACGACCGCCTTGGAACCGGATTCATCTCGTCGCCTGGGTCGCACCCCACCGGACGCGAGGAAAAAACATTTGAGTACCGCAACTTTGCCAACGATGACAGCGTGACCCTGCCCGTCGGCTCCTTCTGCCACATTGAAGAACAAGAGCCCAGCGGCAACCCCGACGCACTCACCATGAACAAAGACCCCCAAGGACCTCAGGTTTTCCAGGTGAAAAGCCTCGAGGACATCCAACCGGGACAAGAAAACGCGGCCAACATCTGGGTATTCACCAACACCTACAGCCGACGCGCCACAGCCATCGGTGCCTACAACTACGTCACCGGTTCTGGAAAAGACCACGCGGCAACCGACTCCTACACTTTCACTTACCGATGCACCCTTGACGGAAAGGACTACCCCAACAACACCGGAACATACACTCTCGACGCCGCGCACACTGGCGATTACGCAGGACTCGATGGGACAACGCTCGTCACCCGCAACAGCGCAGGTAACGACGTCCCCAGCACCACCGCCTTCACCGCGCCTGCTGGTGCGCTCTGCACCGTGACCGAAAGCGCTGACTCCGTACCCGCAGCGCCGGAACTCGCCGCCACCGGACGTACACCCCACCACGACCGCAGCCCATACACCCTGTTTATGGGGCGTGCCGGAAAAGACAATAAACCGGGGCTCGCCGTTGACAAAGCAGCACAAGGCGGCTCGGCACACACCACGCCTGTGGATGCTGGGAAAGTTGATTTTGCAGGCAACATGATTGTTCCTGACACCACGACCGAACAGCAAGCATTCAAAAACCGCACCTTCACCTTTGAAGTACCGACCACCATAGATGCTGCCCAGCCCTACGGGTACGAAATAGTCACCGGGCATGTCTACGTCTTAGACGCCAAAGACATCACCATTACTAAGACCGGACGCCTGCCTGAAGATGCGCAAGACCAACAATTCCGCTTCAAATACAGCTGCGAAGGAGGAACACCCCACGAAGACATAATTCGCGTGGGTGCGCGCTTCACCATCGCCGGAGTGCCCGTCGGTAGCACCTGTCACGTGGAGGAAGTCCCAGATTCCTACACCATCAACAGGCTGCCACCACAGATCACCTGGACCACCGGCCCCAACTCGCGGATCGGAGACTTCCGCAGTTACACCGGCGCTGAAACAGTCCAGCGTGAAAACAACGGAGTATCCTTTACGGTCCAGCCCGTGGCCGATGTCAACGACACAAAACCTGACCCTGCATACTGGGCTATCACCGTTGACAACAGCTACCCGAACATCACGCTCACCAAAACAATCGACGGCCCGCGTGTCTCACCCGACTGGACCAACGAACTCAACACAGCAGTGCTTCGGCCGGGTCAGCCCGACATGATAGTCAACTACCATGTGCAGAACACCGGGCCGCTCCCGCTGACCAACGTGAGCATTCGCGACCTCGAACTACGCAGCGAAATCCACCAACTCACCGACGACGCAGGAAACCCCATCACTCGGCTTGATGATGGCACACTCAGCGGACTCAACTGCGCAGCCCTCCTACAACCAGGGCAAGAAGTGGACTGCAAAGTACACGTGAAATTCCTGGAAAACGAAGACAGGCCGCTCTACTACGGTGGGGAAGCCTACGCCATCGCCAAATTCGGCGATGCCGACGTCACGGACCAGGACTTCTTTGCGGCAATTCGTCCGCCGCTCCTGCCCTTCCTGCTCCCCAATACCGGCACAAAAGCCATGGTGTGGGTACTAGGTATCGGACTGATCGTGGCGCTTGGGGCACTGTGGAACTACATGCGCCGACGCAAGGATGACGATGGCGACGCTTAAGGTGCGTGAGTCGGCGCGGAAGGCGCGGCGTCGACACGCAAAAAAGCGCAGCTGGAACCTCCTGTTCGTGCTGCTGGGTACGCTGATCCTGCTGTACCCAGTGGCAGCAACCCTGTGGAACGACCAGCGCCTAGAACGCATCGCTGAGGAGTACAGCAAAAACGTACAAGCCATCAAACCGGAAGAAACGGTGGAGCGCTACATTGACGACGCTCGCGCCTATAACGCGGAACTCGCAGCACAAGGCCACCTGCCGAAAAAGGACATTGACGGCGACCCTGACTATGAGAACTACAAAAACCAACTCAACACCCCGCAAACCAACGGGGTGATGGCACGGCTGCAAATTCCAGCCATTGACGTTGACCTGCCTGTTTACCACACCGTCCGATCCGAAGTGCTCTACCGTGGTGCTGGACACATGCACGGCAGTGACCTGCCCGTTGGCGGAATGGGGACCAACGCCGTCATCTCCGCGCACACTGGCATGGTCGATGCCACCATGTTTGACAACCTGCCGAAACTCAAAGACGGGCAAGACGTGTACATCAACGTGCTTGGTGAACGGTTGCGCTATCGCGTTACCGGCCGACAGGTGGTCAAGCCCGAGGACTACTCCGCAGTCACTTACGAGCCCGACAAAGATAAAATCACCCTGGTTACCTGCACGCCCTACGGCATCAACTCCGACCGGCTGTTGGTTACCGCCGAACGCATAGCTCTCGACGCCGAACCGCATGACGCGCTAGGTCCACGTTACCGATTCGCGTGGTGGATGATTGCCGACCTCGTGGTCATTATTGTGGTGCTGTTGATCGTGCTGGTCAGCGAGGTGAGAGGGGCTATGCGAAAAAGAAGGTAGTTGCTGCGAAGGGGGTTGCGGTGTTGGGGTCGGTGACTGTTGCGACAGGGGCTGAGCGTGTGATGAGGTCTGTGCGTAGTGCTCATGCTTCAAAGAACGCACAGCCAGTGGGGGTGGGACGAAAGGCACTCCGGTCACCCGCGTGGGGAAACCTCCTACACTTATGACAAGGTGGGATGGGTCACCGAAACTGCGACCAGGCGGAGCTTATTGAAGCCACTGCTCAAGCGGTTTAGCTACGCTGGGTATTCAGGTCAGGTGACCCCTAATACTGGTCACGGTAAAGGCGCTATTCATATCCCAAATAAATCTCTTCCTGCTGGATAGGGCGCTTTACCTGAAGGGGTTAGCCCTATAAAACCAATAGGCACATAGAAAAGATGATTGAGGTGTCAGGTATGAATGTTGTAGATGCTTTTGATAAATTTGACTACTTCAGGGGATTCTTTCTGGAATCAATAGCAATCAGTTATCTTGA
>ERZ772827.1483-NODE-1483-length-11810-cov-4.464058_pt1 | contig 11810 bp, 10 predicted proteins | sample MGYA00580850_ERZ772827 | MGnify/ENA primary metagenome ERZ772827 (study PRJEB29015, sample SAMEA2737950) | human oral metagenome | biome: human oral; feature: human-associated habitat; material: dental | place: China | collected 2145 ...
CGCCGCGCTTTTGCGGCGGGCTGGCGGGCTACTTTGGCTATGACACGGTGCGCCATATCGAGAAGAAGCTTCAGGCGTCGTGCCCGCCCGATACGCTGGGCTGCCCGGATATTTTTCTGCTGCACTGCGACGAGGTGGCGGTGATTGACAACCTCACGGGCAAGCTGCATTTCATTGTGTATGCCGATCCGGCGCAGCCGGGGGCCTGGGCGCAGGCGCGTGCGCGGCTGGAGGATTTGCACGAGCGCCTGTGCCAGCCGGTGACGCCGCCGCGCCTCAAGCCTGCGGCCACGCCCGAGGTGCACCGCGAGTTTGACAAGGCCGCCTATCTGGCGGCGGTGCAGCGGGCCAAGGAGCTGATTGCGGCGGGCGACTTCATGCAGGTGCAGGTGGGGCAGCGCATTTCGCGGCCTTTTGCCGGCGATGCGCTGTCGCTGTATCGGGCGCTGCGCTCGCTCAACCCCTCGCCCTATCTTTATTTCTATGACCTGGGCGAGTTTCAGGTGGTGGGCTCCAGCCCGGAAATTCTGGTGCGCCACGAGCGCGTAGCCGAGGGCGAAAAAATCACCATCCGCCCGCTGGCGGGCACGCGCCCGCGCGGGGCCACGCCCGAGGCCGATCTGGCCACGGAGGCCGAGCTGGTGGCCGATCCCAAGGAGCGCGCCGAGCATGTGATGCTGATCGACCTGGCGCGCAACGATATCGGCCGCATCGCCCGCACGGGCAGCGTGAAGGTGACGGAGGCGTTTGTGGTGGAGCGCTACAGCCACGTCATGCACATCGTCAGCAATGTGGAGGGGTTGTTGCAGCCGGGCATGAGCAATATGGATGTGCTCAAGGCCACTTTCCCCGCCGGCACGCTCAGCGGCGCGCCCAAGGTGCACGCGATGGAGCTGATCGACGAGCTGGAGCCGAGCAAGCGCGGGCTGTATGGCGGCGCCTGCGGCTATATCAGCTATGCGGGCGACATGGACCTGGCCATCGCCATTCGCACGGGCATCGTCAAGGACGGGCAGCTTTACGTGCAGGCCGCAGCCGGCGTGGTGGCCGACAGCGTGCCCGAGATGGAGTGGCGCGAAACCGAGCACAAGGCGCGCGCGCTGCTGCGCGCGGCCGAGCTGGTGGAAGAGGGGCTGCGCTGAAATGAGAGCCATCGATCAGGTGCAGCACTGCGCCAGCATGTCGCAGGTGCGCGCGCAGGTGGATGCGCTGGATGACATCCTGGCGCCGCTGCTGGTTACGCGCTGCGGCTACATGACGCAGGCCGCGCGCATCAAGAACGACCCCTCGCGGGTGCGCGATGAGGCGCGCATCGAGGCCATCGTGGCCCGCGTGCGCCGCATGGCCGCCGCCGAGGGCGGCCAGCCCGATTTGATGGAGCGCATCTACCGCGCGCTGATGGAGTGCTGCATCGCCTACGAACACGAGGAGCTGGCGCGCATGCAGGCGCTGGCAGCGGCGGGGGCGCATTCGCAGCCGCAACCTGCCCCACAACTGCAAGGAGAGCCGCAGTGAAACTGCTGATGATCGACAACTACGACAGCTTCACCTACAACATCGTCCAATACTTTGGCGAGCTGGGCGCGCAGGTGCGCACTGTGCGCAATGACGAAATCACCCTGCCCGAGTTGCAGGCGCTGTTCGATGCGGGCGAGTTCGAGCGCCTGTGCATCAGCCCCGGCCCCTGCTCGCCGGCGGAGGCGGGCGTTTCGGTGGCGGCCATCAAGCACTTTGCCTCTCGCGTGCCCATCCTGGGCGTGTGCCTGGGCCATCAGGCTTTAGGCGCGGCGCTGGGCGGGCGCATCGTGCGCGCCCAGGTGCAAATGCACGGCAAAACCAGCCTCATCACCTGCGATCAAAAAGGCGTGTTCGCCGGGCTGCCGCGCCAGTTCACCGTCAATCGCTATCACTCGCTGGCCATCGAGCGCGCAAGCTGCCCGCCCGAGCTGGAAATCACGGCCTGGACGGATGACGGCGAAATCATGGGCGTGCGCCACAAAAGCCTGCCGCTGGAGGGCGTGCAGTTCCATCCCGAAAGCATCCTGACCGAGCACGGCCACGCCATGCTGCGCAACTTTTTGCGCCAGGGCGAGTGAAGCGGCGCTGCGCCCGCGTTTGCTAAAAAAGCAAAACAGCCTTTGCGCCAGGCCGGGGCGCGAAGGCTGTCGAAAAAATGGCCGAAAGGCCGCAAAGGCCCGTGGATACTGCGAAGCGCGCTACAAAAAAGTGAGCTTCGCAGCCCGCCCGGGCATCCTGCCGGGGCGAATCAGGCGGCGTAGCTGAATACGCCCTTGCCGCTTTTGCGCCCCAGCTGGCCGGCGGCCACGTATTCGCGCAGCAGCGGGCAGGGGCGGTATTTGCTCTCGCCCAGCTCCTGATGCAGCACTTGCATGATGGCCAGGCACACATCCAGACCAATCATGTCGGCCAGCGCCAGCGGGCCTATGGGGTGGTTGCAGCCCAGTTTCATGCCGGCGTCTATGTCTTCGGGCGAGGCTACGCCTTCGGCCAGCACGTAAAAGGCTTCGTTGATCATGGGAATCAGGATGCGATTGACCACGAAGCCGGGGGCGTTCTTGACCGTGACGGGGGTTTTGCCCAGCGTTTGAGCCAGAGCCTTGACGGTGTCGTGCGTAGCGTCGCTCGTTTGCAGGCCGCGGATGATTTCCACCAGCGCCATCATGGGCACGGGGTTGAAAAAGTGCATGCCCACAAAGCGATCGGCCCGGCTGGTGACGGCGGCCAGCTGGGTGATGGAGATGGACGAGGTGTTGGTGGCGATGATGGCCTCGGGCGGCAGCAGTTCGTCGAGCTGCTTGAGGATTTTGTTTTTCAGCTCGTGGTTTTCCGTGGCCGCTTCGATGACGAGCTGCGCGCTTTTGAGGGCGGCGTAGTCCGTGCCGGTCTGGATCAGGGCCAGCGCCGCGTTTTTTTGCCCAGCCGTGATTTTTTCCTTGGCCAGCAGGCGATCCAGACTTTTGCCTATGGTGGCCAGCCCTTTATCTACGGCGGCCTGGGAGATGTCGATCATGACGACTTGTATGCCCTTGACCGAGCATGCCTGTGCAATGCCGCTGCCCATGGTGCCTGCGCCCACGATGCCTACTGTTTGAATGCTCATGAATGAATCTCCACAAAGTTGAGTGAAAAAAAGGCCGGCGCAATGCGTCAGCCCGGGGAAAAGCGGTGCGCGGCCCAAAGCGCCTGACAGCAGTGGCGGGCCATGAGGGTCATTTGGTGGGGGCGTTGATACGCCAGCTCGCGCGCAGGTGGCTGGCCTGGTTGATCAGGCGCTCCAGCTCGTCGCCCTGGCTGTTGGTGATGGCGTGCTCCAGCTTGGATAGCGCGTGCCGGAAGTGGTGCAGTTGCGCCAGCAGCTCTTCGCGGTTGGCAATGAGCACGTCGCGCCAGATTTGCGGGTTGCTGGCGGCAATGCGGCTGAAATCACGAAAACCGGGGCCGGCCAGCGAGAGGAAATCGGAGCAGCTGTCTTTCTGGCTGGCAATGCCGTTGATGATGGCAAAGGCCAGCATGTGCGGCAGGTGGCTGACGGCGGCAAAGGCCGCGTCATGCGCATCGGCCGACATGGGCGTGACCAAGCAGCCCAGCGCCTGCCACAAGGCCGTGGCTTTTTCCAGCTTTGCAAGCTGGGTGCGCTCCATCGGCGTGAGGATGACTTGCTTGCCCGCGAACAGGTGCGGATCGGAGTTTTCCACGCCCGACACTTCGCGCCCCGTCACGGGGTGGCAGGGCACGAAGATGCCCGCGTTTTCCTTGAGCACGCGGCGCACGGCGTCGATCACGTCGCGCTTGGTCGAGCCCATGTCCATCATCAGCATGGACGGATTGACCAGGTGGCGTATGGCCTTGAGCGTGGCTTCGGTGGCCGACACGGGCACGGCCAGCACAACCAGATCGGCCCCGGAGACGGCCAGCAGGGCCGAGGGCGCTTCCACGTCAATGACGCCCATTTCGCGGGCGCGCTCGGTGGTCGAAGGCGATTTGCTGTAGCCCACCACGCGCTTGACCAGTCCGGCGCGCTTCATCGCCAGCGCCAGGGAGCCGCCCATCAGGCCGCATCCAATTAATCCCAATTGCTCAAACATCTTGCCCCAGGGGGTAGCCCCCCAGCATTTTGTAGAAGGAAGACAAGGCTTGCAGATCGGCCAGGGCGGCAGCCACGTTGGGCTGGGCGGGGTGGCCTGCGATGTCTATGTAGAAATAGTATTCCCACTGCCCGGACTTGGCGGGGCGGGATTCAAAGCGCGTCATGGAAACGCCGTGCTTTTTCAGGGGTGTCAGCAGGTCATGCACGGAGCCGGGCCGGTTGGGCACGCTGACGACGATGCTGGTGCAGTCGCGCCCGCTGGCAGCGGGCATGGGCATGGTTTGCGGCAGGCAGATGATGGCAAAGCGTGTGCGGTTGTGCGCCTGATCCTGCACGGCGTGCGCCACGATGTGCAGGCCGAATTGGGCGGCGGCGCGCTCGCCTGCCAGCGCGGCCCAGGCAGGGTTCTCGGCGGCCAGGCGCGCGCCTTCGGCGTTGCTGGAGACGGCGCGGCGCTCGGCTTGCGGCAGATGGTGGCTGAGCCAGTCCTGGCACTGCATGAGCGCTTGCGGGTGCGCCATGACGACTTCTATGCCTTCCAGCTCATTGACCTGGCGCAGCAGGTTGTGACGCACGGTGAGGCTGACTTCGCCCACCACGTGAACGGGCGAGCGCAGGAACAAATCCAGCGAACGGGTGATTACGCCCTCGGTGGAGTTTTCCATGCCGACCACGCCGAACTGGGCCGTGCCGGTGGCGGTGGAGTGAAAGACTTCATCGAAGCTGTCGCAATAAATCAGCTTGGCGGCGCTGCCGAAATATTCGATGCCAGCCTGCTCGCAAAAAGTGCCCTGCGGCCCCAGCACGGCCACGCGGGGGGGCACTTCCAGCGCCAGGCAGGCCGACATGATTTCGCGCCAGATGCTGGCGACATGGTCATTGAGCAGCGGCCCCTGGTTGCCCGCCTGCACCCGGTGAATGACCTGGGCCACGCGGTCGGGCCGGAAAAAGGGCGTGCCTTCGCGCCGCTTGAGATCGCCCACTTGCTCGGCCACGCGCGCGCGCTGGTTGAGCAGCGCCAGAAGCTGCGAGTCCAGCGCGTCGATTTGCGTGCGCAGCGCTGCCAGCTCGGCAGACTGGACAGGGGCAGGGGGACGGTCGTCGGAAGCGGCGCTCATGGCTGCTTATTTCGGCTCGATGCGCTCGACCTTGGTTTTGATGCCGCCTGAAGATGCGGCGGGGGCCGCAGCCTTGGCTGGCGCTTGGGGCTTGGCGGCTGCCTTGCCGCCTGATTTGTTGTCAGCGGCGGCGGCGATGATTTTTTCGGCAGCCGAGTCAAATTCCTTGAGATAACCCTCCACAGGGGAAACGGTTGCTTTCGTGATCAGGCTGATCCAGGCATTGGCCGCTTCGCCGCCTGCTTCCTGGAATTTGTGACTGGCGGGCGTTTCCAGATAGGCGATGACGGTTTTCAGCTCTTCGGCCGTGAGTTTTTCCTGATAGACGGGTGCCAGCGCGGTTTCGGCTGTTTTGATGGCCTCGGCTTCTATGGTCTTGCCGGTGGATTCGATGAGCTTGCGCAGCTCGGCATCGAGTTTTTCGCGCACGTCTTTTTGTTTGTCGGCAGGCACGTTTTGCTCTATGGCGTGCGACCAGTTGGAGATCACCGGTTGCACTACCGCAGTCACGAGCTGGCTGGCGACTTGGCGGGCGTCATTTTTTTGTTGGATTTGCGCCAGCTTTACGGCCAGAGCCTTGTTGGCTTCGTTGGCGGCGGCGTTTTGTGCGTGAGCAGCCAGAGGCAGGCCGAACGTGCATGCGGCCAATGCAATGGCGGCCAGGGATTGGGAAGGCATGAATTTCAAGATGGACTCCAGTGAAAAAACAAAAAGAGAAAGGTTCAGGAGGCGGAAATGTCGCCGCTGTGGTCCGACGTTTCGTCAGCAAGTGTTTCGTCGTCAGCCTGAGGATCGTTTTCCACGATGCGTTGCAGGCCGCTCAGGCGCGCGCCGTCGTCCAGCGCAATGAGGGTTACGCCTTGCGTGGCGCGGCCCATTTCGCGGATTTCGGCCACGCGGGTGCGCACCAGCACGCCCTTGTCGGTGATGAGCATGATTTCATCGTCGGCATGAACCAGCGTGGCGGCCACGACCTTGCCGTTGCGCTCGCTTTGCTGGATGGCGATCATGCCTTTGGTGCCGCGTCCGTGGCGGGTGTATTCGCTGATGTGGGTGCGCTTGCCGTAGCCGTTTTCGGTGGCGGTGAGCACGCTGCTGCGGGTGGCGGGGGCAGCCTCTGAGGCATGCTGCGCATCGCCGGCTTCGGCCTCGGCCACCAGCATGGCGATGACGCGCTGGCCTTCTTCCAGATTCATGCCGCGCACGCCGCGGGCCTGACGCCCCATGTGGCGCACGTCGTTTTCGTCGAAGCGCACGGCCTTGCCGCCGTCGGAAAACAGCATGACGTCGTGTCTGCCGTCGGTCAGGGCAGCGCCGATGAGGTAGTCCCCCTCGTCCAGCCCCACGGCGATGATGCCGGCCTTGCGCGGGTTGCTGAATTCGGTGAGCGCGGTTTTCTTGACCGTGCCGCCGGCCGTTGCCATGAACACGTAGCGGTCGGGCGGGAAAGCGCGCGCCTCGCCCGTGAGGGGAAGCACCACGGTGATTTTTTCGCCATCTTCCAGCGGGAACATGTTGACGATGGGCCGTCCGCGCGAGCCGCGCGAGCCGGATGGCACCTCCCACACCTTGAGCCAGTACAGCCGTCCGCGGTTGGAAAAACACAGGATGTAGTCGTGCGTGTTGGCGATGAAGATCTGGTCGATCCAGTCGTCTTCCTTGGTGGCGGTGGCCTGTTTGCCGCGCCCGCCGCGCTTTTGGGCGCGGTATTCGTTCAGCGGCTGGCTTTTGATGTAGCCGGTGTGACTGAGCGTGACGACCATGTCGGTTGGCGCGATGAGGTCTTCGGTCGCCAGCTCCTGCGCATTGGGCTCAATAGTGGAGCGGCGCGCACCTTCGCCCGTCTGGCCGAATTCGGCTTTCAGCGCAGCCAGCTCGTCGCCGATGATGGCTGTGACGCGCTCGGGGCGGGACAGGATGTCGAGCAAGTCCTCGATTTGCGCCATGACGTCCTTGTATTCGGTAACGATCTTGTCCTGCTCCAGCCCCGTCAGGCGTTGCAGGCGCATTTGCAGGATTTCCTGCGCCTGCGTTTCGGAAAGGCGATAGAAGCCGTCGGCTTGCAAACCGAACTCGCGCGGCAGCCCTTCGGGGCGGTAATCGTCAGCGCGCACGACGCTGCCGTCCTCGCGGCTGCGGGTCAGCATTTCGCGCACCAGCTCACTGTCCCACGTGCGGGCCATCAGCTCCGTCTTGGCAACGGGCGGCGTTGGTGATACGCGGATGATGCGGATGAACTCGTCAATGTTGGCCAGCGCCACCGCCAGTCCTTCCAGCACGTGGCCGCGATCGCGTGCCTTGCGCAAGTCGAAAATGGTGCGCCGCGTAACGACTTCGCGGCGGTGTTGCAGGAAGACTTCCAACAGGTCTTTCAGGTTGCATAGCCTGGGCTGGCCGTCCACCAGCGCCACCATGTTGATGCCGAAGGTGTCTTGCAGCTGCGTTTGCTTGTAGAGGTTGTTGAGCACCACCTCCGGCACTTCGCCGCGCTTGAGTTCGATGACCAAACGCATGCCCGACTTGTCGGATTCGTCCTGAATGTGACTGATGCCTTCGAGCTTTTTCTCGTGCACCAGCTCGGCCATACGCTCCTGTAGCGTCTTTTTGTTGACCTGGTAAGGCAGCTCGTCCACCACGATGGCCTGACGCTGGCCCTTGTCGATGTCCTCGAAATGGCACTTGGCGCGCATCACCACACGACCGCGGCCGGTGCGGTAGCCCTCGCGCACGCCCTGAATGCCGTAGATGATGCCGGCAGTCGGGAAATCGGGCGCTGGCACGATCTCCATGATTTCGTCCACGCTGGCATCCGGATTGCGCAGCAGGTGCAGACAGGCGTCCACCACTTCATTGAGGTTGTGCGGCGGAATGTTGGTCGCCATGCCAACGGCGATGCCCCCGGAGCCGTTGATGAGCAGATTGGGTAGCCGCGTGGGCAGCACCGTCGGCTCCATCTCCTTGCCGTCGTAGTTGGGCACCATATCGACGGTCTGCTTGTCGATTTCGCCCAAAATTTCACCGGAAATTTTTTCCAGCCGGCATTCCGTGTAGCGGTAGGCCGCTGGCGGATCGCCATCTACCGAGCCGAAGTTGCCCTGCCCGTCAATCAGCGGATGGCGCATGGAAAAGTCCTGCGCCATGCGCACCAGCGCCTCGTAGGTGGCCAAGTCGCCATGCGGATGAAAGCGCCCTAGAACGTCACCCACCACGCGCGCGCACTTCACGTAAGGCCGATTCCAGACGTTGTTGGCCTCGTGCATGGAATACAGCACGCGCCGGTGCACGGGCTTGAGGCCATCACGAGCATCTGGCAGGGCGCGGCCCACAATTACACTCATGGCGTAATCAAGGTAGCTGCGCCGCATCTCCTCTTCCAGGCTAATCGGCAGGGTTTCCTTGGCGAATGTATTCATATGTTATGCAGCCGCAAACCTTCTGTGGCCAGAAAAAGACGCGATTTTAGAGGGATGCAAAGAATGCGTTTCGTTGCGAGCAAACAACGATTTATCGCTCGATCGGGCGTGTCTGAGGTGTCAAAGTGAGGAAAAATGCCTTTTTTAATTAGGCGTGTGGCACAATAAACAAAGCGTTTTGGTGGTGGTCACCCGAAGCGTCTGATTCTGTCGCAGCCGTTTGCTGCGGATTTTTCCCTAAAGAGGAGAACCATGAAGAAACTGAATAAAGTTGCACTCGCTTTGGCTACGTTGACTGTGGCCGGCTCCGCTGTTGCTGCTGGCGACATTGATAACTGGCGTAACGTCGATAATGAGTTGGTCTGGAAAAACGGCACCAATGAACTGTGCTGGCGTGATGCTTTTTGGACGCCTGCTACGGCTGCCCTGAATTGCGATGGCGCGCTGGCTCCTGCAGCTGCTCCTGAAGCTGCCCCTGCTCCTGCCCCAGTTGCGCCTGAGCGGCCCGCTCCTCAGCCGCCTGTGGCTGCCGAGAAGATCACCTACTCTGCAGAAGCCTTGTTTGACTTTGACAAGTCTGTGCTGAAGCCTCAAGGCCGCCAGATTCTTGACGAGCTGGTTTCCAAAGTTCAAGGCATTAATTTGGAAGTGATGGTTGCCATTGGTCACACCGATTCCATCGGTAGCGATGCCTATAACCAACGTCTCTCCATGCGTCGTGCTGAAGCCGTGAAGGCTTACTTGGTGTCCAAAGGCATCGAGCAAGACCGCGTCGCGACCGAGGGCAAGGGTGAGAAACAGCCTGTGGCAAGCAACAAAACCCGCGAGGGTCGCGCACAGAACCGCCGTGTGGAAATTGAAGTGGTTGGCACTCGCACCGTTCCCGCTGGTCAAGGCGGTCATTCTCACTCTCACTGATATTGAAAAGCTGATTTAACAGTTTTGAATAAAAAGCCCTGGAGTTGTTCCGGGGCTTTTTTTATGGTTTTGTGTGGAGTGTATAGATTCTGAATTTGTTTATTTTAAAAAATTTTATATTTCAAGTATTTGGCTACACAACCAACCTCACCTGCAAGCGTCTAAGGGAGGCCGCGTCACTTTCATCCCCGCAATCATCGAAATACCGCAGACAACAGACCAATTGCCAACAAACGTCAATGAATCATCCGCAACAACCAAACACAGCATCCAAGTACTGGACTTGTCTCGTCAGTCGCCTTGAGTGGGTGGGTATGAAAAAAGCCGATCGGGCAGCACGCGCCCTGATCGGCTTTTTGGGTGAAGGTATGGGCCGGGAAATAGCTTTTTTTCGGCACTCCTCGACTTTAGTTCCCTCTAGCCTGAAGCGCAGCGATGCGCTCTTCAATGGGTGGATGTGAAGCAAACAGCTTGCCGATTTGGCCGGTGATGCCCAGTGCCTGCATATTTTGAGGAAGTGCGCCTGCGTGCATGCCGCCCAAGCGTTGCAGAGCTTGCGTCATGGAACGAGATTGGCCCATGAGTTCGGCTGCGCCTGCATCGGCACGGAATTCACGCTGGCGGGAGAACCAGGCCACGATGATGCCGGCGAGAAATCCAAACAGGATGTCGAGCACGAAGGTGCTGATGTAGTAGCCGGCACCGGGGCCGGAGGAATTGTTGTTGTCATCGCTGCGGCGCAGTGCAGCGTCGATGAGTGTGCCAATCAGGCGACTGAGGAAGACAACGAAGGTGTTCATCACGCCCTGGATCAGCGCCATGGTGACCATATCGCCATTGGCGACGTGGGCAATTTCGTGGCCGATGACGGCTTCCACTTCCTCTTTTGTCATGCCGCGCAACAGACCGGTAGAGACGGCAACCAGCGCATCGTTTTTGAAAGCGCCAGTGGCAAAGGCGTTGGGTTCGCCTTCATAGATGCCAACTTCGGGCATTTTGATGCCGGCCTTGTCGGAAAAACGCCGCACGGTTTCCACGATCCATGCCTGGTCAGCGTTTTCAGGTTGGTTGATGATGTGCACATTCATGCTGGTTTTAGCCATGGTTTTGCTCATCAGCAGAGAAATGATGGAACCTGTAAAGCCGACGACTAGTGAATACATCAGCAAGGTACTGACATTGGTGCCATTGGGGCCAATGAAACGGTTGAGTCCAAGTACGCTGGTGATGAGGCCGATGACTACCAAAACGGCGATATTGGTGGCACAGAAAAGGGCGATGCGTTTCATGAGTTCCTTTTTGGAAATGGATAAGTGGGCACACCATTTGAGGGGCGCGAGAGGGTGATTTCAAGCGTCAGACCGCAAGAGCCGAAAGGTGAATAGCCCGGAAGGCCCGTGGATACTGCGGAGTTAGCTGCAAAATCAGTAGCATGTGAATATAAAAAAAGGCAGCCGAGGCTGCCTTTTTTGGAGCGGTTTGGCTTAGCGGGCCACTTTGCCGTAACGGTTGCGGAACTTCTCGACGCGACCGCCCATGTTGTCCACCGATTTTTGCGTGCCGGTGTAAAAAGGATGCGATTCGCTGGAGGTATCGAGTTTGAACAGGGGCAGTTCGCGTCCATCGTCCATCTTCACGGTTTCCTTGGTGTTCACGCAGGAGCGGGTGACGAATTTGAAGCCGTTGGACAAGTCGATGAAGCAGACTTCGCGGTATTCGGGGTGAATGCCTTCACGCATGGATTTTTCCTTTGGAGCTGATGCGGCAGCCACGTTGGCCCATCCAACGCACTTGCCGCGAAAAAACAGGGGATTTTAGGCGCTCAGCCGCCGCGGCGCATCATGTCGAAGAACTCGACGTTGGTTTTGGTGGCCTTCATGCTCTTGATGACCATTTCCATCGCTTCGATTTCGTCCATGTTGTACATGAACTGGCGCAGGATGCGGGTCTTTTGCAGCACGTCGGGCGGCAGCAGCAGTTCTTCGCGACGCGTGCCGCTGCGGTTGAGCTGGATGCTGGGAAATACGCGCTTTTCGTACAGGCGGCGGTCGAGGTGGATTTCGCTGTTGCCCGTGCCCTTGAATTCTTCAAAGATCACTTCGTCCATGCGGCTGCCGGTGTCGATGAGCGCAGTGGCAATGATGGTGAGTGAGCCGCCTTCTTCCACGTTACGGGCCGCACCCAGAAAACGCTTGGGGCGGTGCAGGGCATTGGCGTCCACACCGCCGGTGAGCACCTTGCCGCTGGAGGGCA